>JAEEGL011958000.1_pt1 | contig 15462 bp, 3 predicted proteins | sample 9134231 | NCBI WGS metagenome assembly JAEEGL01 (sample SAMN16246548, study PRJNA631951) | gut metagenome | biome: gut microbiome; feature: rumen; material: fiber-attached | host: Bos | place: Iran: Karaj | collected 2018-10
GAATGATAAACTTCCGGTGGTTGCCGGCGGTGTTGACGACAGCAATCGCACATTTCCGCTCATCAATTTCATTCTGCCGGTGCCCATAAGTTTGGTCGTTACATTTCCGCCCTCAAGTTCCAGAGTGCCGTTGTTGGTTGTTTCAGCCGTTATATCGTCGGCCGCAATGCTTACTGTTGCCGGTGCCGATACCGTAAATCCGGCCACTTCGTCATTAAAATCGGTCGTGCCGCTGGAAACGGTGGTTGTTCCGGTGTTCAAAACTCTGGTATTTATTTCGTTTGTGCCGGTAAATTCCACATTTCCCGCACCCGTAATCGGCGCCGCGGTGTTGTCCATTATCACATCAGCCACATCTAATTTAGAGCCGCTATCTGCCAAGTTTACCGAATAATCCGTTCCGCCGCTGACTTTCATGCTGCTTAGCGACAAATTGTCGTCCGAGCTATCTAAATAAAAGCCGGTGTAGTTGCCTAAATTGAGCGTTGAGCGGCTATTGCCGCTTACGGTGCCGTTGATGCTCAAATTCTTATAAACCGCGTTCACGGCGCCCAAATTGGTGCTTAAAAGATATTCTGCCGTGGCATCGGTGGTTGAAAAGATGCGTGATGCATTGTTTGTTGCCGCCGTTACCAACGCCAACGTGTCGCCGGCGATTTCGCTTTTAGCTGTTTGCGTGTTAATAACCGAATACACTAAATTATTGCCGCTGACATCCAAACTGCCTTGAACGCGTGTGTCTGTCCAACGGTTATAGATTTTATCGGTCCAAGCTGTTGTTGCAGGAATTGGATCGCGCACTTTTGGCGATGAAGTTGTGGTATCGGTATTCCACGCCGTTTTTATTGCATCGGTTAAAGCCAGCGAGACACCGCTACCGCTCAGCACTTGATAGGTATAAGTTCCGGTGGCTGTCGGGCGTGTACCGATTTCGTTAATGGCGTCAATGATGATTGAGCCGCTACCGGTTGTATATGTGATGTTATCGACCAATCCGGTTGTGCCCGAAGTAGGGTGTTGCAAATCAATACCGATTTTGAGCTGTGAGCCCAATGTCAATGTGGTTGCCGAGTTGCTGTCTATATGGCTGTTACGCATATCAATATAACCGCCGTTGGCATCGTTGGTCAAAGCCGCCAATGCAAATGTACCATAGGTTACAGAAGAATCCGCTTGTGTTAATGAGCTAAATTTAACATTGGCACCATTGTAAATATTAACATTTCCGCCTTGCATTATTGCATTATTGAAGATATACGAACCTCCTTTTATACTGCCATTATTTATATTAATAGTAGGGTTATTGCCTGCTATAATTTTTCCGCCGAAATTAATACTCTTACCATTGTTCGCTGATAAATTTAATATTTTATCTACTCCTTCAAAATAGAGATCAACATAGTCACCACCACCTACATTATTATAGAAAATTATGTCATTATTTTGTGCTACTAAATTTGTATAATCGCCACTTAGAATCTTAATTGCACCAGTTTGTGCATAAGTTCCATTTGCAGTATTATTTATAAAACTGGCTTCTAAATGATCAATATTACCATATTGAATGAGAGCTCCGAAAGCTGACGAGTTTCCTGTAAAATTTCCAATAAGTGATTTAATCGTTCCAGAATTCCATAAAGCTCCACCATCCCAATTTGAGGTATTATTTACAAAATTAGCATAAATAGAATTGATTGTACCCGCATTGTATATCGCTCCGGCTCCAGTATTAGATCTGGCAGACGTGTTAAGATTATTTTCTTGGAATAGAGCATAATTATTTGATGAGCCGATGCTGTCTATTATTCCTGCGTTATAAATGGCTCCTCCACCTGTAATAGTTGCGCTTGTATTTCCGATATTTCTGATAAATTGACCTTGTATAGAATCTATCTCTCCTGTTGATGCATTGTAAATTGCGCCGCCATATTGGGCATAATTTTCTGTAAAATCGGCATAGATGTTGTTGATTGTGCCCGCATTGTAAATGGCACCGCCTAATGCTTCTCCATCGGTAGATTGAGCGTAGTTACCTGAAAATGTAACTTTATTCGTCGCCGTGCCAATGTTGGTTATGGTGCCTTCGTTGTAAATTGCGCCGCCTTTAGAAGAACCTGTTTCAGAATAAGCATTGTTACCAGTAAATGTACCTAATATTGAATCAATTATGCCAGAATCAGTGTAATGTGTACCTTGCTGAGAATAGCTGGTGTTAAAAATAGCACCACCGAAAGCTAGACCATTTTCACTTACAACATAATTTTCTGTATATGTACCTGTTAGCGTTTCTATTTTGCCAACGTTTGTTGTTTCTCTATAATCTTGCTTTGGACGCACAGAAACTGCGCCACCAAATGCGTTTCCGTTAGCAGTAGCTTTAGCGTAATTTTGCAAAAAAGAGCTATCTGTAATTGCTTCAGCTAAAGAGCCGTGAATAAATACTGCCCCACCTTCAGCTAATAAATTACTTTGAACGGAATTGTTTTCAAATATGGAATTTACTATATTTGTTTTCGTTGGACTATACATCCAAGCATAATAAGCTCCTCCACCTGCACGGTCATCTGCCGCTAAAATAGTATTGTGTATAAATGTATCATTCTCAAGTCTTGTCTTTCCATCATTTCCTACTGCAGCTCCTAATGCACCATCACATAAACCTGAACCTTGATATATTATGAAATTGTTCTGGAATAAAGAATTTTTAATTTCCGTTGTTCCTCCAGAGCCACTCATAATACTCCCAAACCGACTTGCGGAATTATTAACAAAAGATGCCCCGTTAATCTTAAGAAGACCGCTATTATACCATCCTCCACTTTCAGGACGTGTAAATTCTTCCCACACACCGCCGTTAATGTTTAGCGTCTTGCCACCTCCAATCACTACACCGCCGTAACCATTGCTGTTAATAGTATAACTATTCGCATAAACCGTCTTACTTGCACTACCCAACCCACCTAGGTCTCCTGTCACGGTTTCATTACCTGTTAGTGAATAAGCACTCATAGTTGCATCTAAAAGATATTCTTGCAGACTACTAGCAGCCTCGGTTACACTTGGCATAATTGTTGCGAATAGCCCCACATTTATCATCCAGCATTTTTTGAGGACACTGCGGTATTGCCGCGTTAAAAGTCCGATTCCTGTTCTAGTAAGTTTTAACATTTTCGTATCCTCCTAAACTATGCTGCCTGTTTGGTTGTTGTTGCGTTTCCTGTCATCTTTATGCTTTCTTTTCCTGTCATCCTATGGCTTGACCATAGGATCTCAGCCGAATCATTAGAATTCGCCGAGATTACCCGATCCACTGCGTAGCAGCACGCAGTCTGTCGGGTAATGACATTTTTGCGATTGTCATTTGCCGTATGTGGCATATCAAAGGGATAAGCGCACATAATTGAAGGGAATGCGCTCACCCCTTTGATAATTCTTCCTTGTGATGAATTTGTGTCTTTTTTCAAACTTTTCACGTCCATAATTCCTTCGTTTGTGTCAAATTTTTCGTCCTTTTTCATCAATTTCGTATAATAGTTATTAACGAGAACATTGGCGACGGATTGGGTGCTGAAATCATAGGTATCGTTTTTGCCCAAAGCGCTGTCCAGCGCGGTCAAAGCCTGCCCCACGGTTAAGTGGGTGCTATCAGGATTGCCGCCGTCTGTCACGTTATTCAAAATGTAATTGCCGCCTGACCAGCCGTTAATGTAATTTTCATACAGCCATTTCAGCGTAATGGCGTCGCCGTATTGAACATACGTCTGATTGTTACCCGAAGTCATCAATTTTGCACTGCGGAACGCGTAAGTGCGGTTATAATTGCCGCTTGAGCTTGTCAGATTATTCAAATATGTCTGCTCAATTTGTTCTTCGGTTGTGTCGTCCGGATTTGTGCTGGCCAGCGTGTATACGCCGTCAAGCGTGCTTTCGCCGCCCGAAATATCTACGTCTAACGTATCTGTTTTGCTTAGGGTGGTCACATCCGGATCGGCTGTAAAGTTCATTGCCGTCAAGCGTAACGATTTCGGCGCCGCCGTTAAGTTGGTCACCGCAAGAGAGTCGCCCTTGCCGGACTGCAGATCGCCGTCAATTTGCAGATTCAGCGCATTATTCAGCGTCAGCGTGGTTGCCGAGTTGGTGTCCACTTTGTCGTTGCGGGTGCTAAGGCTGTTGCCGTCGCCGTTAATTGTCAGGCTGGCCACGTCAAATGTGCCGTTTGTGGTTGAGCCGTCTTCCTGCGTGGCTTTTTCAAAGCTTAAGCTTGCCGGCGCATAGCCGCTATCTGCCGAGCCGACCACCACGTTGCCGGCCGAAACATCGCTCTTAAAGACGTATGTGCCGCCGTTTGTGGCGCCGGTGTTAATGTTTATGGCGCCCGAGCCCTCAATGGAGCCGCCAAAGCTCATGGTTTTGTTTTGGGCGGCGTTAAACGCCATAGTGCCAGAGTTATAAATATCGTTATAGCGGTCATTGGCTTTGTTGTTCCAGAAGTTGACGTCTGATTGCAACGCCGTCAGGTTGATGTTGCCGCTGTTCCAGATGGCGCCGCCGGTTGATGCGTCGTTGCCGCGGACATAGTTGCCTGTAAACGAGGTGTTTATGATACCGGTGTTATCAGCCAAAAGCGTTGTTCCGTCCAGCGTGCCAATTGTGCCGGTATTTTTAATTGCACCGCCTTCAGCGTTGGCTGTATTTGAAATTGCGTAGTTTCCGGTAAAGCTTGAGTTTTCTATTGTTTTAATCACACTCAAACCCATATTGGTAATAGCACCTGCAGCAGCAGATCTTGTAGACTTCATATAGTTATTTGTGAAACTTGCTACAATTTTATCGATTGTGGCTCCGTGAGCATTTATAATAGCACCACCTTCACCACCTTGTTCTGCCTCAACATAGTTTCCGATAAAGCTACCTATAAGGTTTCCTATACTTGGCGTAGGAGTGGCATGTTTTGCCGTGTATATTGCGCCACCCCAAGCATAACCTGCACTGATGATGCCATTATTTTCAAAATCGGCGTAAATATCAATAAATTGACCAGAGCTATTCATTATTGCACCACCGCCGGATGTGCTGGTACTGGCTTCTAATATACTGGTATTGTTCTTAAATTTGGCTTTATTATCACTTGAACCTATATAGTTAATCTTTCCTATTTGATTTAGGATAGCACCACCACTACCGCCACCATTTACTGTGTGAATCTTATTACCTTCAAAAGATCCATTGATGCTACCGATGGTTCCGTATTCATTATAAATGGCACCGCCGTTTACATCTCCGTTTTCGCTGTATACGTAGTTATCCGTGAAGTTGCCGGAAATACTGTCTATCACGCCGGTATTTTCCACCACGCCAGTAATTTTACCTTGATCATCTTTCGTGACTTGCGCAATGTTAAAGATAGCACCGCCGTAGGCGCGTCCGCTGCCTTGGTCATCATCCGTATCGGCGGAAATTACGCCGCCACCTGCGCCGGCTTTATATTCACCCGTGCTCTTCGCATAGTTGCCGGTAAAATTAGCAACAATCTCACCAATATAATCAGTATTATAAATGCCTCCACCATACGCATTGGTATAAGGTTGGTCTTTATCTAACGAAACATAGTTATCAGAAAAACTACCGTTAATGTTCTCTATAGTTGAACGATTTCCGTAACCAGAAGCATAAACATTTGCTACAGCTCCACCACCATATTTAACATTATTAATATTATTATAGTTTCCGCTGAACGTTCCGGTCAAATTGGTAATGGTGGCTCCCCAAAGTTGCAAAGCGCCACCTACTTGGCCGCCATTGTTATAAAAATCTGCCACAATATAATCGGCTATTACACCTGCAGTAAGGATTATGCCTGCGGTTTGAGTATCTGTGCCGCCTGCTGAATATGCACTGTTGTCACGGAAGATGGCATTTTTAATTGTAAGCGAACCGCCTTTAGCCCAAATAGTACCTTCACCTTGGTTATTTTCAAATATAACTTTATGGTCTTCTGTGCCTTCAATCTTCAATTTACTGGTTTCACCTTCACTATAGATTGCACCACCTGCATGAGCTTTATTGTTTGAGAAAATAATATCGCCATGGGTATCTACACCTTCTTTGGTGGCAGAAATAGTGAGATCACCTGAATTATAAATTGCACCACCGAGTGTGCCAGCGGAGTTATTAGAAAATTCTACCTTGCCGCCGGTGGCTGTAATATTAAACTTTTCAACACCAGGATTTTCTATATCGCTTACGTATAGCGCACCACCTTTTGTGCCGGCCGTGTTATTTTTGAAGATAATATCACCATTGCTCGCTGATAAATTTCCTGACGACTGGTCTACAATGGCACCACCTATATATGTTGCACTATTACTATCGAAAATAAAATCATATCCATTTTGGGTTGTTAAATCCATCACACCGTTTGCCCAAATAGCACCACCACCTTCTTCTCCTTCGGCAGTGTTGTTTTGGAAGAGAGAATCTTTGGTTTTTGTATAGTAATTAAGCCCATAAGCAGACCTCACCGCGCCACCTTGTTTTGTTGCTGTATTACCAATAAAATCAGTATCTGTGATTTTACCTTCACCCTGTACAACTCGAATCCAAGCTGCGCCACCTTCATGTGCAATATTGTTACTAAAGGTAGCCTTATCTATAATAACATTTTTATTGGAGGTGGTAATCGGCGTTTGGATAACACTACCACTACCAGCACTTTTAAACCCGTCCCATACACCACCGTTGATTGTAAGGGTTTGACCATCTTGAACAATCACACCGGATAAGCCAGAACCTTTAATTCTATAATTTCCGGCATTAACTGTTTTACTTGTTCCGGTCATATTACCAATCGCACGCATCACAAGCTCGTCAGAGAGCATATCATATGGCGTCGCCGATGTTGAACTGGCATTTGATAAATAACCAACCAAGTTTAAGCTTGATCCGGTTGGTGTTCCTACTGTCAAAATACCATCACTATATGACAAACTGAGATTTTGCTCATTATATTTGTGATCTGTGTCAAAAACAGTATATTTACTTGCCACGCCAACATGTGATTTCAAATCATCATTTGCCACAAGGAAAGTTCTGGTGTCATTTGTAAGCGTAGATATATCAACAAAACTATTGATTGCTTTAATTAAAAACGATCCAGTGCCGCTTTCGGTATCCCAACTTCCGGTTAAATAGTCTGCTCCGCGCGCCTTTGGATATTCAGTGCGTTTATATAATGCAGTCACATTTGGATTGATATCAAGACTCCAGTTTACATCGTTATTATCAAGCGTAACCTTTCCCAGATGTATAGACTGATTCCATTTAGAATCACTATTCATATCTGTTTCTTCAGGAATGCGGTAGTTGGTTGCCCCATTTCGGGTATCTATACTGTTTCCCGCACCGGTAGAAGTGAAGGCCTTTAACATCGGGAATGCACCTGTATAAGCACCATTAGCTTGATTGGCCTGCGTCATATAAACATGAGCACCGTCATAAATATTCATCGTCTGATAAAGTATCATATCACGGAAAATATAATCACCACCGGATTGTGTAATCGTTTTTTCGGTTACGGAGAAATCATCTTCCAAATCGTTATACACCATATCGTCGTTTGTAGCTGAATATGTCTTATTGATGTTAATTACCCCAGGTCCGTTATAAGTTCCTTGAATTATACCACCAAAATCAATAGTTTTACCTGATGCGGCATTAAGATTTAAAGTAGCATCATTAAAGACATCAATATAATCATCTGCATATCTGTTGTTTTTAAATACTGTATTTGATGTGTCGGCTATCACATTTGTTCTGTTTGATTCTCCCGAACGTTGATGAATAGCTCCCAAAGTCCCCGATGATTGATCATAGATCCTATTGTTTAATAGATTAAAGTCAACCAAAGTTAACCAACCATGTTCTCCACCGGAGAAGTTGCCTGTTAGAATAACATGTGCTTTTTCAAATGTATTGTTATTAATGCTTGAATTTTTAAATACGGCTTCACCGCAATAAATCTCCACTATATCCTGCACTGAATAGTTATTATTAATTGACACACCGGAATATGAAGACAATGCGTTGTCATTGAATGTATATAGCAGTGAATAACCTGCCGTATTGTTTCTGACCACCGAATCAATCATCTTCAGTTTAGAATCGTTATTGAATATTACCGAAGCCGAACGACTCTTATTGCCGTCAAATATTGAATTTGAAATTTTGATATTACCGGAACTATAAATCGCCGCACCATGACCACTGGCAATATTACCACTGAATGTGCCCGTTACATTATTGATTGTTCCGTCATTGTAAATTGCGCCACCGTAGCCATATAAATATTGAGTTGTATGATAGCGATCTGCTCTATTATCCTTAAAATCGGCATACAAATTGTCAATTGTGCCGGCATTATAAATGGCACCACCCCATGCCTGACCTAACAGAGTGTCTTCTGCTGTTTCCCCGGGAATCTCATCTGCTACGGCATAGTTGCCCTCAAATCTGGCTTTTTTATCCGCTTTACCAATAGAAGAAATTGTTTTATCTTCAGCATTGTAAATTGCGCCACCATAAGCATGACTTCCTGTCGATACAATCGCGTTATTCGTAAAATTACCATCAATGCTGGTAATATTTCCGTTATTCCAAATTGCACCACCTTCAGCGTAAGCTATATCATTTTGTGCTAAGTTGCCGGTAAAATCTGCTTCAATTGTGCCGATTGTCGCAAAGTTTTCAATGGCGCCACGTGCATAATACATATCTTGATGATTTATTACCCAATTTTTTACACTATCAAGAACATCATTTGTGCTATATGATACGTTATTATCAAAACTACCCTTAATACTGGTAATTTCGCCGGCACGGTTAGAAATGCCTGAACCGGCAGTCTGCAGGTTACTAATTGCCTTATTAGAGGCAAAAGACGCATCTATTAAACCTATGTTTCCTCTATTAAAAATTGTGCCCAATGCCTGAGAAGAGCCGTTAGCCCAGTTTTCTCTGAAATTACCACTGATAGACGTAATATCGCCGGCATTATAAATGGCTATACCATAATTTTCTGCACCTGATACCTGCGCGCTGTTAATACTTAAATAGTTACCGATAAAGTCACCTTTAATATTACCTATTACAGCGTCAACTGTATTATAAATAGCACCACCATATGCATAACCATTTCTAGCCATTGCATAGTTATTTGCAAAATTTGACTCTATATTAGCAATTTTACCTTCATTGTAAATTGCGCCGCCATAAGTATGTGCACCTTCTGCATAAGCATAGTTGCCTGTAAAGGTGGAGCTTATAATACCCGTATCGGCAACAGGCTTATCATTTGCATCAAATTGACCAATAATGCCAATGTTATGAATTGCACCACCTGTATATGTGGCTTTATTGCTTTCAAAAGTAGAATTTGAAATGTATACTTCTTTGTTTCCTGAATTTCTAGCATAGAGAGCACCACCGCCGGCTGCTTGGTTTCCTTTAAATAAAGTATTTGAAATATCTAATGTGCCATATCCGATATTTTCAACCGCACCAGCTGCACCATTTGCTCTATTATACAAAAATTCGGCATTATTAATCTTAGAATTATTATAATATGTGATTAAAGCACCACCATCACTGCCACTGCTATTGTTTGAAAAAATAACTTTATGGCCGTTTTCACCAATAATATTGGTGCCGTTAGAATTGTATGCTCCCGCAGTACCTTCACTGTAGTTACCCTCAAATACAGAATCTTTGTTACGCGCATAAATATTAAATTGTCCATATATAGCGCCACCTTGCGTATAATATGAACTATTTCCTCTAATTTCATTATTATAAAAATCAGAGTCCACAATATTTCCTGAACCGGTTACGGCTGCACCGAAATTTCTCTTTGAAGGATATTCTGTATTACCAAGCCAAACAGTAGAATTATTTCTAAAAGTTGAGTTATTAATGTGAATCGTTCCATATCCATCAGTAGCAATTGCACCACCAGAATCATCTTCTTTATGGAATCCCTCCACATTGGCATCGTTGATGGTCAGAGTTTGGCCCTCACCAACTATAACGCCAGCGTGCTGGTCACCCAAAATGTTATGTCCATTGGCATTAATGGTTTTTGATGTGCCAACCATTGGCCCAATTTCATCGCCGATAATGTGTTCATCATCTGTAACTTCATAAGTTGTATTAGTTGTATCTTTTCTCAAAAATCCTTTAAGGTTGTAATTTAGATTTGTATTACCGGTTTTTGCAAAGATTAAATGATCATTTGTATTATCATACGAAACAGTATAATCGCCATCACTAGCGCCTGTTGTTGTGTCCACAACCGATCTGTAAAATTCAGAATTGATCGTTACTGTATCGGCAAGTTTTACGCGCCCCTCTAAATTTGGTCCTCTTAAATTTAAAGTAGTCTGTGTGCCGTCAGCAATAATATTTATGGCATCAATAATCAGATTTCCCGTACCGCCAACATTTTCATTCGCTGTAAGATAATCTACACCTATTTCGCCTGTTGCAGTTAAATCGGCATCAATTCGAACAATCGCATTCCCGTTAAGCGTGAGATTACCAAAATTTTGCAACATATATAAGGTATCGTTTTCTCTGTAGCTGGTTTTACCGTTACGGAAATCAAAAACCGCCCCTGTTGAGTCAATATTAGTGGCTCCGACATCATAAACGCCATGCCTTGTGCTGTTATTACGTCGTGATGTGTTGCCAAAACGCAAGTTAGCGTTATTGAATGTATTAACTGTTCCGCCTTGCAGGTAGGTATTAAACACGTAATTACCACCGGTATTCGAAGACCCTTGGTTAATATTAATAGTCGCGCTGGAGGAATTTGAAATCAATCTCTCATCAAACTGAATTAGACTGTTTTCTGCAGCATTAAGATTAACTGTGGTATTATTGCCAGTGCGCACATCCGCATCATCCGATGGCGAATTATTTTTAAAAATAACATCACTTATGCTGTTGGCTAAAAGATTAAGCGTGCCGCCATTCACGATAATGCCATAGGCTTTAGCTGTATTATCATAAAATTTTCCGGTAACGGTCATTATGCCATCATTATAAATAGCACCACCATCTGCACCGTTCATATAACCTTGTGTATTTGCTGTTTTATTGTTTATAAAATTGCCCACAATGGTCATTGTTCCTGTGTTATAAATAGCACCGCCTCGGGCGTTATTAGTGCTATCACCTGACGTTGTGGCCGTTGCACTGTTATTGATAAAATTACCGATAACACTTGTTGTGCCACCATTATTATAAAGGGCACCGCCCATAGCCCATGTATCAGAAGTCAGTTCATTACCAATAAAATCGCCAGTGATAGAGGTAACATTAGCGTTGTTAGATATGGATATTGCACCGCCTTGTCTTTGGCCTTTATTGTTTATAAAATTTCCTTTTATTGCGCCTAAATTGGCATTGGTATGGATACCACCGCCATATTGGGCATTATTAGCTATAAAGTCTGCATTAATTGTGCCAATACCTTGGCTTTCATTTACATAAATAGCGCCGCCACCGCTTAAAACAGTATTATTCACAAACGAGGTATTTGTAATAGTATTTATTTTTGCATTACTCGACCAGAGGTCTATTGCACCTCCTTCTGACCAACCGGTATCGCCACTCGTATTGTTCATTACATGGTTACCGACAAACACGGAATTTGATATTTCTTTTATCAACCCTCTTACAACAACGGCCCCCATGGTAAGTTGACCATCTGATATATTATCTATGAATGCTGAATTTGTAATTTTATCAATTTGACCATCATTCTCTATTGCAGAACCTGTTGCATGTGCACCTATACCCACCCCGCCTGTCTTTACTGAGTTGGCCGCAAATAAAGCAGAAATATTTGAAATGCTTCCACTATTATTAGCGATGGCTCCGCCATACACATCTCCCTCTGTCGAAGATGCCGAGTTTCCAAGAAATTTACCGCTAATATCGGTAATTTCACCGTCATTATAAATGGCGCCACCATGAGCGGTAGACGCTCCGGTTGTAGAAATGCTGTTATTAATAAAATCGCCTCTGATTTTTTCAATTGCTTGCGTCGCATAATTATTATTCATAATTGCGCCGCCTTTAGTGACGGTACCAGAAGCAGAATTATATAAAAAGTTACCTTCAATACTTTTTATCTTACCACCATCGTTTTGGATACCACCGGAATATGCCAAATTACCCGACGATGTATTTTTAATAAAATTACCTTTAATAGCCTCAATGCTTCCCACAATAGTGTGATCATCGTTGGTATCGTTAAAAATAGCAGCACCGACGGAATTACTATTATTTGATATATTTGCATTACCTAGGAAATCACCATATATTGATCCTATTTTGCCATAGCTATAAATTGCACCACCATATTTTATGCCATTTCCCGAAATGTAGTTATGGCGAAAGTCGGCATAAATATTCCCTATAGTACCGATATTATAGATAGCACCACCATATACGCTAGCATTAGCAGTAGCATAATTGCCATCAAAAGTAACACGCTCTGTTGATGAACCAATCTTTTTAATCTCTGAAGTGGCATCATTGTATATTGCACCACCTAGTGCAGAATCGGAAACGGCCCTTGCAGAGTTATCTTTAAATTCGCCTTTAAGGGAAGTTATCGTTGCATTATACGTGTTAGCAAGTGCACCACCTGTAGCTTTTGTAGTACCGGTATTTCTTGTGTAGTTTCCTCTAAAAATAGCATTTAAATTAGTAATTTTACCATAATTATGATTATTAAGCGCTCCGCTTGAAATACCATAATTGGAATCAGCTAAACTTGAATCTGCATGATTTGATCCATATAGCCCATACATATTCTCAATTGTTCCGGCATTTAAAATTGCACCATTAGGATTTGAATTACCGCCAGTATTAAGTCCATACATTACATTGGCTCCGACTAAGGCATCTATCGTTCCTATTTGTCCCACATTTATAAGAACAATTCCGTCGTCAGCACCTCCCGATCCATAAGAATTCCCGACATTATTAACATAAGCGCCCAAAATATTGTCTATAACACCAGTTGTCCTATTACTAATCAGCGATCCCCATGCGCCGTAAGTAGTGTGCGTATTTTGCCTTACTATAGCATCAATATAATGAATTGTGCCCAGATTATGAACATACGCGCCTTCTACATTTTCCACAGTGTTATTCTTAAACGCATCATTAATCAAATTCACCGTTACACCGGCAGCAACATCATGCACCGGATAGTCCGCCTGCGCCACATTTGGCATAGCGGTTACAGCCACGGCCGTGGCCGTGGTGAGCGAAGCAGCTGGGGCAAGTAAGGCGTATAGTCCCACATTTATCAAGAAACATTTCCTTAGGACACTCCGATATTGTGCCGTTAAAAGTCCGATAGCTGTTCTCGTTAATCTCATCATCTTATGCCTCCTCAATTATGCTGCCTGCTTGACTGCTGCGGTATTATCGGACTTGCGTCCGAAGAATGTCACGTTGTGCTTTGCACTCCTCACTATGACATTTTGGTGATTCTCATTAGCGGCCATGATTGAATACATTTTCATTATTGTTCTCTGACTTCCTTTTCCTGCCTTCCTTGTTGTTGCGTTTCCCGTCATTCTATGGCTTGACCATAGGATCTCAAGTAAATCATTAGAATTTGCCGAGAAGACTGCGTGCTGCTTCACAGCGCTCCGGTCCAGCCGAGTAATGACATTTTTATGATTGTCATTTACAACCTTGCACTCTTTTGAAAATAACTTTTTTGTCCGATCAGCCATTGAAAACTCAACATTCGTATAATAGTTATTATAACAAAGAAAAGAGGCATAATTTTGGGGCAAAAATCGCAAATTTAGGACTACTTTTTTTGCCAAAAAAATGATATAATTAATATGTATTTATGTATGTATTGTGAAGAAAAATCGCCAAAAATTTTTTAGCAATATCGTCACTTCGTCTAAAAATTTTTCAAAAAAAACTTATTTAAACCACTAATCAAACGCATCATCAACAATTAAAAAAGGAGAAAAATCATGGAAAACGAGTTTATTCAATATTTGGTCGCAAATAATTTGTCGCAAAACACCATCAGCTCATATTTGTTTACGTTGCGCCATTTTTGCGAAAAATACGACGTCACGCGCCTTACCAAGCGCATTTTACTTGAATATAAAATGGAACTGATAGAAAAATATCGCCCGCAAACGGTCAATTTGCGTCTTCGTGCCATAAATTGCTATCTTGAAAGCATTCACAAAGAAAAACTTAAACTTTCAACCGTAAAGGTTCAAAATCGCACGTTTTTAGAAAATGTCATCAGCGAGGCCGACTACGAATATTTTAAGAAAAAGCTTAAAGCTTATGATATTTTTTGGTATTTTGTAATTCGTTTTATGGCGGCCACCGGCGCGCGCGTCAGCGAGCTTTTGCAAATGAAGGCGGAGCATGTTCAGGCCGGCTATATTGATTTATATTCCAAAGGCGGCAAGGTGAGGCGAATTTACATTCCTCAAAAATTGCAAAAAGAAGCGCTGGTTTGGCTTAAAGAGCGCGAGTTGACCAGTGGCTTTATTTTTTGCAACCGTTATGGCAATCGTTTTACGTCGCGCGGCATAGCATCTCAGCTCAAAATCTTGGCAAAAAAGTTTGGCTTAGATCCTAAGGTTGTGTATCCGCACTCGTTTCGGCATCGTTTTGCTAAAAACTTTTTGAACAAATTCAATGATATAGCTTTTTTGGCCGACTTAATGGGACATGAAAGCATTGAAACCACGCGCATTTATTTGCGCCGCACCAGCACCGAGCAACGTGATTTGATAAATAAAGTAATTGACTGGTAAGGTTTTGTTATAAACCTGCCTCTGTATATATATATTTTAAAAGTGTCGTTTCGGCGACGCTTTTTTATTGTCATCACCCGACTTTTTTTACCTGTCATTCTTATGCAAGTCAGAAATTTCATTGACAGGTTGTCCTCATAGGGGGCGTTCTGCACAAGCGACCGGCAAATACTCTACGGCGCTGGGGCATAATGCACAAGCGACCGGCAAATACTCTACGGCGCTGGGGTATTATGCACAAGCGACCGGCAACTACTCTACGGCGCTGGGGAGTTATGCACAAGCGACCGGCACTGAATCTACGGCACTGGGGAGTTATGCATACGCGACCGGCTATGTCTCTACGGCGCTGGGGTATGCTGCACAAGCGACCGGCGGCGGCTCTACGGCGCTGGGGGAGGCTGCATACGCGACCGGCTACGGCTCTACGGCGCTGGGGCATGCTGCACGTGCTTATGGGGATTATTCCTCTTCCTTTGGGTTTTACGCCCGTGTGGGAAGTTCTGAGACTTCCGTTGCTAATTCTATATCCCTTGGCTCCCAATCCGTAACCACAACGGCATATACCATCTCTGTCGGACACCTA
>JAEEGL014833903.1_pt1 | contig 15462 bp, 14 predicted proteins | sample 9134231 | NCBI WGS metagenome assembly JAEEGL01 (sample SAMN16246548, study PRJNA631951) | gut metagenome | biome: gut microbiome; feature: rumen; material: fiber-attached | host: Bos | place: Iran: Karaj | collected 2018-10
AAAATGCAAACGCCAGTTTGTCCAAATATTACCAACTTTTTTATACCACTTGGAAAAGGTAAGGATTGTCCAAAATGTACAGTAACAATCATAAGAGTTGCTATTACACGAACTATAGATAGCAAATTAATATCTCTAACCCTTCTTTCACTCATATGTAATGCTCCATTTTCCAAATATCATTGAACACAAATCGATTTAAACCTTATTCTAGAATTCGTAACAGTTATCACTGATTCTACAATTATCGATAAGCTAATATTCCTTGATTTTTCACCACTTCGTAGCCTCATCTGTGAGGATAACCAACATTATTGCCGCCATCCCTTTTGTCCAATCTTTTTTTATTTTCTCAACCATACCCAATTGCCTCTATACGCAATGCCAATCACCACACCACTTTCTCGAAATACCAGTCTTCCCTCCTCTCGCCCGGGATGGAAATGGAAAATGAAAAACTAATAAAAATCCCCTGCCGTTTTACGTATGTGTCATATTATATATATACAATGTCATTTTTTGCGAATAATGCTCTTTACCTTAATCATAATGTCTGTAAATTCAGAAGTCTTGTAGTATCGCATAAAGTATATGGCATTAACTATTATCAAACAAATAAAAGCTTTAATGAACCAATTAATGATGCTCACTCTTTCAAATTTGTGAATAGGGATATAGCACAGACCAACGCAACCCAAAAGTATTGCCGTGTTTATAATATACTGTAAGTAATAATTGATAGGCTTAACTTGAAAGAATTTTTTAAACAAAATATTAGGTTCATACCAGAAATAAGTCGTTAACTTGCTTATGGATGTTGCAAAAATGATTCCGGCAACGCCAATTCTTTTCCCCAAAACTATCGATAGAATTAGATTGATAATAGCTGTAACAAACATTATGTACCTGATTTGTTTATACATACCAGTGCCTTCACGGAACGTCCAAACAGGTCTCATACATGTAGAGAAAAATACATTTATAACTATCGCGATCAGTGTTATATTATCAAGAACAAGTTCTTTTCCAAACCATAATTCAATGAAATCTTGAGTTAAAAATAATAAACAAGTAGTTACTATTCCACATATCCAGAAGCTTACCATCTGCATAGACTTAAAAGTTGCATATTTTTTTTCAAAAGTTGAAGTTGCTACCAAATTCCCAACACCGGCCGAAAGTGAAGTGAAAACCAAAGCAATAAAAGTTTCAAGATTATTTGTAATTGTAAAGTAGTTTGAGTACAACCCTACATATACTGTACCGCAAATGATAGACATTAATATGTTGTCAGTTCCGTTTAATAGACTCCATGCAACTTTATACAGGAAAATAGAAGAAATATCTGAAAAAATCTCTTTTCTTTCCTCCGGTTTTAAATCTTCTTTGCGTCTGATAAAACTATAGTCTTTATCTGCAAAATTAGAAATAATAATATTTTGAACTACAATTGCGACAACATCCAACAAGATATAAACAAGATAATTCTTGAATAGAATAATAACAGCAAGTTGCATAACAACCTTGCATATATTGATTTTTACTTCAAGTTTATTTATTTTAAATGTTTTCTGATCTGCCCTAATCAACGAAGATTTATATACGAAAAGGTAGGAGACTGTATTTTTTATTACAAAGATTATATAATATAAGTATAGATGTGGGATTACCTGATCCATATTAACTAAATATTTAAGAAATGGAATCAGCGCTAATCCTATTATTGTTACACCAAACGAAATATAAATATATAAACGTCGAAAATACCCAAGAAGCGCCGAAATCTTTCTAGTATCATTTTCTGCTATTGGCCTATAAAGACTCACATTCATAGCTGTGCCTAGACCAAGGTCTGCCATAGAAAGCAAAGTGAGCACATTGCCAAAAAGGCCATTGATCCCGAGGTATTCAACACCTATATATTGAATAAAGAATTTTCTACTGATAAATGTTAGAAGCAAAATAAGCACTTTGTTAAAAATCGCGGTTGCTGCATTCTTGCTAGCATTTTCAGTTCGACTTGCCTTATTTAATCCCATCGTCATTCCTTCTTAAATATTAGTTATAGGTAATGATTAAGAAAAGCTTTAATTTCACTAACTGTCGTCTGTGAATATTCATCCCTATTATCATAATTGTTGTTTGCCATTTGTTGCATTAATGAATCCCATATAATGTCCGGAGTTATATCCTTCTCTTTGATAAACGCATTTGATCTATGAATAGCTTCTCCAAACATAATCTGTTTGTTATTCCAGACAAGCCCTACAAATGGGATATCGTAACTATATGCAATAATTGTGGCATGTAAGCGTGTCGCTATTATCGCTTTACAGGAAGAAATCTGTTTGATCAGTTCATGAACATTCTGAGGTCTCATAGGAAACAGAAGCTCATTATCTCCGATTTGCTTTACCAATTTTTTAGCAAATTCATAGTCTGCAGGTAAACCATTCGTAATTATCGAACATCGAAAACCACGTTTTTTTGCAATGGAGTAGATTGCACTCCAAATCTTTATCATATCATCCTCTGATAATGCCTTTTCATAATCAGTAAATAAACCAGCCCGACATACGCTCAATCCGATGGTATCTTCTTTTTTTGTTGATTCACTATACAAACTCGAGATTCTGCATGCTGGATCTGCTACGCGCGATGTATATATATGTTCATCAATATAACAACTCCGTAGAGTATCCAAATCATCTCTTGTGGTGATTACTTTTACGCAGGGAAGATTAATGGCTTTCTTCAAGGCTTTACAAGCCTCACTTTGCTCATCAAATCCTTCTACACCGACCGCTGACAACATTGTAGGAATATTATGATCATTACAATATTTCAAGACCTGTATCATTGGAGATGCTATAATCTGATGATTATACTTTATAAGGCCTCCCCCAACAAATATAACAGCAATTGTATCGCGGCCAATCATCTCGTCACATCTTAATTCAACCTGCTTGCAATACTCTGTCTCTACTTGCTCTACTGTTTTTCCAAAAAAGTGATTCTTAATGCGCGCTGCATATTTTCGTAAAGCTAAGTCAGAGTGATCTTCTTCCTGCTGTATTCTTCCGTATAAATCTATGCTCCTTACCTCTATATTACGATCGCCTATAATTTCTTTTACAATATTTAAAGTGCTTTCATATATTGCTTGATCTCCGAGGTTGCTATCGTAGATAAGTCCAACCAGCACAATATTAGCTGTTTCCCCCTCCATTCTGAATTTAGAGTTTTTTTTAACCATTCTTCCAATCTCTCTTTTCTTTTGTTCTAATGCGCTCAACTCGTATATAGTCCAATGGAATCTGTTCCTCAAAAAGATTATTCATTGGCATCAAGTAATCCACAAAACAATTTTCCTTCCCATTGCAATATCATAAAACTGGAAAAATCCTTGCAATCAATGCCAAGAAGGATATCGCATAAAAAGATTATTTAGCACAACCTTAAGCATACTTCACTACAAATAAAGACTACACAATACTTGCACTTATGTATGATATAACACTCATATCGAATGATTTCCTCAGTGCATAATAACCACAATCATTTTCACCACTTTTGTCTTCAATATTCACACGTTTCTGTCGTGATCACTTGATTATCATTTGTGAGAAATAAACGAGTAAATAGTAATCTTCAAATAATCACTTTCCAGTAAAAAGCATTGTCAAGGTGTCCCCTCTGAAAGCCCAATCATGAAGTATTTTCCATTCATGACATCCATTCTTGGAACTCCATATAGGCAATATTCCTATTCACATGCTCAGCCGCAGAAATAATAAGTCATTTATCTCCAAAGATTGAGCATTGTCTTGTCGTAATACCACTGCTGAAATACCCCAATGTGAAACATAGCTCCGTAGTTGAAATATTGAGCAATGACTTTGGGCTGAAAGTCCCCATTTCTTTAAATTTTTTCCTTGTTCATTGATGATATCAGTTGATAGTACATATCAATTAGCGTCGTTTGAGGAACCCATCCCAACTTTTGTAGTTTTCCTGTATCTAAGTTGAGATGCAAAGTTGGTGCAAAGCCAAATGTACTAGTATCCTCTTCCTCGATTTTAACCTGTATTTTACCGTAAGCACATTTCGTAGCTACAAGTTCAGCCATTTCATAAATAGAGCAGTAAGTCTCTTCATTCGCTGCATTATAAGCCTCGCCTACTCCGCCATTTATCAGCACAGTCAAAATCGCATTCACCGCGTCCTCTGTATATAGGTAGCTTCTCTTGGTTTCACCTTTTGTATGTAGAACAATATCACGCCCTTCGATAGCACATCTTGCAAATTCAGCAAATACACGGCCATCGTTATACCGAACACCAGGGCCAAATGTTTGTGTCAACCGTATAACTTTGGCTGGAACACCGTATTGAGTAGCGTAAGAAGTGCAAAGGTTCTCGCACATCCTCTTGCTTTCTGGGTATGCAGTTCGCGGTTTCATCGTATTCAAATCAGTGCCATGCAGCTCATCAATTTTCTCATCCGTAACAGGTGTCCCATAAACCTCCATAGATGAAAGATACACATATCCTCTCACTCCACTCAGTTTTGCAATCTCAAGCGTTCTTCTGGTTCCTTCAATAGCCGTATTGATGACTCCAACCGGATCGTTAATAAATGCTTTACTGGACGTATTAGAAGCGGCGTGTACAATGTAGTCGATATCCAAGTACTTCGGCTCCAGTTCCGTTACATCGGAAATTAAATAACATATATTCTCGGTCTCTCCAAACAACCTTCTTGCTCTCTCCAAATCTCTTACCACAGCTAAAACTATTGCGTCAAGACTAAGTAATCTCTTGACAAGTGCCTGGCCAATAAGTCCCGTTGCTCCTGTAACAAGAACTTTTTTACCCTTAAATTCGTTATCCATATCATTACTCCTCAAATCCATAAATCTGATTATTCTCTTTAGCTTCTAGAATTGCTCTCATCATATAGAAGTCATCTGGTGTAGTTATTTTTATATTTTCATAAGGACCATCTATCATATGAAGCTTCTTTCCATATTGTTTCATGAGAGTACATGAATCTATAGAATTATCTTCACCATCAGTTAATGCCTGTTCATGTACAGCGAGGATATCATCAAGCCAAAACGATTGAGGAGCTTTAGCTACTCTCGATTTTGCTCTCGAAGGAACTTGCTCAACCTCTAGATCTTCGTCTACTACAACAATTGTTTCTTTAACCACACCAGCTGTAATCGATGATCCATATTTTTTAACACTAGCGATATTGTCTGACAACAATTGAGAGCTAATGAGTGGACGAACACCATCATGAATTAACACAATTGATTTTTCATCTCCCGCAATATCCCTGGCAGCCCTAAGTCCATTGTAGATAGATAACTGACCTGTCTTACCACCTGAGACAATCTTCTTAACTTTTTCAATTCTAAACTTGTACAAGAGTTTTTCCAAATATGGTATCCAATCAGCAACGCAAGCAATCACGATAGCATCAATCTCATTATTATTCTCAAAATGCTCGAGAGTATGGATGATTATTGGTTTATTATATAGTTCCAAGAATTGCTTTGGCCTTTCCTTACTGTGCATGCGAGAACCTACCCCGCCTGCGAAAATAACTCCTATATTCATGTTTTACCTCCAACATTTCTATTCGTTTATGACTACATGAAGATTATGTTCTGGATGACGCCTCTCTTCTGGAGGCAGTTTCATATAGTCGCCAAACATACCTGTAAGGTATTCATCAAACTCTTTAATACAACACATCTTATATCCTTCAAAAGGGAGCTCTATTATTGTTCTATATACCCTTTTATCAAATATCTCGTTTAGATTTCTCATGCCTCCTGCAATGCTTCCAACCCAAAGAGAATTACTAAAAGAATATTTTCTGAGAAGTCTTAACAATACTTTACTTAGTATCTTGGGACCAATCATGTTAATTATCAATTGCACCATCTTGCTCTTTATATCACGGCTGCCCTTAACTCGCCCCCATGAAATAAGTATTTTATTTCGGAGCCAGATAATCTTTTTTCCATGAGAGAGTGCCTTTTCATATTCATTTCCAAGTCCATCAATAGGAAATACATCAATAAATACTCCATAATTATTGTCCAAAATAGAGTAGTCTGTCTTTTTATTTATCAGCTTCATAAAAGGAAGATAATAGTTAGGGCTAATCGAACTATCTAATAAATCAAAGACAGGATTATCTTTCCCGACTATTGATATTAGTTTTTCATAGTCATGACGAGGCATAGCAACATCAATGTCATCATCCCAAGGAATAAAACCTTGATGCCTTACCGCACCCAAAAGCGTCCCCCCAGCCAAAGAATAAACCAAATGATTATCCCTGCAAATCCTATCAAATGCCAGTAATGTTTCAAGTTCTATATTTTGTATGTCTTCAAGTTTTGTAAGTTCTCTCTTACCCATGTTTTATTTCCTCTTGTCTTCCACATATCATAAGTGTATATAATGATATAAAAAACAAATTGTTAAAAGAAACTTCAATTGAAGAACAAAAAATCATCATATACACAAAACTCAATAGAGGAAGATATCTTTCGTTAATGATAACCTTATGCAGCACTGAAGCTGAACAAGCAAGAAATGACAACACTCCCAAAAAACCATAATTGATTGCAAAATTGAGCATTCCATTCTGGGCATTACCAAAACTTACTATTTGAGATACAATTGTATTTCCGTAGCCATAGCCTAATAAGGGTCTATTATTGATAATTTCGAATAGTTTTTGATATATTCTAAGCCTTCCGTTTATTGAACTAGTCTCATCGAACCTAGAGATAAAGTGTTGTACAAATCCAAAAGATAATACTGATTGAAATACAACTGGCACAACCGCCATAACAAGTAGGGTCATTACAAGTGCTTTACTGTTACCAAACCATTTCTGCATCTTGCCCGGAGCAAGAATAAAAACCACCATTATTCCAGCCGCAACAACACCTGTAGTACTATCTATCTGCAAAGAGATGAAGGCTACAATCCCAAGTAGTAGGCAACATATTAAGGCATAAACCTTCATGTGCTTCATCTTATGACCATAACGTGTCAGCACAAGACTCACGAAAAAAAATAGCAAGTAACATGTAACAAATTTCGACCCAAAGAGATATGTTTTTCCTCCCTGCTCGGATTTATTTAGCATAAATATGGAAGCTATGGAAAGAAATGCATAAACAAGTCCAATCCAAAACAGCGTATCAAAATATCTCTGAATCTGTCTTTTTTTCTCAACATAAATCGCTAATAGAAATAAATCAAATAAATTTAATGCATATAATACGCCATCTACAACTGAGCGGGAATCAATGTACTTGTTTATGAACCCAATTACTGTTGCGATTATTATGACTGCAACAAAAATAGTTGTCCATGACTTGAATTTTCTTACAGAAGTCTTTGAAAACAGGTATATGAATGATCCTATTACAATAAAGACTTTTAATATTCGCCAAACTGGACTAGAAACAAACATTACTTGCCAGCTTATAAAAAACAGGGCTATTAAAAGCCAATCTTGTATTTTTATTTTGAAGCTCCACACTATTAAGGTACCTACCTTATCATTTCTCGTAAATAATCTCTATATTAGGTTTTATATTTAATGTAACCAACTAGATTTCCAGGCTTAATTAAGCAAGCAAACAATCTCCATCCAGTAATAATACTACGTTTTTTCTTAAACGCTTCAGAATTGCTGTAGACATCAAGAAGTCTGCGATAACACTTTGACTGAATGAATAGATCAACATTTATATCATCAATATCTTGTCCTTCTCTATAGCAGTAAGCTAGATATTTCGTTACTACCTTTTGATGTACAAAAGTTGTCTGTGAAATACCATTTTCATTTACACGATACAGTAGAAGCACTTTTTGTATGTTCCCTAATCTGTATCCATGCTGTACAGCTCTTAGAAGGAAATCGAAGTCCTCACATGACTGTATTTGACGATAACCGCAAAGCTTAAAAAACACTTCTCTTTTTGCAAACCAAGTTGGATGCGACATGCAATCATGTTTTTTTAGTGTTTCTTTAATTTGAGAATGACTTTCAGGGGCATGTTCAACTATACCTTTCCTACTTTTCCCAAAGTAGAATTGATATAAACTACCAACCATATCCAAATCATGATTCTGAATAAATCTATACTGCTCGAACAACCTCTCAGGCATCGCGAAATCATCCGCATCCATTCTTGCAATGAAATCTCCATTACAATACTGTAACCCTCTATTCAAGCTTGCAACTAGCCCAAGATTTTTTTCATTGACATATAAACGTACTCGCTTATCAGACGCAGTAAGTTTAGTAAAATATCTTTCAAGTTCTTTATTCTCTGGATTGTCGAGAATTATGATAAACTCAAAATCTTGAAAAGTCTGGAGTAGTATTGATTGCGTTGATTCTTCGATGTAATTGATTGGCTCATTATATGCACACATTAAAACGCTTACTGAAGGCATAATTTCGTTTCTCCTTTTATAATCTTACCCAATCGTTACACCAAACATCAGTTGTTGGAGAATTATTAAGCCATTTTGTTGGAGAAACAGTTATCCCAGAGTTCCCACTAAGCCATGCTCCCCACCAACTAAAACTACTATTTGCTATAATATGATGCTTGCACTGTGACATAAGAAGCATATCAATATATGATTCAGTGCCTTCATTTCCTTCAATGAAAATGACATTTTCAATATCTTTCAGCAATACATCTTTGCACCACTTAATATCATCAGAGAAAACAAAGAATGTAATATTTCTTTCCCTGTTCCTGAAATAATCTATAGCTCTACGATAATAGTCTTCAGTGCAGATGCCCCCATAAAGCATATTAAAATTAAGATAGTCTCCTCGTCTAACATGAAGAGATACTGAATTTGTGGACCTGATTTTGCTGATAAACTCTATATTTTTTTTCGAATATTCTCCCCTATATATCAATTCGGAACGGATTAATCCAGCAATATCTTTAAAATATTTTTCGCTTTGCCAACATCCTTCCAAGTAACAGTTATCAAGTTCAAATACATGTTTATCAAAAACGCCTGGCATTACTTCCTTATATTTCTTCCACAGCTTAGCCTTGATTAAAAAATCATCATATCCATTCCTTGTAAGACTTTGTCTAACTCTGTCTATAATTCTTGGAACATGATATTCATTCACTTTACATTGAAACTTATCAAGATGATATAATGCGGCTGTTGATGCATCACTATACAAATACCAAGATGTATCTAGAATCACCTCTTTTCCACTCTCCTGTAAGCTACGATATAATGCATATATAAAAAGCTGATTACCGAGGCCTCCCGTCATGCTAATTCTAATCAAAATTCATTCACCTGCCTTCCATGATTAACTTTTTCAAACTGCGATAATTCTTAATTCAACACATATCGAAAGTAAAAATGCAGCTTTCATTTCAATTAGTCGCAAGAACACCCTTTGTTTAAAATGTAGCCGCTTAATAGGGTATTTTTTTATTGCTTGGACTACAATTTCATTGTCACATATTTCCTTAATCGATTCTATTTGCTCTTTACGTTTTTTTGAAGAAACACTCATTTTTTCCTGTGCAAGGCACATCCTCACCCAATTAAAAAAAGCTTTCTGTGTTCTTATCTTTGCTTTCTCATATATTCCAATTGAATTTAAAATCTCGTTTTGCTTATTATATAGTTTTAATACCTTTTCAAAACGATCAGCCCTATATTTTTTTGTCAATGATCCCTCTGTAGCCACATAGTAGTAGTCTGAAGAATCAATTAACCTAACTTTTGTTGCATGCTGGTAATAGGAAATGTTGAACAGTAAATCCTCGGAAATGTACTCTCTTTCAGATGGAAATAATATTGCATGGCTTTTTATGAGATTCAAATCATATAACACATGTGTTGGTCCTATATCTATACTATCCTGAACTTCAGGAGCACTTCCAACAAGCCTGCACAAAAAATCTTCCTTTATCTCATCTCCATAAAAACATTTAGGTTCATATTGATATACCTGCTCATTCCTATCAATCGGCGAGACGCGTACATATCCTGCTAATACTGCATCTTCACCGTCTTGTCTCCCTTCTGCTAAATGTTCTAATAGACCTTGCGCAAAATAGTCATCTGAATCCACAAATACTATAAAATCACCAGAGGCATAAGCTATACCGGAATTTCTGGCATATCCTGATCCTTCATTGCTCTTATGGATTACTTTTATCATAGGATACTTCTTGGACCAACAATCACATATCTCTCCACTCAAATCATCTGAGCCATCGTCTACAAGTACTATCTCATATGGCTCATATGTCTGATTGACAAGGGACTCAAGGCATCTCTCAAGTGTTTTTTCTGCGTTAAATATAGGGACTATAACTGATATTTTTAATCTTTCCTCCATTGTTAACCTCACATTCTTCTTGGTGTATCGAAATAAATATCAATCAATTGATTTACTGCAGCATTAATATCATAACCTTTATTCCTTAGAACTGAGCAATTCTGCTCGGAACATAGTTTCCTCTCATCTTCACCAATTGTTACTATTTCTGAGCACCAATATGATGTTCCTTTATCTATGCACACACTTCTATAATGTTCACTCATCTTTGCCTCTGGACTTACTTTGTCACTAACCACGCAGGGGAGTCCCGTCGCCTGTGCTTCAACAATGGCGCAAGGTAGTCCTTCAAAACGAGATGGTAATAAGAAGCAATCCATCGCCATCAATAGTTCCAGAACATTATCTGAGGCCCCATAAAAAATCACAGAATCTTCCAATTCGTATTTTTTCGTCTGTTCTTCAATAGATGCTTTTGTCTCACCATCACCAACAAGCAGGAGAACAGTATCTGGCTTGATTCTATGGTATTCCTCAAAAATCTTTATCAAGAGCTCATGGTTTTTTTGATAATTGAAACTCCCAACATGACCTAAAACCGTTGCATCTCCAACACCCAATTCTTGTCTTATCTTCTTACGCGTTATAGAGCAAAACTTGTATTTATCCAACTCAATACCATTTTTCAGAACTATGAATGATTTGTTTCCAAACATCCAATAACCAGCATCTTTACCACAAGCTAGAGCATCAGTATATAACATATTAAAAACAGGACGCATCAAAGCATTAAGTCGTAGATTATCACATGTTGTATTATGTGAATGCGCTATTCTTTTTCTTGCACCACCAAGCATCGCTCCAAAAAGATCAGGAGTAATCAATGCACTATTTCCATGGACATGAACAATTTCATAATGGCCATTACGGACTATTTGTTCAATCTGTCGAACGTAGGAAATCGGGTTCTTGTCCTTATTGGTTATAAAGAGTTTACTACCACCAGCCTCTATTTCATCCATGTATCTTTTTTCAATTGGATTGCCTGCTGCAAAATCCATATGTATATCTGTTATTCTTTGATTTCTAATGGCATCATAATATGCAAAGATTACACTCCCAACACCACCAAGAGCCAACGTCTTCACAACTACTAGAACCTTAATCATAAGCCCTCCAATCCGTCTTATTTATCCGTCGAGTCCAGAAAAACAGTAACACTCGGAATCTTACTGCCAAATCTTTCAAGTCTTGCCAATGCCTTTATACCTGTAGAAAGGTCATACATAACATTATGTAGAATTTCAAGCAGATTTACCTTTGTACCTCTTCTATTACACGTGCTCTAAAATAATATCCTTCTCATGAACATCCCTTACTTCAAAGCTCCTGTGCACTCATATCTAGTCCCCATTGTCTTACACTCATATATCTTTACATCGACAAGATATCGATACCAGTATGCTTGTAAGAAGGCGTAAATTTTCCCTTCTTTCCCGTCCAAAAAACCCATTTTCAGATAGTAACGATAGATATAATAAAGATGAGCACGCATTCCAAGAGGAAGATTATAATAAAGGTTCATCTTAACCCAAGTCTTCAAGTCAAGCTCAGCTTTTTCCTTCGGTTTTTCTAGGTTCTGAAAATAATCTACTGTCTCTCTGCTTGAATACCAGTTATGCTTATTCACCCAATATTCAATGTTCTTGAAGTCAAAATGAAGGCAATCATGTTTCATCTCAATAACAGTCCCAGAAGAAAGAACAATATGCTCGTCCATCATTCTATCCTCGATGACTCCGAGCTTTGTTTTGTAGCAGTTCATTTTTTTCCAAGGATAAACTCCACCGTGATAAAGATCCTTCCCCAGAAAGTTCTTTTTAAACCGCAAAACTATTCCAGCAACATCAGTAATCATGTTCTCATTACAAAGCTTTTCAAGTTCTAAAGCAGAATCTGGTGTAAGTCTTTCATCTGCATCAATACGAAGTGTCCACACCGTATCCGCTTTAGCCACCTCTACCGCATACATATATTGCTTTGCATAATTCTCAAATGAATGCTGATAAACCTCTGCACCTAGCATTTTGGCTTTTTCCACAGTTGAATCAGTACTGAAACTATCCACCACTACCACTCGTTTTACTGCTGTTATAATGGACCGAATGCAGTCCTCAATATTGATTTCTTCATTTCTCGTCAATATAATTGCAGTTATATCAGCTGCCATTTCATTTCCTCATCTTTCAAATCTAATTCATGCAATCAGAGCTTTATAAAGCTCGTCAAGCACCATGTAAACTACGACGCTACAAAAAAAGATTGTTACTAAGATTATTTTCAAGTTCACCAAGAATGCCATAAGTTTTTCCCAGCTAATGATTTCAAACTAAGCATGCTGTGCATCTACACATGCATATACAAATTATCCCCAGGTTCTTAGCAAAAAATAGTCTTCATTAATATTTGTAATAATTTCCTCAACCTTTCAAAATTACATTATTATATACAATAAAACAGTTCCTGCCAATAACAATCTCTTTAGCAGGAACTAAATCAGAAGCACCACCGTTAGGATTATTCAACAACTAGTTACACTTTTCTACTTCTTTATTAGCAAAGATACATTTAAGCAGTAATTTCTTCCCGCAATTCACCTTCTGTAGCTTCAGCTGAAGTATGAAACACTTGCCGTTCATAAGTCAGCATCGCTTTCTTGTACTTACTTATGGACAAGCTTTTTGTCAGATGTCCCATGAGATATTCATGTGCTCTTCTGCCCATTTCAGCCAGTTCAGAGCTATCTGCATTAGATATGAACCAGTTGACAATCTCCTCTATGGTATCATAATCTCCAGGTTCTGCAAGTTTGCCGCAGCCAATTTCATCTATGAGCATCTCAATTTCAGCGCCTTTCTCAAGAACACCGATTACCGGCTTGCCAACACCTGCTATTCCATAGAATTTAGAAGGGCAAGAAACTCCCTTAATTCCTTTTGCGCTTACACACCAGTGCACATCTGCAGCATTTAGAGAATAAATTAGTTTATCCTTGTCCTGATAAGGAATAAATACAATATTATTAAGAGAATGCTCTTCCTTATACTCTTCTAACTTCTTGAGCATTGCGCCTGCTCCAACAAAGGCAAAACAAACCTCTCTTCCATCAGGTGTTTTAGCTCCGTTAAACTTAGCCATAACTTCAATAAGGCCATCAAGGTCATAATATAAGCCTATATTTCCGGAATACATGATGACAAATTTATTTTCAAGGCCATAGGTCTTATTAAACTCTTCAACGCCTTTGCTATCAGCGGCAAGAGGATGTATCTCATTTTCATCAACCCAGTTGTTGATAATTGTATGATTAGGAACCTTTTTCTTACCAAATCTCTGAACAAGTGTCTGTTCAAGATCTCTTCCAACTGTAACTACAAGATCAGATTTGACACAGCTTCTGTTATCCATCCATTTAGCTATCTTTATAATTGATTTGAACTTAACATATCCAGTAGCAATTACCTGCTCAGGATTAAAATCCTGAATACAATATACAAATAGAGGAGAGCCGCCTTCTGAGTTTTTCAAAACTTTCTTTCCAAAAACCCCTAACATTCCACCAAGGATTGGAGGCTGAGATATAGTGAATATATAGTCCTGATGTCCAACCATCTTAGTTGCTTTCTTAGCACCAAAATAGTATGCAAATAAATTCTTAATACGAGATACTTTATTGCTCTTGGTAAATTCAGGAACAGAAATTCTGATTACCTTAACACCATTAATATTCTCCTCATAGAACTTTTTTTCTTTATACTCAGGACTAACCTTACCACCATATGAAGGAACAGTACAAATAACTGTGACATCAAACACATCAAGCATTCCCTCAGCCATGTCCTGCAATAGCTGCCCTGTAGAAGCAACATCCGGCGCATAATAATGAGCATAAATCAGTAGTTTTTGTTTTTCTGTTTTCCCCATAAATGTCTTCTCCCTAGAATTTGTTATCGCTATTACGTTACTCATTCGCACAAACTTTTCCTTAAATACCCAAATTTTGGGTATAAAAAACACAACGTACACAAAATGTACGATAAATCAAATATTTTAAAATTATGATTTGGATAAATTCTTAAGAATAATCACAAATATTATTTATCTTCATGTCCATAGCCATAACCGTATCCATAACCATAGCCATAACCATAGCCATAACCACGTTTATAATATCCATAATTCTTGTTAGACTTATCTACTTTGTTGAGTACTACACCGAGAATTCTAGCACCTGATGCAGCAAGCTTATCCCTAACTTTTTGAACGAATCTATAGTCAGTATTACCAGTTTCAATAACCAAAATTGAACCATCAACTATTGATCCTAGTATAGCTGCATCGCCTACTGAACCAAGAGGAGGAGTATCTATGATAATGATGTCATAATCCTCTCTAAGATTCTGTAAAGTATTTTTAAATTTATCTGAAGCTACAAGTTCTGTAGGGCTATTGCTGACTGGCCCTGCAGGTATAAGATCAAAAAAATAATTCTCTTCATTTTCTTCGTGCCTATATATGATATCTTCAAGATTACACTGGCCTGTAAGAAAGTGTGTAAGTCCATGCTTGGGTTTACCTTCAACTACTCTGCTATTAAACAAAGACTTCCTGAGATCACAGTCAATATAAAGAGTCTTCTTGCCAAGTTCAGCAAAAGATTTTACTGTTTCAAGAGCTATTGTGCTCTTTCCCTCGTTTGGGGTACAGCTTGTAAATAGAAGAGTTTTCAAGTTCTCTCCGCTAAAGCTGATACCGGTTCTAAGATTTTTAATTTCCTCTGCCATAGCAAAAGGTAGTTCTTTTTTCTCAAGCTTAATTTTTAACATTTATAAATAACTCCTTACAATTGCCTGCTTCACCGCCATAGATAAATGAAACAGCTGTATCCCTCATTAACTTATCAGCGGTACTGATACCATATTTCCTTTTTAGGAAAAAGTAACATTTTCTAATTTCCGGCTGCCGTTCTCTCAGATTATGGCAATCTGAAGAAACGATATCTGCCAGTTTGTATTTGAC
>JAEEGL014961569.1_pt1 | contig 15462 bp, 10 predicted proteins | sample 9134231 | NCBI WGS metagenome assembly JAEEGL01 (sample SAMN16246548, study PRJNA631951) | gut metagenome | biome: gut microbiome; feature: rumen; material: fiber-attached | host: Bos | place: Iran: Karaj | collected 2018-10
CAGGTCCAGATCCCAGCTGGCGCCGGAGCCGATATAGCTGTTGAGCTCCAGGGGCTGGTACTGGGTGAGCACGCCCACCGTGTCTATGCCGGAGTTGGCGCAGTTGGAAAGCGGGAAGTCGATTATCCTGTAGCGGCCGCCGAAGGGCACCGCGGGCTTGGCGGTCACGCGGGTCAGCAGACCCAGGCGCGAGCCCTGTCCGCCCGCCAGAAGCATGGCCACTACCTGTTTGGTTCTCATATACGCATACCTCCTCTTTATAAAGGGGATTACTTCACTTTAATTATACATTAAGTTTCTAAAAAATGCTACCCGAAACGGCGGTTTTTTTTACATTTGTAGAAATTTATCATTTGACGCGGTTGCGGGCTGCAACTATAATGGAAGAGGCCGCTCATCAAATAAAACAAACACCGCGGCAAAATCAGGAGGAAATCTATGACGCTCCCCGGAAAGATCGCCATATGCCAGCTGGAGGAAGACAATCCCCAGCGCGCCTATTTCCGGCTCCGTCCCGTGCTGGTAAACGACGGCGCGGGCTTTCTGGACGCCGGTGAAACAAAGGAACAGTTCCCCGACGACGGGTTCATACGCGTGGTACCCGACAAAAACGAGGCGCTCAGGTTCAAAAACCGCATGCGGGGCCTGGGCGGCTACTGCCTGATGGACCTGAGCCGCTTCCCCGGCGAGTCCGAGAAGATCCGCCCCAACAAGAACTACGGCGCCGAAAACGGCGAAAGCAACCGCTTTATCGTGTATTCCGACGTGATAGGCGCCTGCGGGGATCACAGGCTCATGCAGGTGCTCGAGCCCGCTTCCGCAGCCTCCCAAAAGGTGTACACCTCCCGGGTGCTGTTTAAGGAAGGGGACAGGCTGACGGGCCCGTTCCTGGCCGAAGAGGGCAGGGAGGGCGGCGAATGGACGTTCTCCCCGGACGAGGCAGTCGAAAAGCTGGACCTGCCCGCGGACGCGGCGGTAAAGGCGGACAGGGACGGGCAGGAAGTGCTGCTTTACGTTTCCCCCGAGTTCACCTTCCCCAAGCCCCAGGAGCAGCCCGCCGTTAACGCGCCCGCGCCCGAGGCGGCGCCCGCCCCGAAGGCCGAGGAAAAGCCGGCGGAACCCAAGCCGGCTCCCGCCCCCGCCCCCGCGCCCGAAGTGGCGGAAGAGGCGCAGCGCCCCCGCCGCAAAAAGAACGATGCCCTCGCGGGCCAGACGGGGCTCAATCCCCGCCGGGGCAGGAGCATATTCGAGATAGTGGACGAGCAGTGGAAGCAGAGCCGCGTGGAAAGGCTGGGGGCGTCGGTGAGCGATCTTGCGCACCAGAGCGCCGCGGTCTCCCCCGTGGAAAAGGCGGTCAGCGCGCTCAGGGAAGCGCTGGAGCTCAAGGACGCGAAGGCGGCGCTGGGCAGGGGCCTGAGCGGCATAAGCGGGCTCAGGGAGCTGCTGGGCATGTCGGGAGAGGACACTGCCCGGGCCGGCGGCGCCAGGGACGGGCTGCTGGACGAGCTGGAAGGCGAGAGGCTCAAGCTCCTGACCGAGATAGACAAGCTCAAAAGCCAGAAACTGCAGAAGCAGGGCGAGATAATGGAGGAGACCCGCCGCGCCCACGCGGAGGAATTCGCCCGGCTGGAAAAAGAGACCGCCCGCCTGAACCAGGAAAAGGAGATACGCTTAAGGGCGGCGGAGAGCGCGCGCCAGGCCCAGAGGGAAGCGGAAAAGCTGCTTTCCGGCGAAGGCCAGGCGAAACTGGATGGGGAATTCCTGAAATTCGCAATGTTCAGCCGCGCGGCGGGGCTGATAAGGGACGGCGTACAGGCGCAGGAAGGCGCGTTCACGGGCGTGCCACGGACCGCCGGGTTCACTCCTGCCCAGCTGGTCAGCGACCTGCGCAGCCATTTTGAGAAAATGGGCGTGCACCTTACCAACGACGAGGCGCTCAGCCTGCTCATCGCCGTCGCGGTGGGCGGCATAGTGCTGGTGTCCGGCGAGCCCGGCTGCGGCAAGAGCGCGTTTACGGACGCGCTGGCGGGCGTGCTGGGGCTGACCCAGGAGGGTGCGGAAAGATACGTGAAGATAGACGCGGGCACCGCGGACGTGAGGAAAAGCGCGGTGTTCAATGCCCTTATGCTGGCCGACGACAGGCTCACGCCCCGGCTGGTAACGATAGAGGACGTGAATGCCCAGCGCGGCGACGACCAGAGCCGCGGCATGATGGACGCCGCTTTCAGGCTGAAGGAGCAGGGCGTCACGGTGCTCATGACCTGCCAGGACGCGGGCTACGGCTATCCCCTGGACCCCAGGCTGCTGGAAAGGGCGTTCTTCATACGCCTTAAGCCCTACGTGCCCGAAAAGTGGACGCGGCAGAGCCTGCCCAGAGCCGCATCCGCCGCCCCGGGGCTTGAGGCGTTCATGAAGATGTTCACGTCTTCAGCCGAGGTCAGCGGCGGGAACGCCCTGCGCATGGAGACGCTGATAAAAGAGCTTACGGGCAGGGGCGCGCGCCTGAGCCGCAGGACGCTGGGCGAGATGTACGAGTTCTGCGCCGCGCTGGAACAGCTTATGGCTGGAGACAAAAAAGAGGCGCTGGACCGCGCGTTCGCCATGCGCGCCCTGCCGGGCATACTCGCCTCGGCGCCGGCAAAGCTCATACGGGAGCTGCCCAAGCTTTTGTGGGACATGCCCATAAGCCTGAGCCTGTTAAACGAACCTCTGGCGCTCACGGAAATATAGACTGTTTTCGGAACAAAAAACCGAAGGACGAAGCTCCTTCGGCTTTTTTGTGCCCGGGCGCGCTCATTTGTCTTGAACGGTATCGTCTTCCCCGCCCTGCCCGGGCATCAGGGTGCGCCACAGCTGTATAACGGTCTTCCTGAGCAGTTTGTTGCGGCTCAGCACCAGGCAGAACAGGAGGCTGGGCACCGCGAAACTCACCGCGCCGCAGATGAGCAGCCTTTCACGCAGCCTGCCGTCCACGCGGGAGCAGATGAACCAGGCGATCACGCAGGACAGCAGCGTGAGCGCCGTCGGCAGGCAGAGCTCCCTTACATACTGACGCAGGTTCTCGCGGGGATAGATCTCGCTGAAAAGGTTATGCAGCAGCCAGGGTATCTGCACCGCCGCCATGGACACCACCGTGGACAGAAGCACGCCGTACAGCCCGAACCTGCGCACGGTGAGCAGGTTGAGCGACAGATTTACGACAGCGGCGGTCAGCGGGCGGAAACGGTCGCGGTGCCAGATGCCGGCGGCGTCCTTGAACATGTTGAGTATCTTGTTCATGCCCACGGTGTAGTAGTACACCGCGAAGCATATCACGTACCCGGGCGGGAGCAGGCTCTTCCGGCCCATCCACATCTCCATGAAGGGCTGGTACAGGCACAGCAGCATGGGGGTGCTCACGCCCATCACCCAGTTAAACAGCAGGCTGTAGCGGCGCAGGTCCCGGTAATTCTTTTTCTTGCTCTCGGTGACCAGGCTGTTGCCCACGCCCGCTATGCACGCGGTGACCGCGACTTCAAGGAAGCCGCGCAGGGAGACTATCACGTAGAAGTAATTCTGGTAGACCGCGAGCACAGTTAGGCCCAGGAATGCGGAGACCACCACGGTGTCCGCCGACTCGGATATGACGTGGGAAAACTTGGCGGTGAAAAAGTCCCGCACGTGCCGGCTTATGTCGCTCACCTGCTCCCGTGGCAGCCTGCCTTCGGGCGAGTACTCGGGGAACAGTTTTCCCACGAAATACGCGGTGACCAGGTTGCCGGCGATCTGCGCCAGCAGCTGTATGAGCAGGTAGAGGTAAAAGTTCCTGAACCATATGAGCGCGGCGAACTTGAGCGCGTATTCCGCCAGGCTCACGCCCAGCTTTATGCGGCTGGCCACGTCGACGCGCTGGTGCGCCGTGAGCAGGCAGCCCTTGTAGGCGAAGCACCAGTAGGTGAGCACCGTGCTGCCCAGGTTCATGTAGTAGAGTATGTACAGGTCTATGCCGGGCGGCACGTCGCCCTTTACCAGCGCTGGCAGAAACGGCGTCAGCGCGAGCCCTGCCGCGGCTATCACCAGGCCTATGACGCGGCAGAAACCGCGGTAGAGCCTGAGCAGCGCGCGTATGGAGGCGGTGTCGCCGGCGGCGATGGGCCTGTACATACTGTACACCATGGCGCTGCCCACGCCCAGTTCCGCCAGGTTAAGAAAGGAGAGTACGGAGCGGAACAGCCCGCTTAGCCCCAGATACCCCGCCCCGAGCTGCTGCAGCATCACCCGGCGCAGCAGGAAAGGAACGAGCATGGTGAACAGCTTCAGCAGCCCGTCGAAAGCGATATTGCGCGCGGCGTTTTTCGTCCTTTGTATCTTCACGAGGGGGGTCTTTCCTTTCGGAAGGGGGGGATCTATTCTCCGGAACCCGCGCGGCTTTTGAGCCGCTCGCGGAAGGTCCGTAAATGCCCTTTCACGCTGTGCAGGGATCTTGCCGCGAAAAGCAGTTTTCCGGAAGAGATCACCTGGCGGGCGAGCCATTTCTTGTACGGGCTCACGGCGGAAGACGCCATTATGTCTTTTTGCTCATGCACGAGTATCTGCCTGCATTCCCCGGCGCGGGGGTCGCCGTTTGCGAAGAGGCAGGCCATGCAGGCGTAATCCACCAGCTGCCTGAGCACCTCGCGGCATTCTTCCGGGAACTCGTCCTTATACCTGTCGTACCTGTCGCGGTGGTGCACCGCACGGGGATAGAAGCCCTTGAAGGAGTTGCGCCCGTTGTAGGTGATGCTGCCGGGCCTGACCGCGCGGTAATGGTACGTGCCGCTGTTTTCCACCACTATCCTGTCCATATTGTCCACCAGCCGGGGGAAGATGTAGTAGTCCCCGGTGGTGTAGCCGATCAAGTGGTGCACGCCCTCGTACAGCCGCTTTTTGAAAAGGCAGCCTATCACGTTGCTCTGTATGGTGTCGGGGAGCAGTATCTTCATGTACTCCCTGCGGTCATATAAGCCGCACAGCGCCGCGTCCTTTGTGAACAGCGCGGTCTTAACTATGTCCGCGCCGTGCTCCCGCATGAGCCGCGCGCTGTTTGAGACCGCCCCGGGCAGGAGAAAATCGTCCGAGTCCATCCAGTACACCGCGCCGCCCGTCATAAGGCGCAGCACGTCCTCCCTGCCCGCCGAAAGGCCTTCGTTCTGTTTATGGAACACCCGGACCCGAGGGTCGTCAATGCCGTCAAGCAGCGCGCCGGTGCCGTCGTCGGAGCCGTCGTCTATCACGATTATCTCCAGGTCCTCATAGTCCTGGTCCATGGCGCTGTGCACGCACTGGAGGATGTAGTCCCGGGTATTGTATGCGCAGATGCCCACCGTTATTTTCATGCGTTCGTCCATTGGTCCGTCCTTTCCGGCGCGCTCACCGGGCTTTATGGGAGAGTATGGCCTGGGAGTAGATGTCCAGCAGCCGGTCGACGTAAACGGCGGGGCCGGGATAGTCCTTTACGCGGTCATCCAGCTCCGCCGTGAGCCTGCGCAGCCTGTCCGCCGAAAAGTACAGTTCATTTACCGCCCGCGCCAGGGCCTCCGCGGTGGGCCCGGGCACTCGGCACTCCTCGCTCACCAGCTCCTTCATGCCGCCTATGCCCGTGGCCAGGCAGGGCGTGCCCAGCTTCTGGGACTCGATCACCGAGAGCGGGCAGTTCTCAAAACACACCGAGGGGCACACGCTGAATCTGGCCCCGCGCACGAGCGCTTCCAGTTCGCCGCCGGTCCTGAAGCCCGCGTACTTCACGTTGCGGTATCCGCAGTTTTCCACCTGCGCGCGCAGCGGCCCGTCGCCCGCGATGATGAAGGGTATGTCCGGCAGCCGCCCCGCCGCCTCCAGCAGGTTGGGTATGCCCTTTTCAGGGGACAGCCTGCCGAAATATATGACGTAATCGCCCTTTTCCGCTATTCCTTCGCTGCAGGGCTTGCAGAAATTGCGCAAAAACACGGTCTTGTCCGCGAACCGTGGCTGCGCGTCCAGCGTCCGCTTCATGAACAGGCTGGGGCAGATTATGCGGTCTATGGCGGAGTAACTGTCCTTTAGGCGGTACAGCCGAGCTTCCAGATACCCCAGCGCGCTGCGGGGCGCGGAGCCGTGTATGCATTTGTTCCTTACGCAGTTAAGGCTGGGGCGCTGCACGCAGTCCGTGCACAGCTTTCCCGGGGAGGGCACGTACAGCAGGTGGTTGGGGCACACCAGCTGGTAGTCATGTGCGGTCATCACCGCGGGCACGCCCTTGTCCCGGAAAGCCTCAAGTATCGACGGCGTCAGGTGGAAGTGGAAATTGTTAAGGTGTACTATGTCGGGCCTGAAAGCTTCCGCGAGCCTCAGCGCCTTACGTTTCGCGTCGCGGGAATACAGCACCCGCAGGGGATAGCTGAGCTTTTTAAGGCCGAGGGCGTGAAAATCCATGGGCTTTGCGTATATGCCCGCAGCGTTGCCCACGGTGTTGTTTTGGTCCAGCATGCCGAAAAACTGCACCTCGTGCCCCCTGGAAGCGAGCTCACGCGCCAGCTCCAGGCAGTAGGTCTCCGCCCCGCCCCTTGGGTACAGGAACTTGTTTACGAAAAGTATCCTCATCTGTTGCCCTCACATGCCCGGCAGGCGCTCAGCCCAGCGTTTCAAGAATCGCCTGAAAGACCCTGTCGCAGTTGTGCGTGTCACGGTATCTGAACGGACCTTTCCGGCCGCTCTCCCGCGCGGAGGGCAGGGCGGCAGCCCGGGCCAGGGCGTTTACGACTTCGTCTTCCGTAAGGCAGACCTCGCCGAAAGCGGGATAATCCACGCGGCCCAGCGGGTAATGCCCGGCGTCCGCGCGCGCGCGGTCGAACTGGTAGAAGACCACGGGCTTGCCCATGTACGCGGCGTCGTAAAACACGGAGGAATAGTCCGTGACCAGTATTTGGCAGCGATTGAGCAGGCCCTGCACGTCGTCCGTTGCCATGGAGGCGACGCGGACGCTGCCCCGCGTCTCGGGCGCGTAGAACTTCTGCATCTCCGCGTGGGGATAGAATACCAGGCGGTATCCGTTTTCGTCCAGCAGGCGTACGAGCCTTTCGTCGCCTAAGAGCGAAGCGAAGGCCCGGCTGTAATCGCTTTGGGCAAAGGCGTCCGGCGCAAGACGGGCCAGGTATTTCCGCCAGGTGGGCATGACCAGCACCAGCTTTTCCGCCTTGTCCCCGTCCAGCGTGTCGAAGCGGGGCAGGCCGGTGAGCCTTACCGCGCTTTCGGGCTGCCCGAGCTGCTCTGTCACGAGCCTGAACTCGTTTTCGGTGGACACCACGAACACGTCGGGCGCGCACTCGCCGCGGGAATACCACTGTATGGGGCGGTGGAGCACGCCGTGCTGCAGCAGCACGGTCCTGCCCCGGGGCCTGAACAGGCCGCGCTTTTTCAGGTGATGGTATACCACCATGTCCGGGGTGTAGCCGCAGTCGTGGGTGCTTATGAGCACCCGCGCGGACATCATGAGGGCGCGGTGGGCGAAGGAGCCGAAGCGGGTCCACCCGCCCAGGGCGCGTATCCTGTCAAGGTCGGGGGAATCCCGGGTTATGACGTACACGGCACGGATATCGGGATGGTTCCGGCACAGGTAACGGAAGAAGCAGTACCCGTTGTCCCGGGCGTCGTAGCCCCGCTCGGATATCAGCCACGTGTCACGGGGAAGTCCGGACAGGCGGGTGTACGCCAGTGCCGCAAGGTCCAGCGCCAGGCAGCAGGCGGCTTTTATGAGTCTTAAAAGCTTCATGCGTCTGTCTCCGTGCCCCGGTACGCCGCCAGCGTTTTCAGGGTTATTTCGTCCCAGTCGTAATTGCTTAAAACGAACTCTTTGGCGCCCTCCCGGTACCGGCTCACGGTCCCGGGGCTGTCCAGCAGCGTTTGGAGCGCTTTGATCAGCGAGCTTTCGCTGCCTCTTTCGAAATAAACGGCCTTATCCCGCGCGGTCTCCCTGCAGGCGGGTATGTCGGAAGCCAGGCAGCAGCAGCCGGAACTCAGGGCTTCCAGCAGCGCCAGGGGCATGCCTTCCAGGTCCGACGGGAGCACGAACAGGCGGCAGTTGCAGTACAGCTCACTTAGCGCCTGACCTTCAACAAAGCCCGTGAACAGCACGTTTTCGCCTGCCAGTGATGTAAGTTCTCTCATAAAGCTTTCGGACACGCCGCCGCCGGCGATCACCAGCGTCGTAACGGTCTTAAGTTTTTTCCAGGCTTTCAACAGCAGCCTGAGCCCCTTTTCCGGCACGAGCCGCCCCACGAACAGCACGTAGCCATCCTTTTCCAGCCCCCAGGCCTGCCGTATCAGGCGGGCGGGCGCGTTTGGGGTGGGGTTCGCGCCGTTTGGGATCACGCGCGTTTCGCGCCTGTATGTTTTAAGAAAGTAGTCCCGGGTGTCGTTATTCAGCACTATCATCTCGTGCGCGTACCTTACGGCGGTCTTCTCGCCCAGCTTTATGTACGCGCGGGCGAGGCGGCCCCATTTTTCCCGCTGCCAGTCCAGCCCGTGCACCGTGCACACCACGCGCTTGCCCAGCAGCCGGGGGATCAGGCACATTGCCGCGGGGCCTTCCGCGTGGAAATGCACCACGTCATACTTCCCGAACGCCGCCTTTACCGCGCCGAAAAACGAGGAAGTCAGCGCGGCCAGGCCCCCGCGCCCCAGGGTGGGCACACAGCGTATCTCAAGGCATTCCGCGCAAGGCGCCGCACTGCGCGAAGGCCGGGGAGAGCGGTCGAGCAAGGTCACTTTGTGGCCCAGGCGGGCCATACGTCCCGCCAGTTCGCCCACGGCGACCTCGATCCCGCCTTCCCGGCTGAACGAGTGCTTCTGCCCCAGCATGGCGATGCGGAGCCTGCCTGAGTTCATCTTTTTCATGTGCGCGCAGCTCAATTTTTTGAGTAATGGCGCCGCCGGCTATTCGGCAGCCGGCAGCAGGGCCTGGAGCATGCCGTTTAACTGGAACGTCGCCAGCCTGGCGTCCATGGACGCGGCCTGCCCGCTTGGTTCGGCGAGGTTGGAGAAATTGCCCGCCGCTTCCACGGTATATCCTTCGTACAGGCGCGCGTAGGCCGCCATGGTGCCGTAGAGCACGGCGGCGCGCTTCTGGTGGTAGGAGGAAGTGACCAGGGTGTACTGCTCTATGCCCCTGTCTTTGAGTATGCCGAAGGTGTTGACTGCGTTGTCCAGCGTGGTCATGGCCTTTTCGTCGATAAATATCCTGCCGGCGTCCAGCCCGCACACATCCGTGAGGTACGCCTTCATGAGCCCCGCCTCGGTGCGGTCGCCGGGGTTGTTCCTGCCCGTGGCGCCCCCGGAGCATACCAGTATGGAATCGGGGAACGCGTTCGCGGCTTCGGCGGCGGCATCGCAGCGGGCTTTCAGCTCGTCCGCCATCTCCCCGTCCTCCAGCTGGAAGCCCAGCACCACGAAGGCGTGTTTGCCCGTTATGGGCAGCTGGGAGGGGTCGTCTTCGCCGTGCAGGAACACGCGGAAACCGGGGTCGAGATACGTCCGCTTCCACAGGTCCGCGAGGGTAGAGGCAAGGGGATCGTCAAGCGCTTCCAGGTCCGCGTCGATGCGGGCGAGCGTCTCTTTGTACATGTCGCCTTCGGTGCCGTAAAGCTCCTGCGCCGACCAGGCGGCGGCAAGGTCGGTGAGCAGCGCGGGGTAATCCACGGTCTCGGTCTCGGCTTTGCCCAAGTTTCCGGAAAGGCAGGCGCAGATACAAATGAGCATGCCGCTCAGCAATACGCACAGCAGTCTTTTCATATGTCAACTCTCCCCGTGCCCGGCGTCTTGTTTCCCCGGGCGCTGATCTATGCGTGTATTATAGCATGCCGCGCGCGGCTTATAAACATGGGACATCAAAATATCACCGTTTTGTAAGAAACGCCGGGCAGCGCCGGGCGCGTATTCCCAAACGCCCGCTTATGTGGTATCATTTACGCGCAGACATTTATGTACGGGGGTGGACCTGGAATGAAAAGGGCGCTGATACTGCTTTTGTGCCTGTGCCTGTGCGCAGGGGTTCTGTGCGCCGGCGGGGAAACGCGGGGCGAAAAGCGCGTGCTCGTGATAGAGACGTCGGACATACACGGATACATAATGGACATTTCCGCGGGCAGCAGCGAAAAGTTCCAGTACAAGCTGGCCCGCATCGCGTACCTGATAAACGAGGCGCGCTCGTCCGGAAAGTATGACGATGTGCTGCTGCTGGACGGCGGCGACCTGTACCAGGGCACGCCGGTATCCATGATGACGGGCGGCGCGGTGATACGCGCGGCGGTGGACGCCATGGGATACGACGCGGTGTGCCTGGGCAACCACGAGTTCGACTGGGAGGTCACCGAGTACGCGGCGGACTCAGAGGGCACCCTCGCGCCCTACGAGCTGGGCGACTATTTCGGCGACCCGAAGATACCGGTGCTCGCCTGCGATCTTTACGACGCCGCCACGGGGGAGAGGGTGCCTTTCACCAGGGATTACGCGGTGATAGAGAAGGCGGGGCTGCGCATAGCGGTGATAGGGTACATACCCGATTACCGGAACCAGATAATGACCGCGAAGATCGCGCCCTACTTTATTGACGGTGACCTTGGCAGGCTGGACGCGCTGGTGCGCCGGGTGAACGAGACCGAGCGCCCCGACGCCACCGTTATCCTCGCCCACGAAGACCCCAGGGGGATAGCCGCCGCCATGGACCCCGGGCAGGTGGACCTGGTGTGCGGCGGCCACGTGCACAACATGCTGGCGGGCACAGCGGCCAGCGGCGTGCCTTACATACAGGGCGCGAGCAACGCGGGCGGCTTCGTTTCCGCGGTGCTGGTGATAGGCGAAGACGGCGCGGTGCGGGCGGAAGAGCTTACGTCCCACGACATATCTTCGGACAGGGGAGCGCTGTATGACACCGAAGCCAACGCGGCGGGGCTGGACGCCGGGATAATGGACATCTCCCGCGCGTGCTGGGACGCCATACGGGACGAGATGAGCGAAGTAATAGGGTATATAGACACGCCCCTGACCAAGACGGGCGGGGTGGGCGCCAACGCCGCGGGCAACTGGATAACGGGCCTGATGCTGGAAGCCACACGGGAGCTTGGGACCGTGGCCGCGTTCTACAACAACGGCGGCATCCGCACCAGCCTTTACATACCCAAAGGCGAATCGACGCGCGATGTCACGGTGGGGGACATATACACGATCACGCCTTTCGGCAACACGCTGCTGGTGTTCGAGTTAAGCGGCAGCGAGCTCGCCCGGCAGCTGGCCGACGGCCTGGCCCGGCCCAACTGCGGTGACCAGATGTCCGGCCTCACGTTCACCTATTCCGCCACGGGCGATGCGTCCATGGACAGGGCGGACAGGGAGTACACCATACTCAGCGTGACCCTTGACGACGGCACCGAAGTAGACATAAACGACACAAAGACGCTGTACCGCGTGTGCACGAGCAACTATAACGCCACGGTGGAAGGCAGCGTGTTCCTGGGCAAGACGCCCCTTGTGCCGGAAGCGGACGCGCCTACGGACAATGAGGCGTTCATAAAGCTGCTCAGGCAGGCGTACGCGCTTGACGGCGGGTACATAAGCGTGGACTCCGGTCCCAGAGGCGTGGAAGTAAAGCCGTAGCCCGGCGGTCTGCCCGCCTGCGGGGCATACGATAACGGGGAGCGCGGCCGCGCTCCCCGTTTCTATCTGTTTTCCGCGCCCGCGAAGGGCGGCGGTATCGCGTGTGCGCCCGGGCCTATTCCCCGGCGGGCGCGTCCTCGCTGTACATCTGCCTGAGCTGCTCGATGTAGGACAGTATCTCTTCCGCATTGTCGGGCATGCTCTGCGTGAGCGTTTCGGCCAGGGCGTCCAGGTCGGCGTCGCCGCTTTGCACCGCGCCGAACAGTATGTTCATAAGGTCGAAGGAGTCGCCGAACACGTCCGTATCCAGGCCTTCATCCCCAAAGTAGGTGCCGTCGGGCATGTAGTCCAAATTGAGGGTGTTGGGGGAGATGCCCGCGTAACGGGCGCCTTTGACCGTGAGCAGCGTGTAATCCATATCACCGTCAAATATCGTCTCGCACTCTTCCGGCGGCTCGTTCACGGTGATGTCGTACACGTACATGCCGAAAGCCACGGACACGGTGAAGGCGCCGCCTTCTTCCCCGAAGGACAGGGCCTCAAAGCCGTTTTCTTCCAGTTCGCCTATGGTCTTGCCACTAAGGGCGTCCAGTTCTTCGGCATCAAGGGGCACCTGCACGATCTCTTCCAGGTAGGACACGGGCAGCGTTTCGGCGTACGCCTCGTACGCTTCCGCCGCGGTAAAGGGGTCGTCCGCGTCCATGACGGCGTCGCTTAACTTGAGGGCGGTCTCGTCCAGTTCCGCAACCACGCGCACGAACTGGCCGTCTATCTCGACCACCGCCACGTAATAATCGCCGTAGGTGCTGTACATGCCGGTGAAGCCCTCCGATTCAAGGGCTTCGCCCACGGTGGCGAACAGGGGCCCGAAGCCCATGAGTTTGGTAAATACCATGCCCTCGCCCGCGTTTTCCTTATAGTCCTGCCAGATCAGGCAGCCGTCGCCGTTTAGGAAGAACACGGCTTCGCCGTCCTCGTATACCGCTTCCGAGGAGACCATTTCGCCGTACTCGTCAAAAACGACCTCCCTGCGGATGCCGAAGGGCGCGGACCTGAGATAGTCGGCTTCGCTGTCGAATACGCAGCTGTACTCCCACTCGGTCTGCCCGGCCTCGCTGCCCATAAGTATGAGTATCCTGTAGCCGTCCTCTTCAGGGTCGGCCAGTATGAACGCGTCGCCGCACTGCCATTCGCCGTCGAACGCTTCGGTCCCGGCGTACGCGGCGCCGGTCTCCGCCGGAGCGAGACCTGAACATATCAGTGCCAGCACCAGCACAGTCAAAAGAACTCTCTTCATGGCATATTCCTCCTTGAGAATTACGGACGGCGGCCCGCGCCGCGCCTCGGACTTGGCCTTATACGCCCATTTTACCCCATTTGTCCGCCGATTTCAAGAGACGGGGCCAAAAAGGCGCGGTATTGAAAGCGGGGCCGGCGTTTGGTATAATATCGGAAAAGAGCTTTTGCGGGAAAGGAGGCGCGCAATGAAACAGACGGCCCGGCAGATATTCGTCCTGGCGGCGGCGCTGATAGCGCTGTTTGTCGTGTGTCGCCTTACGTTCAGCCGCGCGTACACCGTGCACGTGCCGCTGTATCCCAGCCAGCAGGACGAGCTCGCCCAAGGCGGCGTGCGCGTGGAACTGGAGGACCCGGAAGTGGCGCGGGTGGGGGACATAAAATACGGCCCCGGCGGCGTCAGCTTTACGCTCAGCCCGCTCAGGGCGGGCGATACCTCGGCGCGGGTGTACGCGGAAAACGGCGGCGAGATCGCGTACATGGTATACTCGGTGGGCCGCCTGGGCACGGTGTTCGACAGGCAGACAAACGGCTTTACCGGCGACGCCGTGATGCTCGCCGGCTCCACGGTGTTCTGGCTGCTGGTAGGCATGATAATGCTGTGGCACTACCTTAAGGCGAAGGGCCCCGCGTACTACTCCCAGGCGTCGGTCTACTATTCCGGGTTTTCGCTGTTTTCGTTCATAACCGGCGCGATGCTGCTGCAGGTGACGGTGATGCACATACTGGACCCCGCGAGCTACAACATGTTTTACGCCCTGGACGCCATTACCGCGGCCAGCAAAAGGTTCATGACACTTACCATGCCCGTGATACTGGTGTTCGCCGCAGCGCTGGCGGCAAGCAACATAGCGCTGCTCAGGCACGAAAAGCCCTCCCCGCGCAATGCCCTGGGGCTGGCAGTGAGCCTGCTGCTGACAGCGGGCGAGCTGGCGGGGCTGTATCTGTTCACCCGGGACTTCATGGGCTCGGAATGGGAAGGCCGCGTGCGCAGTACGCTGGAAAACAGCTACGCCACCGTGTTCGTGTACTTTGAGTGCATGCTGGCCGGCTCCGTGATCTGCGGCATAACGGCGGCCAGACATAAGCCCGGGCTGGACAAGGACGCCATAATCATACTGGGCTGCCGCTTCAGGCAGGACGGCACCCTGCCGCCGCTGCTCAGGGGCCGCGTGGACAGGGCACTGCAGTTCTTCCGCGCTCAGAAGGAGGTTACGGGCAAAAGCGCCGTGTTCATCCCATCGGGGGGACAGGGCAGCGACGAGCCCATGCCCGAAGCCGAGGCCATGCGCAGGTACCTGATTGCCAACGGCATACCCGACGAAGCCATATACCCGGAGGACAGGTCGGCAAACACGGAGCAGAACATGGCGTTCTCCAAGCAGATAGCGGACCGGGTCACCCCCGGGGGGAACGTGCTGTTCGTGACCACCAATTACCACGTGTTCCGCAGCGGCATCTGCGCGGCGCGGGCGGGCCTTGCGGCCGAAGGCACGGGCGGCAGCACCGCCTGGTGGTACTGGCCCAACGCCTTCATGCGGGAGGTCGCGAGCCTGCTGTACAGGCACCTTAAGGAGGAAGCGGTGCTGCTAGTGCTGCTGATAGTGTTTTTCGGGATAATGTCACTGCTGGTGTAGACCGAAAGCGCGCAGACTGTAAAAGAAGACCGCCTTACCCATACGGGGGAGGCGGTCTTCTTGCGCCTAAACGGACCGAAGGGGCAGGCGGTCACTTTTCCGCGGCCGGTCTTTGGCACAGCTTCATCGGCCGCAATGATTCCGGGCCCTGAAGACCATATGGGTATGCACAGTCGATCATCATTAAACATTGCAACTCAAAACGATTTGTATTACAATAAAACAAAGGATTCTGACCAAGTGGCTTCGATATCTGCGGCCGCCGATACGATCCGGAAATGCAAGCGGGGAGTGATCTGTGATGAAGAAGATAATACCTTATTCACTGTTTTCCGGGCTTGTCTTCTTTGCTGTTTTCATGCTTTTGCTGACTGTTTTTGTTTTGTGCCGGCAGGCGGCGCCGGTCAGGTCCGAAACGGATCCGGCCGTCCCGGGGAAGATCGTGCTCGCGGGTCCTGGCTCCGATACCGTCTGCACGGTCACCTATCCTGCGGAATGCTCAGCACTTCAGGCCGCGGCGGAAGGGCTCGCGGCTTACGTAAACGGGGCGGTCCCCGGCGCCGGGCTTTCAGCGGCAGTCGACAGCGAAGAAGCGGATACAAAGTATATAATTGCGATCTGCGCCCCCGATGCTTTGCTTCCGCACGATTACGCGCTGGATCTTGACGGCACGCGTATCTCGCTGCGGGGCAGAGACGTCCGGGCCGTTACTGACGCCGTGAATTATCTGAAAGCGTACTGCGTACTGGACGGGTGTTTTGCCGTCGACGCGGCACTTTCGTTTTCGTCGGAGGCAGGCCCCGCGGTCATCGCCCAGTCTCCCGAAAAGTATTATTACTATGAAGACGTATATACGCCGTCGCTCGTATACACGTTCGACGGGTCA
>JAEEGL016283009.1_pt1 | contig 15462 bp, 11 predicted proteins | sample 9134231 | NCBI WGS metagenome assembly JAEEGL01 (sample SAMN16246548, study PRJNA631951) | gut metagenome | biome: gut microbiome; feature: rumen; material: fiber-attached | host: Bos | place: Iran: Karaj | collected 2018-10
CATCATTGCGATCCCTTTCCCGGATACAAATCGCTTCTTCCATGTCGGTCAAACCATTATGATCGTTATCAATCCCATCGTAGCAGTCGTCTTCTGCAGGAGGTGCCGCGTAGCAGGCGGTCATCATTAAGGCGGTCAATGCGGGTGCGGGGATCGATGCTTTGCTGCAAAAGCGCGGTATCAGATGTTTCATTTGGGCGGGCGTCATTTTGATGGGATCCTTTCTTTTCGGGCATGTGGAAAAGGATAAAAGTTTGAAGGGGTGGGGTCAAAAGGATTTTGGGGCGGCGGGGGCAGGGGATGCCGGAAGGGATGCCTGTTTGATGAAAGCGATGCCCAGAGCCCCGTAAAATGCGCCCGAATCCGCCCGCGAGGCTTTCTATGGCCAACCGTCGCCCGATTGGGCTATAACCGAGACCCGTTGGGCTTCAGTGAGGGCAACCTTATGAACCGGACGCTTTCCGGTCTGCTTTGTGGCATCTTCGCCGCCGTTTGCTATGGCACCAATCCTTTCGGTGCACTCTCGCTCTATAAATTGGGATTCAACATTGGATCCGTATTGGTATCGCGGTTTGGATTCGCTTTTATGCTGCTCGCCATCTGTATGTTTGTGGCGGGTGAACGGTTTAGGATCAGCTTAAAAGCGTTTTCAGTGCTCGCATCTTTGGGGCTTCTGTTCAGCTGTTCTTCGTTTTCTATGTTCCTCAGCTTCCAGTTTATGGACGCGGGCATCGCATCTACGCTGTTGTTTATTTACCCCATATTCGTGGCCATCATGATGGGGGTCTTCTTTCATGAACGGATCAGGTGGTTCACCATCACATCGATCATCCTCGCATTGATGGGGGTTGCGATGCTCTATCAAAGCGAAGGCGGAGAGACCTTAAGTGGGAAAGGGATCGCTCTGGTCATGCTGGCGGCGCTCTGTGATGCCAGTTATGTGGTGATCTTAAATCGGAGTCACCTCGAGATGTCAGCGGTGAAGCTTAACTTTTATGTGCTTTTAGTCTGCTTTATCGCCAATATAGGCTTCCTGCTTTACCAGCAGGAGCCGATGATGTTTCCGAATTCAGTGGCGAGTATCTCCTATATCATTTGGCTTGCGATCGTGCCTTCGAGCCTGGCTGCAGTGCTTCAGGTGCACGCTGTCCACCGTGTAGGCTCCACTATAACCGCCATATTAGGCTCACTTGAACCCCTTACAGCGGTGTTGATTGGCATTGCACTCTTTCAGGAATCCTTTTCTATTCGCAAGGGTCTGGGGATCCTGCTCATCTTATCTGCCGTTACATTGCTCGCTGTATCGCAAAAGCATTCGCCTCGTATGACCCGGAAGACCGCCGATATGATCAAACAAATGTGAGTGTAAACCAGTTTATATCGGCGATATAAAACAGTCATCGATCCCCGCGCTTTGAAATACAAGACTTTACAGGCTTCAAGTGGAATCTTCGGCGGCGGGCTGATATATGAGCGCCTTTTTTGACTTCAGGAGCGGTTTGCATGAATCGAACTCTGGCGGGTCTGCTTTGCGGGTTTTTGGCAGCTTTCTGTTTTGGCACGAACCCTTTGGGGGCGCTGAAGCTGCAGGAGCAGGGGCTCAACACGTCATCTGTGCTCATATGGCGCTTTATGTTGGCGTTTATTCTGCTTGCGATCTGGATGCTGGCGGCGAGGGAATCCTTTAAGGTCACCCTGAGGGAGTTTAAAGTACTGGCGATATTGGGCGTTTCATTCTGCTGTTCATCGCTTTTTTTGTTCAGCAGTTTTAATTACATGGACGCGGGCATCGCGGAGACGATGCTGTTTGTATATCCCATATTGGTGGCCATCATTATGGGTGTCTTCTTTCATGAACGGATCAGATGGCCCATTATACTGGCGATCGTTCTCGCACTTTCGGGCATTGTGCTGCTCTATCAGGGCGATGGAGACATGCATATCAGCGGTTTGGGTGTGGGGCTTGTCTTATTGGCGGCGCTGTCAGATGCGGGTTATATCATCATCATCAACAAGAGCAATCTGATGATGACGCCCAAGAAACTCAACTTCTATGTATTGGGCATCTGTTTACTCTCGAATATTGTGCAGACTTTATTGAGAGGCGAGCCGTTTATCTTTCCTTCCAATGCGTGGGGTTACGCTTACGTCCTGTGGCTTGCCCTGGTGCCGTCCATCTTAGGATCCATTTTACTCGTGCTCTCTGTGCAGAAGGTGGGCTCTACGGTCTCGGCTATATTGGGGGCATTTGAGCCTGTAACCGCCGTTGTGATCGGGGTGACCCTGTTTCATGAACTCTTTTCGCTTCAGAGAGCAGCGGGAATTGCGCTCGTATTGGGGGCGGTCTTATTCCTGGTGATCTCTCAGAAGAAGACGCAAACGATGACCAAAGCCCCCATGTCGATCCCTCCGGTACCCGCTGAAGACGACGAATACTGATCGTCCAAAACCCTTTATAAAAACAGCATCTCCTTAAGGTAAGCGGATCGTTTGTCCGGGTACAAGCTTTACGTTTGCACCCCAGTCGTTCACTCTTTTGAGTGCATCGAGGGTAATATTGTGTTTACGAGCGATGCTCCAAAGGCTGTCGCCCGACTGTATAACGTATTTCCTGCGGCTCTTGACCGATTGATGTCCGCCTTTTGACCCTTTTATATCGCCGGTATATTTGGATCCTTTGCCGCTCTTCGATTCCTTACCCTGCGATTTGATCGCCTTTGATTTGTCGGTAGGGATCACTAACTTCTGGCCCGTAACCACACCTTCATCGGGTTCCAAACCATTTTCGGCGCGGATAGCATCTACAGATACCCCGTATTTTTTGGCTAAGGTCCAGAGATTTTCACCATTTGAGATGGTGTGAACGATCCTTTCTACGGAGGAAGGACGCTCTCTTTGCGCGTGCATTAATGCATTCTGCGCGCCTGGTGTACCTGCATTGACGTAGGTGATTCGGTTTCTGGGCACCAATAAAGCGGATGTTTCGTCGAAGTCTTTGGGGACAAATAAGCGTAAGACCATGCCCCTTTGCACGTATGCATCGGGATCAAGGCCGTTCCATAAGGCGATATGCCCCGGCGATAAATGGAAGAATGCGGCGATTTCACCGAGTTCCATGCGCGTCTGCGGAGCAAAAAAGACTTCTTTTCGATCGGGAATATCGAAGTTTAATCCCGGATCCTGCGCGATCATTAAGTTTTGAGGACTGACCTGTGGTTCGCATCCATGGGGGATAACGAGCATTTGTCCCGGGATCCCTTCACCTTCAAGACCTTCATTTAAACGCCTTAAGGCAAAGAGGCTCATGTCACAGGACTGGGCAATATCGCGCAAACGTTCGCCGAAGCGCAGCCGATGCTCCGCATATAAACCGGGCTTTTGCCGCGCAGCACCCAATGCTGCCTCTAACTTATTGTCGAGACCAGGCGGAATTCTTAAGTTATAGTCGCCGCCAGGAGGCGTTACTCCGCGCCGGATCTCCGGGTTTAATTCCGCCAATGCATTGGCGTCGAGGCCGAGTCTTTTGGATAATAAGTCGAGCCTCGTGCTTTGGGGGACCTGTACCTTTACAAAAGCGATCGGCGCTTCTGGCTGAACATCGCCAAACCCAAACCGTTCGGGATCCTGACCAATGATCATGGCGGCCATCGCTTTAGGCACATAATGGGTGGCTTCATTGGTGATCGCCCCCATGGCCGAAAGCCTCCAGTAATCGTTGGTATTATATTGAGTGATCGCTCTTGAAACCCTGCCTACGCCGGCATTATAGGCTGCCATCGCCAGCGGCCAGGATCCAAATCGCCCATATAAATCAGCAAAAAGCTTCGCAGCAGCCTCTGTAGCCGCCTCCGGATCATTTCGACCATCGACCCAGTTATCATGCCTGAGGCCGAATTCAGTCCCTGTACGCTTCATAAACTGCCAGAGACCCACCGCACCTGCATGGGATAATGCACCGGTAGTAAAGCCGCTTTCGATCATACAAATGTAAAGCAACTCGGTCGGCACATGATTGCGTTCGAGGATGGTCTGCATCAATTCGCGGTAACGACCCATTCGCGAGAGCCATTGCGCATAGATACGACGTCCTCTTCCCTGAAAGAATGCGATGTATTCTCTGACAGGCCCGTTCAATGTTACCGGGATTTGAAGCCCCTCCAATTGAGGGGGGGTATCCTTTTTACCCTTCCATACGCGCACAGGAGCGGTCGATGCCTGGCTCGTAAACTCGATGGGTGGCTGAAAACTTAGGGGTAATCTCGGGGCTGCAGCGAATGCTATGGGGCGCGAAAACCATTCCGCTTCGAGTCTTGCCATCTCGTCGAGCTCCGATAAACCATCGGGTGCCGCGAATGCATGCTGTGACAGCGCGATCTCAAAAGGGAAGTGACCGTGGAAGGATGCGTTTGGGCTCTGCGATAAAAGGCCCGATAACGCAAACGTGAATGCAAAGAGAGCCCGGCTCACTCAGAGGCCCTGCGCGATGTGATCGAGTCTTTTGACTTCGGCCTGTGATTTGATGCAGTCGATGACCGCCTTGAAGATGTCGCGCTTTTTGTTAAAGGGCACGCGCGTATCGGGCTGAACTGCACCTAATCCCGCATCCATATCGCCCAGATCGAGGAGATCGATGCCGTGGAATTCGAGGGTAATATGGCGGCTTAAATGCAATCCTGCGGTGACTGCAAGGCATGATGCCGTGGCCCCAAGCGCCGTAAATGCGGTCCCGATCAGGGGGCATCCCATGGCTACACTGACAGGATACTGCGGCAATAAGGTTTCATCCGCGTCGCTGTCATCGCTCATATCGAAGGATGCAGCCTTAAAGGGATCTTCTGCCGAGGGTTTATAAGGCCAGCGCGGTGCCAAAAGGACCCTGGGGGATCCCTGAATGCTGTGGCTCGTAAGACCTTTTAATGCCATCCATGCGAGCACGCCGGACTTGGCCAAATAGTAAGGTGCGCAGGGGAATATGCTCGAATCGTAAAGATGGCCTGTCGCTTTTAAGTCGTCCTGAAGCGCCTTTGATGTGTGGTATCCAGGGGATCTGAAGCCCACTACAGGGCATTCTGCCGCCGCTTCAAGGCGTTCCTTACCTTCTTTCACCTCCGCTAAGCGCTCGTCATCGCTCAGTCTTGTGAGCGCATAGGGGTGATGCCAGGTGTGATTGGCGATCTCGTGGCCGGCCTTGACGAGGGATCGCAAAATCGTGCGGTTCTGATCGCTCTCGACATCTTCGGCCACGCAGTAAAAGGTGGCTTCGATGCCGCAGTCGGCAAAGAGATCGAGAAATCGCGGTAAACCCCGGGTCCATACGGCGTCATTTGCGGCGGATTCGTCGAGCCCGTGGATGCGGTAATAATGCTTGAGATCGTCGACATCGACGCCGACGCTCGCGGTCAGCGGCTTTTCGACCCAATTCTTGATGGCGGAAAATGGATTCATCATTTGAGATCCCGGCCAAAACGGATGATGGCGGTCAGGCGGACCGTGTTCTTTAAAACGCGCGGCACGCGGCGAAGGAGCCCGATTGAAGGCGGACGCTTCTCTTCGAGCTGGATGGGGACTTCGCAGAAGCTGTGGTTGGAACGGTGAACGCGGACGGTCAGCTCGCTCGTAAACATGTCGTGCTCCACCACGCAGCTGTCGACGATGGGCATGATCGCCTCGCGATCGAACGCCTTGAGCCCGTGGGTGTCGGTGCCCTTAAAGCCGACGGCGACGCGAAGCATGGTGGAGAGCACCAGGGTTGCGGCGCGGCGGAAGAGGGGACGGCGGTCGTCTGCACCTTCAGCGCGCTTGGATCCCACCACATATTCGATGCCCGAACGCAGTTTCTCGAGGGCGTTGTCGTAAAAGCGCGTGTCGCAGAGATCGATCTCGTCGCAGATGACGTAATGCCCGCGCGCCTTATGGATCGCTTCCTTTAATGCGCGCCCGTAGTTCGGCTCGCCCACCGAGAAGCTGTTGACCTCGGGGTTTTCGGCTGCAAGCTTTTGGGCGATCTCGATGGTGCGATCCTTGGAGCCGTTTTCAGCCAGCCAGATTTCAAAGGTTTCGGGTCGCGCGCGCATCTTTTCGAGCAGCTCGGTGACGGCGCTTTCGAGGATCTGCTCTTCGTTATAGATGGGGATTAAAATCGAGAGTTCGGGCGCTGCGTTTTCTGCGGCGTTCTGTTCGCGGGGTTCTTCCATCACATTTCCTCTCAAAGGGCGTTTGCGGCGGCGCGTCCGGCTAAGAGCGCATCTTCCATGGCCGAGTAATTCCAGTCGCCGTAGCGGCCGATGCTTTGAATGCCTTCCTGGGCGAGCCAGTCGAGCACGGTCTTTCGGGCGTTCTGATATTCAAAATCGTAAATCACGTAAGCGCAAGGGGCGCGACCGGGCAGGGCAAAGCGAATCTGCGCGGCGTCTTTGATGAAGCCCATCTCCACCAGTCCTGCGGTCACCTGAGGCAGCTGATCCATCGGCGCAACGCTGCGATCCGTGAGCTCCACGTAAAGGGATCCGCAGCCTTCGGGCGCAAGGGCGGGCACGGCGTTCGAAAAACTCCCCACGCGGTACATGGGGTAGCGATCTTCGGGCACGTAAATCCAGTGATCGGGCAGGAGCGGTTTGGCGTTGAGGGCCAGGTTGAGCCAGGTGACCTCGTTTGCGCGGAGTTTGCCTGCGGCGTCGCGAACGGCTTCCGGAACCGCATCGCCCAAAAGCCCGATGAGCTGCGGCAGAGGCGCGCTCGAAATCAGATGCTCGAAGGCGATCTCACCTTTGGCTGTAAAGGCGATCTTCTTCTTCCAGTCGATCTTTTGGGCGCGGCAGTTGAGCGCGATGCGATCTTCGCCCACCAGGCGGCCCATGCCGTTGGAGAGCGAAGCGATGCCGCCTTCTTTGGGATAGATGAACTGCGCGTTGTAGCCTTCGGCGCCGGCGTTGCAGCCCAGAGCGCCGCGGACAATTTGCTCGAGATTCGGTTTGGGCACGAAGCGCTGGCACCAGCCGGAGGTGATCTCGTTCGCCTTTACGCCCCAGAGCCTCGCGTTGTAGGGGAGCATGAAATGCCGCGCGATCCCCTCGCCAAAATAGGCGCAAATCCATTCCGCAAAGTTTTGGGGTTCATCGAGCTCGGGGTTTGCGGTGGCGGTGCGCGCGTTGATGGCGCCCATGAGGCATTCGGCCACGACTTCGAGCGGCAGGCCGTAAAGATGCGACTGGAGCGGGTAAGCGGTGAGGCAGCCGTGCGACCAGATGCGGCTCTTTCGCGATACGGTCACGAATCCGTCTTCGCCGAGCGCCTTCAGGCAGAGCGCGCGCATTTCGGGATTTCGCAGATGGAGCCAATGGCCCGTGCGGTCAAAGGTGAAGCCGTCTTTTTGCTCGCTTCGGCATTCGCCGCCGAGTTCCGATTCCGCTTCGAGCACAAACGCGGGCCGGGTTGCGTGGTAAGTCGCAGAGAGGCCGCTCAGTCCGCCGCCCAGCACGAGGAGCGAGGTTTTTTGAGGCAGGGATTCGGCAAAATTCGCCATGGCGCATCCTTTTTAAACAAAAGGCGCGCTTTTAGCAGAAATGGAGGATGAATGCCACGGTTGCGGGCGGCAGGTCAGTTGATGTGGCGGGGGCGGATGTCGGTGACGGTGTCGTCTTCGGGATCGTCGTCGAAGCTCGCGACCATGGGATCGCCGGGGATGTCGAAGTCGATGGAGGCTTCTTCGGGGTTTGTGGGCCTGGCGCGGCGCTTGTTTTGCTGCCTCGTCTGGCGGATCAGCGCGTTCATCTGGTCGCAGAGGGCCACGTAAGCGGGCGCGGGGCTCAGAACCAGGGTCGCCTCGATGCGGCGGACGAGATCGTTATAGGCGTCGATGAGGGATTCGCGCGCTTTTTGGGTGCTGTCTTTTTCGGTATTGGCGTTTTCGATGGTGCGCGAAGTGCGCAGAGCCGCAAACTGGGCGCAACCCTGACGCAGGGCTTCAACCCATTCGTCGATGGCCGCCGCCTTCAGAAGGGCCGGATCGAGGCCGTCAAAGATAGACAGATATTTGTCCATCCAGCCGTATTCTTTGGGGTAAGCGAGCTTCGTGGGGTTCGGCAGATCATCCAGAGCCTCGATGATCTTCTCGGAGGCGTTCTGCCGATCTTCGTTCGGATGCTCGAGTCCGAGCTTGAGTTCTTTGATGGTGTTCGTCCAGAGCCGATCGTTCGTGGTGTCGATCTCTTTTAAAGTGACGCCATATTTGTTCGGTTTCTCGGCGAACTTGGCCCGAAACTCGCAGGTGGCCAAAACAAACCGGTCGTAAAACGTCTCTTCGATCTGAGGCAGCGCCTCAAAAAGCGCGATGAGCCCGTTCGAGAAGGTGAGGACTTCGGGATTGGAAAGGCTGTAAAGCTGAACGGCATCGACTTCGGACATGGTGAACTCCAAAAAAGGTCTGTCCGGTAGAGTCTCAAATTTTGGGATAGACTTCAATCCAGAGTTTTTGTGAAGGCGTTTTTTTATGGCGCAAGGCGATCCCGAACGTCGGGTCGGCGATGGAATTGCTGCGCAAGGCAATCCCGAATGTCGGGTGATGGGGTGGAATTGCTGCGCAATGCAAAAAAGAGGCTCAGGAAGGGGCTGGAATTGCTGCGCAATGCAATCCCGAAGCTTGCGGGAGGGGATGGAATTGCTGCTCAAGGCAAAAAGGAGGCTCAGGAAATGCTTGGACGGGCTGCGTTTGGGGGGCTGATTGGGGTTGTTGGGGTTGTTGGGGGCTGTTGGGGGCTTCCTCTCTTTTCGGCAATTTCCTTTGATTTCAAAGATCCTTTGCAGGGAGATAAGGGAAACCCGCTTGCGGGCGGGTTTCCCTTAACCCCCTGCACCCCTTATCCTTTCCCGGCCGCCTGGGGGCGGTTTGGCTGATCGGAGTGGTTGGAAGTGGGTTTTACCGCCTCCAGACCCTCGGGCGTTGGTGAGCAGTTGGGAGGTTCAGGCGCGGAGCTCATTTTAGGGCCCGAGGTGGGCGAGCTTCGCTCGACCCACAGGTCGGGCCCCGTGTGGCTGGGTGAGTGATTGGTGGCAGGAGGGCAAAAGTAAGCTTGCCGCAGGCGAGACGGATGGGGACGTGTAGATCAAAATAAGGTCACTTTTTGAATCGCTCGCTGCCGCAAGCCAAAACTCGATGTCAAAACCAACCCGCATACGGAAGCACTCCCGCACTGAGATGCAACGGGCTTCGGTTGCATCGCAACGCGATGGAGCCGAAGCCCGCTTATCAAACCCATTCCCGAGCAGGTCAAAAGCGAGGTGCGGCGCCCCTTCGCCGCACCGTCAAATTAAACTTTGGGGAGGTCCGGAGGGCGCGAGCCCTCCGCCGTTGAGGAAACGGGGTGAGTCGTAGAGAGGGTGAGAAACCCCGCCCGGAAGCGGGGTTTCTTATCCTCTCTACAAAAACGATATGAGAAAGATGCCCGAGGACTTCAAAAACGCCCGTCAAAATGCCCCACCTCAAAACACCTGAATCCCGCAGCGCGGTACATACCCCATCGCCATGAACTGGCCTTCATTGCGTCCCCGCGCCTCATATCGATAAATATCGTTCAGGCGCGTCTCGCCCTGGGGATCCGTGCAGACTTCGGTGATTTGGGTGACGCGGCGGCGGCCTTCCTGGTCGCGGTCGAGCTGCACGATGATCTCTAACCCCTGCGCGATCATGCGGCGGATGAGCTGGGCCGAAAAACGCTGTTCGCCCAGGGCCGCCAGGGCTTCAAAGCGCAGGAGCACTTCTTCGGGCGACTGCGCGTGGATGACGCCGAGGCTTCCGCGATGGCCGCTCGTGAGGGCCTGCAAAAAATCGAAGGCTTCGGAACCGCGGATTTCGCCCAGGATGAGGCGGTTCGGGCGCATGCGGAGCGCGTTTTGGAACAGATCCCGCAGGGTGATGAGGCCCTGGCCTTCGGTGTTCGCTTCGCGGGTGAGCAGGTAGACGGCGTGGCGCTGTCGCAGGTGGATTTCGGGGGTGTCTTCCAAAACGAGCACGCGCTCGCGATCGTCGATTTCCTGGCTCAGAATTTCGAGCAGCGTCGTTTTGCCCGTCGATGTGGCGCCCGAGAAGAGGATGTTGACCTGCGCTTTGATGCAGGCTTTGAGGAATTCCGCCATCTGGGGGCTGAGCGCATTTGCGGCGAGCAGATCTTCGATGCATTGAAAGGCGCGCTTGCCCTTGCGGATCGAGAGATGCGGGCCAAAGGGCGATGCGGGCGGGCAGGCGATATGGATGCGGGTGCCGTCGCTCAGGGCGCAGCCGGTGAAGGGGTGACTTTCGTCCACGCGCTTGCCGGTGCCGTTTAAAAAGCGACCGATGTGAAAGCGCAGATGGGCCTCGTCATCGAAGTGGTAGGGCGTGGTTTCGATCAGGCCGTTGCGCTCGGCGTCGATTTGATCGGGGCCGTTGATCAGAATCTCGGTGATTTCGCGGTCGTCGAACAGCGGCTGCATCGGACCAAAACCCAAAAGATCGTCTTCGAGCGCCTTGATGAGTTCCGCCTGATCCGCATCGGTGAGCTTTAAACGAAGCCTTCGGATCTCGGCTGCGAGCGCTTGCCGGAGCAGGTCGCGCGTGTGGGCCTGGAGATCCCCGATTTCGTTGGCCAGAGCGAGCTGGAGCGGGCCGTAGGGCTTGGATTGAAAGAGCGGTTGCAGGCTTTGGAGCGCGCGTTGCCGGAGGGTGCGTTTGAGTTCTGTAAAATCCATAGGACACCTTTTTGAGAGGTTGGCGGCGAATATGCGCGATTTGTTTGAAAGCTTCAACTTTCATATATTGACGCGCGCAACAGGTTTGTTCATTCTGAGGGCGAAGTTTTCAAACTGGAGTCGTTATGCGCCGCTTATTGATCCTCGCTTTGGCGATTTCGGGGTTATGGGGCTGCAACAAAAAGCCTGAGCCTGCTCCCGAACCGGACAACGCTGTTCCTGCCGCTGGTGAAACAGCCGGCAAACCCGCAACAGAACTCGCAGACGGACAAAAAAAGGACGCTCTTCCCGAGCAAAAACCGCTCACTCTGGATGAATACGAAGCGATGATGCTCAAGCTGGCGGAATGCACCGTCGACGATCGGGGCGTGAATCGCGATTGCGAAGCGTGGAAACAGTTTGATCGGGCGCGCAAGGAGCGCGGGCAAAGCATTCGCAATCAGGGCGATCTTTTGCCGAGCCTGGGTCGCAAGCATTTAAAGCACGAGAGTCTGCCCGTCCGCCTGCACGCGACAGCCCTTCTGAACCGCCACGCGAACACCGACGAAGAGAGCCAGAAGGCGATCCTCGATGCCCTCAAGACCGAAAAGGAGCCGCTCGTGATTCGGGGCATGGTCCGCATTTTGGGCGCCCGCATTCAGAAGAGCCCCGAGGTGCTGAAGAGCCTGATGGCCCTCGCCAACCACGAGAACGAGGAAGTCCGCATCGCCGTCAACGACGCCTTCAGTTCGGTCTGGGCCGCAGAGACTGAAGGGACCCTCGAGAAGGTCATGGAAGCCGTCGAAAAGGATCCTTCGCCCCGCGTGAGGGAACTGGCCTGCAAGAGATTGGGTAACCGGGCCGACGAGCGCGCTCTCCCGCTGCTCGAAAAGATGACGGCGTCTCCGGGAGACACCCGGGAGAGTGCCAAACTTTACGCCGCCTGCGTAAACGGTCTCATCGCCATGTGGTCTGCGCCCGTTCCGCCTAAAAATCCCAGTCAGAAGGCGTACGAGATGACGATGAAGATCCTCAATCAAACCCCGCGCAACGAAAACACGCCACCGTGGAACGTGATGCCCAATTTAGGCTGGGTGGGGCGCCCGGGGTTTGCTGACGCGGCTCCGTGGTTTAAGAACGATGAGCTTCAGGCGACTTTGGTGCGTCTGGTGGCCGACCGCAATGCCCATTGGATGGCGCGCACGGGTGCGGTTACGACTTTGAAGCGTCTGGGAGCGTCCAAGCAGACTTTTGAGCAGCTCGCCGCCGGTTATCAGGATGTGATCATGTCTCCGGGCGTCGACAAGAACGTGCTGACGGCTTTGAACAAGGCGATGCTCGACGAACCTCTGCCTCCGCTGCATCCCCACGGACCCCGGGGCGAGCGCGATCGCGATGGACGTCTGCCCGTCAGGATGCTGCCTCCGTCCCCACTCGCTCCTCCGGGTGCCCCCACGTCTGATGCGCCCGCCAAGACCGCTCCCTGATCGCCCTTCTTTTCTTCTCCCGTCTTCTTCTCCCGCATTGATTCCATTTTGACCGCTTCGGGTGGCACCCGAAGTTGCGGATTTGCTGTGATCGCTGCTCCGGTTGCCACCCGAAGTCGTGTTTAAGGTCGTTTTAAGGGTTCGGGTGGCACCCGAAGTCGTGTTTGAGGTCTTTTTAAGGGTTCGGGTGGCACCCGAAGTCATGTTTGTGGCATTTTTAGGGGTTCGGGTGCCACCCGAAGCCTCGATTGAAGTCGGTTGAGGGGTTCGGGTGCCACCCGAAGCGCTGGTTTCATCGCCAGGCGATCGGCTGGAACTGACCGAAGATCCGTTTGAGATCGGAGCGGGGCGTTTTGATGGGGGAGCCGGAAGGAAAGCGGGATTTTTAAAAGGCGGGGAGGGATGCGGGGATCACTTGCCTAAATGGGCACGGATCTTTGCGGCGACCTGATCGGCGGTGAAGCCAAATTTTTCGGCGAGGACGGTGTCCGGAGCCGAGGCGCCGAAGTGATCGAGTCCGATGCAGAGACCCTTTCGGCCGGTGAGCTGATGCCAGGGGCCCGTGAGGCCGGCCTCTACGGTGACCACGCAGGGATGATCGCTCGGGATCAGAGCCTCTTTGTAGTCGGCGGTCTGTTCACAGAACCGTTCGTAGCAAGGCATCGAGATCACGCGGCATTTCAAATCGCTGAGCTTGGCCGCAGCGTCGATGCAGAGTGAAACTTCGGATCCGGTGCCGACCAGAATGACGTCAGGATCCTTGCAATCGATCACGGCGTAAGCGCCTTTCCAGATCTCGGTCTTGTCGAAGCCTTCGGGCAGGGGGAGCGCCTTTACTTTTTGACGCGTGAGGGCTAAGGCAGAGGGCCCGTCGGCTAACTGAAGCGCGTACGCCCAAGCCATCGCCGTCTCAACTCCATCCGCGGGTCGCCAGTAATCTAAGTTGGGGATCACCCGCAATGCCCAGTGATGTTCCACGGGTTGGTGCGTCGGCCCATCCTCTCCCAGGAAGATGCTGTCGTGTGTGAGCACGAAGATATTGCGCAAATGGGAGAGCGCGGCGAGTCGGATGGCGGGCCGCTCGTAATCCGAGAACGCGTGGAAAGTTCCGCCGAAAGCCCGAAGGCCGCCGTGGAGGCAAATACCATTTGTCAGGGCACCCATCGCGTGCTCACGGATCCCGAAGGGGATTTGACGGCCCCCAAAGCTGAATTTGTAGTCGCCCTTCGCTTCGGGATTGCCGAAAAGTTCGCAACCGAGCTTCAGCCCGTTGCTTCCCGAGAGATCCGCGCTTCCCCCGATGAGCCCCGGCATTTTGGCCATCGCCGCCTTGACTGCCGCGTTTGAAAGCACGCGCGTGGCACCCGCCGCAGGAGTCGCTTCGAGCAGGGCTTCGTAAAGGTTGCTGGGAACTTCGTCGCTCCAGATCTCGTCAAACAATGCGGCCTTGTCCGGATGCCTGGCGCGCCAGCCTTCGAAAGCTGCGTCGTAAGCCGCATGGTCGGCGCGCTTCTTTTCAACGATCTCGCTGAGGGCCGAAGCGACGTCGTCGGGCACGTAATAGCGTGCGTCGACGGGCCAGCCGAGGTTTTGCTTGGTGGCAGCCAATTCCTCTTCGCCCAGAGGCGTGCCGTGAACCCCGCTCGTGTCGTGGCGGTTCGGACTTCCAAAGCCGATGTGCGTGCGACAAATGATCAGGGTGGGCTTGCGGATGCCGGAGTTCGTGGCAGAGCTCAGGGCGGCGCGCAAAGAGTCGGCGTCATGCCCGTCGGCCCGAAGGACTCTCCACCCGAGCGCCGTAAAGCGCCCCGCCACATCTTCGGTAAACGCCAAATCCGTTGTGCCGTCGATGGTGATCTTGTTGTCGTCGTAGAGCCAATACAAATTGTCGAGGGCGAAATGTCCGGCGAGGGATGCGGCTTCGTAAACGACGCCTTCCATCATGTCGCCATCGCCCATGACTGCAAAAACGCGCTGCGGCATCGCCTGGAATGCATCCCCGGGGACGTCGATGATCGCGTGCAAATACTTTGCGGCGACCGCAAACCCCACGGAGGTCGCTGCGCCTTGCCCCAGGGGCCCCGTCGTCATCTCGACGCCCGGCGTCAGACCCACCTCAGGGTGTCCCGGAGTGATCGAATCCCACTGACGGAATCTTTTGATCTCGTCCATGGGCAAGTCGTAGTGGAAAAGATGGAGCAGGGCGTAAAGCAAAGTGGACGCGTGACCGCCGGAAAGAATAAAGCGGTCGCGAGCCGGCCAGCGCGGCGCCCTGGGATCAAAGCGGAGGTATTCGCTCCAAAGCGTCAAAGCCACATCCGCCAACCCGAGCGGCGCCCCCGGATGCCCCGAGTTTGCTCCCTGCACCATGTCCGCCGCCAACATCCGAACCGTCGTCGCTGCTTTCTTCCGCAGCGCTTCATTTTTAAACATGAGAGACCTCCCAAAAATGCGGTTCAGTATGCCTTCCTGCGGGCGGAGTCTCAAGGGGTCCGTGGTGAGGGTTTTTGGGGGGCTGGTTGGGCTGATGGGGCGTTTTCCCTCTTTTCGGCAATTTCCTTTGAATTCAACGATCTTGTTTTGCAGGGAGATAAGGGAAACCCGCTTGCGGGCGTGTTTCCCTTAAGCTTTGGCAGCCGTGATCTTGGGGGGTAGTTGGGGTAGTTGGGGTAGTTGGGGTAGTTGGGGTTGTTGGGCTGATTGGGCGCTTCCTCTCTTTTCGGTAATTTCCTTTGAATTCAACGATCTCGTTTTGCAGGGAGATAAGGGAAACCCGCTTGCGGGCGTGTTTCCCTTAAGCTTTGGCAGCCGTGATCTTCACGAATTTCCCTTAACCCCCTGCACCCCTTAACCCTTCCCGGCCGCCTGGGGGCGGTTTGGCTGATCGGAGTGGTTGGAAGTGGGTTTTACCGCCCCCAGACCCTCGGGCGTTGGTGGGTGAGAGTGGCGTTTGAGCCCGGAGATCATTTTAGGGCCCGAGGTGGGCGAGCTTCGCTCGACCCACAGGTCGGGCCCCATGTGGCTGGGTGAGTGATTGGTGGCAGGAGGACAAAAGGAAGCTCGACGCAGGCTCGCCTCGCGGGGACTCGTAAATCAAAATAAGGCCACTTTTTGAATCGCTCGCAGCCGCAATACGCTCTCGAATCGAAAACTAACCCGCTTTCAAAAGCACCCTCGCACTTCGATGCAACGGGCTTCGGTTGCATCGCAGCGCGATGGAGCCGAAGCCCGCTTATCAAACCCATCTCAAGCAGGTCAAAAGCGAGGTGCGGCG
>JAEEGL016452731.1_pt1 | contig 15462 bp, 17 predicted proteins | sample 9134231 | NCBI WGS metagenome assembly JAEEGL01 (sample SAMN16246548, study PRJNA631951) | gut metagenome | biome: gut microbiome; feature: rumen; material: fiber-attached | host: Bos | place: Iran: Karaj | collected 2018-10
AGAATCTCTTCATCTGTGATATCGCAGCACTCCAGAACAAACTTGGTCGTGACATGATGTTTGCTGCCAATGTCTATACCAGCACTGAGATGATTCTCTCCATGGATGCTCTTCCTTATGTGGCATCACGTGTGATGGATATTGTATGTGCAGTGAAAGGTCAGTTCAAGAAATGTTTGATTCTTGACCTTGACAACACTGTTTGGGGTGGAGTTATAGGTGATGACGGTATGGAAGGTATCCAACTTGGTCACGGGCTTGGTATTGGTAAAGCCTTTACTGAGTTTCAGATGTGGGTGAAGAAACTAAAGCAACGTGGCATCATCATCTGTATTGCATCAAAGAACAACGATGAAACCGCCAAGGAACCATTTGAGAAGCATCCAGATATGGTACTCAAGCTGGATGATATTGCTGTGTTCCAAGCCAACTGGGAGACCAAGGTGGACAATATCCGTACCATTCAGAGCATCTTGAACATAGGTTTCGACTCGATGGTGTTCTTGGATGACAATCCGTTTGAACGTAATATGGTACGTGAGAATATAAAGGGTATCACAGTGCCAGAACTACCTGAAGATCCTGCTGAGTATTTGGAATATCTCTACTCATTGAATCTATTTGAGACCGCATCCTACAGTAACTTGGATAAAGACCGCACCAAGCAGTACCAGGTGGAGGCACAACGTGTTTCTTTGAGCAAAACCTTCACCAATGAAGCAGACTTCTTGAAGTCCCTGAATATGGTTTCTGTTGTTAGTGGCTTCACCAAGTTCAATACTCCTCGTGTGGCTCAACTCAGTCAACGTAGTAATCAGTTCAACCTTCGCACAGTTCGCTATACAGATGCTGATATTGAGGCTTTGGCTAATGATCCGAACGTGATTGATCTTAGTTTTACGCTGGAGGATAAGTTCGGTGATAATGGCTTGATAGCCGTGGTAATCATGAAGCCTTTGGATAAGGAATCTCTCTTTGTGGACACTTGGTTCATGAGCTGTCGTGTGTTGAAACGTGGAATGGAAAACTTTACGCTCAATACCATGGTTGAGAAAGCCAAGGCTGCAGGTTATAAGAAGATTGTTGGAGAATACTTGCCAACACCTAAGAATAAGATGGTGGAAAACCACTATACAGGCCTTGGGTTTACTAAGATTGATGGATCTGAACCCGCCCAGTTTGAACTGATGATTGGCGAGTACCAGCCCAGAGAGTGTTACATTGAAACAAAGTAAATTAACATGGATATAAATCAATTAGCAGAGAAGTCTGCACATATCGAGCACACATACATTGTGACTCCAGATGTGTATTACAGTTTTCAGAGGTGTAGCAATGACTATAATCCGTTACACACTGATGCTTTATTCGCTAAGAGTAAAGGATTTGATAAATGTGTGATGTATGGGAACATTTTAAATGGTTTCGTCAGCCACTTCGTGGGCATGCTGCTTCCTACTCGTGATGTAATGATTCAAAGTCAGGATATTAGCTTTCATAAGCCGGTGTTCTTGAACGATGAGATTCAACTTGAAGCAGTAGTTGACACGGTGTCAGAAGCTGTAAATATTATTAACTATAAGTTGAAATTCAGACGAATTGGTGGGGATAAAAAAGAAATAGTAGCCAAAGGGCATGTCCAGATTGGATTGCTGGCAGAAAAGGAGGAGACAGTATGAATATCTTGATCACAGGAGGTAATTCCGGACTTGGCAAAGCTACAGTCGAACAACTATCAAAAGAAGGTCATAAGGTTTATTTCAGCTACCTTCCTATAGAACAATGTACGAAAGAGGCCAATGAAATGGTATGCGTTGATGGCAATTTGACAGCTATCCCTCTGAATTTCTGCGAGAAAGATAGCGTGGATTCTTTCTGCGACCTTATTCAAACACTTGAGATAGATGTTTTGGTTAATAGCGCATACGCTGGGAAAGCACAAGGGAATCATTTTCATAAAACATCCGCTGAAGATTTCCTCGTAGCGTTTGAAAACAATGTGATTCCAACCATCCGTATTACACAGGCATGTCTTGAGGGGATGCGTAAACGTAAGTTTGGAAAGATTATTAATATTATCACGTCTTATGTTATAGATACTCCGCCTACTGGTATGGCTATTTACGCAGCCACTAAAGCATATCTTCGACAAATTTCAAGAAGTATAAGCAAGGAGTTCGGCCGCTTCAATATTACTAGTAATTGTTTGTTGCCTGAGTATATGAATACCAACTTCGGAAAAGTTGAAGACTTCCAGCTGGAACAGATGACAGCAGCTCACCCATTAAAACGGCTATTAACCCCTGACGAGGTCGCTCAGGTTATTGTTCACTTTGTTAATAGTAGTCAACAACTGAATGGTATAGAGATGCCTATCAATGCTGCACAGCACATTTTATAAATAATTATAAACTAATAAATTATATAACAATGGAAAGAGAAGAAATTTTTAGCAAGTTAAATGAGATTTTTGAAGATGTTTTAGACTTAGAGGAAACACCGAACTTGACAGAAACTACTTCTGCCAACGATATCGAAGAGTGGGATTCTTTGAGCCACATCCAACTAATTGTAGCCATAGAGAAGGCTTTCAAATTGAAGTTTACATCTCAAGAAATATTGAGGTGGAACAATGTAGGCGAGATGGTTGATACCATTATTGCCCGCGCTTAATCAAATAACAAAAGAATTAGCAATGGTAGTTAACTCCATTAATTTCTGGTTGTTTTTTTCAGCCGTACTAATACCTTATTTTGTCTTCTTCAGGAAATCCTGGAGAGGACAAAATCTGTGGTTGTTGTTCGCTAGTTATTTTTTTTATGGATGGGCAGATTGGAAAATGATACCAGTACTAGCCATAGTTACCTTAGTTTTTTATTGGCTGGGGATAGAAATAAAAAAAAATAACAAGTCTCATCCGAAACGTGCTTCACGTCTTACGACACTTGGAGTTGGAATTGGAGTCGCTGTATTAGTGTATTTTAAATATTTAGGATTCATGATACAGGAATTTGCACACCTGTTTGAATCCTTTGGGTTGATGACTAATTTGAGCACTTTTAACATTATCATGCCATTAGGCATCAGTTTCTTTACATTTAAACTGATAAGTTATGTTATTGAGATACATAGGGAAAAAATGGATGCGACTAATGATGTTATAGCATTTGCGTTATATATTTCATTTTTTCCAACTATTATGTCTGGTCCTATAGACCGACCAAATGAATTCATCCCACAGCTAAAAAGAGAACGCTTTTTTCAATATGCTGACATAATTGAAGGTTGCAGACGACTTCTATGGGGAATGTTCTTGAAAATATGTATTGCCGATCAATTGACTAGCTATGTTGATGCTGTTTACGATAATTATACATTTCACAATACAAGTTCAATTATATTAGCTGCTGTTTGTTATTTTTTCCAATTATATACAGATTTCTGCGGATACTCACATATGGCCGTTGGAGTTTCTTTAATACTAGGTTTTTCAATACGCGAAAATTTCAATAGGCCATTATTTGCACAGAACATCACAGAACTGTGGAGGCGTTGGCATATGTCCTTGACAACTTGGTTAACCGATTATATATTTATACCACTTAATATAAGGTTTCGGAATTGGGGTGTATGGGGTCTATATATTGCAACCTTTATAAATATGATCGTTGTAGGAGCATGACATGGTGCGAATTGGACATTTGTTGTATTTGGAATTTACCATGGTTTCTTGATGTGTATAGCATCATCAATTGAAAAACCTAGAAAAAAATTTGAAAAGAAATATAATTTAAGAAAGAAATTTTATTGGATATATCCTAGGATTTTGTTGACTTGGGTTTTATTCGCCCTTGGTACTATGATTTTCCGTTCAAATAGTATTAGTAATTATATAGGCATGATTAGTCAAATAAGACCAGAATTGAATATGCCATTCGTTGATATATCTCTGTATCCTGCATTTTTTTCGCTTTTAATAATGTTAGTTCAAGAATACTGGATTGAAAAAGGAAGAACGCCTTTTTTGTTAAATTCCAAGTTTAAGTGTGTAAGAATAATATCATTTGCGCTTCTTGCGCTATATATAATGTATATGGGTAATTTTACTGGAGGAGCTTTTATCTATTTTCAATTCTAATGTCGCTTTTTATGAAAAAGTTTATTATAACAATAGTGCTGTTTTCCATATCAATAATTGCGGGTGACTTTGTTATAGGGGGACTTTCGGATGCCCTTGAAAAATTTACTATAGAAAAAAGACCGGAGGCATTTAATATTAAGATACCATATATTATCAATACAGTTGACGATGATGTTTTGATATGGGGGTCATCAACAGCATCTCATAATTACATCACTCAAGAGATAGAAGATTCTATAGGAATGAGTACTTATAATTGTGGATATGACGGTTCTTTCGTTTATGTACAGTCTGCATTGTTAGACCTTCTTCTTGCAAGATACACACCTAAGGTAATTATATGGGAAATTGCACCAAATTGCTTGTCAAGTACAATTTCTGACACATTAGAATTTGCATGTATTGAGTGGCTCTATCCTTTCTATGACAGAAATTCAATGTGTAAATATATTATAGATATACAAGATGATTATAATTGGTTAAAATTAAAATCACAATCTATATGTAGGAATTCAAGATTTCAAGAATATTTGCATTGTTTTCTAACACGAAATTGCTATTATCCCACAGGATATGCTCCTATATTTTATGAAGGCATTCCATACCCCAAAAAAGAATCAAGTATAGATGCTAATGACATTGTAAAATCGAAAGAAAAATGTCTAGAAACGATTCTACGAAAGTTAGCGGATAAGAATGTTAAAGTTGTTTTTTCTTTTTGTCCAATATATAGATACCGTCAAGTATTAGAAGGTAAAAGTTTTAATCGGTTATTGGAAATTGCAGATAAATATAATGTAAAAGTAATGAATTATTATGAGTTAGAATCAATAGTTGGTGATTCTACTTTTTTTAAGGATAATGATCACATGTACGAAACTGGTGCAAGAAGGTATATGAGAACTTTTATCCCAAGACTGAAAGATTATTTAAATGATAAATCCCAACAGAAATGTAATACTAATGAATAGTTTATGTTTTTTCAATATGATAGTGATATTATAAAATGAAGAGAGATAGAATTTTTCATGTCGGTTTTGAGCCGACAACTGGAGTGTGGACAATGATAGTAAACCTATCAATAGAGCAAAAAAGGATGGGTGTGGACACAATTTGTGTGTTGTATTATACTAACATAGACTATTATACAGAATATGATGCACTCGCTAAAGAAGAACATCTAACCGTCGAATGGGTGTATATAAGAAAAATTGTAGATTCCACAATATCCATTCTTTTTAACCATGAGTTATCTAGGATAATTGACAGGTACTGTATAGTTGATAATGCAACTGCATATGTGACATTTCATGATGCTCACTTCTCTTCTGCATTTCTTCCCGTTAAGTCAAAATATGTAGAGAGGATGTGTGCCATTATTCATGGGTGTCCTTATGGTCTTTTGTATCAAAAGAAATGGCATAAAAAATTGGCTCATCGCTATTTTGCCAGAAGACTGAAAAACAGTTCTGTTGAGTGTGTAGCCGTGAGTAATGAAGACATAAACCTTTTCATGCCTAGGACAGGTATTCCAATGAGTCGTTTTCACACTATTTACAATGGAGCGCCAAGCAGGAAAAGAAAAGACTACCTTAGGAAAGATACATTTACTGTTGGTTTTATAGGAGTGTTGGAAGAAAGAAAAGATCCTGAACTTGCCATAGAATCTATAAAATTAGCACATGAACAAAATCCAGATATTCGTATGAGTATTGCAGGTTTTGGTGAATTAAATGATTATGTAAAGAGCATGACAGATGCCAATCAAGACTTTATAGAATTTAAAGGCAGTGTTAATGACCCCATTCATACATTTTACCCGAATATTGATGTTTTACTTTTAACTAGCAGACTTGAAGGATTGCCCATGACCATTTTAGAGGCCTTCTCGTTAGGTATTCCTGTTATTTCCACATCTGCAGGAGGTATTAAAGAAATCGTTCATAATGATATAAACGGATATATGGTGGCCAATAATAGAAATGAAATCTCTGAGAGGATTTTGCAACTCTCGAAAGATTTTGATTTGTTGACGGATCTGGGAGTAGGTGCTTATAACTACTTTGAGAAAAACTTATCTATTAAAAAGTGCGCTACGGACTATATTAACTTGTTGAAAAATGGAAAAATATAAGGATATTGTTTTGCTGGCAAGGCCAGACCACTCGTATTTGATTTACAAAAGCCTATTAAGTTCTAAACTTCGTTTTGTATATTTATGTTTTAAAATGTTTCCTCGATGGTTACAGTCGTATATCCGTGACCCACGTTTCACTTATTATGATAAGAGTTATAAGAACTGTAAGTTATTGACTTTGGTGCATATTCTAAGAACGCAGTTTGGTTTTAAAAGCCTTGAACCTTACGAAAAGCCATTGTTTGAAAGAAAAGCAAAGAAGTTGTTAGATAATATAAATACAAAAATAATCCATTATTGGCCTAATTTCTGTGTAGAAACAATAGCAGAATATAAAAAAAATCATCCTGAAGTTAAAACCTTTGCAGATGTTTATTATCCATGCGAGTTGTGGGTGTTAGATAATATTAAACCTTATCTAAGAGCTCATAATATTAATTCATCTTTTGATGATGTTGAGAGGGATGCTAAAAATATAAATCTTTTAATGGAATCTGAAGACAATTTCCTTGTCCCGTCTAAATTTATCATGGAAACGTATAGGCAATATTACCCTGATAAAAATTATATAGTGATGCCTTATGGAATATCAATTTGGGATAATTATCAAAAGAAAAGCCCCAAAACACACTCGTCAGAGATTACTAAATTTGTTTATGTTGGAGGTGTTAGTGTAGAAAAGGGTTGTTTGCTATTGTTGGATATTTTTTCTCAACATCCAGATTTGGAATTACATATTTATGGAGCAATAAATCAAGAACAAGAGTATTTATTTAGTGAGAAGTTGGCTTGTAGAAACATTTATTATCATTCTACAGTTCCAAAATCAGACTTACCAATGCTGGTTAGTCAATATGATGTTGGAATACATTTAAGTCTATTTGATGCATATTCACTTGCCGTTGGAGAGGTTATGGGTGCTGGGTTACCTGTTATTGTTTCTGACAAAACTGGAATATCAGATTTGGTTGGCTCTATTCACGCAGGTATGATAACATGTTTGAAAACTGATAGTATTTTGGAATGTATTGATAAAATAAGGAATCCTAATACTTATAATGATTATGTTAATAATCTAGATAGTTATATTGAGAGTCGACCTATATCATATGGCGATAGTATTGTTGACTTTTACAAAAATAATATATGAAAGTTTTGATTATTAATTCTACAGCAGGAACGGGTAGTACAGGTAACATTGTAAAAGTTATTGAGGAAGGCCTTGCTTTAAAAGGCCATCAATCGATAGTATGTTATGGAGACGCCAATGAGCACGTCAATGATCGAACTCACATTAAAATATTACCGAATTGGGATATATATTTAAATGCTATTCTAAATAAAATTGTAGGTAATGGTTTTGGCTTTAACTATTATGCAACTTTCAACATAATAAGAATACTGAAAAAATTCAAGCCTGATATTGTTCAGATATTCAACCCACATGCTTATTTTTTAAATCTTTATATTCTTCTTGATTATTTAAAGAAAAATAAGATTCCAACTGTATATTCAATGATGGATGAAAATGCTTATACTGGTACTTGCTTTTTTACATATAATTGCGAAAAATACAAGAACCATTGTAAAGGATGTACTTTTAAAGAGTCTTATAACGGAACTCTATTATTCTCTCAGGGTCATTTTACTAACAAAAGAAAATATAAGAGCTACGCAAACTTTGATCAGCTTTGGTTTGTTGGAGGAAAGGCTGTTATCACAAAAGCTAAGGAGTCTTCTCTTCTAAAAGACAAAAAACTGTGTCAAATTGAAGAACCAATAGAGTTAAATAAGATTTTTTATCCACATGATGTGACAGAATTGAGGAAACAGCTGCATATTCCTATAAATAATAAAGTAATCTTAACTGTAACAACATTATCTAACCCAAGGAAAGGAGGCCGTTATTTTCTCGATTTATATGATAAAATGAAAGGGTATAAAGGGTATAGTTTTGTTTATGTAGGATTTGATACAGAGCGTTATGGGATTCCTGAGGGCTTAATTAAAATACCCTATGTTAAATCTCAGGACGAATTGGCTTCTTATTATTCTTTAGCAGATGTTTTTGTTTTTACAAGTTTAGCTGATACAACACCAAATACCATCATTCAGGCCTTGGGCTGTGGTTCGCCTATTTGTTGTTTTGATATAGATGGTATCGAAGCAATGGACTTAAACGACGATGTGGCTACATTGGTCCCTGTAGGTGATGTCAATGCTTTGTGTAAAGTGATTCTTGAAAAACCAAAGAAGAATAATGATATAGTTGGTAAATGTTGTCATTCTGTTGAGGATTATTCCTCTCAGAAAGTATTTGAGCATTATTTAAATTTATATACCAGTATTTCAAGATGAATAGTAAAATTGTGGGTTATACAACTGGGGTTTTTGATATGTTCCATATTGGACATCTAAACATACTCCGGAGAGCAAAAGAACAATGTGATTATCTTATTGTAGGAGTAAGTACAGATGCGCTTGTTGAACACGATAAACACAAAACACCTATTATCCCTTTTGAAAACAGGTGCGCCATTGTTGAGGCAATAAAATATGTAGACAAAGTGGTTCCTCAGCCAGACAAAAACAAAATGGCAGCATGGGAAAGATATCATTTTGATAAGATGTTTGTTGGTTCTGATTGGCAAGGAACACCACAGTGGAATGAATTTGAAAAGCAGTTTTCCAAAGTTGGTGTGGAAATAGTTTACCTGCCTCATACTGATGGAATTTCATCAACATTACTCAGAGAAAAAATAAATAATAAAAATAATAAATAATTATGAAGACGATACCCTTTAATAAACCTTATTGTTCTGGACGTGAGCAAAAATACATTGACGAGGTTTGTCACTCAACAACAATGTCAGGTAATGGAAATTTTACAAAAAAATGTCATCATTTCTTTGAAGAGAAATATGGTTTTAAAAAGTGTCTTTTAACTACATCTGGCACAGATGCCTTGGAAATGTGCGCCATGCTGTGTGAGTTACAGCCAGGCGATGAAGTGATTATCCCATCATATACCTTTGTTTCAACGGCATTGGCTTTTCTTCGTGAGGGCGCAAAAGTTATTTTTGCTGACAGCAGCAAGGAGAGCCCGAATTGCGAGGCCAATAACATTGAACCGCTGATTACATCGAGAACAAAGGTTATAGCAGTAGTCCATTATGCAGGTGTAGCTTGCAACATGGATGCAATTATGGCATTGGCAAGCAAATACAATTTGATTGTGGTAGAGGATGCTGCACATAGTATAGATTCATACTACAAAGGAAAGCCTCTTGGTAGTATTGGTCACCTGGGCGCATTCTCATTTCATGAAACTAAAAATATCAGTAGTGGAGAGGGTGGCATGCTCGCTGTGAATGATGAACGCTTTGTCCGTCGTTCGGAGATAATATGGGAGAAGGGCACTAACCGCGCAGAGTTTTATCGTGGAATGGTAAACAAATACGGCTGGTGTGATATGGGTAGCTCGTTCCTCCCTTCAGAATTTAATGCAGCCTATTTATGGGCGCAACTCGAACAGTTGGATGATATTCAGAATAAGCGCAAACATATTTGGCAGATGTATGATAATGGTTTACGAGGTAAAATAGATCCAGCAATCAGATTGGTAAATATCCCTGAGTATGCTACCAATAACGCTCATATGTATTATATGGTATGCCCATCATTAGACTACCGAACAAAACTGATGAATTATTTGAAAGAGAATGGTATCCAAACAACCTTTCATTACCTTCCATTGCACTCTAGTGAATATTATAAAGGAAAACACGATGGACGGAAGCTTGTTAATTGTGACAAGTATGGAGACTGCTTGGTTAGATTGCCATTGTTCTATGAATTAACAGATGAAGAAGTTAATTATATTACAAATAAAATAGTGCAATTCTGTGCCAGCAAGTAATTATCTCATTTTGAAAGATTTTTCTGATATAAAAATATGAAAGTGCTATTCCTTTTTTGCAGCTTGCCCTCATTGGAAACAGATAACGGGTTGTTTGTACAACTTATAAACGAATTTGTAAGAAACGGTCATCATGTATGTGTGTCGGCAAAAGGGCAGGATGTAAAAAAGACATTGATAAAAAAGGAAAACGGAATTGATGTCTTACGTATCAAATCTCACGATTTCACCGGAGTTAGTAACAATGTGAAAAAAGCACTCGCATATCAGGAATACGCCATTAAACAACGCTATTATACCAAGAAGTTTTTTAAGAATGAGAAATTCGACTTAATTATTTCTCATTCGTTACCACCAGAGTTGGGGTATATCATTGGAGGTTTGAAATCATATTTCAAATGCCCATTCTATTTGATACAGTCAGATTATACTTGGCAAGATGCAGTTGCATTTGGATACTTTTCAAGGAATAATCCCGTAGCCTTGTACTATAGATATTGGGAGCGGAAAATGTTTCAAAAGGCAGACTATATTGGTTGCCCGACCAAAGGGAATGTGGATTTTATCAAGAGTTTCTATCCCTTTTTGAAAGATGAAAATTTTGATTTCTTGCCTTTTTGGCTAAATGAGATTAACGTAAAGCCAAACTACCAATTGAAGGAAGAATATGGTTTAAAGGATAAGTTCGTAGTTATATACGGCGGCAGTATAGGAGCTGCCCAGAAAATAGAGCACATCGTGGAACTTGCAGATTCATGCCGTAAATATAAAGATGTCGTGTTTGTGATATTAGGAAAAGGAGCTTATCTTGATGTGATTAAAGGTATGGCCAAAGAAAAGAAACTCACGAATGTTGAGTTTAAGACTTTCCTCCCTCAAGATCAATATCTCTGCTTCTTGGCATCATGCGATGTGGGCATGATCATCCTGAACGAGAATTTGGGAACTCCGAATTTCCCGAGTAAGGCATTGTCATATCTAAATATGCGGGTGCCTATATTGGCTGCACTTGATCATGTGACAGATTTTGGAAATTACCTTGAAGAAAATCAGGCTGGACAATGGGCATATTCTGATGACATCGAATCGTTAAAATCCAAACTCTTGAACTATTATCAGTCAAAGGATTTGCGCGATAAGGTTAAAACAAACGGATACAATTTATTTAAAGACAGGCTTACAACAAAGTGCGCCTATCAAACAATTATGAATAAAGTAACAAAATAAATACTATTATGAATGTAGGAATCCATCAACCGGACTATATCCCTTGGCTGGGATTATTTTACAAAATGTATCTTTCGGATGTTTTTATACATTTGGATGATGCACAGTATTCAAATGAGGCTGACCATAATGTTAACTCTATCAAAACACCACAGGGGGCTTTCCGTCTTAAATTCCCAGTGGAGCAGCATATGGGACAATTAATCAACGAGGTGCGTCCAAAGTATGAACTCAAATGGAGAGATAAGCATCTACGTACATTGGAGATGAACTACTCTAAGGCCAAGTACTTCAAAGACGTTTACCCCGGGCTGAAAGAAGTCTACATGGTGGACTATACCAATGTGGCAGACCTCAACATTGCAATTAACGAATATATTGCAGGCCAATTTGGTATCAAACCTAAGTTCGTGAAGTCCTCGGAGTTTCATCTTTATACCAAACGTGAGGAAAAGGTTATTGACCTTTGTGTTGCAGTGGGGGGCTCAAGGTACATCTCAGGTAATGGTGCAAGAGTATACCAAGACCCTGCACATTTTACAGAGCGCGGAGTGGAATTGACTTACCTGGATTATCAGCCAATCGAGTACCCTCAGCTCTGGAAAGAATTCCTTCCATGCATGTCTGTTTTGGACTTTATTTTCAATTGCGGATACGATTGGGATTATGTAGTTAAAAAGGTTAAGGAAAAGAATGTTTAGAATAACAAAGCGTCTATTTGACATTGTTTCTGCCACACTTCTACTAATAATTATCAGCCCATTATTTCTTGTGTTGATGATTTGGGTGAGATGTAAATTAGGTACACCTGTTTTTTTTAAACAAATTCGATCGGGTAGATTTCAAAAGCCTTTTGAACTAATTAAGTTCAGAACAATGACTAATGCAAAAGATGAAAACGGCAACTTACTACCTGATGAATTGCGCTTTACTGGTTTTGGTCATTGGCTAAGGTCATCTTCCCTAGATGAGTTACCTGAATTAATTAATATTATTAAGGGTGACATGTCTGTAATAGGTCCTCGCCCCCTCCCACCGGCCTATGATGTTTTTTACACAGAACGTGAACTAACAAGATTTTCTGTTCGCGGTGGGTTGGTATCACCCGAATCAGTTGATACTAATCCTTTTGTATCATGGGATGAACAATTAGAATATGATGCAAAATACGTTGAACACTTTTCTTTTAAACAAGATATAATAATCTTTTTTGAGGTTTTTCAGATGCTCTTCAAACGTTATAAAGGAGATTTGGGGGGCTGGACAAGAAAATCTTTAATTGAAGAACGACAAAGCAAGTAAGATAATGAGTAAAGTATTAGTATTTGCCCCGCACCCCGATGATGAAATTTTAGGCTGTGGAGGCACAATAATCAAACATGTTGAGGTTGGTGACGAAGTATACGTATGTATCGTTACTAAAGGTATGCTTCCTCTATTCCCGCCAGATGTTGTTGAGAAAACTCGTTCAGAGGCAAAAGCCTGCCATCAGCATATTGGCATAAAGAAAACATTTTTTCTTGATTTCCCAGCAGTAATGATTGATAAGGAAAATCGTTATGAAGTAAATGGTAAAATATTAGATGTGGTGAAAGAGGTGCAGCCTGACGAGGTATATCTACCTCACTGGGGGGACATGCAAAGGGATCATCAGATTGTTGCTGATGCTTGCATGGTGGCATTGCGCCCCAAGTATGAACCTAAGGTGAAGCGAATATACAGCTATGAGACCATGAGCGAGACTGCTTGGAATGCGCCCAATGTTCAAAATGAGTTTATACCAAATGTTTTTGTGGATATCACAGATACTATCGATAAGAAGATTGAAGCATTAGGATTCTTTAAAACGCAGTTGAGCCCATTCCCTGATGCAAGATCTTTAGAATCTGTTGAGGCCTTAGCGAAGTATCGTGGTGCTTTAATGCATTTCAAAGCGGCCGAAGCGTTCATGTTAATAAGACAATTATTGTAATCTGAATGAATCATAATATACTTATAACATCTGCGGGACAACGTGTAGCTCTTGTCCGTGGATTTCAAGAAACATTAACACGTTTCTTTCCGGAAGCAAAGGTATTTACAACGGATATGAATCCAAGGCTTGCACCGGCAGCCTATGTGAGCGACGGATGCTTCGAGGTATTGAGAGTGACTGCTCCAAATTATATCCAACAGATCTTGAAACTTTGTAAGGATAATAACATAGGAATGATTATCCCTACCATTGATACAGAACTATTAGTGCTGGCAGAGAACAAAAAACTCTTTGAAGATAACGATATTTTTGTGAGTGTATCCTCTTTAGAATTCATCCGTATTTGCCGTGATAAACGCAATACGGGAGAGTTCTTTGAGGAACATGGAATAAGAGTACCAAAGCCTATTGATAAAAAGAACCCAACGTTCCCATTGTTCGCAAAGCCGTACGATGGTTCATTGAGTACTAACCTTCATTATATCAAGAATGCAGAGGAACTGACCACAGAGATTTTGGAAGACTCGAAATTGCTCTTTATGGAGTACATTGATAAAGAAGTGTATAAGGAGTATACAGTGGATATGTATTATGGGAAAGACAATAAGGTGAAATGTATAGTTCCTCGTGAACGAATTAAGATACGTGCTGGTGAAATCAATAAGGGGTTGACAGAGAAAGAACCTCTTACACAATATCTATTTGATAGGTTAGAAACCATCGAGGGCTGTGTCGGTTGTATTTGTATACAGGTATTCTTGGACACGCAGACTTGCGATGTGGTTGGAATTGAGATTAATCCTCGCTTTGGAGGTGGTTATCCCCAAACTTATGCGGCTGGTGGCAATTATGCAGAGAACTTGATTAGAGAATATTTATTGGGAGAAGAGGTTCAATATAAGGATGATTGGAAGGATCACCTTTTAATGTTGAGGTACGACGATGCCGTTTTTGTCTGATACAGTTATTTGTTTCGACCTTGATGATACACTTTATAAGGAGATTGACTATTTGAAATCTGCTTATAAAGAGATTGCCATTGCTGTAGGGTATCCAGAGTTGGCCAAGCAAATGCTTGCTTGGTATTATTCCAAGGAGAATGTATTTGAGAAATTGATTGAATCTTATGGGTTGAAAATAACCAAATCAGATTGCCTTAAGATATACAGAAATCATGTTCCAGATATTTCATTAGATGATGGCGTGAAAGAGTATTTGGTTGGGTTGAAAGAAGATGGAGCCAAACTAGGCTTGATTTCAGATGGAAGGAGCATTTCTCAACGAAACAAGATAAAGGCACTTGGCTTGGAAGGGCTTTTTGATGTTGAAATTATTTCAGAAGAGTTTGGTTCAGAGAAGCCTTCTTTGAAGAACTATCAGACTATAATGGATATGTTTCCCGAACGGAAAAGTTTTGTCTATGTAGGTGATAATCCTTTGAAGGACTTTATTGCTCCTAATCAGCTAGGATGGAGGACCTACTGTCTTGTAAATGATGGTAGAAACATTCATGGGCAAGATCTTTCATTAGATGAAACACATATGCCTCAATATGTAATTAAATCAATAGAAGAAATAATCAAATAAAAATATGGCACAAAAAAGAATTTACCTTTGCTTAGCTCACATGAGTGAGGAAGGACTTGAACAGAAGTACATTAAAGAAGCATTTGATACAAACTGGGTGGTGCCCCTAGGGCCAAACGTAAATGGGTTTGAGCAAGACCTAGAAGAGTTCTGTGGTCAGAACAAGCGAGTGGTGGCGCTGAGTGCTGGTACGGCTGCGGTGCATTTGGCATTATTGGCTTGTGGCGTAGGCTCTGGTGACGAGGTGCTGGTGCAGAGTTTTACATTCTGCGCTTCAAGCCATCCAATTACGTATTTAGGAGCAACACCTGTATTCATTGACTCTGAAAAAGAAACATGGAATATGGATCCTGAATTGCTGGAGAAGGCAATTATCGATCGCAAGGAGAAAACTGGTAAGTATCCCAAGGCTATCGTGCCAGTAGCGCTTTATGGTATGCCATACAAAATTGACAAGATTATGGCTATCGCTGATA
>JAEEGL012490681.1_pt1 | contig 15461 bp, 10 predicted proteins | sample 9134231 | NCBI WGS metagenome assembly JAEEGL01 (sample SAMN16246548, study PRJNA631951) | gut metagenome | biome: gut microbiome; feature: rumen; material: fiber-attached | host: Bos | place: Iran: Karaj | collected 2018-10
CTCCTACAGCTAAGGTTCAGGTTGTTAAGGAGACCACTCAGCTCCAGCCCATCGTTATCTTCGGTGTTGGCAAGAGCACTCTCGACAACGCTGGCTATGCAAGCTGCGAGATGGTTGCTAAGTACATGCGTAACCACAAGGACACCAAGATCATTGTTAAGGGTTATGCTTCTCCCGAGGGTGACGCTGCAAAGAACCAGAAGCTGTCTGAGGATCGTGCAAACGCTGTTAAGAACGCTCTCGTAAAGCGCTACAAGATTGCTGCTGACCGTATCGAGGCTCAGGGTCTGGGTGCTACTTCAGAGATTTCTGAGGAGAACGACTTCAACCGTGTTGCTATGTTCTTCACAAAGTAAGTCAATACTTAAATTATCATCATAAAAAATCCCCGTAGATTTTGTTCTACGGGGATTTTTTTGTACCTTTGACCCGTCAATAAAATGAAGAAATGATAATGAAGCTAAAACTAATACTTGCAGCAGTGTTGCTTGGTCAGATAGCAACGGCTCAGACACGGTGTGAAATCAATCTGAAAACATGGGATTTCTCCCGTGATAACCAGACGTGGACAAAGGTCGAAATTCCCCATGACTGGGCTATAGCAGGACCGTTCGACAAGAAATGGGACTTGCAGAAAGTGGCTATTACGCAGAATGGTGAGACAGAGGCTACAGAGAAATCCGGACGTAGCGGTGCATTGCCTTGGATAGGTGAGGGGTGGTACAAGACAAGTATTGCCGTGCCTGCTGGTTATGAGTCTGCAGAATTGGTATTTGACGGTGCTATGGCTGATCCTCATGTGAGCATCAACGGACAGGAAGCAGGTCACTGGGCATACGGTTATAATGCCTTTCGTGTGGACGTGACGCCTTATATGAAGTCTGGCAAGCTGGACATCAATGTTCATCTGAATAACCGTGAGGAGAGTAGTCGCTGGTATCCAGGGGCTGGTCTCTATCGTCCTGTGACTTTGATACTGAAGCAGAAGGCGCATTTTGACGATTGGAGTCTGTATGCCCGTACGATTAGTGTCGAAAAGGATAAAACCATTGTCGAGGTTGAGGGTAGGACAGTGAACGCTCGTGGCATGCACGTATTCTTGCAGCTTGCGGGTCCCGATGAAAAAAAGGCAAACAACGAGGTGCGTATTGAGCACGATGGAAAGTTCTATGCTAGGTTTGTATTAAGGAATCCGCAGCTTTGGACGCCAGAAACGCCCAATCTTTATACGCTAACTATTTCGCTGGGCGATATGAAGAACATGCGAAAGATGGACAGCAAGACGATGAAGATAGGTGTCCGTACCGTCTGCATAGATCGTGAACATGGTTTCCAGTTGAATGGTAGGACGCTGAAACTGAAGGGCGTTTGTCTGCACCACGACCTTGGTCCGTTGGGCGCTGCTATCAACAAGACGGCGTTGATTCGTCAGATAAAAATGTTGAAGGCAATGGGATGTAATGCCATTCGTACATCACACAACATGCCTTCAACATGGCAGATGGACATCTGTGACTCGTTAGGTATGATGGTAATGGCTGAGTCGTTTGATATGTGGATATATCCTAAGTGTAAGAATGGCTATGCACGCGATTTCCGTGAGTGGGCTGAGAAGGATATCACCAACCTGGTGCTGAACCACAGAAATCATCCCTCGATAGTGATGTGGTCGATAGGCAACGAGATTCCTGAGCAGGGTAGTGAGGTGGGACGCCAGCTCAGCATTCAGTTGCAAGGACTATGTAATGCCTTGGATCCGACGCGTCCTGTCACACAGGGTATGGATCATGCTGAGAAGTCTATTGCCGGAGGTTATGCCCAGGTTATGCAGGTACCAGGCTTCAACTATCGTGTTCATAAGTATGCCAACAGTATCAAGCAGTTGCCACAAGGCTTCCTGCTTGGCTCTGAAACGGCATCAACGGTTTCTTCTCGTGGCGTCTATAAATTCCCTGTTCAGCCCGATGACAATTCACGCTATGCCTCGTGGTCACCCAAGTATGATCCAAAGGCTGTGAAGAATGCCGACGGACAATGTTCCAGTTACGATGTGGAATATTGCTCATGGTCGAATCTGCCTGACGATGACTGGGTGTGGCAAGATGATTATGACTGGGTGATTGGTGAGTTTGTGTGGACGGGTTATGACTATCTGGGTGAACCTACACCATTCGATGAATACTGGCCAGCACGTAGTTCATATTTTGGTATCTGTGACTTGGCAGGGTTGCCTAAAGATCGTTACTATCTTTATAAGAGCCGTTGGAATAAACAAGAGCATACCGTTCATCTGTTGCCTCACTGGACGTGGCCTGATCGCAAAGGACAGATTACACCTGTCTATTGCTATACGGACGGTGTAGAAGGTGAACTTTTTGTGAATGGGAAATCACAGGGCAGGGTGCGCAAAAATCCCAAAGAACGCCTAGATCGCTACCGCCTTCGTTGGAACGATGTAAAGTATGAACCAGGTGAAATCCGTGTCGTTGCCTATGATGAAAAAGGCAATGTGATAGGTGAAGATGTTCGCCAGACAGCAGGTAAAGCGTTGCAATTGGTAGCTCAGACAGAAACTGATGAACATAAGGCTGATGGTGAGGACTTGATTTATGTCCGCGTTTGTGTGAATGATAAGAACGGAACACCTGTGCCCACCTGTCAGGATGCTTTGACGTTTACTGTCAGCGGTGAGGCAAAGTTCGAGGCCGTCTGCAATGGTGATGCCACCTCGTTGGAGTCATTCAAGCAGCCAAGGATGAAGCTGTTTAACGGTGAACTGGTGGTGATCCTTCGTCCTACTACAAAGGCAGGAAATGTGACGCTGACGGTGAAGGATCAGCGTGGAAAGCTTAAACCTGCCATTCTGAATATGATGACTACGAACATCACTAATTAATTGAATTTTACTTGAAGTGTTATGAGATATATTATTAATATTCTGTTGCTTACGTTTGTATCACTGACAGTCAGCGCTCAGCAATTCTGGTTGGGAGCAGATATCAGTGGCACTACTGATTTGGAGGCTCGCAACGTTCAATTGCGCAACAGTCAGGGTGAGCCTCGCGAATGTACGGCACTGATGCGCGAGTTAGGACTGAATGCCGTCCGTCTGCGTGTCTGGGTGAATCCTAAGAACGGACTCTGCGGCAGGGATGATGTCGTCAGGATGGCTAAGCGTGCCAAGGACTGGGGAATGGCCCTGATGATAGACTTCCACTATAGCGACTGGTGGGCTGATCCTGGTCAGCAGACGATTCCTGCAGCTTGGAAGGATATGAACTACGAGCAGATGAAGCAGGCATTGGCTGGTCATACTTATGAAGTGCTCCAGGCTATCAAAGAGGCTGGGGTAGAGGTTCGTTGGGTACAGGTTGGTAATGAGACCACTAATGGATTCCTATGGCCTATGGGACGGGCTCAGGAACAGATGCGCCAGTATGCCGGATTGACGGATGCCGGATATGTGGCTGTCAAACAGGTGTTCCCGAAGGCCGATGTGATTATTCACCTGGATTGTGCCAGTGATTCGAAGCGTTATGATTTTATCTTTGACGGATTACAAAAATATGGTGCACGATATGACATGATAGGACTGAGTGTCTATCCGTATTGGGACATGAAGGGCAACCATACCAAGTCCTGGCAGGAAACGGTGGATAAGGCAACAGCCAACATCAATCGTCTTTGGACGAAATACCACAAGCCGATGATGGTGGTCGAGACGGGTGTTGAAGCCCAAAAGCCCATAGAGGGTAAGGAGATTATCGCTGCTATCATTGAAGCGTCGATGAACAAGACCAATGGCCATTGTTCAGGCGTGTTTTACTGGGCCCCGGAAACAGACCGCTTTTATAAACTGGGTGCATTCCAAGACAATCGTCCGACCATAATCATGGATGCCTTTACTGAAGCAGCACACCAGATGATGAATGTTCAATAGCTGAAACAGAGATATAAGACAATTTATGGACAATCACAAGCCTTGCGAAGATTTGGAGATGTGAAGAATGTTTGTTACCTTTGCCGCATAATTAATAAAGAGAAATAGAATATGGCAGATAATACATTACCCTTCTTCGCAAATGAGGTAGAGGACTTGATGCAGAATATCATCAAGGTGATTGGTGTCGGTGGCGGCGGTTGTAATGCTGTGAGCCGCATGTATAAAGAGGGCATTCAGGGGGTGTCGTTTGCGGTGTGTAACACGGATAGTGCATCGCTGAAACATTCGTCTGTACCTGTGAAGATTCAGCTGGGCGAAGGCCTCGGAGCGGGTGGCATACCCGAAAAGGGACGTTCGGAGGCAGAGAGCAGCATTGACAGCATTGAACACCTGTTAGACGACCAGACGAAGATGGTGTTCGTGACAGCGACGATGGGTGGCGGTACTGGTACTGGGGCGGCTCCTGTAGTGGCTAAGGTAGCTAAAGACAGGGGACTGCTGACTATTGGTGTGGTGACGATTCCGTTCTATTTCGAGCATCGCCGCAAGATTGCGAAAGCGCTGAAAGGTGTGGAGGAACTGAGAAAGAATGTAGATGCCATGCTGATTGTGAACAATGAACGCTTGTGTGATGTGTATTCGGACAGTGCCATGTCGCTGAAGGATGCTTTGGCGGAAGCAGACAATGTGCTGAAAAATGCGGTAAAAGGTATTTCAGAACTTATTACCATCAGTTCGGAAGGTAACATTAATTTGGACTTCCGCGACGTGGAGACCACGATGCGTAACGGAGGCGGTGCCATTATGGCTATAGGACGGGCCAGTGGTGAACAGCGTGTGGAGCGTGCCATCCTGGACGCTTTGGACTCTCCACTATTGCATGGTAGTGACATTAACCGTGCCAAGCGTATCTTGTTTAACATCTATGCCAGTGACCAGAACCCGATTCGTGTGTTGGAGATGCAGGAAATCTCTGAGTTTTTCGACCAGCTGGACCCAGACATTGACGTCATTTGGGGTACTTCTACCGACGATTCGCTGGGTGAGGATGCCAAGGTGATCATCTTGGCGGCAGATATGAACAGTGAACTGAACACTGGGAAGATAGAGGAGGACTACGAGGAGGACCACTATGAGCAGTTGATCAGCCAATTGTATCAGCCACAGCAAAAACCAACAAAGGATGAACCGCTACCTGAGCCAGAATTCAAGGTTGAGGAAGCGCCTGAGCCTGAACCAGCCATAGAAGTCAGCAGTGAGCCTGTGCCAGACACGGAAACAAATGCAGAGCCTGAACCAATGCAGATAGAGTCTGAACCAACGCCATTGACAACATTGGGTCGATGGAGAAACTGGCTAAACAGGAAACTGGGTGACATTATTAGCGAAGAGGGATAGCGCATGACCGACCAATATTTGACGCTTGAAGACATGGCCAGCGAGGTGGGGCGTTTGGCCAGACAGCTGCAGATGGCTGGTCGTAGGGACTTGCTGCTGCGTGCTATTGGTGCACCTCTGCTGGAAGAACTGCGCATCGAAGCTGCACGGGCCAAGTTAAGCAGGCTGCTGATAACAAAGGATTACAGGTTCGTCCTTGTAGACTTTAATCGGAAAGAGGTGGAGCTGCAACCTGTTCACAAGGCGGTGTATCTGCTGTTCCTGGCTCATCCGGAGGGTATCGAATTCAAACGACTGGCAGACTATCGCGAGGAACTTATACGTTACTACATGGCTACAGCAAAGCTGATGGACAAAGAGAAAATTACGGAGGGTGTTGACCATTTGGTGAATTCGTTAGATAATGCCATCAACGAAAAGTGTTCACGCATTAAGAAGGTGTTCCTTGACATGATGGACGAATATTCTGCCAGCTATTACATCATCAGTGGGCATACACAAAAGCATGTTGCAGGTTCCTCACGCATCTGGTATGAGCGACTGAAGGTTATTACGCTGCCAAGGAATCTGGTTATAAATGAAAATAACAACGTTCAAATATAAAAACGTAAGTTGGGCAATAATAATGAAAAGAAATAAGAGTGATTCTTTGGAAATATCATTTAATGTTCGTACCTTTGCAGCGTTTTAGAAGATAGTTATAGGATATGAGAAATCCGTTCGATAAGTTATTGAATTGGTATTTTACCAAGAATTCACTTCCTTATTGGTGTATATTCCTGATAGACTGTGCTATTGTAATCATCAGCGGATTTATTGTTTATACGTTGTTCCGCAGCATTGACTTCTTGCTTCTGAATGCTGTCAGACTGATGAATACAATGCTGATCTATACTGCGGTCAGCGTTATTGGCTTTAGGATATTTCACACCTATTCAGGATTTATGCGTTACGCATCGTTTGTCGACTTGATGCGTGTAACGTATGGTAATATCGTGAATCTGGCTTTGGCATTGATAGCAGATATTTTTGTTGATACACTGCCCATCCGCTTGTTTGTCCACTTCAGTACAACCAGATTATTCCTTATATTTTTGGTTGCTACTTTGCTGATGTGCCTGATGCGTGTGTTTGTCAAGACGCTTTATGATGTTGCCTTTTCCAATTCAAGGGCGCTGCGTGTACTTATTTATGGTACTATGACTGGTGGCGTAGGCTTGGCAAAGATGATTCAGAACCAGCGTCCCAGACATTATGTCGTAAAAGGTTTTATTACCCATTACAGGAAAGCCAGACATCAGGAAATACTTGGAGAACGAGTATATTCTATTGATGAGGATTTGGCAGAAATCATTAGGAATAATGATATTGAGGCAGTTATTGTCTCTCCCTACAGAGCAGCTGATTTCCGCAACAACCAAACCATGCAGGATGTTATCTTGGGGGCTGGTGCCAAGATTCTGATGGCTCAGGGCGCAAAGGAGATGACTCCCGACGATGAACTGAGTCAGGAAGAGTTCAATGCCTTGCAGCTGCGTGAAGTCAGTGTGGAAGAACTGTTGCCCCGTGATGAAATACGTGTTGACCTGAAGAGTGTTGAGGAATTGCTGAGTGGTCAGCGTGTGCTTATCACCGGCTCTGCAGGGTCTATAGGCAGTGAGATTGTAAGGCAAGTTGCTACTTTCCATCCGGCTGCCCTGATGCTGATTGATCAGGCAGAAACGCCTCAGCATAATATCCGCCTGATGATGCATAAGGACTTTCCTGACATTAAGGCTGAGACAGTTGTTACGAGCATTGTCAATAAGACAAGGATGGATGAGGTGTTCAGCACGTTCCACCCGGACTATGTGTTCCATGCAGCAGCGTATAAGCACGTGCCGATGATGGAAGATAATCCCTCGGAGGCTGTTGTCAATAACATCTATGGCACCAAGGTCATAGCTGATTTGAGTGTGAAATATGGCGTGAAGAAGTTTGTGATGATCTCTACAGACAAAGCCGTCAATCCAACGAATGTGATGGGATGTTCGAAGCGTATCTGTGAGATTTATGTCCAGAGTCTTGACCAGGCTGTCAAGGAGAAGCGTGTGGGAAGTCATATCGAAAATCTTGGCAACAAGGAGAGCTTTATTACAGTATCGCAAATGGGAGGACCATCTGTCCGCACCCAGTTTGTGACAACCCGTTTCGGTAATGTCTTAGGTTCCAACGGCTCTGTTATTCCCTTGTTTAGAGAACAGATCAAAAATGGCGGTCCTGTTACGGTTACTGACGAACGTATTGTCCGTTACTTTATGCTGATACCTGAAGCATGCAAGTTAGTGCTTGAAGCAGGAACAAAGGGTAATGGAGGCGAAATCTTCGTTTTCGATATGGGTCAGCCTGTTAAGATTGCCGACTTGGCCAAGCGTATGATCAATCTATCGGGTGCTAAGAATGTGGAAATCAAATACACTGGTTTGCGTCCTGGTGAGAAGCTCTACGAAGAGGTGCTCAACGAACTGGAAGGTACTAAGCCGACGTTCCACGAGAAAATTCGTATTGCGGAGGTTCGTGAATATGACTATGAGGAAGTGTGCAAGGATATTGACGATCTGATAGAGATATCGAAACAATATGATGATATGAAGACTGTGAAAAAGATGAAGGAGATAGTGCCCGAATACAAGAGTAATAACTCCATCTACGAGCAGTTGGATAGCACTAAGTAAGCGGAAACAAAGAATTTCCGCTTTTTTTGTTGGCTATTAGACGGAAAATGATTAATTTTGCAAGCTAAAATAGATATTTACAGAGATAATTGAAATGAAACATCCATTACGCAGTGCAATATGCACAGAGGGAAGACGTATGGCTGGCGCCAGAGCACTCTGGGTGGCCAATGGCATGAAGAGAGAACAGTTTGGCAAACCTATCATTGCAGTAGTCAATTCGTTTACACAGTTTGTGCCGGGTCATACTCACCTGCATGAGGCCGGACAGATTGTAAAGCACGAAATTGAAAGTCTTGGCTGCTATGCCGCCGAGTTCAACACCATTGCCATCGATGACGGTATTGCCATGGGCCATGACGGTATGCTCTATTCGCTGCCTTCACGCGACATCATTGCCGACTCGGTGGAGTATATGATCAATGCCCATAAAGCCGATGCCATGATCTGCATCTCTAACTGCGACAAGATTACGCCGGGTATGCTGATGGCTGCCATGCGTCTGAACATCCCCGCTGTGTTTGTCAGTGGCGGACCGATGGAAGCAGGCCAGTATAAAGGTGAGAACCTCGACCTTATTACTGCAATGGTCAAGGGTGGCGACCCCACTGTCAGCGATGCAGAACTTCAGGAGGTAGAAAACCGTGCCTGTCCTGGTTGTGGCTGCTGTTCGGGTATGTTTACCGCCAATTCAATGAACAACCTCACTGAGGCTATCGGTCTCTCGTTGCCTGGCAATGGCACCATTCTTGCCACGCATAAAAATCGTGTGCGGTTGATGCAGCAGGCTGCCCAACAGATTGTCAAGAATGCCTTTGCCTATTATGAGGACGGTGACGAGAGCGTGTTGCCTCGTAGCATAGCCACGCGCAAAGCATTCCTTAACGCCATGACCCTCGACATTGCCATGGGTGCATCCACGAATACGGTGCTTCACCTGCTGGCTGTGGCTCAGGAGGCAGGCGTAGACTTCACGATGGCAGATATCGATGCCCTCTCGCGTAAGACACCATTCCTTTGCAAACTGGCTCCCAACAGTCAGAAATACTCTGTGCAGGAGTGTGGTCGTGCCGGCGGTATGATGGCTTTGCTCGGCGAACTGGCCAAAGGGGGCCTGATTGATACGACCGTGAAACGCGTAAATGGTGCCACATTGGCTGAAGATATTGAGAAATATTGCATTCTCAAAGCAAATGTTGCTCCTGATGCCAAGAACATCTACCTCTCTGCACCTGCCGGTAAGTTCTGCAACGAGCTGGGTGCCCAGGAAACTTACTACGACAACTTTGATACCGACCGTACCAACGGGTGTATCCGAGATATTGAACATGCCTACACGAAGGACGGCGGTATGGCTGTGCTCTTTGGCAATATCGCTCAGGATGGCTGTGTGGTGAAAACTGCCGGTGTCGATGAGTCGCTCTGGCATTTTGAAGGACCTGCAGTGGTCTTCGACTCTCAGGAAGATGCCTGTGAGGGCATTCTGGGTGGCAAGGTGAAGAAGGGTGACTGTGTGGTGATTACCCACGAGGGACCTAAAGGAGGACCTGGTATGCAGGAGATGCTCTATCCCACGAGCTATATCAAGAGTATGCACATGGGTAAGGAGTGTGCCCTGATTACTGATGGGCGCTTCTCAGGTGGTACGTCTGGACTCTCTATCGGCCATATCTCACCTGAGGCTGCTAATGGCGGTAATATCGGCAAGATCAAGGATGGTGATATCATCGTGATTGACATTCCCAGTCGTTCTATTAACGTGAAACTCTCCGATGAGGAACTAACAGCACGTCAGCAGCAGCCTCTGAAGCGTAATCGCGTGGTATCGAAAGCCCTGCGAGCCTATGCTCAGAGCGTGTCATCAGCCGATAAGGGTGGTATCAGAGTAATAGATTAAAAAATTAGGAATATGCTAAAAGATAGGATTACAGGAGCAAAGGCGCTGATGCGAGCATTGCAAGCTGAAGGCGTGAAGACCATTTTCGGCTACCCTGGAGGCAGCATCATGCCTACCTACGATGCACTGTTCGACTATACACGAGGAGAGAAGAAGTGTTTCGACCACATTTTGGTACGTCATGAGCAGGGTGCTGTCCATGCTGCTGAGGGTTATGCCCGCGTCAGTGGCGAGGTGGGTGTGGCTCTTGTCACCAGTGGCCCTGGTGCAACGAATACGCTGACGGGTGTGGCCGATGCCATGTTGGACTCAACGCCCATTGTGGTCATTGCCGGACAGGTGGCTATTGGTGCCTTGGGTACGGATGCCTTCCAGGAGGTTGACCTCGTGGGTGTGGCACAGCCTATCAGCAAGTGGTCGTATCAGATACGCCATGCCGAGGATATTGCCTGGGCTGTGAGTCGTGCGTTCTATATCGCCCGTACAGGTCGTCCAGGTCCTGTGGTACTTGACTTCCCTCGTAATGCACAGGTTGAAGAGATTGACTGGGAACCCCAAAAAGTGAATTTTGTACGTTCCTATGTTCCCTATCCGAAGCTCGATGATGAGTCTGTCCGTCAGGCGGCTGAATTGATTAACAACGCCCAGCGTCCTTTAGCACTGGTGGGGCAGGGGGTAGAACTTGGTAATGCCCAGGAAGAGTTGAAAAACTTCTTGGAGAAAGCGGATATTCCTGCGGGACGTACTATGCTTGGTCTCTCAGCACTGCCCTCTAACCATCCCCTGAATGTAGGTATGCTGGGTATGCACGGCAACTATGCTGTCAACCTGAAAGAGCAAGAGTGCGATGTGCTGATAGCTATTGGCATGCGTTTCTCAGATCGTGTGACAGGTAACACAAAGACCTATGCCAAGCAGGCTAAGATTATCCATATAGATATCGACCGCAGTGAGATTGACAAGAACGTCAAGACCGATGTTGCTGTTGTTGCTGATTGTAAGGAATCATTACCTGCACTGACAGCACTAATCACGAAGAACAACCATCAGGATTGGCGCGACTCGTTCAAGGAGTTAGATGCCATGGAACGTGAGAAGGTGATAGAGCCGGCTATTCATCCGTCTGAAGGACCATTGTTGATGGGCGAGGTGGTGAATGCTGTGGCAGAGCGTGCTGACGACGATGCTATACTTGTTACGGATGTTGGTCAGAACCAGCTGTTTGCGACGCGTTACTTTAAGTATCACTATAAGCGTAGTATATGCACCAGTGGAGGTTTGGGTACGATGGGCTATGGTATGCCGGCTGCTATTGGTGCCACATTTGGTGCCCCTCAGCGTCAGGTGTGTTGCTTTATGGGCGACGGCGGCTTCCAGATGTGTATTGAGGAACTGGGAACCATTATGGAACAGCAGTCACCTGTCAAGATGATTCTGTTGAACAACCATTATCTTGGAAATGTGCGTCAATGGCAGGATATGTTCTGGAAGCGTCGTAAGTCATTTACCAAGATGATGAATCCTAACTACGAGCTGATAGCCCAAGGCTATGGGATCCCTTATCAGGCTGTTGTCGACCGTCATGACCTTGGTGCAGCTATAGAAAAAATGCTGGCAACGAAAGGGCCGTTTATTTTGGAGTGTGCTATCCGCGAGGATGACGACGTGTTGCCGATGACACCTCCAGGTATGAATGTCAATGATATGATGCTGGAGATTTAAGTTAAAAAGGGAAAAGTGAAGAGTGAAAAGTGAAAAATTTGCTACCGCAATGGAAGAGAAGAAACTATATACCCTGCTGGTTTATTCAGAGAATATTGCCGGTATTCTGAATCAGATTACTGCTGTCTTTACTCGTCGACAGGTCAATATTGAGAGTCTGAATGTATCGGCCTCCAGCATTGAGGGCGTTCATAAGTATACCATCACCGCATGGAGCGATAAAGACCAGATTCAGAAGATTACGCGTCAGATAGAGAAGAAAATAGATGTCGTGAAGGCTAACTATTTTACTGACGACCAGTTGTTTATCCGTGAATCCGGGCTTTATAAGCTTTCGACGGAGAAGGTGCTTCAGAATCCGGAGATATCTCGTACCATTCGTCGTAACGACGCCAGTATCATGGAAGTGAATCCTACCTATACTGTCGTGATGAAGAATGGTAAGACAGAGGATATCCTGAATCTTTATTATGCATTAGACAAGTTCGACTGTGTGTTCCAGTACACACGTTCAGGGCGTATCGCCGTTACACGTGCCAAGCAGGAGCAGGTCAGCGCATTCCTTGAAGAACGAGAACAGCAAAATGGATAAAGTAGGACGATATGAATTCATGGCTGAGCCATTCCACTGCGACTTCAGTGGACGGCTGTTTATGGGACATCTGGGCAATCATATGTTGAATGCCGCAGACTTCCACTCGTCAGCCCGTGGCTTTGGCATGAAGTATCTGATGACCATCAACCGATCGTGGGTACTCTCGCGTCTGGCTATCGAGATGAACGAAATGCCCCAACAATATACGAAGTTCAATGTCGAGACATGGGTGGAGAGTGCCATGCGTTATTTCACGTCACGTAATTTCTCTGTTGTGGGTGAGGATGGCAGGGCCTATGGCTACGGACGCAGCATTTGGGCGATGATTGACACGGAGACACGCCAGCCTACTGACATCTATGCCATTGACAATGGTGCTATCAACAACTGGATTGTTAAAGATAAGGAGTGCCCCATTGACAAGGGTGGACGCGTCAAGATGTCGGATGATGCAGAGCTTGTGCGCACTATAGATACTTATTACAATGATGTGGACATTAATGGTCACATCAACAGCGTGAAGTATATTGAACATGTGCTTGATTTGTGGCCGCTCGACTGGTATCGCACTCACCGGATTCACCGTTTTGAGATAGCTTATGTGGCCGAGGCACATGCAGGCGACCAGCTTTTCTTTTATAAAGAGCAGAATGGTGACTGCGAATACAGTATCCGCATCGTCCGTTCAGACGGTACGGAGTGCTGCCGCAGCAAAGTGTCGTTTATAGAGTTATAAATATAAGAACCCTTATTCCTTATTGAGAACGGCGCTCCAATAACACTACATTTTCTACATGTGGTGTATGGGGGAACATGTCGACGGGCTGTACGGCAACAACGCGGTAGTCGACATCCAAATCGTGCAAGTCGCGGGCCTGTGTGGCAGGATTGCACGATACATAGACGATGCGCTGGGGAGCAGCACGAAGAATGGTCTTGATGACATCGGGGTGCATACCAGCCCGTGGGGGATCGGTGATGATGACATCTGGACGACCATGCGCGGAAATAAACTCATCAGTGAGGATGTCCTTCATGTCGCCGGCGTAGAACAGCGTATTGGTGATACCGTTGATTTCAGAATTGATTTTTGCGTCCTCAATGGCCTCAGGCACGTATTCAATGCCAATCACCTTCTTGGCTTTCTTGGCGACAAAGTTGGCAATGGTGCCTGTACCTGTATACAGGTCGTAGATGAGAGGCTTTTTACACAAAAGGGACGGTTCTTTTTGTGTAATTTCTGAGAAAGCGAACTCACGAGCTACTGAGTACAAATGATAAGCCTGCTCGGTATTAGTCTGATAGAACGACTTGGGACCTACTTTGAACTTCAGGTCTTCCATCAGTTCGTAGATATAATCTTTGCCCTTGAATACCAGAATCTCCTGATCGCCAATGGTGTCGTTACACTTTTGGTTGTCCAAATAGAGTAGGGAAGTGATCTGTGGGAACTTGTCGGCTATGTGTTGCAATAAGGCAAGCGTTTTTTTCCCATCTTCGCTATCCCAACGGTTCTCCCCTTCTTGGGATGAGTTGGGGGAGGTCTCTAAATGTACTTGTAGAATGACCATCCACTCGCCTGATGCTGAATTACGGATGATGACATCGCGTAAAAGACCTGTCTGCTGTCTTAAGTCGAAGAAACTCAAGCCGTGCTCTATGGCATAGTCGCGCACTTCGTTGCGAATCTGGTTGTGGAGGTCGTCCATCAGCCAGCATTTCTCAATAGGTAGTATCTTGTCGAAGGCACCCGTAATGTGGAAACCGATGGCAGGTGCGTTTTTCTCTAAACTCTCATCTTTCAACTCTAAACTGGTCAGCCAACGCTTGTTGGCACAACCGAAGTCGAGCTTGTTGCGATACTCTTGAGTTTTGACGCTGCCAAGGATAGTACGAAATGCGGGCATTTCTATCTTTCCGATGCGTGTCATCTTGTCGTACACCTGCTGCTGCTTGAACTTCAACTGTTCTTCGTAGGGCAGGTTCTGCCACTTACAACCGCCACAGACACCAAAGTGCTGGCAGAAGGGAATCGCGCGTACTTTACTATATTTTATAAAGCGCACCACCTCGCCTTCGGCAAAGGAGTGTTTTTTGCGTCGTATCTGTACGTCGCACACATCGCCAGGCACGCAGAAAGGTACGAATACCACCAAGTCGTTATAATGGAACAACGACTTACCTTCAGCGGCCACAGCCTCTATCTCAACACCCTCCAGGAGCGGTAATGGTTTTTTGCTTCTTGCCATAGTTCTCTTATTTAGATTGCAAAGGTACTAAAAATCTGTGTTATTCTGCTTTCTTAATGCCAAAAAATATAAAATTCGAGGGTCGGCAGATAGATTTTGCTCATTTTTCTTGCGCATGTGCAGAAAATATTGTAACTTTGCACAATTGAGAATTTATATAGCTTAAAGTATAATAATAACGTAATTTTTTTAATCGTATGAGTCAAAAGCGAGTTTACCTCTTCGGTAACGGTAAGGCCGAAGGTAATGCAAAAATGCGTGAGGAACTTGGTGGTAAGGGTGCAAACCTTGCCGAGATGAACCTGCTTGGTGTTCCCGTTCCTCCAGGTTTCACAATCACTACAGATTGCTGTAACGAGTACTATCAGGTTGGTCAGCAGAAGATTATGGAGCTGCTGAACGACGATGTGATGGCCGCTGTGAAGCACATCGAGGTACTGATGAACTCTAAGTTCGGTGACAAGGAGAATCCTCTGCTTGTCTCTGTACGTTCGGGTGCCCGTGCCTCCATGCCTGGTATGATGGCTACCATCCTGAACCTCGGTCTGAACGACGAGGTGGCTGAGGGTATGGTGAAGAAGACCAACAATCCTCACTTCGTATACGACAGCTATCGTCGTTTCGTACAGATGTACGGTGACGTCGTGCTGGAGATGAAGCCCGTCAACAAGACCGACATCGATCCGTTCGAGGAGATCATCGAGAAGGTTAAGGAAGAGCGTGGCGTGAAGCTCGACAAGGACCTGAACGTTGAGGAGCTCAAGAAGCTGGTTCAGCTGTTCAAGAAGGCCATCAAGGAGCGCACCGGTAAGGACTTCCCCGACGATCCTATCGAGCAGCTCTGGGGTGCTATCTGCGCTGTGTTCCGTTCTTGGATGAACGAGCGCGCTATCCTCTATCGTAAGATGGAAGGTATCCCCGACGAGTGGGGTACAGCCGTATC
>JAEEGL012529128.1_pt1 | contig 15461 bp, 13 predicted proteins | sample 9134231 | NCBI WGS metagenome assembly JAEEGL01 (sample SAMN16246548, study PRJNA631951) | gut metagenome | biome: gut microbiome; feature: rumen; material: fiber-attached | host: Bos | place: Iran: Karaj | collected 2018-10
AATGTTTATAGGACAGAAAAATTTATAGTAAAACAGTGCTTGGATATGGAGTATCATGATGAACTTGATAATGTATTTTGTAGTTATGATATCTATGTAAGAAGAACAAAATTACGCGATAGGGAGTATGAAAGATTATTTCCTAATAAAAACAATCCAAATGGTAGGCGTATTCATTCAATGATGTATTCACGAGTTTATATTAGCTAAATAAGGGTATCTCCAAAAAAGTGTTGTATTTAGATTTTTTTATCTCCAAAAAAGTGTAAAAATCGCTTGATTTTTTACATAAAATAGGATATAATACTTGTAGGAGATTTATTATGAACAGAAAAATTTATAATTATTTATTGAATTGGAAGATTTCAAATGATAGAAAACCATTGATATTGCAAGGAGCTAGACAAGTTGGTAAAACTTTTATTGCTTCTACTTTTGGTGATAATGAATATTCAAATGTTGTTATTTGCAATTTTGAGCAAGAACCTGATTTGAAGGAGTTTTTTAAAAAATTAGAGCCCAAGACAATAATAGAAAATGTTAGTGCTTATAAACGGAAAGAAATTATACCAGGCCATACATTGATTATCTTTGATGAGGTACAAGCATGTCCAGAGGCTTTAACATCGCTCAAGTATTTTAACGAACAGGCGAACGAATATCATATAATAGCTACAGGATCATTGTTAGGGATTGCTGTGAATAGACAGGAAACATCATTTCCTGTAGGGAAGGTTGAAACAGTTACAATGTATCCAATGGATTTTGAAGAATTCTTCTTAGCATGTAACGAAAAAAATTCTACTATTATTGAGAATATTAAAAAGTGTTATAAGGACAATACGCCAATACCACAACCTTTTCATGATATGGCATTGGATGCATATAAAAGGTATTTATATGTTGGTGGATTACCTGAAGTTGTAGATATTTATATAAAAACAAATAATTATGAAATGGTGAGAATTAAGCAAAACGAAATTTTAAATGATTATCTTAATGATATGAGTAAGTATAATCGAGCTTCAGAGATTCCAAAAACACGATTAATATTTAAGAGTATTTCAACACAATTAGCAAAGGAAAATAAAAAATTTAAGTACTCTAGTATTAAAAGAGGAGGAAGATCAAAAGATTTTGAGCAAAGTCTAGAATGGTTATCGTTGGTTGGAGTGGCTAATCAATTATTTAGGTTAGAACAAATAAAATTGCCTTTGTTAGCTAATAAATCTAATAATGATTTTAAATTCTACATGAATGATGTTGGTTTATGTGCTGCAAATCAAAAAATTATTATTGATGATATTTTATATTCTAATCCTAGTTTTGATGATTTTAAAGGCGGTTTAACAGAAAATTATGTGTACAATCAATTATTGATAAATGGATTTGATTTGTATTATTGGACCAGTAAATCCGATGCAGAAATTGATTTTATATCTAGGATTGGTGTAGATATTATTCCTATTGAAGTAAAATCAAGTGATAACACAAGATCAAAAAGTTTAAATGTTTATATGAAAGAAATGAAACCTAAATATGCGATTCGTATTTCAAGCAAAAATTTTGGTTTTGAAAATAATATTAAATCAGTTCCATTATATGCAGTATTTTGCATTGAAGCCAATAAAAATTAGTAAAGAAAAGTTAAGATATTTATCTTGGCTTTTTATTTTTGTTATGTAAAGCCAAGATGTATTGCTTAATGTTAGTATAAAGACAAATTCTATCAACTAGTTGTCAATTTATATCATTTGTTTTTGAAAAAATCTATAGTAAACTGACAATGTAATCGATGACAGACACATAGTTTGTTTTTGTGAAAAAGTATAACATGGTGGCCACCTATACTTATTCAATGAACGATATGTTTCAATTTTGTAGTGTCTGGTAAGTTTGATTACAAAACTAATTATTTATAAAGGAGAAGTAAAATGCCAAGATACAATGAAAGGCGTTGGAGTGTCCCTAATAAGAGAGCGACAAGTTATGCTAATGAACGAAAAGCAAGAGTTCATCAACATGGTTATAAAGAAGGACGGGAACTTACTGATTATGAAGCTGGTATTAGATCTGGTTATCTACAATGCCAGAGCGACCATGCAGGTATTTATAAGTATAAAAAAGCCCTTAATGAAGGTAAAACTAAGGCTGAAGCTAAAAGAATATCAAGAACTAAAGGAGGAAAATATTAATGGAAAAAGTTGATAGTAAGAAAGGTAGAATAATGGTTGAAAGAGAAACTTTTGAATATGAAGGTAAAAAGTATTTTAGCTATTTTGTAAAAGGTAAAATTCGTGGTAAAGATGTTCGAGTAGGAATTGTACCACCAGATAAAGGTGGGTATGTAGTTCTCGATATTGTATTTGGAAATGATATGAAAGCAGAACTTGTCACAATTCCTTATGAGATTAAGGATGAAGCTACTGGTAAAGTTACAAAAGGAAATACCTTTGCTGTGCGAACAGTAGATGAAAATGGTGAAGTTTATGAGAGTAGCATAAAACCTTACCGAACTTCAGACAAGATGCTTCTTAATATGCTAGTAAAATAAGATTAGGAGAATGTTATGTCTAATAATTTAAGATTGACGTTAGGGATTATATCAGGTATTCTTGGCGCAATTATACTTTTCTGTTTAATTGTTGTGATTGGTTGTGCTGTAAATGGCTTAACATTCCCACAACAAATAGTGCAATGGTTCGGAGATGTTGAAAATACTGCTGAAACAATTGTAGAAGAAGCAGAAACTACTGTGAGAATGTTGATATAATTTGGGCTAAGTTCTATGAAAAATCTAATACTAATTATTTTAATAACTGTTTTAGTAGTGTTGGTCGGAACATGGCCATTAGGAATTCTCGCCAATGTATTTAAATATATCAGCATTGCTTTAAGATGGTTTGCTGAAATATTAAATATATTTGGTTGGAATGGAATTATTTAACGGAGAGCACTACAATAAGTAAGTAGTGCTTTTCTAATCTAACAAAAGGAGGGGAAAATGAATATTGCGCTAAGGATAGCAAATATTGCATTAATAGTTGTTACAGTAGTTATGACATTTCTTAGTTGTGTTTTCTTATATTACACAACAATAGGACGAGATAGTTTACCAAGTGCTGTAACATCTACTTATGCAACAACTGTAACGGATCCACAAACTGGAGAAAAGTTGCCTACTATTGAAGCTAATTATTACTCCAATAAAAATGGTTCTGGTTACGAAGTTATAGAGTTACTTTTTAATTGTTATTCTGGGATTAGTAAACAAGCAATATATAGTCGTGGATTTCAAATTGTGTATGACACTGAAGGTAGAATTGTTCCTTATGTAAATAGTGTAGGGCAGACATCAGACATCTTTCAATATGATAGATACGGAGGTGCTTCTTTTGAAACAGGACACACATACACATGGGGCGATAAAATGATAATTGATATTGATGGAAAAACATATGCTGTTGCGCTTGATGGAAAGTATTCAATAACAACTAAGAGCTTTTCATTTATGAAGGCTGTAGGGCATACTTTTGCAGGTCTTTTTACAGGTTATAACTATGGAGAGAAGGCGTACAACTACAATGTTAGTAGTTATAATTATACCTTTAAAGATTTGTTAATAAAGATAGGGCAAATACTAAAATCCTCAAGTAACGGAACAGGAGACAGTATCATTCCACTTATCGATTTGGGAGATTTTTTACATATCTATCCAATTGACGATAACGGTCAGATAAAACCAGAACCGTTAGGTGTAAATACACTTATAAATAGTTACTTTACTATGTCTACGCATTATGATAATCGAGGTATTGTTTGGGCTAAGCAATCAATATTTAACTCAGTAGCAGGGGATAGTGGCTTTAACATTAGTGGTATTACTGATAATGTTGATTATTGGAAAGTTGAAACTTTATACCGTTTAACTGAAAAAGATTTTACTGCTAGATATATGGCTGCGGATAATGGTTACTACTATGTGTTATCAACATCTAAGCTTAATGAGATTAAGAATTTTGAAAACATTGAGATTGTAGTTGACTTTAATATCTCTAATTTAGGAAATGTTAATGTACTCGGATTTGATTATTATGCTTTGTATGGTATTAAAGTTAAGACTTTAACAATTAAGAGTAATACGCAAAGAGAATTTAAGTTATTGGTTGGCTCACTGAAAGATACGGGTCTAACGCAAGATTCGATTATTACTCAGAATGTAACTTTAAATAATATTAATTCGGGGGTGATAACATGAGGTGGTATCATTATTTAATCTGTTTCGCTTTAATAATGGTAGGTGTATTTAGCACTCTTGAGTTAGTAAAGCTTTTTAATGTAAAGTCTGTTGAATATGGTAGTGTTATTACCATAGAAACTAAAAATGATTATACAGAAGTATCCAAATTTGATTATGGCACATTAACTTTTGACACAACTGATTACACAAATTTTACTAATGTAACAACTTTTGCACCTTGCTCTTTTGATGGAAAGAACAACGATTATACAATTCTAGTGAATGGCAATCCTACGTGTAATATAGTTGTCAATGCAGGTAAAATCTCAGGTGAGTTAAATTTAGAGTTCTATGATCTAAATGGGATTATTGTTACAACTGCAAAGCTTAATATTTTAGTTGAGTACTATGCTAGTGGAACAAAGGTAAGTCTTTCAGTTCAAAATAACAATGACTCTATTGCTTATCTTACAACATACATAAATATTAATAGTGCTGTAATTAAAGTGGTAAAGAGAGGTTAACTTATGAATGTATTAAGTAAAACAGTCATATCCTTGATTTCTGCTGGTATTATAGCTATTACAGGAATACTTCTTTATGTTTATTGGCCTGCAATAACAGGAACGATAAATGATAGTCAATACCTAACTCCAGAACAAGGACAAGACTTATATAATAAAGGTTATAGTGATGGAAATAAATCCGAAGAAGATCAGCTTGCTCAAATAGCATATTATCGAGAATTAACGGATGAATACTATGTGCAAGTTGGTCTACTAAATAATGAGATTAGTGTATTAAATAGTGAAATTGTTACGAAGAATAATTCTATTACTGACTTAACTAATATTAGAAATGCTAATATGGAAACTATAGAGACACTAACTGCGGCAGTAAATGACAATGAAAGTACTATTACTACACTTAATCAACAAGTAACTGATTTGACTGCAAGTAAAAATAATTTAGAAATGCAACTTACAACTCTTTCTAGTGATATGAACAATAAAGAAACCATAATCACTGGGCTTAATAGCCAAGTACAAGATTTACAAAGTGAGATTAATGCAAAGCAAAATCAGATTACTAATTTAAATGCTGAAGTTGAATCTTTGCAAAATCAAATTAACACATATGTAAATGATTATGGTGATAATATTACTGTAATTGAAAACTTGCGTTCACAAGTTGAAAATTGCAACAATGAAATTGCTTTATTACAAAATCAAATTGCAAATAAAAACACTGAGATACAAGAATGTAATAATCAGATTGCTTTTTATACTTCTCAAATAAATGATTTACAATACGAAATAAACGATAAAGCAATTCTTATAGCTTCTTTGAATAATCAAATTTCAAATTATGAATTGGTTAATAGTCAACTTGAACAAACTAATCAGTCTAATCTAAATACTATTTCTTCGCTAAATAATCAGATTGTTAGTTTGAATAGTCAAATTACATATCTATCATCACAAATGCAAGATAGTTCGACATCGGTTTCTTCATTAACCGAAAGAATAGCAGAACTTGAAAATTCTTTAGCTTACTATGAGCAATACATATCTAATTTAGAAAGTGATGAACAAGCTATTGTAACTTTTGAGTTTGATAGAAGTGTTTATGCTATTCAAGTTATTCCTAAAAACACTTATGCATCAATTTCAGAGCCAACATCAACAGAACGTGTAATTTTTAATGGCTGGATGGTGGATGGAAATTTTGTTGATGTATCTGAATATTTGATACAAGAGAATACTAAGTTTGTCGCTGATGTAACACATTACTATGATGTAGTGTTTAAATATCAAGATGAAATAATTCAAAGTGATTTTGTTGTCGAAGGCGACTGCGCTTATGCTTACGGACCAAGTATTGATGGTTATCAGTTTGAAGGTTGGACTTTGGATGGATTAAATATTGTTAATCCTGAGTATTATCCAATTACACAAGACACAGTGTTTATAGCAAAGTATATTCAATTATTTGGTGTATCTTTCTATTATGAGTATGACCTTGTTGCTTTTGCTACAGTTGGAGATGGAGGATTTACCAGTGGACCTGAAATTAGTTCTACGGAAACAAAATTGTTTAATGGTTGGAAGATAAATGGAGTTATCGTAGATGTAAATACTTATGCAATTTTTGAGGATACTACTTTTGAAGCTGATATTACATATAAGTATTTTGTAGATTTCTTTGTAGATGATAATATTTATAGTCATCAATTAGTAATTCAAAACAACTATCCTATGATTCCTGATAACCCAATAAAAGATGGTTATGAGTTTGATGGTTGGAGTTTAAATCGTTATGATGTTGTAAATCCAACTTCAATTATAATAGATGGGGATACAATGTTCTATGCTGTGTTTACGCCTTTATATGATGTAGTATTTGAAAGTGAAGGGACAAGTTTACTTACGCAAACTGTTAGAGAAGGGGAAATTATACCTAACATGTTTTTAGATGATTCGACTTATAAAATCTTTAATGGCTGGATGGTAAATGGTGTTCTTGTTGATGTCGCAAATTATCCGATATATGAAAACACTATATTTGAAGCTAACTTTACATATAGGTATAATGTCGTATTTAGAGTAGATGCTTATATCTTTAACACACAAACTGTAACAGAAGGGGAATACGCTTTAGTTCCAAATACTCCTGTAAAAACTGGATATACTTTTGTAGGTTGGAGCTTTGATGGTGAAAGTTTAGTAGATATTGAGACTTTTGCTATTTATGGTGATTCATATTTCGATGCTTTATTTACAATTACTCTATATGAGGTACTGTTTTTTAGAGAAGATACCCGAATTGACCGACAACTTATTGAGCATGGCGGATTTGCGATGGATAATGATGTAATTGATACTGAATATGTGAAGTTTAATGGTTGGAAAGTCGATAATGTGTTTGTAAATGTGAATACCTATCCAATAACAAAAAACACAGTATTTGTCGCAGACTTTACATATTACTACGAGGTAAAATTTAAGACAGATAATGTTGTACATAGTAGACAAGTTATAGCTAAAAATGGTTATGTAACATTACCAGCTGATCCACAAAAACCTGGATATGTATTTGATGGTTGGAGTTTGGATCAAATTACTATGATAAATCCATTAGATGTAGCAATTACGCAGGATATTACATTCTGGGGAATGTATACATTAATTCCTTATGGATTATTTGATGAAAATGATAATGTGATTAAAGTTTGGGATTTATTGATAAGTGAACACTATTTTGATATTGCTTCTGGCACATTGAAAAAGGGAGACTATAGATATAGAACAGAAATGGCTGGAGTATTAAAGATTCCAGATTCTATAACAAAGATAGGAAGTAATTGCTTCTATGAGTGTGGGAATTTAACTAAAATTGAATTGCCGAACACTATCACAGAAATAGGTGGTAGTGCATTTAGTAGATGCTATGGTTTACGAGAACTTACGATACCTAATAGTGTAACTACTATTTATGGAGCTGCTTTTGCTAACTGTGATAGCTTAGAATGTATTATTATTCCTTCTAGTGTGACTAAACTTTATGCAGAGACTTTTCTTCACTGTGATAGTTTAAAATATGTATATATTCCTAGTACTGTAACTGAAATAACTTGTAGTAGTCCTGCATTTTCATTATTCCATGGTTCGCCCGGAACTACTTGTATTTACTTAGGGGCTAATCCTATTCCATCAGGATATCAACAATATTGGAATTGTATATCTTATCATTATATTAGTAGTAATAATTATGATCAACTTGTATATTGTCCTGTAAAACTAGGGTACACTCTAGAAAGATTTTTATATGAGGTGAGTCAATTATGATAACAATTATATTTGCTCCACCAAGGACAGGAAAAACTTGCTATATGACACATGTATTAAATGAAATTGCTTTTGATAGAGAGCGGATCAAAAATATGGCTAATGAGATTTCTAGAAAAAACAACAATGGTTTTAAGTTAACTATTCCCAAGCATCCAGTGAGTAGTAATTATGATATTACTTGTAAAAAGTTTGGTTATAGTAGGCGACATAGTAGGATTATTAATCCTTTTAGGTTAGGTTTTGCTAATGAATGGGTAGAAACGCATTTTAATGTTCCATATGAGGCGATAGGAATAACGGAAGCTCAAAAGTATCTAAACAGTCGAATGAGTATGTATTATCCTGAATGGCAAAGTAGATGGTATGAGCAACACGGTCATAACAACTTGGATATTTTCTTGGACACGCAAAGACCAATGCTAATCGATGTAAATATTAGGGAATTAGCTAGTTTTGTGGAAATTGTGAAGCTATCTATTTACCGTAATAAGTTTGGAAGAATAAATAGGTTGAGATGGATTATTAGAGAAATACCGAATAGTAGCTTATTTGAGAGATATATGGCTAGTGGAAAGAAAGATAAAAATTGTTTTAAAGAAAGGGTAGTAACAGCCGATTATAATGTATTTGAATTGTACGATAGTCAAAGTTGTAAGCCTAAGTTTTATTCTGGGCACTTTGATAGTGATTTTGATTTAAAAACTACAGAACAAACGGAAGAGAGTATTGATGGATATATTAGGTATCTTGAGGATACAGATGATGAAATGCCGGAAAACTTTTATCAAAGGAGAAAACAATCATGATGAATTACAATAAGAATAAACTTATAAATAGAACACTTGATGAGTATTATGCAACATTTAGCCATATGCTAGATACTTCTGATTATGTACCAGAACGATATAATGTTAAGGTTGGAAGATATATTTTTAAGAATATGAAGAAGTCATTTAGATTAGTTGATAGAGAAGATAGGAAATTTCAACGAGCTTGGAAAAAGCAACAGAGAAAGAATGAATTAGAAGCTAAAAGATTGAAGTTAAAGGAAAGTAAAAGTCAACGGTCTAAAGCTGACTCTAACTCCAAAGGTTAAATATAAAAGTTAGCTTTCACTGGAGGATTTATGCTATATGGAGAGGCAAAAGTATATTATGATGGTAGCCATTATATTGCAATTCCTCATGTTACTAGATTTGTTAGGGAAAAGATAAAGCCTGTCGAGAAGTTGATTACAATTGACACTAACTCTGATGCAAAATCTTCCATAAAAGATGATAGAGTAAAGGAAAATAAAAATATGCCTTCTAACATACTTAGGATGACGAAGAAGGAATATTTTAATAAATTATACGACGACTTTATTAATCTTCCCAAAACCATACGAAAAACGCAAATTATTGACCATATGCTACCTTACTTTAAGACTCAGACTAATTGCGAGAATTTTGTATCTGAAAATTTTGAACGAAAAAAACGTAATTTGATTTGTCGTAGAATAAGAATGAGCAGAAAAGCTTATTTAGCAAGGTTTAATTACTTTGTGACATTTACTTACGACAATAAATTACATACTGAAGAAACTTTTAAGAAAAAGCTTATTCAGACATTAGGACATTTTGCTTGTAGACGAAATTGGAAATATATGGGAGTTTGGGAACGAGCTCCAGAAACAAATAGATTACATTTCCATGGTTTGTTTAATATACCAGTAGGGGAGATGGTAGGTGAACTTTTTGAGAAAAAAGATTATAGCTTTGAAAATCATAATATGACCATTACTTACCAAAACACTTATTTTAATAAGCGATTCGGACGATCGGATTTTAAGGTTATCAATGAAGTTGAGAATAAACTTACAAATGCCTTGACTTACTTAATGAAGTATATTGAGAAAACTAAAGAAAGGATAGTTTACTCGAAAAAATTATATCAGTATTTTATATCTGATATCATCGAAAACGATATCGTATCGACTATCGGGCAAGAAGATAAAAAGCTTCTGCTATTCGATGACTTCAATTGTATCGACGAAGGGGTTTTAATGGGCAAAGTATCTACTGAAGTAATTGAGCAAATGCGAAAATGTAATTAAAACAAACGGCAACGACTAAAAATGGAGGTTTTTCGGTAAGCTTGCGCGAAAACCTACATTTAGTTGCCGTTTTTCATTGGTTCAAACAAAATAAAGTAGTGTGCTTGTCTTCGGTGGAGCGAAGCGACACCGACTTGTATCAAGACAAGCACACGTCCTGTTGCCAAATTAATTTTAAACTTAATTTTATCGTATAAAAATTATTTAGATGTTTAGATGTGAATTTAGAGTATTATTAATACTAATTACATATCTTGTTATGTGAGTAGTAATGTTTAGTAAGAATTTTGATAAAAATCGATACAAAATGTCATATTTTATGTTAAACTTATTAACAGTAGTTTTATAAGGAGAATTATGTATATGAATTTGAAAGACATAAAAAGCATTAATCAAAGGATATATGAACTTGATACTGAAATAAATAGAAATAGCAAAATGATGTTTGTTGCAACATTAGTATTCTGTTCTCTTAATAAAAAGTTTAGAGATCCTAATAAATATACTGAAGTTATCAATTTTGTATCTAGTAATAGTCCTATTAATGATATGATAGACCTTGCTAAATGTGAATTAAAGAATTTAAACATTGTTGAAAAAACATATAATGCAGTTTGTGATTCTTTGGATATGATATCAGGTGTAAGTACTAAATTGAATAAGAATCGGCAGGGCTTAAAAAGTTTTGTTTTTGACTTTATCAATAATACATTGCCTGAATTATCAGAAAATAATTATTCATTTTTTGAGATCTTATATATGGAAATTGATAAAAAAGCAAAGAACAATGATAAGGGTATTACACTAACTCCATATTTTGCTTCACAGTTAATGATTGATTTAGCTGAATTGGATTATAAAAACGATGTGATTGCTGATTTAGAGTGTGGAACTGGATTATTTTCTTTATTAGCTTATTCAACTATGTTTGATCAACTTGAAAAAGATAAAGCTGTTTTAACGAATAGTGAGTATGTTATGTATAGTAAGAGATTGCTTAATTCAATTATTGCAAATGATTATGATGCCAAAATGGTTACTTTATGTCTTGCAAATTTTATTCTTAAGAATCTAAATACTGGTTTATTGTTTAAAGAAGACGTTTTTGATCTAAACAAAAGTGATTTTTATTATAAAGATAATAATGGAAAGAAAATTAATCTTTATCCCACTAAAGCAATTCTAAATCCTCCTTATGAAGATACATATCATCCTATTGGTATTATTAGGAAAAATATTGAATTAGTAAAAGGTAATAATGAGGGGTTGGTTGAAAAAGTTGTTGCGATTGTACCTGCCAATAAGTTTTCTAAGAATCAAGATGATTTGTACAAAATACTTAATATGTCGAGATTAGAAACTGTAATTAAAATGCAGAATGATTTATTTTCAGAAAGTAGTCAAAGTCCATCAACATGTATTTTTGTATTTAATTTGGAACGAGCTCACAATAAAAATGATTTAGTTCACTATTACGATTTCACTGATTCTGGTTATGTTTATTTAAAAGATAGCGGTTTAGTTGATAAAAACAAAACTCATTTAACAAAAAAGAAACAATTGTTAGAAAAAATAAAAGCTAATACTCAAGAGATAAAAACTTCTTTTGTGAGAAATTGGAATAATTTTTATGAAGTTAGTGGAGATACAGAGTTAATTACAAAAATTAACCCAGATTTAGTAAAAATCAATAAAGATGAAGCTGATTTAACTTTTGAAAATATTACAATTAAAAAAATGTTAACAGAAAAAGATAATTTAATAACAAAAACACAAGGTTTTTATAATGATAAAGATAAAGTTTTTGAGAAATATGTTTTGAATATACTTAGTGAGGAGAATTAGATTGAACTATAATAATGTTGTCTGGAAGATGTTTAAGATTGGTGAATTATTTGATAGAAGTTCATCTTTAGCATTGAAGAAAAATCAAAAAGAGTTAAACTTAGTTGAGGCAAAAGATAATTCTCATTATGTAGGATTAGTTAGCGCAAGTAGTAAAGGTTCAGGTATTGTCGGATATTTAGATAAAAACGATTATGATGATACTCTTGTTTCAACAAACAAAATTACCTTTGATGACCAATGGGGATATACTTATTTTCAAAATGAACCTTTTATTATTACGGGAGGACACAATGCTATTCTTGAAGTTAAAGATATTAATTTAAAAAAATGTCTTGATGCCAATTTGTTTTGTTATTTATTTATTACGAGAATAATAAATAAAATTACAATTAATTCTGGGATATATGGATTTGGCTATAAAATAAATAATAAGTTGGATAGAGAAAAAATTTTATTACCACTTATAAAATGTGATAGAGATTCATTTATATGGAATATCGATAATGAATATTATACTTTACATGTTGATTATATTAAGTTTTTACTTAATAATGCTAAACAAAGAATTGATAATCATGGTATACAAGTATTAAAAGAAAAAAAAGAAAAGCTTGAAGAAGAATTAAAGAAATACAAAAATAACAACAGCGTAACTTGGCATAATTTCTTTTTGGGAGATTTGTTTCAAGAATCAACAGAGCATTATATTGAAAAATCAAAAAAGAATTATAATATTAGTGAAATAAAAACAGATAAATATTATGTCGCAGTTTGTGCTGCTTCAAGATATAATAATGGTATTGTTGGATATATAAATGAAATTGATGATGTGCCCGACAAAATGAGAAAAAATGTGTTAACTAAGGGAGGATTTGGACATGTTTTTTATCAAGATGATTGGTTTATTAAGCCTGGTGGTTCTTGGGGAATGTTAAATATATTAAATATTAAAGATAAAAGATTAAAAACTCGTTTGGATGAGAATGTTTATACATATAAATTTTTAGCAAAGATTTTAACTAAAATATTAGTGGATATTTCTTCATGGGGTTATAGTGCTGATTTTGCTCGTGAAATGATTATGCTTCCAATTTTAAAAACAGATATTGAACATTCTATTTGGGTAATTGAAAATAATCATTATACTTTGGATTTTGATTATATGGCTTATTTGTATATTCTAGGACAAATTAGATATTATCAAAACAAGATAGATAATTATAATTCGGCATATTAGGAGATTTTTATGAAAAATAATTATATAAACTTAAGAAATGTATTTAAGGACTATAAGGTATTTAATATTCCTTATTATCAGAGAAAATATGTTTGGAATACTGTTAATAAAGGTAGGAATTTGTATAAATTTGTAGATGATATCTGTAATGAATACGTACAAAGTCAACAATCCTCATATTTTATTGGAAGCATCGCTTTTTGTTCTCATGATAATGTAGTCGATGTTGTTGATGGACAACAAAGATTGACATCTATTATTACTCTTTTGTCTGTTTTAGCGGAGTTTATGTGTTCGACTGATTATAAAAATAAACACCGAAAATTTTTATATGTAAATAATAGATTTGTTATTCAAGAACCATATTATTTAACCGCAGAGTTAGAAGGGGTATTTGGTTACAATAAATCTTATACGGGTACAGGTTTTAAAGTTAAATTAGACGAAACTGTTGTGAAAATAAAACAACAATTACAAAAAAATTGGGGGAATTTTTCGGTAAATCAGTTTAATGGACTCTATGATTATATCTTGGATAATGTTTATGTTATTGTTGTTGAATATAATAATGTTAAAGATGCTTTAAGATATTTCTTAAATATTAACTCATTGTCGGTTCAATTAACACAATCAGAAATTTTTTATACAATTCTTTCACAATCTTTAATGATATCTCATAATCAGAGAGAGATTAATAATATTATCGCTGAAATTGACCAAATTGTTCAAGATAATAAAAAAGCATTCAAGAGTTCAGAAGATATATTGAATGTTTTTGTTAACACATATTATGCTAAAGATGCAAATATTGGGGATTTGGATGAAATAGGAGTTGGTAAATGGTTGTCATATTATCACGTGGATGTCTTTAGTGATGCTATTAGTGCTCAAAGTTTTTGTAGAACATTTTTAGCTTTTTTAAATGATTTTAAATACATTGTTGATTTATTTCAATATAAAATTAATAGAAATGAATCTTCCCCATTATATCTATCGTATTTATTATTGAATTATGAGAATTATAGTGATATGGTGCAGTTTTTAACTGTAATTTTTAAAAATCGTCATAACTATAATAATCATGATTTATATACAAAAAATGGAGATAATATTGATATTGGGAAAGTAGAAGATATATCAAAGAGATTGAATATAACATTATTGCATAATTACATTAGAGACTCTAATAAACGATTAGATGGTTTTATTTCAAATATTGAATTGGATTCTTTAGGGAAACCTAAGTTGACACTGAAACAAATAATAAATAATATTAATTTAGAAAGTATTTTTACATTGAATTTTTTAAACAGTTTTCAGTCATATCCCAAAATTAATATTTCTGATAAATCAAGATTGATAAAAGTTATATTTGCATTACAAGAAGCTTTTTTGAATTATGTTGCTAATCCTAATATATCTTTATATCGTTATTTTGCAGATATAATACAGGCCCAAAGGTTTACTATTGAACATTTGTATAGTATCAAAGAGTTTACGGATAATGACAGATTGAAAAATTGGAATAACGAAGGGAAATTTAATACAGCAAATGAGTTTGATACAGAACGAGCAAAATTTGAAAATTTAAGTTTACTAAATTTTAATGCAAACTCAACAGCTAATGACTATAATATCTATGATAAACTTAATATATATAGAACAGCAGCAATGATTATGACTTCTGAAAATGAATACTTGATACAATCATTAGTTCCTAATTCACCTTTTTATTCAAATGAAAAGATAAAAGAGTTAGGATTGCCTAATCGTGCAATTTCAAAAATTAAAATAAATATTTGGGAACATTCTATTAATAATAGAGAATTTAATACAAAATTATTGAGATTAGCTTTAGAAAAGATAGTATAATTTTTCATGAATATTTTCCATCAATATTCGGCATTTTTTGTGTATGTATTTGATTTTACTTAAAAAGGTTTGTAATTTGCAAGCCTTTTTTCTTTGCGTATTTGTAGGCATATACGGCACCGCTTTGAAATTCGTCAGGATTGACGTAGCAAATTAGTGTGTCGCAATTATCAATCATTTGATGATTGCTTTCTATTATTTGACGCTTGAAATGTATATCTTCAATGTTATACATAACTGTTTTTACATCTGAGTAAGGGGTGTATATTTCAGTACCAAAAATCGGATCACGCTCAATTATTTGTTTCACTTTATTAT
>JAEEGL015500355.1_pt1 | contig 15461 bp, 12 predicted proteins | sample 9134231 | NCBI WGS metagenome assembly JAEEGL01 (sample SAMN16246548, study PRJNA631951) | gut metagenome | biome: gut microbiome; feature: rumen; material: fiber-attached | host: Bos | place: Iran: Karaj | collected 2018-10
GATATCCAAGAACTTGTGCCCAAAACAGGAGTCGGACCTGCATGCCTTGCGGCACCCGCACCTGAAACGTGCGCGGCTACCAATTCCGCCACTTGGGCATTTATGTTATCCTGCGAGCGGCAAACGAGACTCAACGCTAAAAACCTTGAGCTCTTTTGGCTCAACAGAGCAAAGCTCTGCGAGCGGCAAACGAGACTCGAACTCGCGACCCCAACCTTGGCAAGGTTGTGCTCTACCAACTGAGCTATTGCCGCAGGATATTATCTTAGATATTCCTCAATATTTCAATTGCGTATCCCTAAGGATTTAACCAATTCCCCTGAATTGCGAGTGCAAAGGTATAACATTTTGGCGAAACAGCCAAACATTTTACCGACTTTTTTAATCCATTCTTGTAAGATAATCGTTAAAATCATATTCACGGAGCAATTCTCGGGTTCCATCAAGGCGTTCAAAGACGATTGAAGGGTGTGGAATTCCGTTAAACATACAGGTCTTGACGGTGGTATAATGTATCATATCCTCGAAGATAATCTCCTGTCCCACCCTTAATGGCTCAGAAAATTTCCAGCTACCCATATAATCACCACTCAAGCAGCTGTTGCCACCCAGGCGATAGACATTCTCCTCAGGGAGTGCCGTCTTGACGGCCTCAGCAGGCAGGGTTTCTGCCCCACGGACGGCTGGCTGGTAAGGCATCTCAAGGCAATCAGGCATGTGACAGGTAAAGGAAACGTCCAGAATGGCTGTACGTATACCATGATTCTCTACAATATCCACCACATGAGATACCAAAGGACCCGTCTGCCAGGCAAAAGCACTACCGGGCTCAAGGATTATCTGCAGGTGAGGATAACGCTGTCTGAGCTCCTTTAATATATTTATAAGGTATGGCACATTATAATCGGCACGCGTCATCAAATGGCCTCCACCCAGATTGAGCCATTTGATCTGCGGGAACCAGCGGGCATATTTCTCCTCCAAATGAACCAAGGTATTACCCAACGCCTCGGCAGAACTCTCGCAATGGCAATGACAATGGAAGCCCTCTATCCCCTCGGGTAAGGTATCAGGCAGCTGTTCGGCCAACACGCCGAAGCGACTACCAGGAGCACAGGGATTATAAAGTTCTGTCTCTATCTCGCTATACTCGGGATTCACCCTTACGCCTATGCTTACGGGGTGCTTGTGATACGCCTTTACCATAGGCATGAAACGCTGGTATTGCGAGAGGGAGTTGAAAGTTATATGTCCGCTACAATCCAATATGGTAGGGAAATCATCCTCGGTATAGGCTGGACTGTAGGTATGAGCCAAGCTTCCGAACTCGCGATAGGAAAGCAAAGCCTCATTGATACTGCTGACCGTAGTATGGCTGATATACTCGCGAAAAACGGGGAAGGTCTTCCAGAGGGCATAGGCCTTGAAAGCCAGGATTATCTCAACACCAGCCGTATCTGCAACATGCTTGATCAGTTCCAGATTGCGACGCAGCAACTTTTCTTCTAAAAGATAATAGGGTTTCATCAATACACAAATTTTACGTTATCAATCCAGAGGGTGTTACCTTCCGTACCTATGTAGGCACCACCGGTGCTGCTGTCGAACTTGATAATCAGGTGCGTAGGAGTCTCTGTGGCATCAGCCCACCCCTCCTCAAGGATAGGAACATTCTTGCCCTTACTGTTCAGGGCATACAGAACATGTTCGCCTGTGAAGAGGCTCATATAGTCGCGGTAATAGCTTTCCTTGGTGATATCACCATAATGGATGGGGAATTCCTTTGCTTCTACCCAACCCTTGGTATTCTTGTCGAAGCGAACTCTCATGGTTCCTACACGCAAGGCATGTATATTGCCATCGGCATCCTCCCAACGCTTCTGCAAGAGGCAGACACACCCGGCCATATCCTTACCTGGGATGACTTTGGTCTTACTGAAGCCTGTCTCACGGATACGCGAATCGCTGCCATTGTTGTAGTACTTGTAGTCGAACTTTATAGCCTTGGGGCGCTTGGTGAAAGGAACACCCAAACTGATTCTGGACAAGGGATTGGACGAACCGGTGACAGGCTCTATCATAGTGCCGGTAAACACACTGCCCGCCGCCAAGACGCTGATATTGACAACCCCCAAAGCCTTGCAGGTAACAATATGTGTGCATAGCTTTGCACACTTGCCGCCAGCATGCACGTCGGGATAAACGCTGACGTTGGTCTTGACTACGCCGGCAACCTTGGCATAGACATTGCTATTTGCCCAGGGACACCCACCCTGATTGGTGAATGCCCTGACCCCGTTGAAGGTACCGGTAGGCCCTACCTCATATAATGTACGCGTGTTACCGCCAACCAAGACACTCTCCTTGATGGAACGGGTAATCCACGTATCGAAATTGCTATAGCTAAGCTGCCCTTCTTCTGAATAAGCATTTATTGAAATGGTCAAGAAAACCAAAAGAAGGCATTTTATCTTCATACTTTATCTTTTTATCCTTTCGGGACACAAAGTTAAACAATTTACCTGTAATCCTTTGCAAAAAACACAAAAAAGGAGTAATTTTGTATAGTTATAGAAAAGAAACCTCAATCTATGAGCATGAATTCAAAAACAATGGAAGCAGATATGCGACTACTGGAAATCCTTTCTCAAACGTTTCCTAACAGTCAAAGCGCCAGCACAGAAATCATAAACCTAGAGGCAATTCTGAACCTACCCAAGGGAACAGAGCACTTTGTTGCCGATGTTCATGGCGAGCACGAGGCTTTCCTGCACATACTGCGCAATGCCAGCGGTAACATCAAACGTAAGGTAAAAGAACTGTTTGCAAAATCACTCAGTGAGAACGAGATTCGAGAGCTCTGCACCCTAATCTATTATCCGGAGAAGAAACTGGAGATGATAAAAGAGCGAACTGACGATGACCTGAGTCCCTACTACGCCACAACGCTTTTCAGACTGATTCCTGTACTGCAGTCAGTAAGCAGCAAGTACACCAGAAGTAAGGTCCGCAAAGCTCTGCCCAAACAGTTTGCCTACATCATAGAGGAAATGCTGCACGAGAACCCTATAGACGATGACAAGGAGGCATACTTCCAGCGTATCATAGAGACAATCATACAAACGGATCAGGCAGAGAACTTCATCATTGCCATCTGCAACGTGATTCAGCGACTCAGCATAGACCAGTTGCACATACTGGGAGACATCTTCGACAGAGGGCCTGGTGCCCACATCATCATGGACTATCTGCTGACACGCGAGAACTATGATATACAATGGGGCAACCACGACGCCCTGTGGATGGGTGCCGCTGCAGGTTGCGACGCTTGCATAGCCAACGTGCTGAGACTATCCCTAAGATACAACAATATGACCACTCTGGAAGAGGGCTACGGCATCAATCTGCTGCCACTGGCCACCTTTGCCATGGAATACTACGCCAACGACCCCTGCCTGGAATTCATACCACATACCGAGAAGCCGTTGGACGAGAAGACTACCCGTCTGATAGCACAGATGCACAAGGCCATCAGCATCATACAGTTTAAGTTGGAGGCACAGATGCGACGGAAATACCCAGAGTGGAAAATGAACAACCATGGTACGCTGGAGAACATAGATTACCAGAAGGGCACGTATGTCTTAGACGGCAAGGAATACGAGCTGAAAGACAAGCTCTTCCCCACCGTTGACACCAAAGACCCATACCATCTGACACCCGAAGAGGAAGATTTGGTAAGCAAACTGCACCACTCGTTCCGTATATCAGAGAAACTGCAGAAGCATATCCGCTGCCTGCTCTCGCACGGTTGTATGTATGGTATATTCAATGGTAACCTTCTCTTCCATGCCTCCATACCACTGAACGACGATGGAAGCCTAAAGGAAGTGACCGTCAACGGTCAGCCATACAAGGGCAAGGAACTATTACATCACATAGGCATGTACCTGAGAACTGCCTTCCAGTATGATACTCCCAAGGCTGAACGCCAGAAAGCCAGGGATTACTTCTGGTACCTGTGGTGCGGGTCTGACAGCCCCTTGTTCGACAAGGACAAGATGACCACCTTTGAGCGTTACTTCCTGACGGACAAATCCCTGCACCACGAGGAGAAAGGCAATTACTACAAGTTGCGCGAAAAGCCTGAAGTCTGCGATAGCATCCTGGATGCCTTCGGCGTAAAGGGCAACAACCGTCACATCATAAACGGACACGTACCCGTACATGCCTCAGAAGGTGAGATGCCCATAAAGGCCGGTGGACGTCTGATGGTGATAGACGGAGGATTCGCAAAAGCATACCATAACACAACAGGTATTGCCGGGTACACACTGGTTTATCATAGCCGAGGGTTCCTGTTGATACAGCATGAGCCATTCACCAGCACACGACAGGCCATCATCAACGAAACCGACATCAAGAGCAGTACACAAATTGAGGTTATGACTGGGAAGAGAGTACGTGTAAGGGACACTGACAAGGGAGAAATCCTACAGCGTCAGATTAAGGAGCTACGCGAGCTACTATACGCCTATCAACACGGAATAATCAAGGAGAAATAAAAGTTAACGCCTCTCATTAACAAAAAGAATGAGAGGCGTTGATTTTCTGTATCTTATCGACGTTCCAAAAGAACGACATTCTCTACATGCTGCGTATGTGGGAACATGTCTACAGGCTGTATCCTAAGCACCTTGTAATCTACATCTAAAAGTTGCAAGTCACGAGCTTGAGTGGAAGGGTTACAACTTACATAAACAATGCGCTTAGGCTGGGCAAACAAGATGGTGTCAATAACATCCTGATGCATGCCGGCACGTGGAGGATCGGTAATGATAACATCAGGGCGACCATGCTGCTGAATGAACTCACGGTTCAGGATATCCTTCATATCGCCGGCATAGAACAAAGTATTGTCTATGTTGTTGATAGACGAATTAACCTTGGCGTCCTCAATAGCCTCAGGCACATACTCTATACCAATCACCTTCTTAGCCTTCTTAGCTACAAAGTTGGCTATGGTACCCGTACCGGTATACAAGTCATACACCAACTCATTGCCAGTCAGTCCGGCAAAGTCCCTTGCTACCTTATACAATTCATAAGCCTGTTCGGTATTGGTCTGGTAGAAACTCTTGGGACCGACCTTGAAACGAAGGTCCTCCATCAGTTCAAAGATATGATCCGTACCATAGAAGCACTTGACATCCAAATCGCCAAAAGTATCATTGCACTTGGGGTTATAGACATACATCAGACTGGTAATCTGAGGAAACTTCTCGTGCATAGCCTGCAAGAGCTTGTGAGCCTCCTCCTTGTCGAAAAGACTCTCTGTACGAATCTCCTCATCAGCAGCTTCCTTGCTGGCTTCAACATGAGCCGTAGGACCGAACTGTACTGTCATCATCCACTCACCAGAAAGAGAATTCCTCATAACAATTCCACGTAGGAAACCCTGCTGAGCCCTTAAATCATAAAAGGTAAGATTATTAGCTCGGGCATAGTCGAAGAGCCAGTTTCTAACCTCGTTGTTAAGATTATCCATCAGCCAACACTTTTGTATGGGCAGAACTTTATCGAAAGCTCCACTAATATGGAAACCTATTCCAGGTTCGAAGGGAACGCCGGCACGCATCTGCTCCTCAGTAAGCCACTGCTTGTTGCTACATGCAAAATCCAACTTGTTACGGTATTCCTGCGTTTTCTTACTGCCAAGGATAGGAGAACATTCAGGCAACTCCACTTTACCAATGCGCGTCAGATTATCCATCACCTGCTTCTGCTTGTAACGTATCTGCTCCTCATACGGAAGACACTGCCACTTACATCCACCACATAAGCCAAAATGCTCGCAAAAAGGAATAGCCCTCTGCTCACTATACTTATGGAACTTAACAGCAACAGCCTCGGCATAATGATTTTTCTTACGGGTAACTTTCAAATCCACAACATCACCAGGGACAACAAAGGGCACAAAGACCACCAGTTCATTTATCCTAACCAGCGCCTTACCCTCAGCCGCAACATCCTGAATCTCTACCTCCTCGTATATCGGTAATTGTTTCTTTTTTCTTGCCATAATACTTTATTCACGATTGATTTTGCAAAATTAGATAATAAATCAACAAAAATCATCATTTTCTTTGGAATAATAAGGAATTTGGTCTATATTTGCAAAAAACAACAAACTAACTAATATAACTGATTTGAAATTATGAGTCAAAAACGTGTTTACACCTTTGGCAACGGACAAGCCGAAGGTAATGCTCAGATGCGCGAAGTTCTGGGCGGTAAGGGCGCTAACCTCGCCGAAATGAATCACATCGGAGTACCAGTACCTCCAGGTTTTACTATTACCACTGATACTTGTAATGAATATTATAAGGTAGGACAAGAAAAAATCGTTGAGTTGTTGCAGGATGAAGTAAATGCTGCAGTTGCTCATACAGAGAACTTGATGAAATGCAAGTTCGGAGATCCCAACAATCCCCTGTTGGTTTCTGTACGTTCAGGAGCACGTGCTTCTATGCCCGGTATGATGGATACAATCCTGAACCTGGGTCTGAACGATGAAGTTGCTGAGGGTATGGTAAAGAAGACCGGCAACCCTCACTTCGTATATGACAGCTATCGCCGTTTCGTTCAAATGTACGGTGATGTTGTATTGGGTCTAAAGCCCGTTAACAAGGAAGACATTGACCCATTTGAAGCTATTATCGAGAAAGTAAAAGAGGAGCAGGGCGTTGTTCTGGACAAGGACCTCTCTGTAGAGTCACTGAAGAAGCTGGTTGAGCTCTTCAAGAAGGCAATCAAGGACCAGACAGGTCAAGACTTCCCCACCGATCCCAAGGAGCAGCTTTGGGGGGCCATCTGTGCAGTATTCCGCAGCTGGATGAACGAGCGTGCTATCCTCTATCGCAAGATGGAAGGTATACCCGACGAATGGGGAACTGCCGTATCAGTAATGGCAATGGTATTCGGTAACATGGGCGACACCTCTGCAACAGGTGTATGCTTCAGCCGTGATGCCGGTAACGGTGAGAACCTCTTCAACGGAGAGTACCTGATTAACGCTCAGGGCGAGGACGTTGTAGCTGGTATCCGTACACCTCAGCAGATTACAAAGATTGGTTCACAGCGTTGGGCTGAGCGTGCCGGCATCTCAGAAGCCGAGCGTGCTGCCAAGTATCCTTCTATGGAAGAGGCAATGCCTGAGCTGTACAAGGAACTGGATGCTCTGCAGGATAAACTGGAGAAGCACTACCGGGATATGCAGGACATGGAGTTCACCGTCCAGGAAGGCAAGCTGTGGTTCTTGCAGACACGTAACGGTAAGCGTACAGGTACTGCAATGGTTAAGATTGCCATGGACCTGTTGCGCGAGGGCATGATTGACGAGAAAACTGCTATCATGCGCTGCGAGCCCCAGAAGTTGGATGAGTTGTTGCACCCCGTATTCGACAAGGACGCACTGAAGAAGGCTAAGGCCATAACTCAGGGTCTGCCCGCTTCACCAGGTGCAGCCTGCGGTCAGATTGTATTCCACGCTGACGATGCAGAAGCATGGCACGAAGATGGCCACAAGGTAATCATGGTTCGTATTGAGACCTCTCCCGAAGACCTTGCAGGTATGTCTGCTGCCGAGGGTATCCTTACCGCTCGTGGTGGTATGACCTCTCATGCTGCCGTTGTTGCCCGTGGTATGGGTAAGTGCTGCGTATCTGGTGCAGGTGCCATCAATGTAAACTATAAGACAAAGACCGTAGAGATTGAGGGCGTAACATATAAAGAAGGTGACTACATTTCACTGAACGGTACAACCGGTCAGGTATTTGCAGGTGAGATTCCTACCAAGGCTGCTGAGCTCAGTGGCGATTTCAAAGCTCTTATGGACCTTTGCGACAAATACACCAAGATGGAAGTACGTACCAACGCTGATACACCACACGATGCTCAGGTTGCACGTGCATTCGGTGCCAAGGGTATTGGTCTGACACGCACAGAACACATGTTCTTCGACGGACAGAAGATTATCGCTATGCGTGAGATGATTCTGGCTGACACCGTTGAGGGTCGTGAGAAAGCTCTTGCTAAGCTCCTCCCCTACCAGAAGGCCGACTTCTACGGAATCCTGAAGGCAATGGACGGCTTGCACGTTAACATCCGTCTGCTGGATCCCCCATTGCACGAGTTCGTTCCCCACGATGCTGCCGGTCAGGAGACAATGGCTAAAGAGATGGGAGTAACCGTAGAAGAGATAAACAAGCGTGTTAACTCTCTGGCAGAGAACAACCCCATGCTGGGTCACCGTGGTTGCCGTCTGGGTATCACCTTCCCTGAAATTACTGCAATGCAGACACGTGCCATCCTTGGCGCAGCCTGCCAACTGAAGAAGGAAGGCTTTGATCCTCACCCCGAAATCATGGTTCCCCTTATTGGTATCCTATACGAGCTCAAGCAGCAGAAGGAAATCATCAAAGCTGTTGCAGAAGAGGTATTTGCAGAAGAAGGTGTACGCATCGACTTCGAAATTGGTACTATGATTGAGATTCCTCGTGCAGCCCTGACTGCCGATAAGATTGCTCAGGAGGCAGAATACTTCTCATTCGGCACTAACGACCTGACACAGATGACCTTCGGCTACTCTCGTGACGATATTGCCAGCTTCTTGCCCGTATACCTGGAAAAGAAGATCTTGAAGGTTGACCCCTTCCAGGTTCTGGATCAGAACGGTGTAGGTCAGCTCATCAAGATGGCCGTAGAGAATGGCCGCAAGGTACGTCCGGGCATGCGCACAGGTATCTGTGGCGAGCACGGAGGAGAGCCCAGTTCAGTTAAATTCTGCGCTAAGGTAGGTATGAACTACGCTTCATGTTCGCCTTTCCGCGTTCCCATCGCACGTCTGGCAGCCGCACAGGCAGCCGTAGAGGAATAAACGGTAAGATGCTGAAAATTAGTAAAATACGAGGCAAGTACTTGGCAAACAGGTACTTGCCTCGCTTCTTTTCTGCTCATTCTGCTCATAAAACAAGCAGTCCATGACGGATTCGTTTTACAAATGCTTTACACTAAATTGGCAAATGTTTTACACTAAAAAATGGAACTGCAAAACGAGAACAAAAAGAAGTCACAATATTCACTAATTTTTTTAGTTAATATGGTAAACTTAAAAGCAACTATTAGAGTAAGAACAAAGAACGGTCTCTATCCTGTTTACATTCGCTTTACGAAAGGTAATCAGGTTTCATATGTAAAGACCTCGTGGGTGGTTAATGACAAAGGATTATGGCGTTTCTTTGCCTGTTCGGGCCACAGCACCAGTCCTGTCATAGGCTGGGGGTGAGTAATCTGGCTTTTGAGCTTTACACTGTGCCATGCTTGGGCGTTACAGGTCAGAGGTGCTGCCCACATGATAAGGAGCACCAGGGCAATTCATTTTGAGCGGTTTTTCATCTTTGTTTTACGTGTTAACGCTGCAAAGTTATTGCATTCCTCCGAGAAAAACATATTAAAGGACCTGCTAATGATAACCTGTGCTGCTATAGCAGCCCCCCTGACTGTACAAAGGTTTACTGCTGAACGGGGAAGCCGACTTTGTCCTTTTCGGTGATTTTCCTTATCACGCGACACGGGTTTCCTGCTGCCAGAACACCTGAGGGGATGTCGTGGGTTACCACACTTCCGGCTCCTATGACGGTGTCGTCGCCTATGGTGACTCCGCTGAGAACGGTGCTGCCGCCTCCAATCCATACACGGTCTCCTACGGTAATGGGCTCAGGAATCAAGGCTCCTGCTATTCGCTCTGAGGAATCCAGCGAGTGGTTGGCTGAATACATGCTAACGTTGGGGCCCAGCAGTGTGTTATTGCCTATCGTTATCTGTCCGCAGTCGAGGAGCGTACATCCGAAATTGATATACACATCGCTTCCGATGGTGATGTTCTTGCCGAATTCGCAGGTGAAGTTGGGTTCCATCCATACGCGCTCACCTACTTTCCTGAAGAGTCGGCGCATGATGTCCTGACGACGTTCGGTTTCCTCATCCTCTGTGCGGTTGAATTCCTTGAACAACTTTTTCGCTTCTACTCTAAGGTCGAACAAATCTGCGTCAAAATCATTGTAAATCTGATGCTTCTGCATCTTATCCCATTCTGTCATTGTGATAAATAAAGTTTATTGTTTTGTTTGTTGTATATTTTATCTCTTGTCTTGTTTCCTGTAAGGACGTTGTTAATCCGGCTGCTGTCCGTCGTGAGCCTTCCAGGCGCATTCGGTTATCCTCATGTCCGTGAAGGCGGCGGTAAAGGATGACTCCTCGGGCGAGCAGGCATAGATGCCGAACTGAATTTCCTCGGCTGCGGCATACATGTGGCATATGCGCATCTGGCTGAAGATGATGCCGTCTGTTGAGCACTCGATGCAGTAGTCGTCCTCGCGACGTGAGAAACGGTACCACATGGTCTTGATATCCGCAGGGATGGCTGTTGTGGCCCAGTCGGAATAGCCGTTGTTGGTGGCTACGCTGCCTAAATGCTGGAACTCGTCGTTCTCGTACTCGATGGAGCCTTTCAGCCAGTTCGCGCTATCAAGATACATGACGATGCCGCACTGGTCGAAGCGTTGATGGCTCTCTGTGAAGTCGGTCTTCACTATGAAGCTGAAGAACTTTTCGCGGGTCTTCATCTGCAGTACGGGGGCATTGTCGTTCTGGAAGTGATAGTAGGTGCGTTGCCACAGGTCGGTATGCGGAGCGGTGGTAATGAGAATGGTGTCGCCCTTCACCTCGTAGCATTTGGGCTCCCTTGTCCATTGGAGCTTGTCTAAATCGATGTGACCACTATCGGCCAAAGCCACCCGGACATTGTCAACGAATTCCAGCTCTGTTTCACGTTTATCCTGCTCGTTACACGCCATAAGCGTGAAGCCGATACATAATAATGAGATTGATTTCTTTAACATGTTTTCCTCTTTATTTATATTCTTTGCACAAAGATACAAAATTTTTATTTCACGAAAAAGAATTTTTGTACATTCAGCTCGGAGATCTGATTTTGTTTTACGGTTATCAGTTATCGAGTTTCGTTTTTTTTCTTTTTAAACTTGTAAACTGTCAGGACAGGAAGGATGACTATAAGCAACAAAGAAAACTCTGTCAGTGCGTAAGACCTGAAATAATTAACCAATGTCTGGAATCTCAGCACTCCATCAACAGGAAAGAACAGAAGAGCAAACCAACAGATGAAGAACAGCTCCGTATACTTAATTTTCCGCTTCTCCAGTTATACTTTGCAGTATTATTCTTGTGGTTATAATTGACCCGATGAGAGTTGTCAATACAATCCAATTCATTCGCAGTAATTGTGATCCACTACAATGACTACCTGTATGTCTGGCATCAGGGGCTGAATCTCGCTCGTGAGCTGACTGACAAAGGCGGCCTCGTCGTGGACGGAAATGTCGGGGATAACATCAACCGAGAGCAGATTCACCTTCTCTGAATAATAGAAACCATGTACCTGAACAATATCCTTATGGGCATTCAGTATTTGTGCTACCTTCGTCTGCAGTTCAGCATGGCGGTTCTCGCCTGTGGCAATGGCGTATACGCCTATTGTCATGATGATATTGTGGCGCTCAATCATATACATGGTTATCTTACGTGTAAGGCCATGTATTTCTTGGGCCGACATGGTATCATATACGTTGATATGTGCTGAGCCGATCTTTACGTCCGGTCCGTAGTTGTGCAGTATCAGGTCATACACGCCATGCACGCCCTCGAACTCTGACACCTCTTTTATAATCTGTCTGCTGAGCTCTGCGGGAATGCTGGTGCCTAGGAGTTCGTTGATGGGCGAGGCGAGCATCTCGATACCAGCCTTGATGATGACAACAGAGATGAGGGCACCTAAGACTCCGTCGAGCGACACGCCCCATAGGAGCATCACGCCTGCCGAGACGAGAGTGGCCAGTGTGATGACTGCATCGAACAAAGCGTCTGAGCCGGAGGCAATCAGCGCATCGCTCTTGAGCTGCTCGCCTTTGCTCTTTACGAACCGGCCAAGGATAAGCTTTACCACAATAGCTACCACGATAACCACCAGCGTGGTTGTTGTGTAAGAAGGTTCCGTGGGATCGAAGATTTTCTTTACCGACTCGATGAGCGAGGTGATACCTGCAGAGAGCACAATGACGGCAATAATGATGGCACTGAAGTACTCTATGCGCCCAAAACCGAAGGGATGCTTCCTGTCGGCAGGACGCTGGGAGAGTTTGGTTCCTACGATGGTTATGACGCTCGATAGTGCATCACTTAGGTTGTTGACAGCATCCATTACAATGGCCACACTATTGGCGAGAACACCTACTGTGGCCTTGAAGCCTGCCAACAGGACGTTGGCGGCTATGCCAATCCAACTGGTTCGGATAATCTGCTGACTTCTGTCCATATTACAATTTCATTATCCGTTTCATCTCCAGATTCTCATATCCCTCGGGACAATGGGTGGAGAGATAGACAGTGGGATTGTCCTTGATGAACTGACGCACGCGGTCGAGGGTCTCTCGGGCAGCATCCTTGTCCTCATAGACAATGCTCAACTTGTTTGCCTTCAGGGCGGCATCGCAATAGGTTACGTCGCCATGGAACATATAGAACAACCCCTCGTTTTCAGCTATGATGATGCTGTTGCCCAGGGTATGACCTTTGGCTTCGATGAACCAGATGCCGGGGGCCACCTCCTGTACGTTGGGGAAGTTCTTGAAAGGCTTGCCATACTGTGCACGGATGATGTTGCCTCCCTCGGGTAGCTTCATGGCATCAGCATCCTCAGGGCCGATATAGATTCTGGCATTCGGGAATTCGCCGATGCAGTCGCTGTGGTCGGGATGCTTGTGGGTGATGAGAATCTTCGTCACCTGCTCGGGTTTGTAACCTGTGGCAGCAAAGGCATCCATGTAGTTTGCTACCTTCTCGCCCATGTAGAGTGGGGCGCCCAACTTCTTGGCTGGGACAGGGAAACCGGCTTTGAATCCTGTATCGATAAGGATAACCTCGCTGCCTGTGTCGATGAGGAAGTTCTGCAGACTGCTACGGTAGATAATCTGTTCATCGAATTTCTCTTTGCCCTCTTCACCGCCGAAGGCAAACGGTTGGTTCATGAAACCACCGTCAAACATACGGATTGCTTTGATCTCCATGATTGTTCATCTAGTAGTGAAACATAATAAGTTTGTCAGGGGCAAATATATAAAAAAAAAACCAAAGTGTAAGAAGTTTGAGGGTTGAAGTCTGAGGGCTGATGTCGTCCTCTCCATCCGCCCCCTGGTTAGCGTACCGGAAAACAAACCCCGCTAACAATATTACTTCAGGTTCTTTGCGAAGAATTCGGCTAAAGTGTCCCAGGGTATCATGTTCCTGGGCTGCCCCTGGCCTGCCTTTTCCTCGTAACCGCCATCATAGAGGTCGCAATGCGAGGCGTCCGGGATGATGAGCAGCTGCTTGTTCTCGGGGTTAGGGTTGGACTCGCCCACAAACTTATACCCCTCTGCCTTACCATTCACCATATAGTGATAAGCAGCCTCGCCAAAGTAGCGCGAGTGGGCATCGGCACCGTGCATCACGAGAACGGCAGAGCGTATTTCGTTGATGTAATAGAGGAAGCGGCTGTTAGCGTATGCCTGTGTACCGATAACGCGCCAGCCGTCGTTAGAGTTGCCCGAGCGCTTGTGATAACCACGTGGCGTTTTGTAGTAATCATAGTAGTCGTGAACGAAGTTTGGTGCCTGTGGAGGTACAGTATCCAGCACACCGCCAGCCATGGCATTGGGGTCGGCGAGGCGCTGCTTCGAGAGGTTCTCGCGGTTCTTATGACGCGCCTCTTCTACGTCGAAAGCATCGTTGTAGTCGTTACCGCTGACGCGAGTCATATCATACATTGTAGATGCTACCGTAGCTTTGATGCGTGTATCGGCAGCGGCAGCATTCAGCGCTATGCCTCCCCAACCGCAGATGCCGATGATTCCAATCTTCTCGGCATCCACATTGTCCTGCTTCGACAGGAAATCGATGGCAGCCATGAAGTCCTCGGTGTTGCTGTCGGGTGAAGCCGTGCGACGCGGTTCACCACTGCTCTCACCCGTATAAGAAGGGTCAAAGGCCAGTGCCACGAAACCACTCTCTGCCATCTTCATGGCATAGAGTCCGCTGCATTGCTCTTTTACGGCTCCGAAGGGACCAGAGACAGCAATAGCAGGAAGTTTTTTTACTCCTTTAACTTCTTTAACTTCTCTAACTTCTTTCGGAGTATAAAGGTCAGCGGCAAGTGTCAGTCCATACTGTGTCTCAAACGTCACCTTCCGATGAGTTACTTTATCGCTCAGCGGGAACACCTTGTCCCACTCCTGCGTCAATTCCAACTTCTCGTCCATATCGTTATTAGTACTTTGTTTGTTACTGTTTGTGCAGCCTGCCAGCATCGTGCCCAGCAGTATTGCGGCTAATATAGTTTTTTTCATATCTTCTTTCCTAATTCAAATGCTTCTTGCAGTTTGGGGTTTCCTTCTATCTCGCGAGCATCATTCACGCCTCCGCAGAAAAGTGTGCCTGCCAGACGACTCTTGGGATAGCAGTCTGTCCAACCCTTCAGGCCGGCTTCTGCTCTCGTCGAAGTATCCTCCTCATCTTCCGCTGCTGTTGACAGCATATAGACATCACGGAACTGATAGTCCATGGGATACATCGCATTCATGCGGTCTATAAGGGTCTTCATCTGACCGCTCATCTCGTAATAGTAGATAGGTGTTGCCCAGCATACTACATCAGCCTTCAACACCTTGTTCATGATGTCGTTCACATCGTCGTTGATGACACAGCGCCCAAGTTTCTGACACCCGAAGCAACCTTTGCAGAACTGAATGTTCTTGCCAACGAGAGAAATCTTCTCAACATCGTTTCCGGCAGCCTTCGCTCCTTCAATAAACTGATCAGCGAGCATATCGCTGTTTGAGCCCCTTCTGAGGCTCGTAGAAATAACAATTACCTTTTTCATATTGTTTTCTGATTTATCTGATAAAGTTCATGCCTTGCCACTCTTCGCGTTCAGGGTAATCGATAGTGCATTAAAAGTGTTGCCATTCTTGTTGGCACTGCTGTTTAATAATAATGCTTTCATATGATATATTAACAGAATTCAATAATTGCACTTACTTCTTCGCCTATAGACAGAGAGATGATAATCACGTTGTCATGTCTGTAGATGGTAGGGATGAGCATGTCGCCTAGTTTTGCAGCCACCCGGTATTCTACCCGAAGACCAGTTACGACGAAGTCTTCCGGCAACAGTTCCTTTGCCATGCGGACATAGTTGGCATTGTTCATGTGCTTGTTGTAGTCGATGTCGGCACGGAGCACCTTGATTGGTTCCAATACTTTACCTTCTGTCTTAGGCAGGATGATGC
>JAEEGL016080590.1_pt1 | contig 15461 bp, 11 predicted proteins | sample 9134231 | NCBI WGS metagenome assembly JAEEGL01 (sample SAMN16246548, study PRJNA631951) | gut metagenome | biome: gut microbiome; feature: rumen; material: fiber-attached | host: Bos | place: Iran: Karaj | collected 2018-10
AACTCCAAACTGGAGCGTGGTACTACAGAGTCGAACGACCGCGATGCCTACGACCTGATTATGAAAGATAAGGAGCGGCTGTTGAGCTTCGATGAGCCGGTACGTTTTATCTTCTCGCACTCAGCCCTGAAGGAAGGTTGGGATAACCCCAACGTTTTCCAGATATGTACGCTGAAGAACTCAGACAATGAGACCAAGAAGCGTCAGGAGGTTGGTCGTGGCATGCGCCTGTGTGTGAATGACCGAGGTGAGCGCCAGGATGAAGATGTGCTGGGCATGGATGTACACGAGACCAATGTGCTGACCATCATCGCCAGTGAAAGCTATGATAACTTCGCAAAGAAACTCCAGACAGAGATTGCCGAGGTGGTGGCAGACCGTCCTGTACTGGTTACGGCTACGCTGTTTAATGACCAAGTAGTTTATGACCAGAACGGTGAGGTTCATCGTTTCTCGCACGAAGAGTCTGTTGGTATCGTAGAGATGCTGGCCTATCAGGGCTATGTCAGGAAAGGTCGCCTGACGGATAAATACCATCAGGACAAGAAGAACAAGTCGCTCGACTTTGACGAGTATAATGCCGTCAAAGATGCTATTGTACTGATGCTCGACAAGATTTATGATCCTGACAAGCTGATGCCAGACAATAGCCGTAAGGTGCGCGAGGCTCACTTTGACAAGAACAAGTTTGATAAGAAAGAATTCCAGAATCTCTGGAAGAAGATCAATACGAAGACTTACTATACCGTTGATTTCGAGACGGATGAACTTATCAAGAAAGCCATCAAGGAGATTGATGACCATCTGAACGTTTCTGAAATCCGCATCATGGTAGGTTCTGGAGCCTTGGAGAAGATTCAGGACAAACAGTCGTTACAGAACCAGACGGCTATGACTGCTGCCAAGGTGAAGACAATTCATGTGAAGGAAGCCATTGGAGGCAGTGTGACCTACGACCTGATAGGCAAATTGGTGGAAGCCACACAGCTGACACGTCATACCATCGTGCAGATACTGACAGGCATCAAGGATGCCACTTTCAAACAGTTCAGGATCAACCCCGAGGAGTTTATCATCAAGGTCGGCAATATGATTAACCAAGTAAAGGCTCTGGCAGTAATCCAACATATCGAGTACCACAAGCTGGATGAACACTTCGAGACAGACATCTTCGCAGAATCTACCCTGAAGGGCAAGTTGGGTATCAATGCCATCGAGTCCGCCAAGTCACTCTATGACCTTGTTGTAGTTGACAGTGAAGGCATCGAGAAACGATTTGCCGAGGAACTGGAGGCACATGACGATGTGGTGGTCTATACCAAGCTGCCGAGAGGCTTCTATATCAACACCCCAATGGGTAAGTACAATCCAGACTGGGCCATCGCCCTGAAGGAAGGTGAAGTGAAGCACATCTACTTCGTGGCAGAGACCAAAGGCAGCCTGGAGTCAGGCCAGCTGAGAGGCACCGAAGCTGCCAAGATAGAATGTGCTCGCCAGCACTTCCAGACCATCAGCACTGGTGATATCAAATACGATGTCGTAACCAGCTATTCGGAGTTAATGAACGCTGTAATGAATTAAAAAGTAACCTATGACTAAAAGAGAACTATATCAGGCCTTTCAGCAGGAGTTTCCATTGGAAACCTTGAAGGATATGCCATTGGAAAAGTATACCAACCTGAACAAGGATGATTCTTTCTGCTACTGGCTGGAAAGTAGAACATACGAATTAGGTTCCTTCTGGGGAGGCTCTTCGTATAAGTTCTTAATATACCGCTATAACAAACGACCGGCTGAAGGTGACCCGCGTGTAACCTCTGACGATAAATATGCTTGGTATTCCAATTTGGGAAAGGATACTGCTGAAGGTGCCTATCAGATAGTTCGTAATGAAATAGTCAAGGTGGCTACTTTAGCTAATGATGGTGACTTCGATGCAATAGATGGACTTGACAGATTAGGGCATTCCTATAAATGGAAGATTGCATTTCTGTATTCCAATGAGAACTTGATTCCCATCTATAACAGAGGAATGCTTCAGGTGGTGGCCAATGAACTGGGCATGAAGAATGTGCAGCGAGTCAAGACGGTGGAGATTCAGAAGTTCTTGATGGAGCAAAAGGGCGAAAAAGACTTGTATGAGTTCTATGAAGAGTTGCTGAAGATACTGGATTCCAAGAGCAAGGTAAATAGTTTTGAGGATATTAAAGCCACCATCATTGAGAAGCTGGAAGAAGATGACCATTTTGTGGCCAAGAAGTCTGGCAAGGATTATCTTTGGATAGGAACTAAAGATGGATTAATTGGCAACGATGCTTGTCACTATGAGATTGTGAATGACTCCAACAGACGTGCAGGACACTCAAAGAGTACCATATTCGTTGAGATGCATCATGAGGGAAGGAAAGCTAAGCCCTTCAAAGCCTTACAGACAGTAGAAGGTATCAAGACCTTCCCATGGACTATCTATGGTGAAAGACTCAATGAGAAAGGTTGGAGCATTAAGGATGGTGATACTGATGAACTGACAAACTCCTTAATTCAAGAACTATATGATTTTGATAATGTTATTGGAGAAAAGGCCAAAGTCATTATCAAAGAAAATAGCGAAGCACCAGCTGACGAAAAGCAATACTGGTGGTTGGTAGCTAATCCCAAAATCTGGAGTCTATCAGAAATGAAGGTTGGCGAGGAGCAAGACTATACTCTATATAATGACAATGGTCATCCCCGTAGAATACATCAGCATTTTCTCAATGCAAAGAAAGGTGATGTTGTTATTGGTTATGAGTCAACTCCCACCAAGCAAGTTGTAGGTCTTTTGGTCGTTTCAAGAGCCAGTGATGACGAGTCTATATGCTTCAAGAAGACAGAAGCGCTCCCTGAGCCTATTGACTATTCCACTTTGAGGGATATTCAAGAACTTGCTGGTATGGAGTATATGAAGAATCAGCAAGGGTCTTTCTTCAAGTTGACGGCAGATGAGTTTGACATCATTATGGAGTTGATTCGTGGTGACAACCCGTTACCCAAGAAAGAGGCCAATGCCCCCTATGGTAAGAGTGACTTCCTTGATGATGTGTTTGTCACCTATAAGGACTATGACCAGCTTGAAAACCTGTTGCTCAGGAAGAAAAATCTGATTTTACAAGGCGCACCAGGCGTTGGTAAGACATTTGCCGCAAAAAGGCTGGCCTATGCCTTGATGGGCGAAAAGGATGATAATCGTGTTGTGCAAGTACAGTTCCACCAGAACTACAGCTATGAGGACTTTGTGATGGGTTATAAACCTAATGAAAATGCAGGTTTTGAACTGAAGAACGGCATCTTCTATAAGTTCTGCAAACGTGCTGCAGCTGATAGAGAGCACAAGTATTTCTTCATTATTGACGAGATAAACCGAGGCAATCTGAGTAAGATTTTCGGTGAACTGCTGATGCTGATAGAAAACGACTATCGCGACAAACCCATTCAGATGTCCTATCGTGAGGAACATTTTGCGGTTCCATCAAACGTGTATATCATCGGTATGATGAATACGGCAGACCGGTCACTGGCTATGATTGACTATGCTTTGAGACGTAGATTCTCGTTCTTTGAGATGAAACCAGGTTTCGAGTCGCCACAGTTTAAGGAGTATATCCAAAAACTAATGGATTCTCATTTGAATCAATTGGTCAAGGCCATCATCGATTTGAATAAGGTCATTGCCAATGATGATTCGCTGGGTTCTGGGTTCTGCATCGGTCATAGCTATCTTTGCAACTTGGGATACTACTATAATTTGGAGAATATCGTTGAGTATGATATTATCCCTATGCTCCGTGAGTACTGGTTTGATAATGACAATCTGTTTAATCAAGAAGCTCAGAAACTAAGGAACGCGCTCAAATGACAGAAGATAAAGGCATATTGATTCACAACATCTATTATATGTTGGCCTACGCTTTTCAAGAGCTTAGGCAGAATAACTATGCTGAAATCGAGGGCGAAAAGTTTGATGATATCTACGACCTCTTTGCCGAAATACTGGCAAGGGGTATCGCTTATCAATTGAAACAGGGTCTCTATCGTGAATATGTGGCCAAGAATGAGTCCATGCAGACTGTCAGGGGCAAAATCAGCATCAATGGAACCATTGCCAACAGGATGCGCAACAACAATCAGATATCCTGTGACTTCGATGAACTATCAGAGGATAATGTCTATAATCAGATTCTGGTCACTACTGCTATGATTCTGATTAGGCATTCCGATGTCAAGAAAGACAAGAAGGATAAGTTGAAGCAACTGATGCTCTTCTTCCAAAATGTCCAGTCAATAGATGTTCATACGGTACGATGGAATGCCTTGCGATTTGACAGGAACAACAAGAACTATCGTATGTTGGTCTATATCTGCTACTTCATAGCCAATGAGTGGCTGATGACTACCGTAGAGGGTAAATATAAGATGCGCGAGTTCTCTGATGAGCATATGAACAGGCTCTTCGAGAAATTTGTGCTGGCATATTATAAGAAGCATCATCCAGAACTGAAGCCTTGCGCAAAACAGATAGACTGGAACATTGATAAAGAGGCAACGGATATTGCAATTCTGCCTATTATGCAGACAGATATCTTGCTAACAATGGAAGAACGGACGTTGATTATTGACACGAAGTACTACTCACATACTCTGCAAAAGCAGTATGATAAGATGAGTATTCACTCTCAGAACCTGTTCCAGATGCATACCTATGTGACGGAGTATGATACAGGGCATAAGGGAAATGTGGATGGTATGCTGCTGTATGCGAAGACGCAGGAGGACATTGTGCCTGACGATAAAATGCAACTGAAAGATGGTAATACTATCTGTTTTAGAACGCTTGATTTGAACCAGGAGTTCGCAGGGATATGTAAGAGATTGGAGAACTTTATTAGAAAATAGATATGGAAAAGGGATTATTAATACTTACGCTAATTCATACTAAATTGGTAAAGCACGAATAATGAATTGTAACGAAATACCTTTTTAATCTATTTCAAAAAATCCTCGCGCATTGGCGTAAAAGTGTCAATGAGAGAACCTGCTTCTAAGCAGACGCATCCATGTAGCAGATTGGGAGCCACGTAATAGCCATCTCCAACTTGGAGGACCTTCTTTTCGTCGCCAATAGTGACCTCGAAGCATCCGCTGGCCACGTAGGTACTTTGAGTATGAGGGTGTTGATGGAGAGTGCCGACGGCACCCTGTTTGAACTCCACTTTAACCATCATCAGGTGCTCGTCGTATGCCATAATCTGACGTACAATGCCCTCACCAGCATCTTCCCATTGGATGTCGGAAGCAATTTGATAAGTGTCGCTTTTCATTTTCTTGATCATTTATAGTAAATTCATCCTTGATATAGTTATTTACATAGAAGGGGATAGAACAAATATGCTAAATCTCTTCGAGCTTCACATAATAGCGAAGAACGGGACAAATCTGATTGACAAATGAATGGTAGAATGCCTCCCAGTCACGGCGCTTTGCCTGATTCTTCATATTTGCATGTTCATTATAGATGTCGCAGCCCATCTTGTGTTCACGGAATTGGAAAGTGAAATCAATTCTCTTGTCGCGGGCCTTGAAATATTCAAAGAATTGTACCGACTTAAGATACAACAGCACTTTGTGGGTGTAGACAACCCATCGAGGGGCATGAATACGCTCCAGCTTCTTGATATAGTTGAAAGATTGAGTGGCGGTATTGCCCATTGCAAGCCATCGAATGGGACGGTATTTCTTGAACTCTGGGGTGTTGTGCATGACTTCATCCGTATAAATGCGAATCAGGCAGGTTCGGATGTCCACCACTAGATAGTTGAGTAAATCGGTCATCGTCAGTGTGGAGTCGGCAGCCATCGTGTTTCTGGTCATCGCTTCAAACAGCTCTCGTCCATCGTCGGTAGGCATCAGGAAATGACGGAAGTCGAAGTGCTCGCCACCAAGATGGTTATCCAGCAGAATCAATGAACTCAGAACTTCATAGAACTTGTCGCCAGAGTCGAGGTCGTAGTCTATTTCATAATTCCGTTCGCCTGTCTTACGAAAAGGCATAAGCGGTGCGTTGGGATTAACAACAAGTTGCGTCGTGATGCAGACATTGTATTTAGCTTCCATCTGCGCAATTAGGTCATCGAGCTCGTTGATGGATGTATTCTGGCTGATGGTACAGGAAATGTTATAGTACGCATTGTTGTACAGATCCCAATCGGATTTGGGCTGTTCGGCGTTGAGTTCAAACACCTGACGGTAAAGCCACTCGTAGGCTTCATCGTATTGTCCGAGATTGAAATAGATGGATGCAATAAACAAATAAGGGTCGCCCTTATCTTTATCGCATTGTAGTGCCCTTTTAAACTCCTCAATGGCATTGTCGTATTCGCAACGCTTAGTAAATAGGTGCCCCATGTCCATGTGAGCCTCGTAACTCTCAGGATCAAGTTCAAGTCGCCGCAGATAATACCCTTCGGCAGTATTGAGGTCTTTCTGTGAAAATGCCATGTCGCCCATGATGCCGATAGCCTCACTATTGTTGCTATCGAACTGGAGGACAGAGATAAGATGGTCGGTGGCGGTATCGTAGTCCTTCTGCTCTACGGCATCGCGTGCCAGCTGAAGGTAGTTCTGCATTGTTTCTTTCTTTATCTCAGACATACTTACAAGATGGGACGTTTAAATTGATAATGGTCATCGGGGCATTCATCCCGCATTTGTTTTACCTCGTTGTTGATATCTTCTTCTAAGGTCTTAACAGACTGATGCCAGTCGTCTGGAATGCTTCTGCCTGTGTTATCTTTTGATTCGTCATAAGATTTAATACTTATGCAATGAACCTTCAGATTTGGCTTATTGAAGAACCACATGAGACCGTTGACATCATCAGCAATTTGTTTGACTATCCTCGAATATTGGTATTTTGTTTCATCCTCCTTCTCATTGATGTGCTGGTACAACAGTCCGTCTTTTCCTACATGACAGAATCTGCGAGGAATGTAATATTTTTCCCAATCGCAATCAATCCTGTAAACATCAGTCTCTCTGATTTTGTCAATTTCGAGGGTAATGGTTTCTGTGAGTTCTTTCTGAGGATTATCCTCCACGCGATTGGAAACTGTGATTTCGTGGCGTTCGGCATCAACGAGAATGTCCGAATAGTCACAAACACGTTCCTCGGCATTACGATCGAGTACTTCACGAAACTTAATCAGGGGTACAGTTTCTCCCTTCTTACCTATAACTAGTTCTCCGATTCCGTCACTTATGCAGTCATCCTCACGAACTTCCCAGTTTTCCTCTACTATGGGATAGGTCATAAACTTGCCACAATAATACTTCTTCTTATCCTCTTCGGTTGCTTCAGCTATCAGCACACCTTTAAGGTCGTAGAACCAACAGCCAAGGCGAATCACCTTTTGCTCGTGGTCAAGTTCTACCCGTATTTTCTTGCTTTCGTCTTCAGTCATGGCTGCTAATCAGAATTTCACTGTATATTCATCCTGAATGTCGGGGTTCTCAATCTCGTATGTCAACTCATGACGGAGAGTCTTCTTTGTATCGTTTCCGGGCATTTCTACTGATACCCTTGCATATTCTTGATTCATATATTTTTTATCTTACTATTATCTATTTTACTTTTCGGTTTGCAAAAGTAGTGAAAAAATAGCTGAATAAAGCGTGATTTAAATATTTTAGCATAAAAAAAATCTGTTTATAGAAGATCATCGTTTCAACTTACGCTCATCATCAATATCGTTGTAATTACCGTGACCACCAACCTCGTGTTCACGATTGCCATCTTTGGAACCTCCTGATTGTTGTAGAACTTTACGGACGCCCTGAATGATGTTGGACTTCTGAACAGGCTGAACGGATTGGGCTGGAGTATTTTCCTGCTGAGTTTTTTGTCTCTTCAGCCGATTGACATCGATTTCTTCACTCTCCATATCAAGAATGACCTTATTGGCAAAATCGACACAATAGTATCTGTCTGCATCATTGACTATGTAATAACCATCTTCATGCAGTTTGTCTTGTAACGGTTCATCTGGATTGCTATCGAATATCTCTTTCAATTGATGAACAGTTGTTGCCTTGTTTGGATTCTCAGAGTCAAGTGCCAAACGGTCAGGATAGTTATACTTGCCCATTTTACAGAGGATAATAACTTCCTCGGCATTTGAGGGATGGAATGACTGGAGCCAAGATAAACGGTCATTAGAGCGCAATGTAGTAAGCACATGCTCTGGCAATTCATAAGATGCGCCATTGAATAGGACGGCACCATTCATCAACTTACAACCGAACTGTCGGCGAAGGAGTTTATTCAATTCCCTTGTAGTCAAGTTTTGGTTATCATCCAGCATCTGGTCGATAAAAGACTCCATCCGATGAAAACGGTCTTCTCTTGACTGGAACTGCAAGAGGTCACGGAGCTTTAGGACTTCGCTGCCTTTAAATACGGCTTTCGTATGATGATCGACAATCATATAGCCATACGGTGAATCCTTGGAACCGAGAAATACCAGACTGACACCAAACTTATCGCGCATGAACTGCTGGAGTTCTTCTTTGTCGGCAGACATATCACGATATTTCTTCAAAAGAGCACGGAGTTGAATTTTGCGTCGCTGATTATCATCGTTAGTTTGATTGCAATGCGATTCCACTAGAGATACTGGCACACGTTCCTGAACCAGACCTGAACGTTTGAGGATAATCTCATCAGATTCTTTATAGCATTCGTACCCCATCGTTTCTAGAATAGCCATGAACTGCTGAACTGTACTGAAGTTGTATTCGAGAGCTTTAGTAGTGGAGTCCCCTACCCTCTGGCTTTCACTTTGGTTCAGCAAGCGGTTAATAACATCCTGAGAACGTCGGCGTTCGTGGTTATTGTCTATCTTGTGGCCATCAGGAGCCACACGACTAGTGACGACATGGATGTGGTTATTGTCAGTATCGTGGTGGGCATAGATGAGCATTGGCTGGCCAGGTTTACCATATCCCATTTCATTCATATAACGACGGGCAAAGTTGACCAATTCTTCATGAGTCATTTCGTGCCCCTTGCATGAGAAAGCGATATGGAACTGAGGTTTCTGAATACGAGTATTTTGAGAGGAATAGTCTTTCAGAAATGTTATCAAGTCTTCTGTAGAGTATTCCCCCATGTTACTGATGTAACCAAAGTTTAGCATCTCTACAAGTTCTGCTTTACCCTCTGCTACTTTCTGTTCATTGTAAGCTACGGCATGGAAATTTGCACTTGAAGGAAGGATTGTTGCTATCATAATATACTATTTACAGAATATGTTATTATACAAATATGATAATATATAATTTGGTGAATATATGATTTACCTAATATGAAATTATACTATTATATGATTATGGTAATATGTAAATATCATATTTATGGATGAGACTTAACGAGTTTTTGGGCAATCAGATGCTGCTCGGACTTTACATCTTCAAGAAATGTGAGAATCAGCCGGGCTTGTGGCAAAATGACCTGATCGTAATAATCCTGGCGTAATTCGTGCCCAATAGCGAGTTCGTTAGCTCGCTTCATTGATTGGTTAAAGTTTCCACCAAGCCAACTAAGATTCTGCTGATACTTGCGGAAGAGTTCAGTCATTTCATTTAGAGCCTCAATACGACGGATTGTACCGGTGTCATTAAACTGTCTGACAGCATCGCGAATCATTGCACTCACGTTACCATACCCTTCAGCTTTACTTCGGAAGAGGTTATACTCCTCAGGGGTTAACCTCACTTTACATACTATAGTTCGTTTGTCCATATAGATATTTTATAGATACGAGTTGCGAGTATCGTTTCCCCTGTGTCGAAGCACAGGCAAGTCGATTTTTGAGGAGGCAAATTCTACGTAGAAGGATTTGTGGCCACAAAAATACAACTTGCTATGATACAAACTGCCAGGTTTGCCAATTACTCTATGCAAAGGTAGGAATAAAGTCGCAGACTACGATGAAATCGGATAAAATACGAAGTTAAACTTTGTTTAATATACAAACATATAAATACTTGATTATCAGATTATTAGAAAAGCAAAACAGTATATTATATATTCATTATAATGCAATAAAATACTAATATAATAATAAGAAAATATACAAATATGATAATAGTATAATATATGAATATGATAATATGAGAAAATATAGTTTGCAGAACTGCATAATACAATAATATAGAAATATAATAATAGAACAATATGGGATAATAACAAGATGATAATTACATAAACGGGTACTACGTAATCTCACGATCGGTAGTACCCTGCCTAATACAAAGAATTTCTTCTCTGCTTTATTTATCGTAATTACGTGCCAGAAATCATGGGGACAAAAGAAGTGGGCTGCCCCCCATGTAACCCAAGGTATCGGCAAACACCTATGAACACACAGTAAAGCAACCCACCGTATGGGCTGTTTCTGTGCTTTGTTCATGTTTGTTTGAAATTTTGCCGATTTCAGGGTCAAAGCACTGCTTTCCGCCTCTTACGAGACTTCTAAGCTGCCGCAAAGATACGAATTTTCCGTGAAATGAATGTTAAGTACTCCGGAAAATCACGTAAATTCAGCTAAAATTGAGTTTCTATATCATCCAGAAGCTCAAATTTGACAGTATATTGAATGCCAAGCTTATGAAATCTTTTGGCATCACGGTTAAAACAATGGACATTGATGTCAAGATGATGAAGTAGATCTTTTGTTGTCAAGTTGCTGTGCATGCCATTTTCTATGCCCCAGCCATGAGCAAGACCACCATCGGGAAAGAAAGAGAGACGATAGTATCGATTGAAGATGCATAGTGCTCGAGTATGACCGATATTCTTGGATTCGTAGCTATACTTATCTTTGAATATCTCATCCAAGCATCGCTTCATGAAAGAATCCCGTTTCTCCACTAAGGAAAAACGTTGATCAAGCTTTAGATCATCGTCGTCATGTAACACTCGAAAGTCCTTCTTTGAAAGTGCAACAGAAACGCTACGATAATTCAGCAAGTAGAGGTCGCGAATGCGTCGGATGAACTGAGTAAGAAGAATACAGCCCAATGGAGTATTAATGTACCTATCCTCGTAAGCTAGGTCAACAATCGGGTTTCGCTGTATATTTTCACGGATATAATTCCATTTCTCAGGATGATATTCCTGAAGCAAATCAAACAATTCGTCACTTTGGACGTTCTGCGTAACATAGAACGAAAAAGTCAAATCTCGTTCGAACTCCATCTGTCGCCGGAAGCGCTCTTTATCGATGAGCGGATATGCCCATCGTTCAAAGGCATCTATGGCCTTTTGCGAGTCGTCTACACTCCATTCATCGGAGTAATGGGTTAACATACTTGTCAGCGAGTCCGCCAACTTTTTTCTCTCAGAATCTTTCATCCAACGAGGGATGAGGTTGTCAAACTTGTTGTTCATAAGCGCAATAATTAAAATCGCGCTGCAATATATTGCAGAATCGTCGAGCCTAAGCAGACGATCCGTATTTTTTTCTGGCTTTCCCCATTTTTTTCATAATATCACTACGTAGTTTACCCTTAGTCTTGACGATAATACCATCACCGTATGACATCAGTTCCATCATCAACTCTGTGTTTGGAATAACATCGATGGTCATAAATACTCCAGTTTTGTCTCTGCCAACAATCTTCTGAGTATGATGGATAGGGCGAGTCTGGAGATATGGAAGTTCGTGTCTATCGACATGGAAGCGGATTGTCTGTACAGGCTCATCCATTCTGGCGATGCCATAGACGTTGTCGAAATAGTCGTGAACATTGATGTCTAGTGGTACATAATCATCAATGAGTGAGACCTGGAAAGAGTGCATGCGATCGAGTGCGTAAGAGGAAATGGAATCCAAGTGACGGGCATTCTTAGCTATTAGATACCAGCGTTGCTTGAACTGCTTCAGAAAATAAGGATAAAGCAGATGAGTACGGGGCTTCTTGCCAAATACTTGATAAGTAAGGAAGATTGGACGCTTTTCGATGATGGCATGGAAAAGTCCCGTGAAGAAAGTACGGCCAAAGACGCTATCTGTCTCTTCAAACTCCACTACAGGCAGATCTGTTGTTGAGATAAAAACATCGAAACGGGCGCAGAGATCACGAATCCACTCCATCTGAGGCATTCCTTCAAAATGAGAAAGGATGTCAAGAGCACCTCTTATCTGTTGGATTTCTTCAGGAGTAAAAGCCATCTTGTAGATAGAGGAGTTAGGATTTTCATATCGATAACGGACGATTCGGGCATCCAAGCCGTCACGGAACTCCTCGATATTAACGTATTGAAAGTTAGCAATCTCAGTCAAGTCCTTCAATATGGTGTCCTTCGTCGAAACAGGGGGAATTCCCTTGGCTGAAAGATGGCTGTTAATCACTCTGAGTGCTTCTTGGACGGAAACACCCTCTTTTTTGCAGAGTAGCCTGTCGAGTATTTGGGCTCGCAGACTGAAATTCTTAGTACTAGGCATAGTTATAAAAAATCATTCGTCAGCCTCTGCCAACGCCGTCTGGCTCTGGCCGGACTAACATTGTAACGCAAAGATAATGAAAATTTCCCAGACAACGTGGACTATCCTGAAAAATCTGCATTTAGACAAACAGAAAAGGCTACAAATAGTTGCATATCTCACTTTTTTTTAGTAACTTTGTAGGATAAAAGAGGCTCAGATGGGCTATGTGGAATAAGTAAAATCGACTATTGTTATGATGATATTTAGTTTTTTCTTCATGTTGTTCTATACAGTGACGCACGCCATACTATCAACGATGGCTTTCGTATTCAGAAGCATCTTTAAGGTGGTTGGCTTCGTGTTCGGAGTCGGGCGATAATGTGTGCCATCGTATGCCGTCGCAACCGATGAGTAAACCAACTATGAACGACTGACTTTTTCTTTCCCAAAAAGTCTGAGTTTCATAAAGCTTTATTTATATATTTATTTTTAAAGCTTTATTTACGGAGACAGGAAAAGTCCTATTTTTCAGGGCTACAGAAAAGAAGTTGAGAGTTTTTTAGCGATAAGTTAGGAGGTTTATAGATAGAAGATGGAAGTTTTTTAGCACAAGAGAACCGAAGTTAGGAGTTTTTTAGACGACTAACGTTTTACCCCGTAGCAGGACTAAGGACAATAATGAAGTTAGGAGGTTTTTAGCACCCGAAGGCCTTTGCCCGGGCTACCAGATGGATTTGGTGGTTTCGAGGAAAAGCACTATCTTTGCAGCGTCTTAGTTACGGACAACTTTAATTTGTGCTTTACTATGATTTCGTAACGAGACCTAATGGAGTTGAATTTTTATTGCCGTCGTTGGCGGCAACAACAGCGAATAAGATTATGCCCCGGCAGAGAAACGAAATATTCAGGCAAAGAGAACTTGCCTCGATACAACATGAGAATGTTACCTGGAGTAACGACCTGATTAGTTCACCCATCTCCTGCAGCCTGATGGAGCGGCGGGTAATGTACTTCATTACGGGCGTAGTGAAGCACAAATACTTGGAGAACAACCTAGGCGTGCCAGATAACTGGAAGGAACTGTACTTCTATATGACAGACCACGACCTAGGCGTCATCGGCGGCTCAAAGAACATCAAATACACCTACGAAGTGCTGACGGAGCTTGGTATGAAGTTCTTTCCTATAACATATCGGAAACCAGATGGCGGCGTCATCGTTGGCCGAATCCACTGGGTAGATACGTTCTTCTACGACGAAGAACAAGAACTATACGCCATCCGAATATCACCGGAGATTATGCCGTTCCTGATCAATCTGACGCAGAACTTCACGAGCTTTGATCTTGGAACGGCCATGAAATTGCGGTCAAAATACACACAAAAGTTCTACGAGTTGTGCTGCAAGTACGGCGGTGACTACAGATACAGCGACGGTCTGGAGGAATCGACCGGTAACGTATATAAGAAGCGTGTAGTGCCAATTGGGATGGAACATTTCAGGATGCTTTTCAATCTAAATGAAATCAGAGACAAGAAGACGGGCAAAGTGCTGCAGGAATCGTCGTATGAGAGTTATAAGGACATCAGAAGTAATATCCTTCAAGTAGCCCAGAATGAACTATACGACCTGTATCTGTTTCACGCCTCCAACGTCTGGTTCGATTTTCAGGCAGGGCCGAGAAAAGGAATCGGAGGCAAGACATCGTCTATCATCATTTATATATATACACGGGAGAATCCAAAGGAAGGACTATGTAGGCCATGGCAAAAGGGCGACGAAGATTTATACCCCTATGAGCCGCCATACGTAGAGAAAACCAGAAAAACACCGCAGCAGAAACTACACGCGAATATGTTCTATGGTGCCGACCACCAAGAAGAGATTGTTCTCTCGCTACTTTCAAAGTATCTGAGCAAACAAGAACTGACGTACTATATGGCAGCAATCAACCGTGAAGCTAAGAAATGCCGAGACTGTTATACGCAGGTAATACAGGTTATTCTGGAAAAGGAGAAGCAGCCCAAGTTCAGCAAGGCAAAGAAGCAATATAAGCGGAATAACATCATTGAATATGCCCTTCAGGAGAATCTTAAAGAATATGGTTGGTCAATAGAGCCACCGAAGAACTACAAGCAAGTCTACAAACAGCAAGAACTGTTCAGATAGAATAAGCCACATATAATATATATTAAGATGTCGATAGCGAGTCATTAGCATCTTTTGCATACTCATGACTATTACAGTTCATCATTAAGTTCATAACACCATCGAATACCAACCAATTTGTGTACAAACAAGTAAAAACATAAATAACCATGTAATAATCTAAAGGAAGAATCAAACCACATCATGAAAAATAAGCTATTTCCATGAAATAACATGTAATACCAATGCAACATCCCTGTATTGAAAGACGAAAGTTATAAGAGTTTTCGAACTGCAAAAAGAAAAACCATATAAAAACGAGAAAAAAAACTTACTAGCTTCTGGGGACGCAACTGGGGGACGCAAACCCAAATTTGAACAATCATGTAAAAGCGAGAATTCATCTGTTTATATAAAATTATCCATATTCTACCTCAAAAACAATCAAAACAGTCTTATATTCAAAGATTTACGAATTATTAACAAAAACAACAATGTAAATAATCTTTATTCTACCTACAAAATAGGGTTCGAAAAAAACGATTTTGCGTCCCCATTTTTTGTAAAGAAAGTCGAAAACTTTGGGGACGCAGGGCACAAAAAAACCGCTAACTCGTTATGAATTAGCGGTTTACCTTTTTAAGGGTTGTCGAGGTGACAGGACTCGAACCTGCGACAGCCTGGTCCCAAACCAGGAACGCTACCAACTGCGCTACACCTCGTTTTTGTTTTGCGGGTGCAAAGGTACGAAGAAAATTTGGATTACAAAAATATCAAAGCCAAAAAGTG
>JAEEGL013514991.1_pt1 | contig 15460 bp, 8 predicted proteins | sample 9134231 | NCBI WGS metagenome assembly JAEEGL01 (sample SAMN16246548, study PRJNA631951) | gut metagenome | biome: gut microbiome; feature: rumen; material: fiber-attached | host: Bos | place: Iran: Karaj | collected 2018-10
AAGGAGACCTATGCAGGTTTTGGATTTACATCTATTGATACTCCCTGTGTTGAGTCACTTGCAAATCTCAACAGCAAGCAGGGCGGAGAGAATGAGAAACTCATCTTTAAAGTGATGAAGAGAGGTGAGAAATTCAACCTGGAAACAGCCAAGGAGGAGAATGACCTGGCAGATTCCGGACTTCGTTATGACCTCACGGTTCCGCTGGTAAGGTATTACTCCAATCATCAGAACGAGCTTCCGGCTCCTTTCAAAGCACTTCAGATGGGATATGTATGGAGAGCAGACAGACCGCAGAAGGGCCGCTATCGTCAGTTTATGCAGTGTGATATCGATATTCTCGGTGAACCCTCAAACCTTGCTGAGATAGAGCTTATACTGGCAACAACGACTACTCTTGGTAAGCTTGGTTTTAAGGGCTTCCAGATCAGAATCAATGAGAGACGTATGCTCAAGGCAATGGCAGCTTACAGCGGATTTGCCGAGGAGGATTACGACTCAGTGTTCATCACTCTCGATAAGATGGATAAGATCGGAATCGACGGCGTTGCCGAGGAACTTCAGAAGGACGGTTTTGATAAGACTTCCATCGACAAGTATATTGAACTTTTCAGAGGAGTAGAGGGAAAAGGCGCTATCGATGGTATCGCTTTCCTGGCAGAAAAGCTCGGGGATTATCTGGATGCTGATGTGAAAAACAGCCTTGAGGAGATAATCGGAAGCGTTGATGCGACAAAGAGTGCTGACTTTGCCATTGTTTTTGATCCGACTCTTGTAAGAGGAATGTCCTATTATACAGGTACAATTTTTGAAGTTGCTATGCCTCAGTACGGCGGAAGCTGCGGTGGTGGCGGACGTTACGACAAGATGGTAGGCAAGTTCACCGGTCAGGATACTCCTGCATGCGGCTTCTCCATCGGCTTCGAGAGAATCATCATGATCATGATGGAGGAAGGCTTCAAGATTCCTGATGAAAAGGAGAAGACAGCATTTCTGGTTGAAAAGGGAATCGGCGGAGAGCAGCTTTCTGAGATCATTGCCAAGGCTCAGGAGGAGAGAAAAGACGGCAAACAGGTACTGGTTGTCAGAATGAATAAGAATAAGAAGTTCCAGAAGGAACAGCTGACAGCACAGGGATATACAGAGTTCAAAGATTTCTATAAGACAGAGCTTAAACACTAAAGTATGAGTGAGGATTCTTTAAAGCTTTTCTATTGTAATTTGCATAATGTTATCGATGAGACACGGCGGACAGGTGCGGTTCCAAAGCACCTGTCAGACCGTGTTGATTCTTTCCGAAGGGAAAAAGCTGAGCATTTCAGGATGCTCCCGGACAAGGTCAGAAGTTACGCTGCCGGAGCCCTTATTCATGAGGCACTTCGCGATTACCTCAGGACAAGTGGAAGTGATGAGCCTTTTTCCGGAGGTATTCCGGAGCTTAAGTATGGCAATGAAGAAAATGGCAAGCCATATCTTGTTGATTATCCCGATTTTCATTTCTCACTCTCGCATTCAGGGGATTATGCCGCGTTGGTATATTCAGACAAGCCTGTAGGAGTGGATGTCCAGGAGGAGAGAGGAAAGGCTGATACAGATAGCATCGCGGGAAGGTTTTTCTCTTCATATGAGAATGAACTACTTGGGAGTATAGAAGACGAAAATGAGCGCAGACATATGTTTTACCGCATATGGGCTGCGAAAGAAGCTTACATAAAAATGACCGGTATGGGACTTCGGGAGGAGCTAAGCGACTTCTCAGTTTCTTTGGAAGAAATGATGATTCGCCAAGGCCATCCCGAAGAAACAACCGGCTTTATCAGAGAACCTCTCCCCCTCACAGGAAATGTTCTTACAGTATGTTTCGGTGAGCGTATTCAAAAACTTTATATAGAAGAAGTATTTTTCTGATGATTTTGCAGATGGATTCTGCTACAGGTAATTGCGGATGGGTAAAGCAAATAAAAAATATGAGATAGATATGACGGAGGGACCGCTTCTTCCCAAAATCCTTCTGTTTTCTATCCCGCTTATGATTTCAAGCGTTTTACAGCTCTTGTTTAATGCGGCTGATATAGTAGTTGTCGGACAGTTCTCGGGAGATGAGACTCTGGGTGCTAACTGTGTCGCAGCTATCGGGTCCACCGGTGCCGTAATAAATATGCTTCTGAGTGTATTCATGGGATTATCGGTCGGAGTCAATGTTCTGGCTGCCCGATATTTTGCTGCAAAGCAGAAGAGGGAAATGAAAGAGACTGTGCAGACAACAGTTGCGCTTGCTCTCATAGGTGGAGTCATCATAGCAGTGATCGGAGTTTTAGCTTCCAAGCCTATACTGGAGATGATGGGCTCACCGGAGGAAGTTATTGATCTTTCTGCTCTCTATATGCGTATATATTTTATCGGAATGCCGGTAACTCTTCTCTATAATTTTGGTGCGGCGATTCTGCGTGCAACAGGTGATACCAGAAGACCGCTGTATTATCTGATGTATGCAGGCGTGGTAAATGTTATCCTGAATCTCATTTTTGTTATGGGATTACATATGCATGTGGCAGGTGTGGCACTTGCTACTATTCTTGCACAGGCAATGTCTGCATCTCTGATCGTTAGGGCTCTGGTGAAAACAGATGAGATGTATAAGTTGGATCTCAAAAAGATAAAGATATATCCCGACAAAGCCAGGAGAATCATACGTGTAGGTCTGCCGGCGGGATTTCAGGGAACTATCTTTTCATTTTCAAATGTACTCATACAATCATCCATAAACGAGTTCGGATCCGTAGCCATGGCAGGTAGCGCTGCTGCGGCTAATATAGAAGGATTTGTTTATATGGCCATGAACTCGGTATATCAGGCCTGCGTTTCATTTACCAGCCAGAACGTGGGTGCCAATAAGCCTGACAGGATCGGTAAGGTCCTCAGAACCTGTCTGGTGGTTGTTGTCATAGTCGGTGCGGCCATGGGAAATATATTTAATCTCTTTGGAAGCAGACTGGTGAGCATTTATACATCCGGGCCTGCGACAATACAGTATGGTGTTCAGCGTATGGCAGTGATTTGCACGCTGTATTTTCTGTGCGGTTGTATGGATGTTATCTGCGGAAGCCTCAGAGGAATGGGATACTCGACGGTCCCGATGATCGTGTCGATCATCGGTGCATGTGGCTTGCGTATCGTGTGGATATTGACGATATTTAGAATATATCATGATCTGACAGTTCTGTATGTGTCATATCCGGTTACCTGGTTCATAACAGCATCGGCGCATCTTATCAGCTACTTTATAATCAAGAAAAAGGTGGTCTCCAAGATGGGAGACAGCAATATACAGACAGCATAGGATTCGATAAGACAGAGATTTTTGGTATAATAGACAAATACTTAGGAAAAAGTATCAGGAGGGAAATAAGTTGCAGCAAAATATAATACAGGCGATCATTTTGATTTTTCTTGTATTTTTATCGGCGTTCTTTTCTTCAGCAGAAACAGCCATGAGCTGTGTGAGCAGAGTCAGGATCAAGACATTGGTGGAGGAGAACAATAAACGTGCGATCGCGGTTCAGAGAATACTTGATGACTATCAGAATATGTTGTCAGCAGTTCTGATAGGTAACAACATTGTCAATCTGTCAGCGTCTGCTCTTGCAACTATATATGTTCAGAGGATATGGGGAGACTGGGCTATCAGTATCGGAACCGGTGTATTGACGATAGTGGTTCTGATTATCGGTGAGATCATACCTAAGACTATTGCTACGACCTATCCCGAGAATATGGCACTTTTTTATTCAAGAGTCATACTTCTGATTATGAAGGTGCTGACTCCGATCATCTGGATAGTTAATGTTGTAGCTGATATCGTTTTAAAAATACTCAAGGTCGATAAAAACAGCCATCAGCTTATGACAGAGAAAGAGCTGAAAACATATGTTGATGTAAGTCATGAGGACGGCGTAATTGAGAGCGGAGAGAAGGAAATCATCTATAATGTATTTGAATTCTCGGATGCTGTTGCTAAGGACGTTATGATTCCCAGAATAGATATGAGCTGCGTTAGTTCCGATGCTGAGTATCATGAGGTGATGCGTGTATTCAAGCAGGAGATGTATACGAGAATTCCGGTCTATGAGGACAATCAGGATAACATAATCGGACTCATAAATATCAAGGATATGGTTCTCGTATCTGATAAGGATAATTTCAAGATCAGTGACTATCTGCGTGAAGCATATTACACCTATGAATACAAAAAAACGGCAGATCTTCTTATGGAGATGAGAAAAAATGCCCAGAATGTTGCTTTTGTACTGAGTGAGTACGGCGCAACGGTTGGAATGATAACACTGGAAGACCTTCTTGAGGAGATTGTCGGAGAGATCCGTGATGAGTATGATTCCGATGAAGAAGAGCAGATAAGAGAACTTGGTGGCGGACGATTCCTTGTCGAAGGAAATATGAAGCTGGATGACATAAACGACGCCCTTGGAACTGCATTCGAATCAGATGACTATGATTCCATCGGTGGACTTATGATAGAGAGCCTCGACAGATTACCCAGAGGCGGTGAGACCACAAAGCTTGAAAATGGCGTGGAACTTACAGCCAATGCTATCAAACGAAACAGAATCACGGGAGTTCTTGTCTATATTCCTGACGGAGCATTTGATAAGAAGGATAGTTCTTCCGATGCGGAAGAGGATACTGGAGAATAACAAAAAATTATGCGTCGACCTATACGGCCGGCGCATTTTCTATTGCATTTTTAATTGCTTCCTCTATGGTTGCCTTGACCAGATCGGAAATTTCTTTTGTACTCATATCCTTGTAATCTTCGTAGTAGAGAGGTTTAAGAAAATGAACCTGTGTGGTCACTTTTCGCAGACTGTTGATTTCAAAGGGCTTGTACGTATCGATAAGAGCGACAGGTACGATTGGCTGTTTTGACCACAATGCACTTTTGAAGGCACCCGGCATGAATGCACGCAGTGTATTGTGATTGTGTTCGTAGCCGCCTTCGGGGAAAATAATATATCTTCTTCCTGATTTTACTTCATCGGACAGCTGCTTTATACAGCGCATCTGCTGGCGCATATCATCACGGTCTAGACGGATGCCCTTTAAAACATCGACAAACTCACTTGTCAGTATCATTTTAGCAGTGTTGGAGTCAATTACGATCGAGCACGGTGCATCATGTGAATATATGATCCCCAGTGCGTCAAACTTTCCCTGATGATTCGGGATCATTATATACCCGCCATCCTTCGGCAGATTATCCGTGCCATAATACTTCGTCTTAATGTGCGCATTCCGCATCACACTGCGCACCATATTCCTCGCCACACCATAACAGTACTCCTCACTATACCGTTCGGTATGACGCATAATAAAATGAATTTTTAAAATGTAATATATGATTAATGGTAAAGATACGATTATCACATAATAAAATCGTAGCATGTAAGATACCTTTCTGAGCGTATAATTATGGTGTGCCGACAATATACAGCCTAATAAATATACATGTTACATGAAGCTGCTTTCGAACACGTTGGTACTTAGGCGGCGTATTTTGCCGACTTAGTACCATTACGTGTGAGACAGAGCGGAAGCGCCAGCTGAATGAAACATGTATATTTAGCAGGCGCCCTTATGTCTATACACACCATAATTATACATCATGAGGGGGAGGTGTAAAAGTGCTTTTCGGAGGGGGTAAAGTATGTTATACTACTGAAATGTGGAAAACTATTGTTTTCGGAAGGAGACGTAATTATGAAGCATGTAAAGACACTTGCAACAAGAAATCTTAAAGAGTCTATGAAGAAGGGCGGCTGCGGTGAGTGCCAGACATCTTGCCAGTCAGCATGCAAGACATCCTGCACAGTAGGTAACCAGAGCTGCGAGCAGGCTACAAAGTAAGATTGTTCTTAACTAAATAGCATTCTAAAGTCAGGCAGCGGCCTAGCCGCTGCCTAGTTTATGGTAAAGAACGATACAAAATTTTAATTAGAAAGTAGTGAATTTTATATGGTACACGCATACAAGAACAACGGCTACGACATTGTTCTGGATGTAAACAGTGGGTCGGTCCATGTGGTGGACGACATAGTTTTTGATCTGATCGCTCCAATTGAAGAGCTTTTGATCAGAAGATTTGGAACAGCCGATATAACCGGGAAAGGTGCTGCTGAAGTTGATGATAATGCACTGCGCGATGAGTTGTTGGCTGATGTTTTGAAAGATTTTTCTGAAATGGCCGGAAGGTATGACAATGAAGACCTGAGGGATGCAATTTCAGATATATTGGAACTTAGACGTGGTGAAGTACTCTACACTGACGATGTATATGAGGATTATGTAGAGGAATTCAAGGAGAGAGATACAGTTGTTAAGGCTCTCTGCCTGAATATAGCCCACGATTGTAATCTTAGGTGTAAATACTGCTTCGCAGATGAAGGCGAGTATCACGGCAGACGTGCTCTTATGTCAGAGGAAGTCGGCAAGGCTGCACTGGATTTCCTGATTAAGAATTCAGGTAGCAGGAAGAATCTGGAAGTCGATTTCTTCGGCGGTGAACCTCTTATGAACTGGGAGGTTGTAAAGCGCATAGTTGAGTACGGACGCAGTATTGAGAAAGAGTATGACAAGAATTTCAGATTTACACTGACTACCAATGGAACTCTGCTCAATGATGAAATCCTTGAGTTTGCAAATAAGGAAATGGGCAATATTGTCCTCTCCATTGACGGAAGAAAAGAAGTCAATGACAAGATGAGACCTTTGAAGGGCGGTCAGGGAACGTATGATACCATAGTTCCAAAGTTTAAGAAGGTCGCTGAGAGCAGACATCAGCTCAGATATTTTGTGAGAGGTACATTTACTCACAACAATCTGGATTTCTTCGAGGATGTTAAGCATCTTGCGGATCTGGGATTCAAGCAGATATCGGTTGAGCCGGTAGTTGCTAAGCCGGAGGACTGGTACGCGATAAAGGATGAGGATATTCCTTATCTTTGTGAGCAGTATGACAAGCTTGCAAAATTCTATATAGAGAGACATAAGGAAGGAAACGGCTTCAGCTTTTTCCACTTTAATATAGACCTTGAAGGCGGACCGTGTGTTGCCAAAAGGCTTTCCGGATGCGGATCGGGATGTGAATACCTGGGAGTAACGCCTTGGGGAGACTTGTATCCGTGTCATCAGTTTGTAGGAAATGAAGACTTCATTATGGGCAATGTCTATGATGGCATAACGAGACCTGATCTTCGCAAACTGTTTAAAGAGAGCAATGTGTACTCAAGACCGGAGTGTCAGAAGTGCTTTGCAAGATATTATTGCAGTGGTGGTTGCGCTGAGAACGCCTATAATTTCAATGGCGACATAAATACAACCTATAAGACTGGATGTGAACTGCAGAGAAAACGCATAGAGTGTGCGATCATGATTAAGGCAGCACTTTCAGAGTGATTGATCTATAACGGAGGAAGAGAAAGATGAAAAAGGGAAAATCATTTTTAGCCCTGTTGCTAATGGCACTCTTGTTAGCCGGACTTGCATATACTTCGGTATATGGACTTGGATCAGATAAGTCAGGCTCACTTAAGAGTATCGACCTGGGCCTGGACCTTGCGGGTGGTGTCAGCATCACTTATCAGGTTGGAGGAGACGGAACACCCAGTGCTGAGGATATGTCAGATACAATCTACAAGCTTCAGCAACGTGTTGATCAGTACAGCACAGAATCTCAGGTTTATCAGGAGGGAGCTGATCGAATCAATATCGAGATTCCCGGTGTAACTGATGCAAACAAGATTCTTGAGGAACTCGGACAGCCCGGTAATCTGTATTTCATCGCAGAGACAGACAGCGAAGGCAACAAAAACTACGAGTACAGTATGGGTTATACAACCGATGAAGAGGGTAACCTCGTAATGGATGAGAATGCCCAGATCGGTTATGTGCTCAACAAGTCTATTGAAGAGCTTGAAGCAGAAGGTTCAATCGTCCTTAAGGGTGAGGATGTAGCTGATGCTCAGGCAGGTTATCAGAACTCAGGAACAGCTAATACTCAGGAAGTTGTTGTTCAGCTCGAGTTCACAGAGAATGGTAAACTTAAATTTGCAGAAGCAACCAAGAAGGCTTATGCAGCAGGCGAGTCAATCGGTATTTACTATGACGGTGAGTTCATCTCAGTTCCTACTGTTCAGGCAGAGATCACTGACGGACGTGCGATAATCACAGGTGAGGAGTCATTTGAGTCAGCATCAAACCTCGCATCTATGATCCGTATCGGTGGACTTAAGCTTCAGCTCACAGAGCTTCGTTCAAACGTAGTAGGTGCTCAGCTTGGTTCTGCAGCTATCCACACAAGTTTGATCGCTGCTATTGTTGGTTTCATAGCAATCATCCTGTTCATGATCGTGCTTTACAAGATCATGGGATTTGCAGCAAGCATCGCGCTTTGCTTCTATGTAGGTCTGGAGATACTTCTCCTCTCAGCATTTGAGATTACACTTACACTTCCCGGTATCGCAGGTATCATCCTTTCAATCGGTATGGCGGTTGATGCTAACGTGCTTGTATTCTCACGTATACGTGAAGAGATTGCAGGTGGTAAGGATGTAAAGGAAGCAGTTAAGACCGGTTATGGCAAGGCACTTTCAGCTATCCTTGATGGTAATATCACAACACTTATTGCAGCTGCTATCCTCGGACTCAGAGGAACAGGTACTGTTAAGGGATTCGCTTCCACACTTGCTCTTGGTATCATCGTTTCCATGTTCTCAGCTCTTGTAATTACAAGAGTTATGACAAATATCTTCTATGGAATCGGAATTCAGGACAAGAAGTGGTATGGTAAGGCAAAGGATCTGAAGATCATCGACTTCACATCAAAGAGAAAGATGTTCTACGCTATCTCTCTTGCTATCATGCTTGTCGGATTCGTTACAATGGGTGTTAACGGCGGACGTGGAGTAGGCGCATTCAACTACAGTCTTGACTTCGTTGGTGGTACATCAACAAGCGTAACCTTCAACGAGAACTGGACAACTGAGAAGCTTGATAATGAGGTTGTTCCCAAGATCAAGGATCTCACAGGTGTATCTTCAGTTCAGGTACAGACAGTTGCAGGAACAAATGAAGTTATCTTCAAGACAGTAACACTTGATGTTTCTCAGCGTGAAGCTATTGCAAACATGCTTGAGACTGATTATTCAATACCTCAGGACAAGATCTCTGCTGAGAGTATCAGTTCCACAATCAGTAAAGAGATGCGTGCAGATGCTACATCAGCTATGATAATTGCTCTTGTACTCATGCTTGCATATATCTGGATCCGTTTCAGAGATATCAAATTCGGTGCAGCTGCTATTATCGCTCTTGCACATGACGCACTTATCGTTATCGTATGCTATGCACTTACAAGAATACAGGTTGGTGGTACATTCATAGCTGCTATACTTACCATCATCGGTTATTCAATCAACGATACGATCGTTACCTTCGACCGTATCCGTGAGAACCAGTTCAACATGAGCCACAAAGATGATTATGAGTCTCTTGTTAACAAGAGTGTAAGCCAGACTATTTCACGAAGCCTGTTTACATCTGTTACGACCTTCATCATGGTTCTGTCTCTGTTCATCTTTGGTGTAACTGACATACGTAACTTTGCACTTCCTCTTATGGCAGGTATAATTGCTGGTACATATTCTTCAATCTTCATCGCTTCATCAATCTGGATGGATCTGAAGACTAAGATAGCTGCTAAGAAATAAAGGGCTTTATAGTATATATAAGGTTGATCTATAAGCCAGGAAAATCATTGATTTTCCTGGCTTTAAATTTAAGCATAATTTCAGACACCCGCAGCCTGCGGATTTCTGAAATTGAGTTTAAAAATCGTGAATTATGAAAATGAAAGAGGTTTATCATGACTAGATGGCTGGTCACCAGAAAGGGTGCAGATTTTAATAAAATTGGACAGGAACATGGCATATCTCCGATTACCGCACGCATACTTAGAAACAGAGATGTATTTGAGTACGATGATGTGGAGAATTTTCTTAATTCAGATCTTCGAGGTTTACATGATCCGCATGGACTACATGATATAGATAAGGCAGCTGAAGTAATAAAAAAGAGTATTGATAATAATGAACCAATAAGAATTATCGGCGACTACGATGTTGATGGAATCTGCTCATCATATATACTTCTTTGCGGGCTTAAGCGATGTGGGGCAGATGTGGATGCAATTCTTCCGCACAGAATAGAAGATGGATACGGGCTCAGCGACTCTCTTGTGGACAGGGCTTATGAAGATGGGAAAAAGACTATTATAACCTGTGATAACGGAATTGCTGCCATCCCGCAGATAGCTCATGCCAAATCACTGGGAATGACCGTTGTGGTCACTGACCACCATGAGGTACTCTGCGAAGCGGATGATAAGAGTAAAATAATCCTGCCTGAAGCAGATGCAGTTGTTGATCCGAAAAGACCGGATAATGAGGATGATAAATCTGACATCTGTGGCGCACTTGTTGCATATAAGTTTATTCAGGTTCTTATTGAGAAAATGGAAATGACAGAGCTGTCAGATAATGAGGATTTCTTTAAAGAACTAAGAATATTCGCAGGCTGGGCAACAGTGTGTGATGTGATGCCACTGTCAGGTGAAAACAGGTTAATAGTAGTTGATTCCCTGAAAAACATGAAGAATACCACAAATCTCGGACTTCGCGCTCTCTTGACCGAATGTGAGATCGAGGATACAGAGATGAACTGTTATAAGTATGGCTTTGTTATCGGGCCATGCCTTAATGCGACCGGAAGACTTCAGTCTGCGATGATGGGACTCGACCTTTTGACTGCTCAGTCTTCTCAGGAGGCTTTGGAGTTGGCAAAGGAATTGAGAAGGCTCAATGAGGAGAGAAAGGAATTGACCTCCCAGGGACAGGATACCGCCATGTCAAAGATCCGGGAATATGGGGACGAGCTTCCGGATGTGCTAGTAGTCTATCTTCCGGATATGCACGAATCACTCGCGGGAATAATCGCGGGGAGGATAAGAGAGGCGACCCACAGACCAACTTACGTCCTGACGGATACAAGGGACGGGCTTCTGAAGGGGTCGGGAAGATCAATAGAAGCCTATCATATGCATGATGCACTTAGTGAATGCAGGGATATTCTGACCAAATTCGGTGGACACAAAATGGCTGCAGGCTTTTCCCTAAAGAAGGAAAACTTTGATGAGTTTGTCAGAATGTTAAATGAGAACAGCAGACTGGAACCTGATGATTTTGAGGAGACTCTTCATATTGATATGGAGCTGCCTTTGAACTATCTGAGTATTTCTCTTGTAAGAGAGTTTGACAGAGTGGGACCTTTTGGAACCGGTAATGAAGAACCATTATTTGCAGCGAGAGGTGTAGAGCTGATCAGCGGAAGAATAATAGGTAAGAATGCCAACGTAGGTAAGATTCTTGTAAGGGACGATCAGGGTAATAACTATGAGATGATGATCTTTGGAGGCATTGAAAGATGGAATGAGTTCCTTGCAGAAAGTTTTGGAGAAGATCAAAAAGAGAAACTTTATTGCGGAATCAAACATGATAAAATGTGTATAAAGATTGCTTACAAAGCTGATATAAATGAATTCAGAGGTGAAGAGAAGCTTCAGATTATCCTCAGGGACTATAAGCTCTAAAAAATGTCCATAAACCACAAAACACACGCTGTTGCGTGTGTTGTGCGGTTTCTTATGAGGGGGAGATAGTTAGTTCATCAACTATCTTGATATTAATATACAATATATATGTGAATACTTTGTGTTTAAAAAATTAAGGAAAACGGAATATTCTTAAGAAATATTGTAGAAGGAGGTAAGAGTATGAAATTAGCTGAGCTTTTAAAGGATTTGGAATTTAAGGCATTTAGGGGGAATTCCGGTGAGGAGGCAGACAATCTGGAGGTAGAGATATCTGCTGTTGTAAATGATAACAGAAAGGTATGCGAAGACTGCATCTTTTTGTGTATAGAAGGTGCTAATTTCGATGGACATTCAGCTGCAAAGGAAGTAGCTGATAAAGGGGCTGCTGCAATAGTAGTTCAGAAGGATGTTGAACTTCCTGACGATACAAATACCATTGTGATCAAAGTGGAGAGCACCAGATATGCAATGGCTTTCATCTCTGCTGCATGGTTTGGACATCCGGCAGATAGTTTAAAAACTATCGGAATAACAGGCACAAAGGGCAAGACCACAACAACATATCTGATCAGAAATATGCTTGAAAATGCCGGACATAAGTGCGGACTTATAGGAACTATAGAAGTAATTATTGGGGATGAGCATATCCACGCTGAAAATACTACTCCTGAGTCATATGAGCTTCAGGCTTATATGCGCAGGATGGTGGATGCAGGCTGCGACTGCGTGGTAATGGAAGTATCTTCTCAGGGACTTATGCTCCACAGAAGTCAGGGATTCATTTACGATATAGGCGTGTTTACCAACATTGAGCCGGATCATATAGGACCTAATGAACACAAGGATTTTGATGATTATATGCACTGTAAGGGCCTTCTCTTTAAGCAGTGTAAGGTGGGTATCGCCAATGCGGATGATCCCAGAATGGAAGACGTTCTCGAGGGACACACCTGTGAGCTGACAACCTATGGCTTCAGTGATAATGCTGATCTCAGGGCTATTAATCTTGCATATATGCATAAGCCCGGTGAACTGGGAGTTCTGTTTGACACTTCAGGGGTGCTGAATATGCATGCTCAGGTACCTACACCCGGCAGATTCAGTGTTTACAACGCTCTGTGTGCTATAGATGTAGCAAGAATTCTGGGAGTAAGCGAGAATGAGATTGCTGAAGCTCTTAAGAAAGCACGCGTCAAAGGCAGAATTGAGATGGTCAAAGTCTCCGATGAATTCACTCTGATGATAGATTATGCCCACAATGCAATGGCATTAAAGAGTCTTTTGTCTACACTGAGAGATTATCATCCCACAAGACTTGTATGCGTATTTGGCTGTGGTGGAAACAGATCAAAGCTCAGACGTTTTGAGATGGGTGAAGTGAGCGGAAAGTATGCTGATTTTACAATCATTACTTCCGATAATCCAAGATTTGAAGAACCCCTTGATATCATGAAGGATATTGAGACCGGAATGAAGAAGACTGACGGCGAATATATCATGATCGAGGATAGAAAAGAAGCAATCCGCTACGCAATTGAAAACGGAGAGCATGGAGATATTGTTGTCCTGGCAGGCAAGGGACATGAAGATTATCAGGAGATAAAGGGTGTGAAATACCCTATGGATGAACGTGTCCTGATTCAGGAAATATTAAAAGAGATGTAAATGCAGATTAAAGATTATCCTTACGCAAATTTAATAATCGATATTTCCCATGAGAAGGTGGACAGACCTTTTCAGTACAGTATTCCGGATGCACTTCGGGGCAGGATTGACATAGGAAGCTGTGTGAAGATACCCTTTGGTGCAGGTAATACTGTACGTAAGGGATATGTTGTGGAGTTGATGGATACGCCTCAGTGTGCTCCGGAGAAGATTAAGAAAATAATAGATCTCGCTGAAGGCGAAGTATCAGCGGATATCATAATGGTAAAGCTTGCCGCATGGATGCATAAGACCTACGGATCCACTATGATAAACGCAATGCATACTGTTATACCGGTCAGAAAAAAAGTAGCTGCACTGAAGCATAAGTACGTAAAGCTGCTGATGAATTCCAGAGAGGCAAAGGATTTTTATTTTAATTGTGAGAAAAAACATCAGGTGGCAAGAGTCAGACTTCTTGGTGAACTACTCCGAAATCCTGAGGAGAGAATTCCGTACGAGTTCATAATAAAAAAGCTCAATGTTTCGGCAGCAGTTATAAAATCCCTTGCCGAAAAAGGTGTCATAAAGGTTGAGACAGAGGATTATTACAGGGATCCTACAGCAGATATGAGAGCCAATCAGAAAAGCGTGACACTGAGTGAAAATCAGAGGGCAATTTCTGACAGAGTAATCGAGGACTACGATAAGGGAATAAGAGATACGTATCTGATCCACGGAATAACCGGCAGTGGTAAAACAGAAGTCTATATAGATATGATAGACAGGATGATAGAACGTGGGAAGCAGGCTATTGTACTTATACCTGAGATAGCATTGACATATCAGACGCTTATGAGATTCTACAGGCATTTTGGCAACAGAGTCTCAGTCATGAATTCAACACTTTCAGCAGGTGAAAAGTATGATCAGGCAAAGAGAGCCCGTGAGGGAGATATAGACATAATCATAGGTCCCAGATCAGCTCTTTTTACACCATTTCCGAACCTTGGAATCATAATAATAGATGAGGAGCATGAAGGCTCTTACAAGAGTGAGACAATGCCCAAATATCATGCCAGGGAGACTGCTATTGAGCTTGCAAAGCTCGTTCCCGGCGGAGCCAGTGTGGTTCTGGGATCAGCTACACCGTCTCTGGAGTCCTATTACAGAGCCAAAGAAGGTACATATAAACTCTTTGAGCTTTCGGAGCGACTTACCGGCGGTACGCTTCCAAGTGTCGAAATAGCGGATTTAAGGGATGAACTTAGGAGTGGAAACCGCTCCATATTCAGCAGAATACTTCAGGAGAAGATGCAGGAAGCCCTGGATAATGGACATCAGGCAATGTTGTTCATTAACCGAAGGGGATTGGCAGGCTTTATATCATGCAGATCCTGTGGATATGTATTTAAATGCCCTCATTGTGATGTGTCAATGTCGGAACATCGCGGAGGGATGCTGGTATGTCATTACTGTGGCTATACTCAGCCGATTTCAAGAATATGTCCGGAGTGTGGATCCAAATATGTATCTGCTTTCAGGGCAGGAACCCAGCAGATAGAAAAAGAGGTTAACAAGATTTTTCCTAAGGCGCGGGTACTCAGAATGGATGCTGATACCACAAGGGCCAAAGGCAGCTATGAACAGATACTATCGGCATTTTCAGCTGAGGAAGCTGATGTTCTTGTTGGCACGCAGATGATCGTAAAGGGACATGATTTTCCGAATGTCACAGTGGTTGGCATTCTCGCGGCGGATATGTCACTTTATGCGGGAGATTATCGCGCGGGCGAGAGAACTTTCCAGTTACTGACCCAGGCAGCGGGACGTGCGGGAAGAGGTGAGTTCCCTGGAGAAGTGGTTATACAGTCCTATCAGCCGGATAATTACAGTATAATCTGTGCTGCGAATCAGGATTACAAGAGCTTTTACGAAGAAGAGATATCCTATAGGAAACTTCTTAGGTACCCACCCGCAGCTCATATGATGGCTATTCAGATCTGGGCTCAGGATGAGGAATTCGGAAAACAGATTGCAGGAAGACTGAGAGCTGAGATAGAGAGGATCGGTGTGAGTGATGCACTGATAATC
>JAEEGL015195959.1_pt1 | contig 15460 bp, 8 predicted proteins | sample 9134231 | NCBI WGS metagenome assembly JAEEGL01 (sample SAMN16246548, study PRJNA631951) | gut metagenome | biome: gut microbiome; feature: rumen; material: fiber-attached | host: Bos | place: Iran: Karaj | collected 2018-10
GGATTTGACTGGCGTATTGGAACGGCTTTGCTAGGCGCGTTAGCGGCAAAAGAAGTCTTTGTCGCCCAGTTAGGAATAGTGTTTAAAGTAGGTGAAGCCGACGAAAATTCTCGAACGCTTCGGAGCGCTTTTGCCGAGAATTATCCGCCCTTAGTCGGAATTTGCGTCATAATTTTTTGTCTTATTGGAGCGCCCTGTTTAGCGACACTCGTTATTGTCGCGAAAGAGGCGACGTTTCGTTGGGCAATTACTCAATGGATCACGTTAACAACAACAGGATTCATCTTGGCCGTCGTCGTCTACCAATTGGGCAATTTTTTCCAATTTGGGATGTAAGACCTTCGTTCAACAAAGACGCGACAAATTTTGTGAGCTAAAAATCGAGGTCGGAAGGGCGCTAAAAAATGGTGACAATCGAAAATATCGTCGTGGCATTCATCGTTTTAGGAGCCGTTGTTTTGTTGAGCGTTAAAGTTATTCGAGCTTACAAGGACGGCGGTTGTTGTAGTTGTTGCAAAGGCGCGGACTGCGCATGCTGTATGCATAAGCGCGAAGAAAGCGACCCTAATAAACAGGGGCAAAACTGAGATCAAAAAAGCGGTCGAATTAACAGCTTAATTCGACCGCTCATCAATGTTACCGCCGGTAGGGAAGCTTATTAGGCCCCAAAACGACGTCCTTATTCATTCTAATTCCGGACCGGAAATTCTTTCCCCCCTTTGTTGTCTGGCCTGATCTTCTACGTTAAAAGTTCCGTAGAAAAGGGCGTTGGCGTCGATCCAGACGTTTAGTCTTTCCCATTCTTCCGGCGTAAGCTCAACGTTGTAGTGCCCAGATTCAAGGAACTGAGTCAGCTTACTGGGACGCGCTCCAAAACTATCAGGTTCCGTTCTGGGTTCCTTATTTCCATCCGTAGCTCCCCAATAGGTGTAGGATACATAATTAATCAACGCGTTATAGGACTTGGTATAATGCCCGTCAATGTCGCCTGTCAAAAGAAGGTCGCCGGCTTTTCTTTCCGAATTGTGGCAAGAAACGCATTTCTGATCCAGAACAGGTTGAACCAATATCGGATAGCTAAGCGGTTTAGCCCCGTCAGGTCCTGGAGTTATTGTGGCGGGCTGTTTGGTAGAAGCGATTGTTTTGGAACTGGCGACCGTCGCCATTCGATCTTCATGACAGCCGACACAACCGGCTGATTCGCCCGGTTGGAGATAAACCAACGAGCGCATCCCTTGAACCATGCGTCCATTTTCATCCAAAGCCTGGAAAAGGAGTGGAATCTTCGCGGGAGCCTCAAAGAAAGCCGAACCGTCTTCTTCGACGGGAACCGTGCCCAAAACCTGTTTGCCCGGTGAAGCGTTCGCGGCGCCAACCATAGGCGCATTCGCGTTTGGCGTCGTTTTCGGCAAAACCTGAACGATTCGCAACGACTTAATTTTATCGGGTATTTGGGTAGGCCAACTCTCGTAAACGTTTTGAACGAAAAATGTTCCAGTCGGAGCGTTCGCGTTTTGACGAGTCTCGTCAAGCGTCGAAGCCACTGTCGGCGGAACGGGACGGGGGCGAATCGGAGTAGCCCACAAACTGGAAATATTAGGATCTCGATAAATTAATTCGCGATTTCCGAAAGCGTCGCAAAAGTAGATTCCAAATTGATTGGGTAAATTAGGCCCGGCTTCGCCGAGAAGCTGGTCATAACTATAAGAGGCGATAAAATATTTTTCAGCAAGAGGATAGGGCGACTTAAAACAATGAACGGGCCAACGACGTTCCTCAGGAGTTTGAGCAAGACGCTCGGCTTCACGTCTCGCCTGCCAAAAAACCGTAGGAATGTAGTCGAAATCGCAGAAATCCGGAATTTTGGGTATTAACGGCAAGGGCGCTTCTCCCTCAGGAAAGCGAACGTCGGGAGTAATACGTTCTACAGGCTCGGTTCCGTCGACCCCTTTGGCAACGTCCAACGAGACGACAGAACCGGCGCTCATCGCATGATGCGCTCCGGCAATCGCCATAAATTTATCCGAACCGGGGATAGCCTTTGGCTCCCACATTCCAGGAGGATTGAACGTGTTGTTACCATAGAAAATACGAACGTCGGTTCCGTCTTGTCGAGTCGACCACAATTGTTGGTAATAGACGGCGTCGCGATCTACATAATCCCAACGCGTATAGACAATTCGGCCGTTATGAGCAAGCGTAGGAAACCATTCGTTTGTCTCATGGAACGATATCGGACGCGCGTTTGAACCGTCTCCATTAGCACGAGCCAGGGTATATACGTAGCAGGGACCTCCGCCGCAGCGATGAAAACCGCCTCGACGCGTCGAACAAAACACAATATCTCCGTCCGGAAGGAGAAGAGGAGAAAAATCGTCGTAATCGCCGTCTGTTAAACAAATCGCGTCGCTCGGAGTTCCCAATGGATTCAACGACGTTTTATACAAATGAAAACGTCTTCCCATAGACTCGGGATCGCGCCATACCGAAGGAGTCGTGGGCGTTTCGCAATAGGCGAAATAAAGATCCCTACCGTCAAAAGACAATTCCGGAGTCATGTAAGAGCCAAGCGGAAGGTTCTTGGGCGTAATATCGCGAGAGAGCATCAACGACTGCTTGGAATCGCCTTTTCCCCGTTCGAGGACGAATACGCCGCCGCCGGGACGGGCGGCGTATCCGTAAACTTGAGTCAACTGATGACTCATCACCGTGGGAGCAAATTTACAAAAGACAAGCGAATCAAATTGGAAGTAAGGAGAGTCGACAAGTATGTCGCGTTTAAGCGCATGAACTTGCCGCCATAAATCCTCCGCTTTCTCTTCGTCGGCAGGCGACTCGTTCCTTAGCGTTTCAAACGCCGTTTCAAACTTGTCCCACGCAGACCTGTAGTCGTTAAGCTTGTCAGTCAACGCTTCAAAGTTGTCGCCTATGTTTTCATCGAAAGGAACAAGACTTTCGTAGGAAGAATCGTCAAGAGTTTTTTGAAGATCCTCCAGTAAAGCCCGACCTTGCGGGAGACGCTTTTCAAGCGCTTGCAGGTATGTTTCTGGTTCACGTTCAACGCCAACCCCGTCTTGCATACGCCAGTCCCATTCCACTAGCTCTTCAGCCAGAGCAGGGCGAAAATTAGGGGAAACAGATATTGGATCAAGCGACTGCTCCTTACGAACCGGATCCAACGAAAGAGAATTGGCAACAGTGGCCGTCTCGTATTCAAAGCGAGTTATTTCTACGGAACAGCTTTTCAATTCGTCAGAGGAAGACACGAACTCCTGAGCCTGAATCTTTAAAGTCGTTAGGGGCGCGTCCACGCCGTAACGCGCGACGATATCAAGCTCCTGACCGACTTTGACCAAGGTCAGGAAATCGGTAGAATCAGATTTAGCGCCCCATCCAACCTGAACGTCGACGTCGCCTATGTTCCTTACGAAACATTTCGAAGATACCGCGTTAGGAGCGTTTGCCGAAGGTATCGACAGCGTAATATACGATTTAGAATTCAGATCGGCGACAAGACGATAATTAGGTTTTTGCTCAACGCCAGCCTTTGGAAAGCCCAAAAGAAGCAACTGAGAACCGCCGTTGCCGACACTGTAAAACCAACTTCCGGCTCTTGTGCCAAAAGAAGGCAAAACGGCGCCGCCGTCAATCGAAACAACAACCTTTTCCGAACTCGTCGACGGCTGTTCTTCGGCGTCGCAAATCATTAGCGCTGAGAATCCCGATATTAGCACCAGCGCGCATATTGATAAAAGTGTCTTTCTGTAAAAACGAATCGCCATGACAGACTCCTTATCAGGCGTTCCAGGCATGCCCACGTTGTACGGCTATTCCCTCGCAGTTTTCGAATCAAGTTCTTTGAACACAAATTCAAACGCCTGCAACGACTCGTCGTAGGGCGTAGAGTGTCCAATATCGCCTCGTTCGATTAAAAGAACAGTTCCGCCAATTTTTCGAATTGTTTCGGCAAGTCGGCGAGCGCTGTCGGGTGGGACGACAGTGTCTAACGAACCAAGAGTTATCGCGATCGGCACGTTCAGAAAATTCTCAGGATAGTATTCTGCGCTCCTCTTTTTATATTCAAGAGGAATTTCTGATTTTGAACCGCCGAAAGATTCGGAAATGGCTTCTTGAAAATTCTCATATTCCAGATGGTTGGCGGTTCCGTTCATCGAAACCGCCCCGTCGATTAGCTCGGGATGAAGCGCGACGAACGTCAACGTCGACGAAGCTCCCATCGAGCCGCCTGATAAGACGACTCGATCGTATCTTCGCTTGGATTTCTGATGTTCGAGTATTAACAAAAGATCTCTTTCTCCCTCCGGCCCCATCCAGGAGGTTATGGATCCGTAATTAGGAGAAACCACGACGGCGTTGTGGGTCGCGGCAATATCATTAGTCGCTCTGAATTCGTTATAAACTCCGTTAAAAACTTGACCGCACTCGGAACCATGGCCGTGCAAAGCGACGATAAGCGTCGAGGTCTTAGCAGGATCAAACGTCTCTGGAACGTATTCATAATAGAATTCTTTTGTGCCGTCGTCAGACGCAAACTCTATAAACGTCGCTTCAATCGGACCTGACTGAGGTTCGGCGGCGGAAATCCAGAAAACGTTCGAAAACGTTGGGAGAAACAATACCAAAGTTGACAAACGAACAACAAATTGAATTACTTTACAAGACATAGCGCGTTTCTTCGGGGGTTAGGGGAAAAAAACGAACAACAGTCTCATTATAGTTAGCGTAAAAACAAGCCGCAAGTTTTTTCATTCATTTTCTCAACATTTGCAGATATGAACAGAATTGTAAAATTAGAAAAATTGAAGTTATCATATCAGCATAGTAATTCAAACGATTGACTTTTATTAAGTCTGTAATATAATCCCGAGGACGCGACGGCGTTTACACTTACTCGTTTGCAGGATCGCCCGAACGTTTAAACAGCGTTAAAGAGCGCGAGAGAGCTACGTTTTTTGAAGCTTTTTCGTCTTTACGGCGTCCGAACGTTCTGCGACTCCACTTTTACAAACTGACAGTTATCCAAGAAAAGCGGGCTGTCTTTACCTTTTACCTGCAAACAATAGTTGAGAACAACCCCAAAGCGACTCCTTTTGTCCTTGTATTTAACAGTATTTAGGAAATTGCCAGTTGAGTAGACTAGAACTTATCGGACTCGATAACACCCAAGAGACAATCGTTCGTTTATGCAGAACAGCTGAGCAACGGCTAGCTCCCAATCCTTACGGAGTGTGTCCCGTTGAGATGGCTCGTAATTTTTTGGAATTATGCCACACTCAATCGTGCGGCAAATGCGCGCCCTGTCGTATCGGTCTGAAACAACTTACTATTCTGCTCGACAGAGTGTTGGACGGCGACGCAGACATGAGCGATTTGAACACTATCAAAAACGCCGCTCATACGATCGCCTCCACCGCCGACTGCGCCATCGGCGTAGAAGCGGCCGAGATGGTTATCGCCGGCCTAAAAGGTTTTGAAGAAGATTACATCGGGCATATTGAAAACGGACGTTGCTCGAATGGCAGGCAGATCGCCGTGCCGTGCGTTCAACACTGTCCGGCTCATGTGGACGTTCCCGGATATGTCGCGTTAGTTCGAGAAGGACGAGTCGACGACGCCGTCCGTTTGATTCGCAAGGACAATCCTTTTCCCTTCGTTTGCGGATACGTGTGCGAACATCCCTGCGAAGTCGTCTGTCGCCGGGGTTTAGTCGACGCCCCCATCAACATTCGGGGTCTTAAGAAATACGCCGTCGATCATGCTCACGACGTCCCTCAACCTTCGTGCGCTCCCCCCACCGGCAAGAGGATTGGCGTGGTAGGAGGAGGGCCCAGCGGATTGACCGCCGCCTATTATCTTACGCTAATGGGGCACGAAGTTACCATTTATGAGAAACGTAAGCAACTGGGCGGAATGCTTCGTTACGGAATACCCGATTACCGTCTGCCGCGAGAACGTCTTGACGCGGAAATACGATCTATTTTGCAGTTAGGAATCAACGTTGTTTTTAACTCTGAGGTTGGCGGCGCGGTCGCGTACGATCAACTTCAGGAAGAATACGACGCCGTCTATATTGCAGTCGGCGCGCACGCGGATAAAAAATTAGGCATTGACGGCGAAGATTCCAACGGCGTTATGTCGGCTGTGAAAATTCTTCGCGGGGTAGGGGACGGAAACAAGCCCGACTTTACTGGTAAAAACGTCGTAATTGTAGGCGGCGGAAACGTCGCAATGGACGCGACGCGCAGTTCAATTCGTTTCGGGGCGAAAAAAGTTACCTGCGTTTATCGTCGTCGACGAGAAGACATGACCGCCATGATCGAGGAGATTGAAGGCGCCATTTCTGAGGGCGTGGAGATATTGCCTCTCCATAAACCGACCAGTATCGAGTCAAACGCAGACGGGTCGGTGGCAGCAATATGGGTTCAGCCGCAAATTATCGGAGAAAACGGACGGGACGGTCGCCCTCGTCCATCCAACGCCACGCTCCCCGAAAAACGAATTCCGACAGACGTCGTTATTATCGCTATTGGTCAGGAACCTGAAAGCGAATCTTTACAAGCCGCCGGGTTTAAACTGGACAAGTGGAACTCGCTCCAAGCTGATAAACAAACCCGAATGGAAGGAAAAGAAGGCGTTTTTTCAGGGGGCGACTGCGTTACCGGCCCTTCAACAGTCATCAACGCTATCGCCGCAGGAAAAGTCGCCGCTGCAAATATTGACGAATACCTTGGCTATGAACACGAAATATCGTCAAACGTCGAGCTTCCTATTCCCAAACTCTACGACATAGTCGCATGCGGGCGCGACAACATGGTCGATCGAGAAGCGGATCAACGTAAAAAAGATTTTGAATGCGTTGAAATCGGCATGTCGCCGCAAGAAGCTTGTTATGAATCGTCGCGTTGTTTACGTTGCGATCATTTCGGATACGGCGCGTTTAGAGGGGGGCGAGAAACAAAATGGTAAACCTCACGATTGACGGACGTTCTGTTCAGGTCAAGGAAGGCTCGACTATTATAGAAGCCGCCGATAGCGTTGGAATTAATATTCCCAGGTTATGCTATTGGAAAGGTCTCAATGAAATTGGAGCTTGCCGCGTTTGCGTTGTGCAAATTGGCGATGATAAAAGGAGACTGGCGGCCGCATGCGACGCCCTTGTCGAGGAAGGAATGGTCGTCGTCACCGACAGTCCCAAAGTTATCGCCGCCAGAAAAACAAATCTGCAACTGATTCTTTCTCAGCACAAAACCAATTGCACCAACTGCGTGCGGAACGGAAACTGCGCGCTTCAAAAGTTGTCGATAGAATTAAACGTTCACTCTCAACCTTTCGAATTATGTCCTGAGAAAGACCGCGTCGACGTCAATTCGCCCCTTGTTCGGGAAGCGAGTAAGTGCGTCAAGTGTATGCGGTGCGTTCAGGTTTGCGATAAAGTTCAAACGGTTAGCGTTTGGGACGTTGTGGGCGTGGGATCTCACGTTACTGTCGGAACCGCCGCCAACACGGATATCTCCAAAACGAACTGCGTCTATTGCGGTCAGTGCGTTACTCACTGTCCGGTTGGCGCGTTGACGGCGCGCGACGATACCGACGAAACGCTTGAAATGCTCAACGATCCCAATTTAAAGGTCGTTGTTCAAGTTGCGCCCGCAGTTCGAGCGGCTTGGGCGGAAGCTTTTGGTCTTGACTCAAACTTTGCCACTCCAAAACGACTTGCCGCGGCGTTACGCAGAGTCGGTTTTGATTACGTCTTTGACACAAGCTTCGGCGCCGATCTAACAATCATGGAAGAAGCTAACGAGTTTCTTACTCGGTTTGAGCGTAACAGACAAAACGGGCGTCCAATGTTCACGTCCTGCTGTCCGGGTTGGGTTCGATTTGTCAAAAGTCAGTACCCTGATTTTGTCAACAATTTATCGACGGCTAAATCGCCGCAACAAATGTTTGGAGCGGTCGTCAAAAGCTATTTTGCGGAAAAAGAGGGAATTGATCCCCGCCAAATTCGCGTCGTTTCTATCATGCCCTGCCTGGCCAAAAAAAGCGAATGCGCGATTGAAACTTTAAACGACGCGTGCGGCGATCCTGACGTCGATCTTGTTTTAACGACTCGCGAAGCGACCAGACTTTTTAAAATGTTTGGAATTCACCCTGAGACGTTGCCGGAAGAAGAATTTGACAGTCCGCTTGGTTCCGGCGCTGGAGCGGCGTTTATTTTCGGCGCGACGGGAGGAGGCATGGACGCGGCCTTGCGATCGGCCTACTTCTTTGCGACTCAAAAGAACCCCGACCCAGACGCCTTTAAGCAAGTCAGAGGACCTCGGTCGTGGAAAGAAGCGACTTTTAACGTGCCAGGGATCGGCGACGTTCGTGTGGCTGTCGTTTCCGGCTTGGGCAATACGCGAAAACTCCTGGATTCCCTGCGTTCGGGCGACGTCGAATACGACTTTGTTGAAGTGATGGCGTGTCCCGGCGGTTGTTCCGGCGGCGGCGGACAGCCTATCCATGACGGAGAAGATTGCGCTGAATATCGGGGCGATCTTCTGTGGAAACTGGACGCAGAAACGGACGTTCGATTTTCTCATGAAAACAAAGACGTAAGTAATCTGTACGCCGATTACCTTGGAAATCCCCTTGGCGAAAAATCTCATCGTCTGCTACATACGGATCACTCCTCGTGGAGCATGCCGTCTCAACAGAAATAACCTCGTTAATTAACGAGGTCCTACGAGATTATCTCAGACGCGCGTTCGATTCATGAAAACCGAACGCGCGTCTCTTTTTCTACGCTCTTCGCCTTCTTTTGCATTTCGACGTTTTTCGAACGCCGATGAAGTCGCTTGAATTTAAAACTATCTTGAGTTACCATTAGGGCGAGACGGGAAGCCGTCGCTTTACTCCGACATGTTGGCGTTTTTAGCGGAAACGACTTCGCCCGCCTAATAACGACTTTCCGTGACTTCTACTTTAACGACGTTTTTTGCGAGAAAGAAATGAAAATGAAGAACGTTATTATCATTCTAGTCGGCGTTTTACTCCTGTTTTCTCCTTTTGACGCCCAAAAGATTAACGCCGAAGAAAACGAAAAAACAATTGTTCACGCTCATTCTTCGTTTCGTGAAATCCCACGAGACGAAGTCGTTAATGCGCTGAAGAACATGCGCGTTGCCCCGCGAATTCTTCTTACTGACGAAGCGATTGAATCGGTTCGTCTTAAAATTGAAACAGACCCGCGTTGGAGAGGGTACTATGAAGCGATTAAGAAAGACGCCGACAAACGTATGGAAGTTTCGCCCGTCAAATACGAAGTTACCGGTCGTCGCTTACTAAGCGTTTCTCGCGAAGCGCTAAAGCGAATCTTTGAATGGAGTTTTATGTATCGGTACACGGGCGAAGTCAAGTATGCCGAACGCGTCGAACAGGAAGTAACGGCAATTTCAGATTTTTCCGATTGGCATCCCAGTCATTTTCTTGACGTTGCAGAAATGGCGGTAGCTGTCGCCATCGGATATGATTCCTGTAAAGAACGTTTTTCCCCCAATAATCGCGATAAAGTCCGGGAAGCGCTCCGCGTCAAGGGCGTCGTAGAGTCGCAAAACGTCAAGGGCGGATGGAAGTTCAATACGGCGAATTGGAATCAAGTTTGTTGGTGCGGCGATCTTTACGCCGCTCTTGCCATTTATGGCGAGGAATCGGAAACAGATCGCGAAATAACGATCGACGCTATTTGCGACGCGCTCAATGGCGTTACATGGAGTATGTCCTCTTATGAGCCTGACGGCAATTACACCGAGGGACCGGGATACTGGGGGTACGGAACCGGCTTTAATATTCTTCTGTTTGGAGCCCTCAATTCAGCATTGGGAACAGATTTTGGCCGTTCCGACGCCAACGGTTTTTTAAAATCGATTCACTACTACGAACATGTTTTTGGAACGACCGGATTAGCCTTTAATTACCCCGATTCCGGCGGTGGGAAAATGTTTGAAGCGTCGACTTTCTGGTATAGTTTAAAACTTGGAAATCCTAACGTTGCCTGGAATGAAAATAATCAGATTAATAAAGCCTATCTTTTAGAACAGGGCAAGTTAAAAAACACAAAAGGAACACGTTCTTTCGCGTCCTTAGTTGGAGATCGTCTGGCCGTTTGCGCGCTTCTCTGGGGACCGACTTTCGATCAAAAATACGCAGACGCGCTCCTTGACGACTTTTCCAATCAATCAGCGCCCAATGAACTGGGATATGTCGGATTGGGCAACGGTTTATGTTCTGTCGCGTTATTTCGAACGGATTGGAAAGAGAGCGCCGCATACCTGGGAATCAAGTGCGGAACGCCTCAATCTCCTCACGGGCATATGGACGAGGGGGGCTTTGTTTACGACGATCTCGGAGTACGTTGGTTTGTCGAGCTTGGTCCTGAAGACTATCATAAAATTGAATCTCGAGGCATGAACCTTTGGAACGTTTCTCAGAATTCTGATCGCTGGAAGTTGTTACGATATAATAATTTTGGCCATAGCGTTCCTGTAATTAACAATGCTCTCCAGTTGGCGAATCAAAAAACAAGTTTTATCGAAACAAGAATTGGAAATAAAGGAGAAGAATCAGTCGCGGTGATCGATCTGACGCCAGTTTATAAAAACGACGTTGCGAAGGCGATTCGAAAGGCGACGTTGCTTCCTAACGGAGATTTAATAATCGAAGATTCTTTTGAAGCCTTAACGGACAAAAGCGCCTATATTGAAAGACGATTTATCACTACGGCGCAGATTGAAGTAAACGACGACGCGGTTGTCTTAACACAACCGTCTCCAAACGATCAAAGCGTGACGTTAAAGAAGATTGTTAAAACACAACATTCTGTCGGCGCTTCTTTTAGCGTTATTCCATGCGAAACTGACGAAGACTATGACGCTAAGAATCCCGGCGTTTCAATTCTAATAGAAAAGTCTACGCTGGAAGCTGGAGAAAAAGCCGTTTTTACAACGACGTTTGCTACGTCGAAATGATCAATTGAGCGCTGTGTTTGGCGTCTTCGAACGGCTTTCATGTTCGCGTATTAAGACAAGCGTCAACTATTCTTAACGGAGAACAAATAATGGACTATTCTTATAAAACGTCTGGAACGTGTTCACGTTCAATCACTTTTTCAATTAACGACGGAGTCTTGAGCAACGTTAGTTTTGAAGGAGGTTGTCAAGGAAATTTACGAGGAATCGCTCGGTTAGTTGAAGGGATGAAAACAGAAGAAGTTGAGAAAAGACTAAAGGGGATTTCCTGCGGTGGGAAACCGACTTCCTGTCCCGATCAACTTGCAAAAGCAATACGTCAGGCGACGGACTCTCAGTCGTAACCGTCTGCTCCTGTAAAACGAAGATTCAAACGTTTTAGAAAGCAAGCGTTTTGAATAGAGGAGGGCGAACGTTCTCAATTTGACGAAGTCTTCCTCTTGAACGACGGGACTTTTGTTTCGCTTGAAAAAGGGGAGTTCGACAGTATACTTCGACGTTAGATTTCATTCCGTTGAGCGGATGGCCGAATATCGGTCGTCGTTTGTTAAACAGCAACGCGCGCGATTCGGAGTCGCCCAAATCAAAAAAGAAACGCTATTGAAAAATTCACAGAAGTGTTAATATGTCAATTTTTAAGAAATCACTGGTTATTCTGATAGGAGTCGTCTTTGGCATCGCTTTTGGAGGCTCTTTAGCAAACGCTTTTGAAACGAAAAACGACAAAGAAGCCACATTGAAGAGTCGTTGGATCGCGGCTAAATTCGACGGAACCGCCGAAGAAATCGTTCGACCAAAATCTTGTTTGGAAGTCATTCAAAATAACGATCCTGTTTTTCTTGACAACAGAGGCGGCAAAAAGTTGCAAATCGCCGGTCAGCAATATGATCGCGGCTTATATTGTCACGCGCCAAGTCATATCAACGTCTTTCTTCCCAAACCGGCCAAACGTTTCCTTGGAGTCGTTGGAATTGACACAAACGCCGCGCAAACCAGCGGAGGAAGCGGTTCCGTTCGGTTTCATTTAAACGTGAATGGAGTCGAAGCGTTTAAAACAGACGTTATGCGCGGCGCGGAGAAAGGAATCGTCGCCGACGTCGATCTGGGCGGGGCGAGCGACTTCTCCCTTCTCATCGACGACGGAGGCGACGGCATTTCTTGCGATCAGTCGGATTGGGCGGACGCGCGCGTCGAACTCGAAGACGGCGAAATTCTCTTTTTGAGCGATCTTGAATTAGTCAGCACGGAGACTTATGATCGCACCCTTGAAGTCGACTTCCCTTTTTCTTTCGTCTATGACGGACAGTCTTCCAGGTCGTTCTTGAAAAACTGGAACGTTACGCGTGAAAAATCGGAGAGCGTTGATGGAAAAGAAACAAGAACGCTAACGTTTACCGAACCTAACGGACGTCTTCAAGTTGTTTGTAACGTCATAGATTACGTCGAATACCCATTCGTCGAATGGACGTTAAATTTCAAGAATCTCTCTCAAGACGCCGACACGCCTATTATTGAAAACATCATGCCTATCGACGCTATTTTCGGTCGAGATTTCTTTGAACGCCGAGGATTTAGCGGATGGGATCCGGAATGCGGCGACGCTCTGCGATGGAACGAACAACATGAGTTTAAATTGCACTATTCTATTGGAAGTCCCTGCCGCGTTGACGATTATATGCCGCTCGTCAAACAAATGGATCCAGGTCAAAAATTTGACGTCGCTACTTCTGGAGGACGGCCGACTAATTCTCATCTCCCATACTTCAATTTAGAGTCTTATCAAAAAGGTTGGATCATCGTTTTGGGTTGGTCCGGACAATGGTCGGCCAGTTTTGAACGACAGGGAGAACTGGAAACGCACGTTACTGCCGGACAAGAGTTAACTCACTTCAAATTGCATCCAGGCGAGGAGGCGCGTTCGCCCATAGCGGTTGTTGCGCCTTGGTTTCGTGAATCATGGTTTGACGCTCAAAACGTTTGGCGACGCTGGATGATCGACTATAACGTGCCGCGCGTTCCAGATAAAGACAATCCGGACAACAAGAAGGGAAAAGTTATTGAAACACATCTTGCCGCATGTAGTTCTCACTTTTTTGCCGAAATGACCCAAGCGACGACGGCGACTCAAAAAGAATTCATCGCAGATTACCTTAAACGCGGCGTTCAATTGGACTATTGGTGGATGGACGCCGGTTGGTATCCTTGCGAAGGAAACTGGGGAAAAACAGGAACTTGGGAAGTTGATCAAACTCGTTTTCCCGGCGGCTTTCGTCCCATTACTGACTTCGGACGAGAACGAGGCGTGCAAACAATCGTTTGGTTCGAACCGGAACGAGTCGCCGGCGACACGTGGTTAACTAATAATCATCCAGAATGGATTTTTGGCGGTTCAAACGGAGGTTTGCTTAATTTAGGGAATAAAGAGGCGAGAGAATGGCTTACCAACCATGTCGACGAACTCCTGAAAAAAGAGGGAATTGATTTCTATCGTCAAGATTACAACATTGATCCGCTTAGTTTTTGGCGCGCCGCAGACGAACCAGATCGACAGGGGATTTCCGAAATCAGATACGTTGAAGGCTATCTTGCGTATTGGGACGCTTTACTGGAACGCAATCCCGGTTTGCGTATTGATTCATGCGCCTCGGGGGGACGAAGAAACGATTTAGAAACGATGCGACGCGCCGTCCCGCTTCTAAGAAGCGACTACCTTCTCGAACCGGTGGGTCAACAAACTCATACTTACGGCATTGCTTTGTGGATACCGTTCTTTGGTTCTGGAACGCGCGCTTTCCACGACTATGAGATTCGTTCCTTATTTGTCCCGTATTTTAATTTCTGCTACGACGTTCGCGACGACGAGGCCGACTGGGACGTCGTCCGCAAAAACCTGAATATTTGGCGCGAATCATTGGCCCCTTACTTTGGCGCGGATTACTATCCTCTCACGTCGGTCTCTCTTGATCAGGACGTTTGGATCGGATGGCAATTTAACGATGAAGAGAAAGGAGAGGGCGTCGTTCAGATGTTCCGTCGTCCTGACTCTAAAATGATAGCGGGGCGTTTTCCACTTCGCGGTCTTGACCAATCGGCGACTTATCGATTAAAGGACGTCGATTCCGGCAAAACTTCTGAATTTTCCGGCAAGGAACTTACTGAAAAAGGAATTCTCATTGAGATTGATTCGGCGCCAAAAGCCGTAATCATTCGATATCAAAAGATCAAGTGAGTATTAATTAAAAACGCTCGTTGTTCCATGGAAAAAAGGGGAAACGAGCGTTTTCGAAATCGAGACGTTTTTCTAACAAAATCGCGGATAATCCGTTGAACAGTAGAGCAGGGAAGTTGATCTTTATGGTCGTCCCGCGATTTGATTACTAATCGAGGAGCATCGTCGTGAAATCGACCTTATATTCCAAGCTTTTTTATCAATGTACGTTTGCGCTGGTTTTTCTCTGTGCTTCCTCTATAGGAAACAGCTTTGACGCCTTTTCAATTTCGGCGTTAAAAGCCGCCGAGGAAGGTTCGTCGGTTGAAACGCAACCTGATTACTGCAATGATTTCGAAGCGTTTGCCGAGCGTTTTGTACGTCCTGAATTTCCGCAAGACGCTCCGGAAGACGTTCAACGATCGTGGTACGCTCAAAAGAAAACATGCGGGCGCGATCTTATCAAATTATCGTTAGCTAAATGGCCAGTCTTTGACTCGAAACCGGACGACGTCGGACAAAACGACTGGGACGAATTTGTCGCGGCCGTCGGGATGAGCCGTTTTAGCATCGGAGAAGCTATTTTTGATGAAAATCATGGCGGAACGCTGATTAAGAAATACTACTTTACCGATTATGAGCCGGATAAAATTGTCGCGCTTCGTAGAAAGGCGCTCGAAGAGATCGACAAAATTGAACAATCTTTTGACGATTTGACAAAAGACGTTATTTGGAAAGCTTCTAACCGAGCGAGATTTGACGCGTTTTTGGCGGATTTCGATCGTTGGTTCGCGCCGTACTGCCGCGCGTCGCTTGACAAATTGCCGCCGTTGGAAACATACGTTAAGGAACCGGACGTATTCTTGGCAGCCGCCGACTTATTGGAATTTGCGGTAGATTTCATTCCCAACGATGAAAAATTTATCTCCGTATTGGATGGCGTTTCTGAATTAATCAAGGCGCCGAAGGCCGTTGAAATTCGAGTATTTCACGGTCGTTATGAAGGTTTCAATCTCGTTCCGCGAGACGAAATTTTCGCAAGGTACTGTCGCCGAATCGAAGGGGTAAGGAATCGACGTTCAGAAGAACGTATTACCCCCAAACTAATTGAGGCTTCTGTTTTTAACGAACGCCAAACGGAATTGTTCGAACACGGTTCGCTTCCTCGCTGGGGAGCGAAGAACCCGGAACAAAAAGATACCTTTTACGTCGTTTTTCCTAAAAA
>JAEEGL011276228.1_pt1 | contig 15459 bp, 10 predicted proteins | sample 9134231 | NCBI WGS metagenome assembly JAEEGL01 (sample SAMN16246548, study PRJNA631951) | gut metagenome | biome: gut microbiome; feature: rumen; material: fiber-attached | host: Bos | place: Iran: Karaj | collected 2018-10
CGAAGCCTCGTCATGCAGCTCGAGGACAGCGGACTCGTTGTCCAGAAACCGCAGGCCAAGTTCCTCATATTTCAGCCGCAGCATGGAGTAGCAGGAAGTATGGTGCCGGCTCACGCGGAGCGCCGTCTCGTGATTTCCGTCCGTGACATAGACGGGATACTTCTGAGAGAGCTTTTTTAATAATGAAACAGTATGCTCGTACCAGTCTTCCTCCCCAACACCCGCCTTGGAGGAAACGATCATGTCTCCGCCGACGAGGACCGCGTCCGGCCGGACTTCATCGATCGCCTGCAGCACGAGAGCGTTATCTTTCCCGTACGTGTTCTCATGCATGTCGGACAGGAAGACCAGCGTCACGGGACGCGGTAGCTTCGCGGAGCCGACATGATACCGGCGCACCACAAAACGGCGGTTGTCCCTGATCATCACGGATATGATCCAGGCCGCCAGCGCAAGAAGCACCGCTATCAGAATCAGGATGAGAACCAGCTTCCCGCTCACGGGACCTCCTTGTACAGTCTCACAGGCACAGCACTTGAAGCACGGCTGATACAAGATGTTGAGGTATCAACCAAAGTATTATACCACAACTGGTCGGTCCGCAATCCCGGAAACAAAAAAACAGGGCGCCGCAATATGCGACGCCCTTAAGGGATCACTATGATCAGTTGTACTTGCGCTTTCTGGCCGCTTCGGACTTCTTCTTGCGCTTGACGCTGGGCTTCTCGTAGTGCTCTCTCTTGCGGATCTCCTGCTGGATGCCCGCCTTCGCACAGCTTCTCTTGAATCTGCGCAGAGCGCTGTCCAGAGTCTCATTCTCTTTTAAGATTACGCTTGACATATTCTCTCTACCCTCCCTTCGGTCCCGTCAGCTCGAAGACTTGTAGGGAATGTTCTCATCATATAATGATAAATAAGTCCAGAACGCTTCAATTATAATCATGAACGATCGGCGAGTCAAGGACTTGTTTTGCGCCGCTAAGCGATGATTCATGCAGTGTCGCTCTGCGATGATTGTGCAGGACCGTTCTGCGATGATTTATGCAAGGCTGTCCGCCGAAGGCGCCATTATTTGATCATCTCGCCGAGCGCCTCGGGCGCGAACGCGATCGCATCCGCAATACCCTCAGGATTCTTGCCGCCTGCCTGTGCCATATTCGGGCGTCCGCCACCGCCGCCGCCGACCTTCGGAGCGACTGCCTTGACGAGGTTGCCCGCGTGGATGCCCTTCGCCATCGCGGCGTCGGTCGCCATCGCCATGAGCGCGACCTTGCCGGCCGTCTCAGAGATGAGCAGGATCACGCCGTCCTGGATCTTTGCCTTCAGCTGATCTCCGAGATCGCGGAGCTTGTTCATGTCGACATCCTTGACAGCGGTCGCGAGGAAAGGCACGCCCTTCACATTGATGACCTGTCCCATGACGTCGCCGAGCGCGTCTTTCGCCGCTTTGGACTTCAGAGATTCGTTCTCGCTGCGGAGCTCTTTGATCTCCGCGTTCATCTTCTCAAGGCGCTCCATGAGTGTCGCGGGCGTCGCCTTGACGGCCTTCGCCGCGTCCTCAAGCTGCTGTTCGAGTTTCAGGATGTAGGCGTTGACGTTCGTGCCGGTGATCGCCTCGATCCTTCTCGTACCGGCCGCGATGCCGTTCTCGGAAAGGATCTTGAAGCTCATGATCTCGCCGGTCTCTTTCACGTGCGTGCCGCCGCAGAGCTCTTTCGAGAAGTCGCCCATGGAGACGACGCGGACGCTGGAACCGTATTTTTCACCGAAAAGCGCCATTGCCCCGCTCTTCTTCGCCTCTTCCAGGGACATCTCGACCGTGCTGACCGGCAGATTCTCCGCGATCTTCGCGTTGACGATCGCCTCGACCCTGCGGATCTCGTCCGCGGTCATTGCCTGCCCGTGCGAGAAGTCAAATCTCGTACGCTCCGGATCCTGATAGGAACCTGCCTGTTCAACGTGATCGCCGAGCACCTCGCGCAGCGCGCTGTGCAGCAGATGCGTCGCGGAGTGGTTGCGGCACGTCATGGCGCGCTCATCGGCGTCGACGGAAAGAACCGCCGCGTCGCCGACGCGGATCACGCCGCTCATGACTTTGCCGACGTGGCCGATCCGGCCGCCGCCGAGCTTCACGGTATCCGTCACTTCAAATCTGCCGTCTGCCGTCTCAATAACGCCGATATCGCCCTTTTGGCCGCCCATCGTCGCATAGAAAGGAGTCTTTCCGGTGATGATCGTGGCGGACGCACCCTCTTTGATCTCGTCCGTGAGGCCTGCGCCGGCTCCTTCGCCGTCACCGGCGGCGCCGATCGCAAGGATCTTATCTTCGCAGCGGATCGTCTCATAGCCGACGAATTCGGAGATGAGATTCTCCGGCAGCTTATCGAATACCGAGGCGGAAAGATCCGTCTTCTGCGCGAAGCTGGAGGCGCTGCGCGCCATTTCCTTCTGCTGCTGCATCGCGGCGGCGAAACCTTCCTCGTCGACGCTGATGCCTTCTTCCTGCGCCATCTCTATCGTCAGCTCCAGCGGGAAGCCGAACGTGTCATACAGGTAGAATGCGGACTTGCCGTCAAGCTCCTTCATACCCTCCGCCTTGCCGGCGTCGATGAGCTTGCGGAACTCCTTCATGCCGTTCTCAAGCGTGCTCTCGAAGCGGACCATCTCCTTCTTCAGTTCATTAAGGATGTAGTCGCGGTTCTTCGGAAGCAGCGGATAACCGTCTCCGTAAATGCCGATATAGATGGAAGCGAGATCGATCATCCGGTCGATCGAGATGCCGAGCGTCCTTGCGTGGCGGACAGCGCGGCGGATCAGTCTCCTCAGGATATATCCGGCGCCGCTGTTGTCGGGAAGGAGCTTCGCCTCATCGCCGATCAGCATGACGGAAGTGCGCAGATGATCCGCAAGAATGCGCATCGACCTGGTCTTCGCCTCGTCTTCTTCATATTTTAAACCGGTCAGCTCTTCGATCTTCGCGATGACCGGCGAGAAGACGTCTGTACGGTAGACGTCCTTCGTCCCGTTCAGGAACGCGAGGATCCGCTCGAGGCCCCAGCCCGTATCGACGTTCTTCTTGGCGAGCGGCGTGAGGTGGCCGTCGTGATGCTTTTCATACTGCATGAAGACGTCGTTGCCGAGCTCGGTGTACTTGCCGCAGTGGCAGCCGGGGCCGCAGTCCGGGCCGCAGTCCGGGACATCCGCGACATAGAACATCTCGCTGTCAGGGCCGCAGGGACCGTACTCGAGTCCCCACCAGTTGTCCTCGGCTGGCAGATAGAAAATGCGGTCCTTCCGGAAACCGGATTCGATGCGGTACTGCGCGCCTTCTTCGTCGCGGGGTGCGTTTTCGTCGCCCGCGAACACTGTCGCCGCCAGATGGTCAGCGTCAAAGCCGAACACTTCCGTGAGCAGCTCAAAGCTCCATTTGCAGCGCTCTTTCTTGAAGTAGTCGCCCAGGCTCCAGCTGCCCATCATCTCGAAGAACGTGACGTGGCTCTTGTCACCGACCGACTCGATGTCGTTCGTGCGCACACAGCCCTGCACGTTGCACAGGCGCGTTCCGAGCGGGTGCTTTTCGCCGAGCAGATACGGCATCAGCGGCTGCATGCCGGCAACGTTGAACAGGACGCCGGTCGAGCCGTCCGACACGAGTGAAACGGCGCCGCAGTCGGCGTGGCCGCGCTCCTTGTAGAAGTTGATCCAGGTTTCCCTGAGTTCCTGAGAAGTAAACTGTCTCATCTGCATCATCCTTTTTCTTGTTGTTTATTGATCCTCTGCTTCTCCGCCTCTTACTGGTATCGCGGAAATTCGGCCTTTTTAGCGCTTGAACTATACCATGTAAAAGCCATATGTACGTGCTGCGCCGGGTGCTTTACAAGCCGTCGTCACTTAGCGAGGTATTTTCGAGCTTAGTGACGCGACGAGCGCAGTTTGCAGCCGCAAGGCGGGCCCGGCGCAGCATGTACATATGGATATTATGCACATAATTAAAGCTCAGAAGCTGAACTTGTCGCTGAACCAGGCATCGAGCTCCGCGATCGGAACACGCACCTGCTCCATGCTGTCGCGGAAGCGAACGGTTACGGCTTGATCCGTCTCGGAGTCGAAATCGTACGTCACGCAGAACGGCGTGCCGATCTCGTCCTGCCGGCGGTAGCGCTTGCCGATCGCGCCGCGGTCGTCGAACTCGCAGTTGTACTTCTTCGAGAGGTCGGCGAAGATCTTTTCCGCGCCTTCATTGAGCTTCTTGGAAAGCGGGAGCACGCCGATCTTGACCGGTGCCAGAGCGGGATGGAACCGCATGACGGTGCGCATGTCGCCGCCCTCGAGCTCTTCCTCGTCATACGCGTCGCAGAGGAATGCCAGCGTCACACGGTCGCAGCCGAGCGAAGGCTCGATGACGTACGGGATGTACCGCTCCGCCTTTGTGTCGTCGAAGTAAGTCATATCCTCTCCGGACGTGTTCTGATGCTGCGTGAGGTCATAGTCCGTGCGGTCCGCGATGCCCCAGAGCTCGCCCCAGCCGAAGGGGAACGTGAACTCGATGTCGCTCGTCGCCTTGGAGTAAAATGCCAGCTCCTCCGGATCATGGTCTCTGAACCTGAGGTGGTCCTCCTTGATGCCGAGCGCGAGCAGCCAGTTCCAGGAATAATCCTTCCAGTATTTGAACCACTCCAGATCCGTGCCGGGCTCGCAGAAGAATTCCATCTCCATCTGCTCGAACTCGCGCGTACGGAATGTGAAGTTGCCGGGCGTGATCTCGTTGCGGAACGACTTGCCGATCTGGCAGATGCCGAACGGGATCTTTTTGCGGGACGTGCGCTGCACGTTCTTGAAGTTGACGAAGATACCCTGCGCCGTCTCGGGACGGAGGTAGACTGTCGCCGCGCTGTCCTCGGTGACGCCCTGGAACGTCTTGAACATCAGGTTGAACTGGCGGATGTCGGTCCAGTGGAACTTGCCGCAGGACGGGCACGGAACACTGAACTTGTTGATAAAGCTCATCATCTCGTCCGCGGTCCAGCCGTCGACGCTGCCGTCGAGCGTCATATCATGCTCGCCCGCGTAGTCTTCGATCAGCTTGTCCGCGCGGAATCTCTCGCCGCAGGACTTGCAGTCCATCAGCGGATCGGAAAAACCGGCCAGATGTCCGCTCGCGACCCACGTCTTCGGGTTCATCAGGATCGCGCAGTCAACACCGACGTTCGTCGGGGACTCCTGCACGAACTTCTGCCACCACGCCTTCTTGACGTTGTTTTTCAGCTCGACGCCCAGGTTGCCGTAATCCCATGTGTTGGCGAGGCCGCCATAGATCTGGGAACCGGGATAGATAAATCCGCGGCTGTTGCAGAGCGCTACGATCTTGTCCATAGTCTTTTCCATGCTATCACCTGTTTCCTGTCATTATGTGAAATGTTTACTGTGCATTGTTAATTGAAGCCGGGGCGAACCTGCGGATATAACGACGCCCGCATCACCGGTCAAATAGAATGATCGCCGGCTGGCTCTCGGACGTGTAGTCCGGCACGCGCACGATCCCGTCCTCTTCGATCTTGCATCCATCTGTGATGAAAAGCGGATCCCCCTCGAAATCAAGAACCATCGGCTCCGAGACGTAGATCAGGTACCGGTCGCCGAGCGTATCCAGCGTCGCCGTGTTGAGAATGCGGTTGCTGTTCTGCAGCGAGGGCTGCCTCAGGAGCCGCGACAGATCCCAGCCGAGCCCGGTGATCCCGTCGACCGTGCCGTAGTAAAGCATTGCGCCGCCGTTGAAGTCGTGGAAATCCTGCCAGGACTCGTACTCGATCACCGAGGACGCCTTGCCGTCGCTGACCTTCAGCTCCTGTACCTTCACGGCTTTTCTGGAGGAGCGCTCGTTGTAGTCGCTGACCTCCTGCTCGACCGCTTTCTTCAGCTCGTTCTTGTCATAGCGCGCCTCCGGGAAGTCCTCGAACGTCGTCACGGTGATGCCGCCGTCCTTGTCGAAGACAGCCGCGTTCTCCGCGGGCAGGGCGTCGCGCTTTTTCCCACAAGCGCTCAGACAGACAACAGAAAAAAGCAGCATGAACAGTAACAGCTGCTTTTTACCTGTTCCATGGTTAGGAATTGCGTTCAGTGTACGATGATTCACCGTTAAACCTCTGATCCTGCAAAAACTCTAACCATTTTATCACATTATGTGTTAAACGCAAAAACCTATTTATTCGCTTTCGCCAGAAGTAAACTTTTAGTAGTAGCCGGGACCGTTCATCAGCGACGGGCCTTCCAGTGCTCTGTTCTTGCTGAGCTCTTCCGGCGTCAGCTCGTCCTCTTCCAGAGCGGGAACCCTCTTGCGGGCCCGCGGCTCTCTGACGGGACCGCCGTGCTCCTTCACCATATCGTTGAAGTTGGTGACGCGGTACTCGTCGGTATCGAGCTCCTTCGCGCGCTCCTCCGACTCCAGAAGCTTCCGGTAGTCCACGCGGATCATCTCGGACTCGCCCCAGAGATCCATCGCGCCGTTGTAGCGCTCCTTTGCCGCGCCCTTCATATCTTCGCGGTTCTTGAGCTTCATGTACAGGGAGGCAAATTCGCTGACCTTCATCGCCTGCTTTTCGATCTCCTCAGACAGATCCTTCCAGAGTTCGGGATCCGACGTGCGGTCGACGCGCTCCTGTTCCTTCTTCAGGTCCTTCAGCTTTTCCGCTGCTTCGCGCAGCTTCCGGTGCTCATCTGACTCCTTAGTAGCACGCGTGGCGTCTGCCTTCTTCTTGGCCTCACGCCGGTTGAATCTCTCCAGTGCCTCCGAGAGACCGTCGCGGACGCCGCGGGATGCGCTCCGGATCTGGAGCTCCAGGGACTCGTCCGGCAGGACGCCGTCCGCCCTCGCGTCAATGACCTGTCTCGCGAACTGGTTCGCGCGGTTTTCCGCCCAGCTGAGTACGTCCGTCAGACCGGCCTTCTTCGCCTCTTCCACGAGCTTTTCGAGGGAGCGCTGGAACTTCTCCGGCGTCCTGGAAAACCCGGATGCGCCGGCGCGAAACGCTTTGTCCAGAGCGGCCTGCAGGCCGGGCGACATGCCGGCTCCGCCCTTCCTTATGATCGCGGGAATATCGCTCGCCGTGTCCTCCATGCTTTTCAGCATTTTGTTCATGACGCCGTTAACGTCCTTCTTGGTTCCATCATTCTGCTCAGGCATCTTTATGTCCTCCTGCATACGCTCATTTACAATTCAGGAAGGGGCCGGTTCGTAATGCTTGCCCTTCTGACGATATATATGCATGGAATTGAGAAAAGCAACGCCCCGGCGATCAAATCTGTTTATGACCAGGGAGAATTCGTGAGCGACGGACCTTCCATGGCCCGTTCCTTCTTGTATTCCTCCGGTTCCAGCTCCGGCTTATGGCCTGCGTGCCTGCGGGCGCGCTGCTCGGGTGCGGCCTCCTTCGGATCGCCGTGTCCCTTGATGAGGTCATCGAAACTCGTGTACTGGACGTTTCCGGATCTCGCTTCAAGCTGCTGATCAAGAGGCTCGCCGGTCAGAACGCCGGCGTTCTTCGCCTGGACGATCTGGCTGGCAAACTGACTGGAACGGCCTTCCGCCCATTCCAGGATCTCAGTGTGGCCCGCCTTTTTTGCTTCCACGGTGACCTTCTCAAGATCCTTCTCCATATGTTCAGGACTGCTGCTCCTGCGAATGCCGGTCCTTGCGGCCTTGTCGAGCGCCGACATCAGGCCCGTGGACATCCGCATGTCCATCTTGTTTAAGCGGGCCGTGATATCGTCCGACATCTCCTGCATGCTCTTCAGCATGGCATTCATCGCATTAACGGCTTCCTGGCTGTTGTTGTTTGCGGGCATTTCTGAATCTCCTCTTTACATTGATGATCAATGCTTCCCATTAAGGGTCGGACCGCTATTTTCAGGCTTCACAGGCGGTACGTACAAGGTCATTTTCTTGCCGGAATTTACAGACTTATTCTGGTTGTATTGCGCAGCATAGGCATTCCACAACTTCTCAGCTTTGCCTTCCGTAGCCATTTTGTACAGATCTCTAGGCGTATAATCCTTACACACTGACTTTATATAGTCATCCGACTTCCTGGTGATTGCTTCGGGTAACATTTTGGAGTCAACATTCGCCTTGTGATAGTGTATTTTCATATAGTTTAGTGCTGTAAGCTTAATATAAGCATCACGAACGTCCTTCCTATAATTCGGATCGGGGAATTTCTGTTCGTTTTCTGATTCGGTTACTTTACCTGGATTGAGAGCAGCCTTCATTTGGCTAAGTTCTTTCTGAACCTTAGCAATCTCTTCGTCAAGATTGATCATTATCTTCTGTCCGTTCTGCTTCTGGATCATGTCATTGACGTTGATTATGTTTATGTTATTCTCGTGCTTCGGCTCCTCTTTTATAATATTGATCTGATTGATATTATCAGGGTTATCAATATGGATCTCATCGACCTTGATCTCGTTTATCTTGTTCTCGTTGATAATATTAATGTTGTTCTCATTATTGATGTTGTTCTGATTAACGTTCCCGTTGTTCGCATTATTAATGTTTTCATTAACGTTTCCGTTGTTCGCATTATTAATGTTCTCATTAACGTTTCCGTTGTTTCCGTTATTAATGTTGACCTCATTATTATTAACATTGTTCTCATTTACAATGTTATTATTGTTCGCCTCGGGGTTGTTGGCGTTGTTCTGAGCCTGATTTTGGTTCTGGTTCAGCTGCTGCTGTTGTTGCTGCTGTTGGGCAAGCTGATCCTGCAGTGCAAAAGCGTTTGCTCTCTGTGTTCTTGCGTTTGCCCGCTGCTGAGCTCTCTGCTGATTCTGTATAGTCTTCTGCGCGAGGGCTTGATACTGGTTTTCCTGGGCGAGCTGCGTCTTGTAATCTGCGTACATCTTTGCAGCTTCATTCCAAATCGCTCTTGCACCATCAAAGCGGAGTCCGCCTGCCTCAGTTCCGTGGGGACGGTTGAAATTGTTCCTTTGCATGTAATCTAATGCACGCCCATATACGGTTATGCAGGACTGCAGCATATCATTCATCGCTTGCCGCCACTGAGCCGGATTGGCGTTTCTGTCGATATTTGCTAACGCGTTCTTTTGATTGATAAGAGTCTCAGTCGCAGTACGGAGATTCTCATGGGGAACGGACTCAGCTCCAACCGCTTCCGTTGTGCGGCCAACAATTTCGAAGTATCTGGCACGGCGTGTATTGAACAGCGTCAGAGACTCCTGCAGACGATCCTGTCCGTTATGCCTGTCTCGCATGTTCCTCTCGAACTGTGCATTGACATCTGTCGGGATACCCTTGCTCTGTGCTTCCAGGATCCGGCTCTCAAAATATGCGGCATTTTTGTTGGCCCACTCGAGAATAGGGGCACAGCGTCTATTGCCCTGCTGCACCTGCTGGCGGGCAACTTCCTGTAGTTGTCTCAGTCCTGTCAGAAAATGGACCGGACCTGCTTCAATATCCGTCATTCCGGACCGGATCGCATTGTGAAGCGCGGTCTGCATCGCATCGCCCAGGAACCATCTCCTTCTGAAGGCACGAAGTTCATCGGACATCTGACGGACGTTTTGCTGCAGTCCATCCAGCATTCTGTTGATATACCGATTTTTTCTCTCACGTGTGCGCTGGCCGGGATGCTGAAAATCCACACGAAAAGTATTGTTGAACTTGGTCGTGATGTCGCCAATTTTTGCAAGAGCGGCATTTCTATCCTGTTCCCATGCACGGTATTCGTTGTTTAACTGGGTGATCTGCGCAGTAAAATTGTGCTGACGCGTCTCGATCTGTTGATACTCCGGACTGTTCGGGTCCAAATTTGCCTTCGCAAGTTCCAGCCGATCATGATGGTCCTGAATCATTGAGACATAAGCCGGCAGGGATGTCTTATTGAGGTCATACTGAGGATTATTACGCAAGTTGGTGCCGGTGTCGATTACGCTCTGAATGCGTGTCCTGATATCGTTTTGCCATGCGTCCACCTGGTCCTGGGCCTGTGGTAAGTTCCTCAAAGCAGTTTGAAGTCCTTGAAGCTGCTGTAAATAAGGATTTGCATTTGTGATAGTTTCTACGACCGAGTTTGTAACGTTCTGGATCTCCACTTCCAAATAATTAAGCAGCTCATTGTATTCGGCATAACCTTCTAACGGAAGGGCGCTGTTGACATAGTTTTTGTAATCACGAAGATGTTCGATGTCTCTGGCAAAGCATCTGTCAGCCTGGGCGTCAGGGGAGAGAACATCATTTCTGTTGTGTGTTAGATCGTTGAAAACAGGTAAAGTCCTGTCATCATTCGCCGCATTTGTAGCTCTCTGCAGTTCTTCAATCAGCGGATCGATCGTACTGAGCAGATTCTGCTTCAGGATCTGTTCACGCTGGGCATCCGGCTGGCCGTTAGCGATCATATTGTTGACGGCGCGCTGGCTTTCGACTAGATCATTGCTGGCTTGAAAAACATTATCAAGATTAGCTCTCTGAACAGCTTCATCCAGTTCCGCTTCAGGATGAATGCCCAGCGTCAGCTGATTTTCTCTCGGTTTAATGACGTTATCGAAAGGATCATCCTGCGGAAAGTCATCCGGCAAAGGACGATCAAGGCCATTACCCTGACCAATTTGGGGAACAAATGAAAAATTAGCGAACTTGAAAGAAGTATCTGCGCCGGGATTCTCCAAAAATTCCGGATTGTCTGCGTCAACAACAAGCTCACGGCGGCGGATCTTTTCCAGGCCGGAGATCGCAAAGTCGATCAGGGTGCGTTTTGCCGTACCTGCAGCATGATTTGCCTGCTCAGCTCTAAGCGCTGTCAATGCATTATCGATATCTGCATCAACGCCGGTTTCCCTGAGCCTCTCTTCTGTAATATAGTTGCCTGTGTAAGCGTATTGATAAAAAGGGAGTTGATTACCATTCTCCAGTTCAAGCGGAGATCGCATATCTTCTTCAACTTCCCAGTTTGGATCATTGATCGTCCTATGCTCGGTGTCCCAGTAAATGTAGACATTCTGAATCTTCTTTGCGATATTCAAAAACTGTGCAGCGACCGGTGTCCCGTGCAACGTCGAATACGATTGCGCGAGCGCATCCCCGAAATATTTCAGATCGGCCTTTTTCATTCTTGTGTAGGTAGGCATTGCTTTCTTCCTTTCCGTTCCTTGTGTGGATCTCAATTATTGAATCATGCAATTGTTAAGTATAAACGTATTCAGTTCAGATATATTCTGCCTGTTCAGACATGATATATGCACTTCCGGGGAAAAAAACACGCAATATTTAGAAACCTGTTGAAAAAGCGGTTGATAAGCAGTGTATACGTATTCAGATATATTATATGCCGCGGAAAAGGAAAAAACCACAGGATGAGAAGCTGTGTAACAGGGCAATCAGATCATCATATTGAGGATCTTAAGCGACGTGAATTCATGAGAAGTCAGACGCCTGAGAAGGCGCGACGAGATCTGCAGAAGCTGCTCCAGCGTCTCGACACTTACAGAAAAACTGAACAGATGCGCCATATCGCTGGAAGCGATGACTTCGATGGCGCGCGAAGGGACGGCAGGGGCGCTATCTTCGCTCCCGGGAAGGCGCTTTCCGTCCATGGGGAGACGGCCTTGGCCGGCGGGAAGATGCTTTTCCCTGAAAGGAATAAGAGAATTAAGAAAAGCGGGATCCAGCGAAAACTCGCCTTCTTCCACCGCGCAGCGGATCTCGAAGATCGCGCGGACGAGCTTCGGATCCAGCGCCTGCTTCTCGAGGGCGCGCAGCGCTGCGTAGGTGAGCAGGAGGAGGCGGGATTCGTCGTTGTTTTCGCGCGTGAGCTCGTCCATCACCTCGAGGAAATAAGAGCCGTAACACGAGAGCGTCACGTCCTTCTTCAGGGCGTCGAAGTGCTGGTCGATCCGGGCCTCCGTGAGCACATAGTAGTCGCGACCGGCATAGATGCGGAACGAGCCGTAGTTAAAAGGCTGCACCGCCCCCATCAGCGGGCTGTTCTGCCGCCGCACACCGCGCGCGAACGCCGCGATCTTGCCCATCTCCCGGGTGAGCAGCACAACGCGCCGGTCGGATTCCCCGACCGGCACGCTGCGGATGACGATGCCTGTGATTTCGGAATATGTCTTGTGTTCCATGAAATTGTTCAGATTATTAACAGTCGTATGGTCTGACAGACCGGGCGGTCCTTGCGTCAGCTCAGATCTTGCGCACGTCGTACCCGTACAGGCGCAGCTGGTTGTCGTCGTCCTTCCAGCCCTCGCGGACCTTCACGAAAAGCTTCAGGTTCGCCTTGCACTGCAGCATGTTCTCAATGTCGATGCGGGCTGCGGTGCCGATCTTCTGCAGCATCGCGCCCTTTTTGCCGATCACGATGCCCTTGTGCGAGTTTTTCTCACAGATGATGGAGGCATCGATGTCGCAGATCGGCTCACCGGCTTTCGTCGTGCGTTCCTTCATCCGCTCGATCGTGACGGCGATGCCGTGCGGCACCTCCTCCTGCAGAAGCCGGAGCGTCTTCTCCCGGATGATCTCCGCGGCGATGTCGCGCTCGGTCTCTGTCGTCACCATATCCTCGTTATAGAACGGTTCTCCGTAAGGCAGCTTGTCGAAAAGGATCTTCATCAGCTCATCGACGCCCTCTCCCGTCCTTGCGCTGACGGGGAGGATCTCCGAGAAGATCCCGTCTTTCGCATACGCGTCCATCAGCGGGAGAAGCTTTTCCTTCGGCGCCTTGTCGATCTTGTTGATGACGAGGATCTTCGGACGTTTCACGGAGCGCAGCTGCTCCAGGATCTCCATCTCCTCCTCATCCCGCTTCTGGCGCGGCTCGATGAGATACAGGATCACGTCGACTTCCTTCAGCGTGCTGGACGATGCCTTCAGCATATATGTACCGAGACGGTTGTTCGACTTGTGGATGCCCGGCGTGTCCAGAAAAACGATCTGGCCGTGATCATCGGTATAGATCGTCCGGATCTTTCCGCGCGTCGTCTGCGGCTTGTAGGAAGTGATCGCGATCTTCTGCCCGATCATGCGGTTCATCAGTGTCGATTTTCCCACATTCGGCCTTCCGATGATCGTCGCGAATCCGGATTTTTTCATATCTTCTTTTTCCATTGATCAGTCCTGCTTATCCTTTTTCTTTCCGAAGTGGAAACCTTTGGAAGGCTTCTGCGCTTTTTCCAGGGGAGACGGCACGTCTGCCGGAGGAATCTGGAACTGAGCGTCAGCCTGCGGAGCCTGGGGCTGTACACCTGCCTGAGGAACTCCGGGCTGCATACCGCCCTGTGAAGACTGCGCGCCTGCCTGCGCCTGCCGGATCTGCTGCATCTGTGCCTGGCGCTGAGCTTCATAGTAAGCGCGCTTCTCTGCGCTCTTCTTTGACGTCTTCTTCGCGATCGCGCGGATGATCAGGACGATCGCCGCGACGATGACGGCGTACAGGGCGATGAACGGAAGGGCGATCACGAAACCGATGAAGAAGTCTTTCACGCCTTCAGCCAGATCCTTGCAGCTGTTCCGGAATCCTTTGGTCATGCGTTCGAAGTCCGTTTCCGGAACGGTTGTATCGGTGTACTGCCGGACTTCCTTCACATTCAGGTAGACCGTACTGTAGTCGACCTGATTGTCAAAGATCTTGAGCCTGGACTGATACTGCTCCAGTTCATAGCGGATATCTGTGAGATGGCTCTCGATCGTGATGATCTCTTCCACCGATTCCGCTTTCTCAAGCAGTTCGAGCATGCGCTTCTGCTCTGCTTTCAGCGCTTCCACATGGCTCTGCATGTCGACGTACTGAAGTGTGATGTCCTCCGTTGACATTGACTGGGAGAGAACGTTGGTCTGCCCGGACACTTCGTCGATGAACCGGTTCAGCTTCTTTGCGGGGATCCGGATCGTGTAATTCGACCTGCGGTTCGAGTAGGTCTCGCCCCTGCTCCCGCTCACGTCGGACGACTCGATGTATCCGCCGAGCTCGGTGACCCGCTGCTGGATCGCCTGGTCGAGTGCGTCGACGTCCTCCGTCTCCACACTGAGATTCGATGTGTAGATGAGCTTGCGTCCCTTGGTCAGGGACTCAGCTTCTTCTGTGGCACCGGTCTCCGCGGCTTCTTCGGGAGCTTCGATCTCTTCTTCGTATTCGGCTTCAGCTTTTGCCTCTTTGGCAAAATCGTAGGCAGCCCCGGAGTCGTAGACCCCGGACGACGCGGGCGAGTACGGTGCTTCCACAGCCTCCTCATACATTGCCGCTTCGTTGCTGTAGGCGCCGGACGATGAATGGCTCGATCCGCATCCCGCCGTCGAGAGTGCGATCGCCGCAAGCGCAGCCGATATGATGATTGCCGGCATTCTCTTTTTCATCCTGTCCTCCTTATCATGCATTAACTGCTGACTGTTTTTTCGATTTCCGGGGAAGCCTGTATTTCTTCCCGGGCCTGTCAAAATGACTTTCTGTACTATATCCCGCAGATCAAAGCCAGCTGTTGCATTTCAAAGCAGCTTTTCTACAGATCCAAATAATTCGCTGTGTTTTCCAATCCCCTCCGCGGTGCCGACCACGCACAGGCAGCCGTCGGACATGAATGCCCGCACGTAAGGCGCGAGCGCCCGTATGTCCGCGGGGGAAGCGCTGAGCACCTCGTCGCGCTCTTTCTGAATGTCCTCCGCGGAATATTCCGTCAGGTACGCCGTCAGAGAGTATCTCGCAAACTGCGCCGGCGTCATCGGATGGTCGAGCGCAGCGACTGCGCCGATAATGTACTGCGTCATCGTCCGCTCATCCGCATCAAAGGAGGCGACAAAGTCCGCCGCGCCTTCGAAGACGCCGATCGTCTCCGCGAGGTGCGGATCGCGGTACGACACGAACACGCCGCTCCCGTCCCGGGAAAAACTGGACATGCAGCCATACGCCCCGCCCTTTACGCGGATGTTGTTCCACAGATAATTATACCCCATCATGACGCGGAGCACGCGCAGGGCGCCGGTGTAGGCATAGCCCTTCTCAAGGAAATTGCCCGCGCGGCACACGTACTGCACCTGTCCCGCCGTCGTGAATCCTTCATTCTTCTTTTCCGGGGAAAAGCGGTATTCCTCCCCCCGGATCTCCTCCTGCCCGAGAGACGACGCGAGCTCTTCGATGAGGGAAGGCAGCTTTTCCTGGTCTTCCGGCATGCCGGCCGCGTCGACGAAAAGCCGGCCGCGGGTGAACAGCGCACGGGTGAGTTCCTGCAGTTTCCGGGTAAGCTCCTCTCCCGCAAACGCTTCGCACAGGCCGTCGATCAGGCGATACGCCGTGATCCCGCTCACGAGATCAATGATCGCCGCCGGCTTTGAGAAGTAGGACTGCGCCCGGTTCGACGCCGTCACATGTCCTGCCGCCGGCATCTGCGCGCGCATCCCGGCGCGCTCTTCCTCCAGCACTTCCCGGATCCGTTCTGTTCCGGAGTAGTCGGACTGCG
>JAEEGL011852098.1_pt1 | contig 15459 bp, 13 predicted proteins | sample 9134231 | NCBI WGS metagenome assembly JAEEGL01 (sample SAMN16246548, study PRJNA631951) | gut metagenome | biome: gut microbiome; feature: rumen; material: fiber-attached | host: Bos | place: Iran: Karaj | collected 2018-10
AGACGGAATTGCGGCAATCAACACGATCAAGAGCATCATCGGGGTCAATCCCCATACCTATATTTCTTCTCCCGCGGTCCACGGCATGTCCGCCATAGGCGGCTACAGCGGCAACGCGGTCAAGCCCATCGCCCTGCGCTTTATCGCGGAGCTGGGGCAGAATCCGGCGCTTCATGGGATGCACCTCAGCGCCATGGGCGGCGTGGAGACCTGGCTGGACGCGCTGGAATTCATCCTGCTTGGCGCGGGAAGCATTCAGCTCACCACGGCGGTGATGCAGTACGGCTACCGCATCATCGACGATCTGAAGGCCGGGCTCAATTATTATTTGGCGGAGAAGGGCTTTTCCAGCGTGAGAGAAGCTGCCGGCCTCGCGTTGGACTCCGTCAGCGATACCACAGACGTGCTGGAGCGCGATACGGTGATTTTCCCGAATTTCCATCGGGAGAAATGCATCGGCTGTGGACGATGTGTGATCTCCTGCGCCGACGGCGGACACCAGGCAATCCGGCTGAACGAGGCAAGAAAACCGATCCTGGACGGGAAGAAATGCGTGGGCTGCCACCTTTGTGTGCTGGTCTGCCCGGAGCGGGCGGTCTCCTCCGGCAGAAAACGCATCACAAAAACAGTTCAGGAGAGACGGGTATGAAACGAAATACCAATCGAGCGGTCGCCGTTCTGCTGGCGGTGCTGCTGACGCTCAGCCCTGTGCCCGTGTCGGTCTTTGCGCAAACGCCGACGGTGCAGGCCGACGACGGTGCGGAGCTGTATGGCGCCTGCCAGGGCTATTCCACTTATGCTGTCGGAGAGACCTTCGCCGACAGCTTCTATTACACAGACGACTGGTTCATGGCGGAGCCCGCACAGCAAAACGACGCGCTGGCGCTGCTGTCCATGGTCCAGTACCCCGAGATCCGGGCAAAGGTCCACGCGAAGCTGGCCGATCACGGCTTCATCCTCCGCTATCTGGACGGCAAGGAGGACATCACAGGCTACAGCTATGAGCCCTGGCATATCCGCTATGTGAACGACGCTTCCATTGCGAAGGAGATCATGGACAAGGGCATTACGCTGGAGGAATACCTGGGCAGGCTGCCCACCACCGACGTCGCGCCTCCGAAGGACGAATAAGGCCTGAAGCATTTACTCCGATGTAACCGGGAGGATGCAGCTTATGAAAAAGGATCGGATGATCAGATTCCGCACACTGATTCTGGCAGGATTGCTGGTCGTATTACTTGCCGGATGTGCGGCGCAGCCTGTACAAACCAAGCAGACAGAGGCAGCGCAGCCGCAGACGGCACCGGTTTCCTATGCCGATGCAACCGTCAGCTATCTGGGACCGGAGGGCACCTACACGCAGGAGGCCTGCCAGGTGTTCTTTGACCGGGAGGGCAGCTATTTGCCCTATACCACCGTCAATGACGCAGTGCAGGCCCTGGTGGACGGGCAGACGGACTACGCTGTGATCCCCCAGGAAAACACCATCGGCGGCGCGGTGATCGACTATGTGGATACGCTGATCGCACAGACGGAGGTATCCGTCGTCGGCGAGGTGGAGCTGCCGATCACCCAGAATCTGCTGGCGCTGCCCGGAACGGAGCTGGAGCAGATCCAAACGGTCTATTCCCACAAGCAGGGCATCGCCCAAGGGAAGGATTGGCTTGCGGAGCACTTGCCAAATGCTGAAGTGGTGGAGGTTTCCAGTACCGCGGAAGGCGCTAAAATGGTCTCGGAGGGAAACGATCCCTCCTGTGCTGCCATCGCCTCCGCAGCCTGCGCAGACGTCTACCGTCTGGAGATCCTGGCGCCAGGTATCCAGAATAATGACAACAACAAAACCCGCTTCTATGTTCTGTGTCTGGATGAGCCTGAAACCGCACCGGCGGACCGGCTGGCGTTCATTGCCTTCGGAGACGCAGAGGACTTGCCTGCGCTGATGGCGGATATGGAAACGCAGGGCATGATCCTGATTACCATACATGATCGCCCGCTTAAAACCGAGCTTGGCGAGTATTACTACCTGATCGAGTGTACCGGCAGCTACAAGAATTATCAGGCAATCACCAGCGCAAGCGACTTTGCGTTCCGATATCTCGGCAGCTTTTCCGTTCGCTGAATGACAGATGCAGGAATCCATAGATGAATCAAACGGAGGCGGTATGAACATTATGATCAAAAAACTGTTTCGGCAGATGCTGGTGACGCAGATCGTGTCGTCCATGACTGTAACCCTCTGCATGCTGATCGACAGCATCATGATCGGCCGCTTCCTGGGCGTGGACGCAATGAGCGCTTACGGCCTGGCAAGCCCGCTGCTGCTGGTCTTCGCAGCCTTCGGCAGCCTGATCTCCGCGGGCGTTCAGGTCATGTGCGGAAAGACCATCGGCGCCGGCGACCGGGAGGCCACTAACGCCTGTTACACCTGCTCTGTTCTGCTGGCCGCGGGAATATCCGTAATTGGCTTCGGCTTTGTCTTCGCTTTTCTGGGCCCGCTGACAAGCCTGCTTGGAGCCGGCAGCCCCGGCCCGGACAATCCGGTCTACGGCCTGACCAAAGACTATATCACAGGTTTCATCATCGGTGCGCCGGCTTTCCTCTGTGCCCAGATCATGGTGCCCTTTATGCAGCTCCAGGGCTGCCGCACACGGCTGGTGGTGGCGGTGATTGCCATGACGGTGTCGGACATCGTCTTTGACCTGCTGGTCGTGTTCGTATTCCACGGCGGCACGCTCGGCATGGGCCTGGCCTCCACGCTGAGCTACTACATCGCCTTCGGCATCGGCATCGGCGTTTTTCTGCGGAAGGATTGTATGTTCCGCTTCCGTCCCCGGCTGTTCCGGGGAAAGACCTGCCTTGAGCTGGCCTCGAATGGCCTGCCGACAGTGATCAATTCCATCAGTATGGTCCTGCTGGTCTTCCTATTGAACCGGATGCTGCTCTCCGTGGAAGGGACCCTGGCTGTTGCTGCGTACTCGGTGATCTCCACAGTGGGGAACATCTGCTACTGCTTCGGCTCCGGGACAGGCTCCGTGGCGATGATGCTTGCTTCGATCTTCTACGCGGATCGGGACAGGACCTCGATCCGTTCGTTGGTGCAGGTCATGACACGCTGGGCCATCGTCCTGGATGTGGTCGTGACCGCTGTCGGTCTGGCGGCTGCGGTCCCCCTGATCACGCTCTTCCTCGGCGGAAATATCGCGGCCAAGTCCATTGCAGTCTTCGGGCTGCGGCTGTTTGTCCTGTCCATTCTGCCCTCGTCGGTGAATTCTACCTTCAAGAACTATTATCAGGGAATCAACCGTCTGGGTCTGACAGAGCTGATTTCCGTTCTCCAGAACTTTGTTTTTCCGGTGGCCTTCGCCTTCACGCTCAGCCGCTTCTTGGGTGTGACCGGCATCTGGCTGGGCTTCGTCTGCGGCGAGACGGCGACGCTGATCGCTTTCTCCGTCATGGTCTGGCGCCATCACGGGAGCTTCTCCCTGTCTGCGGACGCCTACAGTATGCTTCCTCCGGATTTCGGCGCGGCGGCGGATTGCTGCTTTGAATGTAAGGTACAGTCGGTTTCGGATGCAGTAAATGCCTCAAGCCAGATTTGCGAGTTTTGTCAGCAGCGGGAGATTGACCGAAGGACAGCAATGCTGATTGGTCTGAGCGTGGAGGAAATGACCGTCAATATTATTGAACACGGGTTTACCAAGGACAAACTGGACCACAACGTGGACGTACGTTTGGTGCTGGAGGAGGATTGCAAGGTCATTCGCATTCGCGACAACTGCGTCCGGTTCGATCCGACCAGCTACCTGGAGCTTCATCAGTCGGATGATCCCGCGGCCCACATCGGACTGCGGATGGTCATGGGCATGGTGAAGGAAGCGAATTATGTCAACTCTCTTGGTCTGAACAATCTGAGCCTGACATTTTAGCGGATCAGATGGAATCGCCAAGGATATTGGAAATATAAGTGCAGTGAATTGAAAAGGAGGTCATGGTATGCTGAACATTGAAAAAACAATCGAGAAGGAAGCAGGCTCCCTCACGCTGGCCGGACGGCTGGACACGGTAACCGCTCCGGAGCTGGAGCAGGTTATTCAGGAGATGCTCCCCGGTCTGACGGAGCTGACCCTTGATCTGACAGAATTGGAGTATATCTCTTCTGCCGGGCTGCGTGTCTTGCTCTCCGCCCAGAAGGCCATGAACAGGCAGGGCAGGATGACGGTCACGCATGTGAATGAAACCATTATGGAGATCTTTGACGTCACCGGCTTTTCCGATATCCTGACAATTCTCTGAAGATCGGACTGCAGATACGATGATGAAGAAAAGACAACGAAAAGGCGGCATTATTCTTCAGGTTGCCATCCTGTTTTTGGTCGGTATTCTGACGACAGGAATTCTTGCGTATGTTTCCGAGCGGCGGTTATCCAACGAAAGCGTCACAAGGCAGACGGAGCAGCGGGCCGCTGAGTTCGCCGACGAGGTGAAGCGTTCGGTCATGGAGTTTCCGGCATATGAGTGGCTGCTGTCTTATTGGCACACCCATGCGGCCAAACTTGAAATAGAATATGACGCCACTTTTGCAAGCGGAACGAAAACGGAGGCAAAGGCTGTAGAGCTAACAAAACGGCATCCTTCGCTTCAGCTCCGATATCTGACGGAAGCGCAAATCACCGCCATGCCAGAGGAGGACCAGAGGCTCTATGCCGAAGTTGCCTATTCCTGGCTGATCACGCGCATCAATGAGATCAAACGTGCCTGCAACATCGACTATCTGTTCTGCGTCGCCTCCCGGGAGCCCTACGACACGCAGTTTTTCCTGTTCAGCGGTGCGGACGAAGGTGCTGTCCGCGGTACTGCCTATGAGGAGGTTTATCCTCTGGGGCACGTCGTCACGGTTGCCGAAAGCCAGCAGGACGCCATGCGGAACGCACTGAAGAATTCCAGTCATCTGGCGGACGCCGGCGACTACGTGGATCACTATACCTATTTGTGCTCCCTTGACGATACCGCGGTTTTTATCGGCATGACCTACAGCCTGTCCGAGCTTCGCGCCACTGTGGATACCCAGACCCGGACAGGAACCGTCTACGCCATTTTGAACCAGACCTTCCTGTCCTTGCTTTGCCTCTGCCTGATTTTCTTCTTTGTACTGCGCCCCCTGCGAGGCGTGCAGAAGAACATCCGCCTGTATCGGGAAACGAAGGACAGCGGGACTGTCACGAAGGAACTCGCACAGATTCGGCCGCCCAATGAGATCGGACAGCTGTCTGAGGACGTTTCCGACCTTGCGCTGGAAATCGACGAGCATCTGGAAAAGATCCGTTCCATCACTGCCGAAAAGGAGCGCATCGGCGTGGAGCTGTCCTTGGCCACCCGGATCCAGGCGGCCATGCTGCCCCATATTTTCCCGCCTTTCCCCGGCCGCTCGGAGATCGACATTTACGCCTCCATGGACCCGGCCAAAGAGGTCGGCGGCGATTTCTACGACTTTTTCCTGGTGGACGACGACCATCTGGGCATTGTGATGGCGGACGTGTCCGGCAAGGGGATCCCCGCGGCCCTGTTTATGATGGCTTCCAAGATCATTTTGCAAAGCTGCGCCATGCTGGGCAAATCCCCCGCAGAAATCCTCACCATGACCAATCAGGCCATTTGCTCCAATAACCCGGAGAACATGTTCGTGACGGTCTGGGTGGGCATTCTGGAGCTGTCCACCGGAAAGCTGACCGCCGCCAACGCCGGGCACGAATATCCGGTGCTCAAAAAACCGGACGGTGCTTTTGAACTGTTCAAGGACAGACACGGGCTGGTTCTCGGCGGCATGGAGGGCGTCCGATATAAGGAATATGAAATCCAGCTGGAGCCCGGCGCCAAGCTCTTTGTCTACACAGACGGCGTCCCTGAGGCGACCGACGCGAACGCGGCGCTGTTTGGCATGGGGCGAACCATTGACGCATTGAATCAACAACCGGACGCCGCGCCGCAGGAGATCCTGAAAACAGTCCGCGCTGCGGTGGATGACTTCGTACAGGAAGCGGAACAATTTGACGACTTAACGATGCTCTGCGTCGAGTATCGAGGAAAGGAAGGCGCGAACATATGACAGTAAAACTCAACGGACGGATCGATTCGTCCAACGCCGGGAACGTGGAGCAGGAGCTCCAGGCGCAGATCGCAGGGCAGAAGGAGACCGTTCTGGACGCCCAGACACTGGAGTATATCTCCAGCGCCGGACTGCGCGTGATCCTGCGCCTGCGGAAGGAGCACCCCGAGCTTCGGATCATCAATGTCAATTCCGATGTCTATGAAATTCTTGACATGACCGGCTTTACCGAGATGATGCCGGTGGAAAAGGCCTACCGGGTGGTTTCCGTGGAAGGCGCCGAGGAGATCGGCCGCGGCGCCAACGGTACCATCTACCGCATCGACAAGGACAACGTGGTCAAGGTCTACAACAACCCCGAGGCCCTGGCCGATATCCAGCATGAGCGGGAGGTCGCCAAGCTGGCGCTGATCCTCGGCATTCCGACAGCCATCTCCTACGACGTGGTGAAGGTGGGCGACAGCTACGGCTCGGTTTTTGAGCTGCTCAACGCCCGCTCCTTCGCCAAAATTCTCGCAAAAGAGCCAGAGAAGCTGGATTGGTGCGTGGACGAGTATGTGAAGATGCTCAAGCTCATTCACAGCACGGAGGTCCCCGCCGGAAAGCTGCCGGATATGAAAAAAACCGCCCTCAAATGGGCGGAATTCCTGAAGGACTATCTGCCGGAGGAGGCAGGAAAGAAGCTGCTCTCCCTGGTGGAGGCCGTACCCCATGACGACCACATGCTCCACGGCGACTATCACACGAAAAACCTGGAGCTGCAGAACGACGAGGTGTTGCTCATCGACATGGACACCCTGGCCACGGGCCATCCCATCTTCGAGCTGGGCTCCATGTACAATTCTTTCGTAGGCTTTTCCGAGTATGATCACGGCGTTATTCTGAAATTCCAGGGTTTTGACTGGAACACAGCCCAGACATTCTGGCACAAAGCTCTGGCAGCTTACCTGGGCACGAACTGTCCCACAAAAATCAAAGAGGTGGAGGATAAGGCGCGCATTCTGGGCTACACCCGCCTGATCCGCCGATCCATCCGCCGCAAGGGGCTGGAGAGCGAAAAAGGCCGTGCCGAAATCGATCTTTGGAAGGGCGAGCTGCTGGAGCTGTTGGGCAGCACAGATACCCTGCTCTTTGATAAAAACGAGCTGGAGATTGAGGCGGTATCTGAGAATCTGGCGGAAGTGCTCTCCTTCCTGGAAGAGCATCTCGAGACTGCAGTCTGCCCCCCGAAGGCCCGGATGCAGATCCAACTGGCGGTGGAGGAGATTTTTGTCAATATCGCGAGCTATGCCTATCAGCCGGAGACCGGCAAGGCGACGGTGCGCGTCGAAGTCTCCGGCGATCCGGTGGGCGTGACGATTACCTTCGTCGATCACGGCGTGCCCTACGACCCGCTGGCAAAGGAGGACCCGAATATAACCCTTTCCGCGGGAGAACGGGAGGTAGGCGGTCTGGGGATCTTCCTGACGAAGAAGCTCATGGACGATGTGGCCTATGCTTACAAGGACGGCCGGAACATCCTGACGCTGAAAAAAAGCCTGTAAACAACATTCTTGCCGCTCCTGCGCAGCAGCGCCGGTGTGGCAATCCGTAATCCTTATGTCGGATATCATCAGAAAGGGAACTGATCATGACGCTTACCAGGGCAATTGATTTACACATGCACTCCACTGTTTCCGACGGAACCGACACCCCTGAGGAGCTGCTGCTTCGCATCCGGGAGGCCGGGCTTGAGCTGTTTTCGCTGACCGATCATGACGCAATCAAGGGTTGCTCCGTGATCCGCTCTCTGCGGAAAGAGCATGATCCGATGCTTCTGTCCGGCGTGGAATTTTCCTGCAAGGATGAAGAAGGTAAATATCATATTCTCGGCTACGGTTACGACCCGGATTCCGATCCGATCCAAAGCGTCGTGGCTCTTGGCCACAGCCTGCGCATGAAAAAGGTACAGGCGAGGCTCGATTTTCTGAAAACGCGCTTTGGGTTCGAGTTTCCGCAGGAGGAGATCGACAAGCTGCTGGCGCTGGACAACCCCGGCAAGCCTCACATCGGCAATCTGATGGTGAAGCACGGCTATGCCGAAACAAAAGAGATCGCGATCAAGCGCTTCATCGACCAACTGCGCATCCGGTCTGATTACGTTCGACCCGAGCAGGCGATTGCGGGTATTCTCGGCAGCGGCGGAATTCCGGTGCTGGCCCATCCCTGCTACGGCAGCGGAGACGAGCTGATTCTCGGAGAAGACCTGGACCGGCGCATCCGCAGATTGATGGACTTCGGTCTGGCGGGCTTGGAGGCCTTCTATTCGGGCTTTTCCGAAAAGCTCCGGCAGCAGGTGTTGACCCTGGCTGACAGATATCAGCTTTACGTCACCGCTGGCAGCGACTACCACGGAACGAACAAGCTGGTGACTCTGGGCAGCACGGGATTGACCGACACAGCGGAAGCCCCGGATGGGCTCAAGCGCTTCCTGAAGGATGTGGGGCTATGTGGATGCTGAAGCTGGATACGCTGGACAGGAAGCCGAAGATTTACAATATCGCGACCCTGACAGGCGTGTTCCTGGCGCTGCTTGCCGTCGTGTTCCTTCTGCAAAAAGAATGGATGGTACGCAACATCTGTCTGCTGCTTACGTTCTATTTCCTTGCGGTTGCCGTTTTATTGGTTCGGGCATTTTTCCTTCAGATCCGGTACAATCTGTACTCCTACAACACGATCATCTACCTCGGCTTTGCGCTGTTTTCAGCCTCGATTGCCCTGACCTACGCTCTGGTGTTTGTGAACGTCCGGAATTTTCCGGTGGAGGCCATCCTTCCGAATGCACTCGGTTGGCTGCTTGGCTCGGCAAAGACCTATTCGTTCTTTACCTTCCCATTCCTGTTTTTGTTTTCCGTCGCGTTGGTCATCTCCAATCTGTCCCTGATCCGTCATGAGGGCTTTCGACCTGTGAATTTGCTGGGCATTGCCCTGGCGGTTTGCCTGATCGGCGGAGAAGCGTTTCTCTATCTCCGGGACTACGCGGTATCCGGCTCTGTCCGGGAGGTTATGCTCTATGACCTTCTTACAAATCTTTTGGCCGCGATCTATCTGTATTTTGAATGCATGATGCTGGGGACCGTTGTTGCAGGCGCCGTCGCCGCCCGGTATGAGCCAAAAAAGGACAAGGACTATCTCATCGTCCTGGGCTGCGCCATCCGGAAGGACGGCACGCCGACGCCCCTTCTCCGGGGCAGGCTGGATCGGGCCCTGGCCTTTGCCAAGCAGCAGGAGACGGAAACGGGTAAAGCGCCAATCTTCGTTCTCTCGGGCGGACAGGGTCCCGACGAGTGTGTCTCCGAGGCGGAGTGTATGCTTCGTTATCTCGCGGAGCAGGGCGTTCCGGAAGAGCGGATGCTTTTAGAGGACAAATCCACAGACACCGCTGAGAACATGGCCTTCTCCAAAGCGCTGATCCTGGCACGGATACGCCCCGGGAAGGAGGTTCCCCGGGGCTATTGGCCCGGACTGGAGGACCCGGAGGCGCGGATCGCATTCTCCACAACCAATTATCACGTCTTCCGCTCCGGTCTCAAGGCACGGCGGGTCAAGCTGAGAGCCCAGGGTATGGGGTGCAGATCCAAATGGTACTTCTGGCCGAACGCCGCCGTCCGGGAATTTGTCGGACTTTTGACCCAGCACCGCCTGAAGCAGGGCGTGATCCTGCTGGGTATGATTTTGTTTTATGTTGGTCTGACTCTGGCGTACTACACAATGAATTAACCAACTGTATATAATGCAGCTTTCATCACAGCAAATTGTGAAAGAAAGGAACAAAATTATCATGGAAAACAAATTTGCAAGATTCATGCGGAACACCGGCCCGGCGCGCTTTTTCCTTCCCCTTGGCATCATTCTCATCGCCGTCGGTATTTTTCTCATGACGCTGAATTTGGGCAGCTATCTGGAGACCGTCGGCAAGGTTACCGATGTAAACGAGACCCGCAACGAGGAGAACAGCAAGGTGTATGACGTCACCTACACCTACACCGTAGACGGAGAAAAGCACCAGGTCACAGAGGAGTTCACGGAAGAATACAAGGTCGGCGACGAGATCAAGGTGTTCTACAACCCCAAGGACCCCACGCAGACCACAAACTCAATGGCCGGCCGCTACATCGCTCCGATCATGGTGGGCGTCGGCGCTCTGGCTCTGGCCTTCGGCGTGTTCCAGACGATAAAGGCCTTCAAAAAAAGCAGGGAGCTGGACACGGTCGCAAAGGCCCCCGCCGTGGTCTTTGAAGGCTTCAAGCAAGCCCCCGGCGTAACGGAGTACTACTGCCGGCACGACGGTTCCACCTTCAAGCCCGGCTATATCCTGGAGGACGCCGCACGGAAGGTTCTTTTTGAGGGCAAGATGACCAAGCAGGCCCTGGTGGGCGCCCGGACGTTCGAGTTCAACAATCACCTGAGCGGCGCCATCACCGAGCACGAGGTTGGCCATACCGTGACCCAGACCTACAACGACAACGGCTGGTCCGCCAGCTCCTGGTTCAAGTTTGACGGCAAGAACGTCTGGGACCTGCTGCATGAGAAGGGCATCCGCCTGCAGACCAACATGAGGAGCAAGTTCCCGAATTTCATCTATGAGATCAGCAAGGACGGCCAGGCCTTTGCCATTCTGGAGACCAGCGGCAAATATGTCCATGAGGATGAGGCCGTCGAGCACAAGTTGAATGTGCCCGTGGGACGGTATTTCTACCGGGTCTGGACGAATACCCGGGATTTCGAGATGCTTTTCCTGACAATCTTCGCTATTTCCGAAACTGAACAGATGGTGGTGGAATAATCCCAATGAAACAGAATGTATTGCGTTTATTGCTCGGGCTGCTCTGCGTTACCGTCCTGCTGGCGGGATGCACGAACCCGGATGCGCCGGCTGAGAGCACAGCGGGACAATCCGCAGAGCAGACTGCGGAGCACACCGAAGACAACACCGGCGATATCCCAGACGTTAACCCCGGGGATGAACCGTTTGCGGACGGCTTCAGCTGCGTGGAAAACACCGACGGCACCCTCACGCTGACCGGCTATACCGGGACGGAGAGCAGCCTGGACATTCCCGCTGCGCTGAACGGGAAGACCGTTTCTGCCATTGGAGAGAGCTGCTTTGCCGGCATGATCTGCCTGAGATCGGTCCATATCCCCGAGGGCGTCACGCAGATCGGTGATTACGCCTTTGAGTGCTGCTCCGCCCTGCAAAAGGTCTATTTCCCGTACTCCCTGAAGTCCATCGGCGGCGGCGCCTTCTCCGGCTGCGAATGCCTGATGCTGGCCGACCTGCAGGAGGGGCTGGAAACCATTGGCAATGGCGCTTTTCTGTACTGCAGCTCTCTTGTGCAGCTGGAGCTTCCCGAGACTCTGACGAGCGTGGGCGACTTCGCCTTCGCGGGCTGCGAAGCCCTGGCCAGCGTCCGCTTCGCCGGCGACAGGGTCACGGCCTTGCCGGACCGGGTTTTCTACGGCTGCACGTCGCTCTCCCGTCTGCGTTTGCCGGAATCGGTTTCCTCTGTTGGCAAGCGTGCCTTTTCCGGCTGCGAAAAGCTGGAGCAGCTCTATTTCGGCACGCCTCTGACTTCCCTGGGCGAATACGCCTTTGAAAACTGCTCCAAGCTGGCAAACGTGAATCTGACGGCGGAGGTCGTCCCCGTCGGCCTGCTGTTCGGCTGCAACGAGGTCTCCTGGTTCTCCGTCCCGGACGGAGCGACCCGTATCGCCTACGGCGCTTTCCGAAACTCCGGGATCCGCGACCTGTCGATCCCCGCTTCGGTAGAAACCATCGAGCCCGGCGCCTTCTACTCCATGCACGGCAGTCTGACGCTGGACGAGGAGAACCCGAATTATACTTTGATCGACGGCTCGCTCTATACCAGGGACGGCAAGACACTGTTGGCTTTCTTCCCTGCGGATCCCAGCGCCGAAGAACCTCAGACCGCCTTTGCCGTGCCGGAGGGCGTGGAGGAGATCGCCCCCTACGCTCTGGCCGAAAGCGGGCTGACCTCCGTGACCCTGCCCGCCTCCCTGCAGAGGATCGGAGCTTACGCCTTTGCCGACACGAATCTGGAGGATCCGGAAATCCCCGAGGGAGTGGAGGTGGACCCCGACGCCTTCCGCGCTCCCGGACAATCGGACGATGAGCCGGGACCCGAGGAGCCCGGCGAGGAGACCGCCCCGGAATTCATCGGCTCCGTGGCTGGGGATCGGAATCTCTTCCGGGAAGAGAATTACGCGGACTTCCGGGAGATCGGCAGCGATGACTTCGACGCCTGGTGCGACGAATACCTGGCCTATAACGCCGAGCAGGGCCTGCCTCTGACCCTCGAGACCATCCCCTACATTATCCGCTATAAGGGCGAGGTCGTCCCCCACTTTATGCCCATGACCGCCGTGCAGAATCGGGATCCCGCCATGTGGGAACAGGCTGCCGAGGCCTTCGGCGACGATTTCGAGCAGATGTATCTGATGATGGACCACGGCCTGTCCACGGAGCTCAGCCGCGGGAAGATGAACGGAAACCTGATCCTCTACAGCGGCCTCTATGACAGCCAGCTCATGGCCGCAGCCGGAACCGATGTCGTTCCTACCCGGCAGCAGCTGGTGGAAGCCATCGGCAATGAGTTTACGGATCCCATCATGATCAGCACCACCACCGATCCCGGCATCGCCGCTGGCTTCGGCGATACGCTGTTCATCATCTATGCCTCCCGGGAGGCCATGGAGGATCTGGGCGCCGTCTGCATCGACGCCGTGGCCCGTTCCAGCGAAAAGGAGATTCTGATGAACTCCAACGCCCGCTACCGGATTCTGGACGTGGGCAACATGGAGATCCGGCAGCAGGACCCCTGGGACCCGGAGCCCACGACCCTGTACCGAAGCTACGTATTGGTTGAACTATTATCAAATCAGGAGGAATAATTATGAACATCAATCGTATAAAAACCATTTGCATCGTGCTGATGATTCTGGCGATGCTGCTGAGTGCGACCGCATGCACCGGCACCGGCAAGGATGATTCCGTAAAAGCAGGCGATCTGGCCGCGCTGCAGGAGGAAAACGAGTCTCTGCGCACGCAGCTTACCAAGGCGCAGAACGATCTGGCCGAAGCCAACGCCGCTCTGGAAGAGCTGACCACCGGCTACAAGCGCTATAAGAACATCATCTCCCAGGACGAGGTGGAGAAGACCCTCTTCGGCCAGCCGATCTCTACGGAGCGCAACGGCGAGTACCGCATCGGCATCAAGACCGCCATCGACGGTGACTATCACGCTGCCCTGACCATCTACCAGGCTCAGGACGGTAAGTATGTGGAGGTTTTCTCCTGCGAGGCCCTGGTGGGTAAAAACGGTCCCGGCAAACAGTCCGAGGGCGACGTCAAGACGCCTCTCGGCACCTGGACCATCGGCGAGGCCTACGGCATCAAGGAAGACCCCGGCAGTCTTGTGCCTTACACCCAGATCACCGACGATATGTATTGGTGCGCCACGGGCTCCAACGGCCTCAAATACAACACTCTGCTCTATAAGAGCGACGACCCGGACAATGACTACTCTGAGGACGAACATCTGATCGACTATCCCATCCGCTACGCCTATCTGCTGGATCTTGGCTACAACGCGGCCGGAGCGCCTTATGCCGGCAACGCCATCTTCCTGCACTGCTGGAAGGAGCCGGACTATCCCACCGGCGGCTGTGTAGCTGTCTCTGAGGAAAGCATGATCAAAATCCTGCAGACCGTCACGCCCGGAACCGCGGTAACGATCTATTAATCGATTGTAATGGAAAGGACAGAGCTCCGTCTATGGAAAGAAAGCACATCAAATGGTGGTGGTTCGCGCTGGCCGTAATGCTTCTGGCTGCAGTAGTGATTGTTGCCGTCATCGCCGCAAAGAAAGCAGCACCTGAGAAGACGCCGGAGACGGAGTCCTGCACAAGTACAGAGGCGGGCACAGAGTCAAACCTCTCATCGAATTATGAGACAGAACCCGACTATTCCATCTCGGAAAACTGGGCCTATTTCGGCCTCGGCGAGGATCAGCCCGTGGACCTGTTCCTGATCTGCCCCACGGTGGACATGAAGGATGAATACAATATGGCCATGGACGACGGGGAAACGAAGGCATCCTTCCTCGGCGCTTTGAATATGGAACGGGGCATCTATGAGGAAAGCACCCGGATGTACGCGCCATATTACCGGCAGGCCTCTATGAAGGTTTACGGCCTGGCTCCGGACGAGCGCGAGCCCTGGCTTGCGCTGGCCTATACCGACGTTTCCGCGTCCTTCTCCTGGTATCTGGAGCATGAGAACAACGGCAGGCCCATCATCCTGGCGGGCTTCTCCCAAGGCGCTGATCTATGCTATCGACTCCTGGAGGAATACTTCGACGATGAGACGCTGTACGACAGGCTGGTTGCCGTCTATGCCATCGGCTGGCCCTGCACCCAGGAGCTTGTGGACGCCTACCCGCAGATCAAGCCTGCTCAATCGGCGGAGGATCTTGGCGTAGTGATCAGCTTCGACTGCGAAGCGCCGGAGATCACCGAAACCTTTATCACGCCCGGCGGGACCAAGAGTTTATCCATCAATCCGCTGAACTGGCGAACCGACGAAACCCCGGCGAACGTATCCGAAAACCTGGGCGCATGCTTCACGGATTACAGCGGAACAATCACCAGCGAAATCCCCGCCCTCTGCGGCTGCTATCTGGACGAGGAGCGCGGTGTGGTGAAGGTCACGGACGTGAGTGCGGCGGATTATCCCGCCGTTGTGCCCGGCCTTCCCGAGGGTGCCTATCACGTCTACGACTATCTGTTCTTCTATCGAAACCTGCAGCAAAACGTCAGAGTAAGAACTGAGCAGTATCTGCTCACAAAAGCGAAAGAATAACTACAGCCTTGACAGACAGAATTCGCAGTCATACACAATGTTCATCCGTGCTTTCGAACCATACGATCATCCAAGGAGAATCTAAGAAAACGGACTGCAGGTCCGAAGCGCAAAGGAGGTCCTGCGTATGTCGATCCTTTCACAGCTCAACAGTCCCTTCCTCTACATCGTCTGCGGGGCGATCATCCTCTTTATCGCGGCGGTCAGCCTGTTCTTCCTGATCCGGGCCTACCGGGCGGGCAAGGCCATGGGCATCGACACGACCAAAATGAAGCGGGTCATCGCTGCCAGCGCCACCTTCACCCTGCTGCCCAGCGTGGGCATTCTGCTGGGGGTCATCGCCCTGTCCGGCAGCCGGTGCACGCCCTGGCCCTGGCTGCGGCTGTCTGTGAGCTGGGGCCGGCACTATGAGCCGTAGGGGGCCACCTCCGCCGGC
>JAEEGL012185473.1_pt1 | contig 15459 bp, 8 predicted proteins | sample 9134231 | NCBI WGS metagenome assembly JAEEGL01 (sample SAMN16246548, study PRJNA631951) | gut metagenome | biome: gut microbiome; feature: rumen; material: fiber-attached | host: Bos | place: Iran: Karaj | collected 2018-10
AAGTGTGCCAATGAACATCGCCACGCAGGATTCGGCAGTAAGTTCAAGCTATGGATGGCAAGCCACAATCCACAACCCTATCGTAGTCTTGGTAATGGATCAGCCATGCGTTGCTCTTCTGCAGGATGGCTTGCACAGACAGAAGAAGAATGTGTCCGTATGGCACATGAAACAGCTGCTCCTACTCACAATCATCCAGAAGGATTCAAAGGTGCAGAAGCTACAGCCCTCGCAATCTTCTATCTGAAGAACGGTAAAGACAAGGATTTCGTTCGTGAACATATCCTTGACAAATACTATCCCGACTGGTCAAACAAGAAATATGCAGACTTCCACGACTCCTACACCTTCAATTCCACCTGTGCAGGAACTGTTGGTCCAGCCATCATCTGCTTTTTAGAGTCAAAAGACTATGTTGACTGCATCAAACTTGCCATCTCCCTTGGTGGCGATGCTGACACCCTTGCTGCTATCGCAGGTCCTATGGCTTATGCCTATTACAAAAAGATGCCCGATGCCTTGGTCTATCAGGCTCTGAAGAAACTCCCCGACTGGATGGTAGATGTCAGCGAGAGATTTGATGAAAAAGTAAACATTTTATTATAGTTAGATTAGATCATTATGGGTGAAAGAAAGAGTTTAAATAAGAAATCACTAACAAAATATATAGCAAAAATAGCTAATATCTCTCAGAGGAAAGCAGGCATAGTATTGAACACTGTTCTGTCTGTAATAAAAGAAGATATTGTTGATAATAAGAAATCGTCCATACCTCAAATAGGCTCTTTTATTATTAAAGAAAGAAAATCAAGAAGGTATAGAAATATAAGAACTGGAGAGATTCAAAATTCTATCCCTCGGCTATCTGTTGTGTTTAGGGCTAGTTCTTTGCTATCGAATATTCTTAATGATTTAGGGAAAGCAAAAGATAATAGGTCTTCTGAAAAAAAAAGAAAATTTTATATAGAAGACGGATCTGGTTGTAAGGTTTATTATTCTAAGCCAAATCCTGAACAAACGGCGGATTTAAGGATTAAATTTGTTCCAATCCTTTCTTTGGTTAATGAGCAAAACTTTCCAATAGTATTAATGCCTCAAACAAATTCACTCTTAAAGTTACCACGTGAAGGTAGATCTGACGTAAGAGGCTATAAAGAAAAAGATTTTCTCAATGAATTACAAAAATCAAATCTGCCTATATCGATAAGTGTAGATAAACATTTGTCCATATTAGGTAGGACTTTACCATACGAACCAGATTTTGTGTTGTATGACAAAGAATTTAACTTATATATTGACATTGAAATAGACGAGCCATACGATGGATTTTCTAGGACACCAACTCATGTTTCAAATGGATCAGATAAAATCAGAGATAAGTTTTTCATAGATAGTGGATGGGTAGTACTACGATTTACAGAACATCAAATCCACACAAATTCCAGAGGCTGCATAGCAACAATCAGTTATATAGTTGATTCTTTGCGACAGAATTTGGGAAGCATGAATCTACCAAATTATATCGTCCATGAAGACAAATGGGATTCTATTCAGGCTATTATTTGGGAAAGGAATCTATATCGTGAAAAATATCTAGGAATACAATCTTTTGAGAAGATTGTTCGGAATTTTAAAGTTATTTGTATAGATAAGTCAGATAAGATTGAACCATATTTGTCAAGACCAGAAATACACGAAAGTTTAGCAAAGTACCAAACTAATACGAATAAGGAGAAAGATATTAATAGCCAAATTAAATTTGACGAGAAGAATCATATCTATTATCCTAAGAAGGATCCTAGCGGTAACTCAGATTATATTTCTGTGACAACACTCATAGAAGAATTCTTTCCTTATTTTGATGTTGATGCTTATATCAAGAAACAGATGGAAGTGACAGGAAAAAGAAAGGAGGAAATAGAAAAAGAACTCACTGAGCCATCAGAAAGAGGAACGGCCATGCACGCAGAGATTGAGAAATGCCTTAAAGGGGAGTCTTTTGATAGTAGTTCAAAAGAATTGCAAATGTTCAAAAGATTCTATGATGATTGTATAATCCCTCAGAATCTTTCCTTTTTCGCTGCTGAAAAAGTAATAGAATTGCCAGAGCATAATATTGCAGGTACTGTAGATGCTCTATTTAAAAAGCCAAATGGGGATTATGTGATGATTGACTGGAAGAGAAGTAAACATCTTATTATTGATGGTTATCCTAGAAAATATGGCTTTGGAAGAGGATTGTCTGTTTTGTCGCACTTAGACAACTCTAGTTATTATAAATATGAGATGCAACAGAGCTTTTATAAATATATCCTTGAAAAAAGATATAAAATGAGAATATCATCAATGATATTGGTTGTTCTATATCCAACATATGATAACTATTTTACGATTAAACTTTCTAAATACAGAGAGAAAGAAGTTAAAGAAATAATAGAGATACATGACAGAATGCTAAAATAAAAGAACATGGAACTTATTCAAAATTTATCGAATGCTATCGATCTTCAACAAAAACGTCAGGATGAAGATTTTGAAGAGATGGAAGCAAAGCCATTGGCAGAACGTGTTGCAAAAGGTCATACCTTGACAAATCTCTCAATTAGCAAGATTGAGTTTTATGAAGGAATACCAAATAGTTTCTGCCCGCCTATTTTTGGAAATGATAAATTTATAGACAAAATTTATATTCATTGCGAAAACAATTGCTCTAGATATAGGGAAGGTACTACCCTTAAGCTTAGCAATGGATGTCTTAATTTTAAGATGGAGTTGGAAACTGATAAGATAGATGATTTTGTATTGCATTCTGGCGATTTTGATGTAAAAAATAATATTGTAGATTATTCAAACTATCCCAAATCAGGTTGGGAATTGAATGCTGTAAATCAAAACATAACTCAAAAATTGCTTAAAGCATCATGGCAACGTCTATATGAAAATCCAGAATTGGCAAAAAAAATGGAAATGATGCTTAATGGGAATCTTGACAATACTTATGCTCCTTTTTCTTTCTTTAGAGAAGATTTAAACGATTCACAAAATACTGCAGTTCAAAAAGCTTTAAGCTGCTCTCATTTCAGTATCATACAAGGTCCTCCTGGAACAGGAAAAACATATACTATTGCTAAGTTGTGTGTTCAATTAATAGAACAAGGATTAAAAGTATTTGTAACTGGTCCGACTCATACTGCAATTAATAATTGTTTGGTTGCCATAGCAAAAGATGTCAAAGATAAAACTAAAATAGTAAAAATAGGCGAGAAATATCAAGCGGCAGAAATACTTGGGAACTGTTGGATTACAAGAAAGACAAGACTTTCATACGTAAGTTATGAAAATAGCCAAGATTTTAGTAAATCTGGTTTTGTCATGGGAGCTACGCCTTTTTCGTTGTGTTTCCCTGCTTCAAAAAAACTACAGGGATGGAGTTTCGATTATATTATTATTGATGAAGCAGCTCAAGTGAGTATGCCATTAGCATTGGCGGCAATGACATATGGTAAAAAGGTAATATTTGTAGGCGACCATATGCAACTTGATCCTATTATACCTAAAAATACAAATAACTGGTTGTTTGGTTCCAGCGTTTTCAAGAGAATGGTAGATTTATATCCTAACCAAGTCGTTTTATTAAATCAGTCATATAGACTCAATGAAAATTTAATACGTATTCCTAATCAATTGTTTTACTCTGGAAGAATAAGCTCATGTTGCAATATTAATGATGACTATAAAGATTTTGTGTGCCGAAAACACTCAGACATAATTAATAATCCATCAAACGAGTTGTTAATTATTCATCATGACTTTGGTGCATTGGGTCGTTCGCCATTTGAGGCAGAGATGATAGCCGATATGGTTCTTGATTTTCTTTATAATGGTGTTAGTCTTGATGATATAGGTATTATTAGTCCATATCGCGCACAAATAAGAGAAATTAAGAGGGCTCTAGTAGAAAAAAATGTTTTAACTGAAGATAATTTGGATTCCGTCTTTGTCGATACTGTTGAAAGGATGCAAGGGCAAGAGAAGGATTATATTTTCTTTAGTCTAGCCAACTGTAATCCTGAAGAAGTTGAAAATCGTCTGGAGTTCTTTTATAGCCCCAATAGATTAAATGTAGCAATTACTCGTGCTCACATCAAGTGTATAACTCTCACAAATGAAAAAATCTTTAATATCTGTAGAGAGCGATTGGATTCGCCAGATAATTCAGTTGAATTAAATACAGGAATGAAAGCATATCTTGAATTTGAGGCATTATCAACAAAGATAGAAATTGAGGATCAGAATTCGAAGAGTGGATGGTAACAAATATTCTGAAAGAAAAGGAATGACAATTCTAATATTATATGTATCTTTGCAGAAAACTGTGTGAAATGAGGATACTAATTATTTTATTTGCTGTTATATATAGCCTTATTAGTCGTGCACAGATAATTGAGAATCCTGTGTTTGACAAGACGGATTCTCCCCAATTTCATATTGATAAGATAGAGGTAACAAAAGACTCCACCTTTGTCTATTGTACTTATTATGCAGATCATAATTCATGGGCTAATATTTCACCAGAAGCTTATTTAGAAGATGTATCAACTGGGGAGAAATCCGTTATCATAAAATTAAAAGGTTTACCTTTTGCACCCGAAAAAAAAAGATTTAAATATGCAGAAAAGTCTTCTGTTATATTGATATTTCAAAGTATTAATAATTCAAATAAGATTAATTTGATAGAAACTCCACAAGAGAAAGGTTTTAATATATATGGAATTAGTTTGACAGAGGGGAATGATACTATTTACAATAATATAAGTTTGGTAAGAGCCCAGTCGTTATGGTCATTTGCGGAATATTATGCTTCTATTCAAAATTATGAGAAAGCGATAGAAAGAGAGACTCAAGCGATGTATACTAGTAAAAAATGGTTTGGAAGATTGAGCGAGCATTATGAACATTCAGTTGGAATGTTAGGATTTTATAATTTTCAAATAAAGAGATATGATGAGGCCATTGCTTATTTATCTAAAGATTTGCAATTAATCAAAGAAATTGCAGGAGAGAAATGTCCTGGATATGCAATAACTGTTTCTGCATTAGCGAGTTGTTATCATGGTAAAGGAAGAATAATGGACGCATTACGCCTATATAATAAAGCGCTTGAACTTGCAAAAAAATATAGAATAAAAGATACTGATATTGCAAGGATGCTGGTGTCAACTGCGTATGTATACGAAGATCTGGGGGATTATCCTAAAGCTATACAATTAGCAGAAGAAGGTCTTACCATAAAAAGACAAAATCCAGAGGAGGATAATCTCGGGTTTAGTCCAACATTATCTTTGCTATCTCGTTTATCTTCTTATACAACCCCATTAAAAGCATATGATTATCAGTTAGAGGGTTATAATTATGATTTAAAAAAATATGGGAAAACCCATCCTTTAACTATAAAATCTTTAAGTGATCTGGGTATTGCTTGTGCTAATATCAATAAATATGTAGATGCATTGAATTATACAATGGAGGCATTGGAATTGACAAGAGATAATCCTGAAATAACAAACTTGGTAATAGGACCGATACTAATGAACATTGGACAAATATATGAAAATTTGTATACTATGACCATGTATGAAGAAGCTATTCGTTATTATTTATTAAGTATAAAACAATTTGAAAAAGAAAAACATTCTCCTCATCTCGCTAATGCTTATACTAAAATAGCAAGAGTATATGCAAAATGTTCTAATTATGAGTATGCATTAAATTATTCAAGAAAGGCTATAGATATATTTAAAAATTCAGATATGAATGAGATGAAAAGCATGAATTCCTCACAGAAATATTTATTTTGGAAAAATTTTCATATCCTTTTTGATTCAGACTTCCCTTATTATGTGTCACAATATAAGAACGGTCAAGCAGTATCAGAACTTTATGATTTAGTGTTATATAAGAAGAGTATTTTAAGGAATGACAATTATGTTAAAGAGTCTTGGGAAAGCATTAGAGATTCACTAGATAACAAAAGTATTGCAATAGAGTTTATAAGTTTTATGAATCTTCAATCAAAAAAAACAGAACTATTCGCTTTAACCATAAAAAAGGGATATGATTATCCTCACATGACGAAATTATTTGATTTGTCACAGTTCAAAGATATTAAGGAATCCCCAATTCCAGATGATGAAAAGAATCAATTGTATTCAGAAATTTTATGGGAACCGATAAAAGGAGAGACTGAAGGCGTAGAAAACATCTATTTTTCGGCCACAAGCATACTGCATACAATAAGTATAGAGTACTTACCAGTAAATAAAAGAAATGATTGTAATATATATAGAGTATCAACAACTGGATTGGTGTCACAAATCAAACAACGTAAAAGATATAATAGTTCTGTGCTATTTGGAGGATTAGATTATGATTTTACAATACAACAGAGTGATACTATAATTCCAATAAAGAGATCAGGATTCTCTCGTCTGGATAACACTTATAGTGAAGTTTCAGAAATTGCCGAGTTGATGAATAAATATATGATAAGCACCAAGGTATATACTGGAAAAGATGGAACTGAAAAGCAATTAAAGGAATTGAATAATAGTGATATTGATATCCTTCATTTGTCGACACATGGCATGAATGTTAGAGCGGAAGATGTAAAAAGAATGAAGGAAGATAATAATTATTTGTTTTTACTAGAAGATTATGATAAGAATTTCTTTTATGTTGAGAGTGCACTATCACGTTCTTTTATGGTTCTTTCTGGTGGAAATAAATTGGCTAGACATCTCATAACAGAAAGTTTAGAAGACGATGGGATTATAACAGCATTAGAAATATCAGCACTTGATTTCCATAACGTTGATTTGGTCGTTTTATCAGCATGTGAAACAGCTCAAGGAGCGTATGGAGATGATGATGATATCTGGGGTTTACAACGTGCATTCAAGAAATCTGGGGCTAATACAATCTTGATGAGTTTAGATTTGGTTGATGACGAAGCAACAAAGATTCTTATGGTTGAGTTCTATAAGAACTTAATGAGTGGCAAGACGAAACATCAATCTCTGAAAGATGCCCAAAAGTATCTACGGAGTGTTGAAAATGGGAAATATAATGATCCCAAATACTGGGCATCGTTTATTATGTTGGATGGTTTGAATTAATAATGATATTTATAAAGATGGTAAAAGAACTGAAACATACTCGATATGTGTATCATTACACAAGTCTTGAAGCCTTATTCGCAATATTAGAAAACTATCGGAAGGATATAAATAAGGACGACTTAGTGTTTCGTGCGTCAAATATTTATAAGGTAAATGATCCCAAAGAAATGGAGGCTGGCTATTCTGTGGTGAAATCTTTTTTGCAAAGATATGAAAAAGAGAATGTCCCCGAATTATTTTGGTTATATGATATTGCCAACAACAAAGAAAATGAACAAAAGTGTAAAAACGATTACATTCACCAGGAAGATTATATTGTAGGAATAGGAATCATTCCTTATACAGTATCTTTTTCGTCTCGAAGAGATTATCTCCCGATGTGGTCTTTGTATGGAAAAACAGGCAAAGGTGTATGCTTAAAATTTGATGCTTACAAAATTATAAAAGACAATACGAAAATGCAAGTTGGATTTGTGGCATATGATAATAAATCATGTTTAAGGTCAATGAAGGAAATAATACCCCAATTATATCAGTGGTATATGAATGATTATAAAGACAAATTGGAGAAACTGAGTAATGAAAAGAAGCTTCAAGAATTAGCTACAATGTGCCTTTCTGCTTCACCATATATTAAGTATAAAGATTATCAATACGAGAAGGAATTTAGACTTACTTATCTTAAGCACTATGGTAATATAAATAAGAAAATATCTTTCTCGGATTTTTCTATGGGTTATAAAGTGGAGCCATATGTAAAGGTGCCAATATCTGTATGTGCACTTAAAGAAATAATAATGGGGCCAAGTATGGATGGTGATACCATGAAAAATGTAATAAAAAGTGAGATGGACATATGTAATATACAAGTGAGAGTTTCAAAATCAAAAGTTCCCTTTCGAATATAATGAATTATTATCTACAAAAGAAGATGATAGAAAAGATCAAATAGTTCAAGTACAATGAATAAAAGGATAATCTGTTATTTAGTTCTTTTGGTTTGTGGCTTATGCGAACCTTTATACTCTCAGGATTCAATAAAGGTTCCTGGAATAGTTAATAATGTCGATAGTACTTCTAATGACCAGTCTTTTGACAAATTAATTAACAAGCTAACCAAAGATAAAAATACAATAGAGAAGTCTAATAGTAAAGAAAGCATAGATTATCTGGATGTTTTATTGAATCTATCCTATGCATATAGATCAGTAAATCAACTAGATAAAGCATTAGAATATGCCCAACAAGCCAATACAACAGGGGAAAAGATAAAAGATGTAGATTATTCTTCATATCTTTACACACTAGAGTATTTATCAAATATATACTCTAATTTGAAACAATATGATAAGGCAAACTTCTATGCTGAAAAATGTTTGTCTTTAATGAAAGAGAGAAAGGATATAGCAATTGTTGATAGATTGCCAACACTAGATAGTTTGATCGTATATAATTGGAATATTCCTGATATTCAGAAAAGTAACTCATATGCTAAAGAAGCGTATCTCATTAGAAAAAGTTTAAATATATCTGGGGATGATTTGGTGAGAAACCTTTACTATTTATTACACTCAAATTACAATATTGGGAAATATGAAGAATGTGAGGTAAATGTAAATGAGGTTCGAGAGATTTATGGAGATGCGTATAATACGGGCTATAAACATTATTACAATGACATGGAAGCTCTTATGCATTCTTTCTTCAAGAGACAATTGTATAAAGAAGCATTAGATACTTCAAACGAGATAGTGACAACCTATATGAAACAATATGGAGAAGAAAATGAGTATTTAGCTAGCATAATAGATTATCAAGCCTTAATATATTCTTATCTTGGGGATACGGAGAAATATCATGATTATTCTCTTAAAGCATTAGAAATAACAAGAAATTTTAGTGGAAAGAACAGCCATCAATACTTATCTAGATTAAGCGATTTAGCAAATCATTTTTATAATATGGGCTTCTTGGATGAGTCATATGAGATGTTTAAAAAATCTACTAATATTGCTAAAACTTTATTCGGTAAGAATCATATGTACTTTGTCTCAAATTATTTATTGGCAATGAGTATGTGGGATAAGTATAAGGATAAGATAGATGATGAATACAGGCTTGATGATTTATACAATTTTCTTATAATATGGCAGAAGGTGATCTTAGGTATCAATAGTTTTGAGAAAGATCTTGTAAATGGTGCCAAAGAGATTATAGAATTGTATTTACAGGCAGCATTGCCTAATCTAATTATTCAGTTTGGGCAAGATCCCATCGCAAATAATAGCCTCTACAATTGTATGCTGTTGCAAAAAACTAAGATATCAAACATAAAAGAATTGAAGGCACAAATACAAAACGAGTTAAGTCATGATTATCAACAGTTGTTTGTGGATTTTTGTAATGCAAATAGCGAATATTTTAAGAATCAGTTTCATTATAGTCCAGAAATAGTTAACTCATGGTATAACAAAATAATTCAATATATAGATACTTTTTTAAAGGAATCATTGTCATTTAGCCATTATTTAGAGGGAAATATGACGGTGGAGAAGATAAAGGAAAATTTGTTTGACAATGAAGTAGTAATTGATTTTATACCGCTAAGACATCTCAATAACAGGAATAATGATTACTTCGTTGTATTAGATAAAAAAATGGCGTGTCCTGATTTTGTTCCGATATCAAATGCATCAGAACAAATATTGCAAATATGCCGCTCATATAAAACTACATATTTATTTGTTGATAAAGACTCTATTTTATCTATCCTTAATATTGACAGGAACAATCCTAATTTCATTATTGGATATGATTCTTCAGTTGATCATCTAATTAACAGGAGTTCAAAAAGTCATGGAATTATACAGAACTCCATCATTCAAAAAGAGAAAAAAGAAGACTTAGATGTTTTTTCCTCTGCATATGATGTATTCGACAATGGAGTAAAATTTTATAATAAAAAACAATACGAAAAAGCAATTGAGGTTTTTTATCAATGCGATTCTCTAATGTATATTGCGAAGGGTGATGATAGTAATTATTTGGGTCATGGGCTTCATTGGATTGGAAGTTGTTATCATCAAATGGGCATGGATAGTATTGCTGCACTATATAGTAATTACTATAATCTTGTTCCTATTAACATGAGATTAACTATTCAATCCGATTCCATATTAGATATTGCTGAATCTTTATATAATAAAGGGGAAAAAGAGCATTCGTTGCAAAAATACATAGAAGCATCCGAAATAGAGAAAAGAAACCTTGGTAATAATAGTTATTGGTACGCAAATACAATAAGCCATTGTGCAGAAATCTGTAACGAAATAGGAGATTATAAAAGAGCTATTGAACTTGAAAAGAAGGCATTTAATATTAGGAAACAATCCACAGGTGTAGATCACATAGATTATTATTGGTCGTTAAAAAATTTATTCCAGTCCTATTCTGCATTAGATTTAATTGATGACGTTATTTATTATGAAGAAATGATGGTTCAGTTTATGGAAAAACATAAAGATATATTTGGTAAAGAGTATTTGTTTTATCCTATATACAATCTAAATTTAGCAATTCATAATACTGAGAAAAAAAACAAAACTGTAGCAGATTCATATCTAATGAAAGCTGTTAATTCTGCAGATTTGCTATTAGACAATCCACCTGCATATATGAGCTTACATTATCAGTCCATTTATTACTTAACAGCGACGGGTAATGATAGCCTTTCTTTTGAATTATGTAAAAAAATAATCCCTTTTTATGAAAAGAATAAAGATGAGCTAGAAGATTCAAACAATTATTTTGAATTATTGAATATTATAGCTAATCATTATAGTACTCAAGGTGATTATATATCAGCAAGTGTTTATCAAGAAAAGGCTCTAAATGAAGTGAAAGATAAAACAGATAAAATATATAGAACCGCCTTAAGTAATATTGCATTAACGTACTGTGAACTCGGTCGTATAGAAGAGGCTATAAATAATGCTGAAAAAGCTGTTGCCTTGTGCGATACAATTCAAAATATAAATGAATATGCAACTGGATTACTAAACTTAGCCCATTGTTATTCTAGCGCAAATAGATTAAAAGATGCTTTGCGATGTGGTAAGAAATGTTATAATATTCTTAAAGAAAACTTGGGCATTGATGATCCTTATACGTTGGTAGCAGCAACTAATCTTGCAGCTTATTATAATAATCTAGGCTATCATGAGGAATTCGAAAAATTGCTTTTTGCAGTAATGGAATCTGCAGAAAAAGATAAGCAGAAAAATAGTTTTATTTTGGGAACTGTGTACAATAATATAGCTATGGATCCGCTGAGAAAGACTGATTTGCTAGAAAGCTTAAAATACATCAACATGTCATACGAAATCAGGAAAACTACATTGGGAGAAAACAATCTATATACTATCCAATCTCTCTACAACAAAGGAAGATGCCTGCTTGATATAGATAGTATCGCAGAAGGTGTAGCATGTATTAAACGAGCATTGAATCAAACAAAAGATTTAATCGGAGTTAATAATCTTCGGTATATTGAAATGATGGAAATATTACCAATCATTTATGGAAGGGCTCATGATTTAAAACGTGCTGTAGAAATAGAAGAAGAAAGGAACTCATTACTGAAGGGAATAGTTGATGAAAGTTATCCTACTTATTTAAAGTCATTAGACAATTTATCTGAGTTATATTTTTACACAAATGACACTTTAAGGTTATATAATACTGTCATTGACGAATCGAATATATATAGAAATAAAATTCTTTCTAACTTTCCTAATTACACATCGATTGAGAGAGTTAATGTAGTTAATGACATGGTTAGATTTTATGATTGGATATTTCCACTTGTGTGTTATTATAAAAAACAACCAAATCTATGTGCAGAATTTTATAATTCCATATTACTTAGGAAAGGATTATTGCTCAATTCTGAAATTGAACTCAGTCGTCTAATAAGAGAAAGTGGTGACACCGCACTAATTCGTCATTACAATGAATTAATTGTGAATAAAAATATCTTAAACAAACAATATCAATTACCAATAGAGCAACGTATTTTTGATACAGATTCGTTAAGGCACACTATTAATGAAGAAGAAGATTTCATAGTTTCTGCATCAAAAGAATATGGAGACTTTACTCGTCGATTTAGTTATAGTTGGAAAGATATAAAAGATAAATTGAATGCTGATGAAATAAGTGTAGAGTTTGTGATGTTTGATGATACTTGTGCGATTCAGAATAGAATCTATTATGCTCTTATCATAAATAAGTGTTCCAGTAGTCCAGAACTTATTCCTTTATGTATGGAAGAACAGATTCAGGAAGCTTTGAATCGCGACAAAACAGATGGGATATATCAATTAATCTGGAGTCCAATTCTACAAAAAAAGAATAGTATAAAAAAGGTTTTCTTTTCTCCAAGTGGCATCTTAAATAATATAGGAATTGAATATGTAGGAATAAATGATCATGAGAATATTTCTGATAAGTACACTTTATTTAGATTATCTTCTACTCGAGAGATAATTGAAAAACGAGAATCATTCTGTAAAAAAGCAGCTCTATTTGGTGGATTAGATTATTCTGCTGATACAGATTTCTTACTTGCTCAAAACAAAAGGTTAGGAATAGAATCATGTTCCTCTTTGATGTACAGAGGGCTCTCGGATTCGTTATCATTAAGAAACAGTTTTGAGCCACTCTATAATACAAAAGTAGAGATATCGGAAATTGGAGAGACATTGAAGAAAGGTAATGTATCTATTTCCATGTATAGTGATACGTATGGAACTGAAGAATCTTTCAAAGGATTATCGGGAAAAGGAATGAATATTATTCATCTGGCTACTCATGGTATGTATATTGGTTCATCAGAAGCAGAATCTAAGAAAAAGAACACAAATCTGTCTTTTATTCAATTGGATGATTATAATAATGGTTTGATTCAAGAAGACAAGTCCCTTACTAGATCCTTCTTGGTGATGTCTGGTGGCGATATGTTACCTAGTCACACCATTATACCTGACAATATGGAAGATGGCATTCTTACTGCTTTAGAGATATCAAAAATGGATTTTAAAGAATTGGACATCGTGGTTCTTTCTGCATGTCAAACAGGCTTAGGAGACATCAATAGTGAAGGGGTGTATGGACTTCAGCGTGGATTCAAGAAAGCTGGGGCTAATACAATCTTGATGAGTTTAGATAAGGTGGACGATGAGGCGACTAAAATACTGATGGTGGAATTTTATAGGAACTTGATGAGTGGTAAAACAAAGCATCAGTCACTAAAAGATGCTCAGAAACATCTTCGGAGTGTTGAGAATGGGAAATATGATAATCCCAAATACTGGGCATCGTTTATAATGTTGGATGGATTAAATTAAAGATAGGGGATCCCCTATCTTTATTCTGATTTGTTCTTTGGGAGAATTTCAACAGGATATTTGAGATATTTTACTCGTACAGATTCTCCTCTTTCTACTTTTGCGGGGCTAATAGTTTTTTGAATTCCATCTATTTTTACAACTTTCATCCCTTGGCTTGATGCCATTTTGTTGAGATAAGCTAAAGAATCTTTTTTTAGTATAAACTCGTCACTCATGTGTTCACCACATTCTACAGACACCTCAGCATCTCCTCCTTTTGAAAAATCGTAATCTTCTTCCGCATTTAAAGAACCATTACTTTCTTTTCTAATTTTAATATCCATAATTTATTGTTTTTGTGGGGCATACCTCAATCCACCGTTTAACTTTTCAGTTATTTCGATTGGCTCTAAGGCTCAGAAAATCAAAAATAAAAGGAGAAAGAGATTATTCTCAGTTGCAAAGGTACAAGTTTTTTCTTGAATCTTCCCAATATAAATGAAAAATTTTATTCCTTCAACTTTTTTCTAAGTTCTTCCGCTTTTGCAGCGATTGGAGTATCAGGATTGTCTTTAATGAGTTTCTCCAATACAGGAATAGCCTTGCTTATTTGGTCATTCTTGATATAGGCAAGGGCGAGGTTCCAAGCAATATCATTCGCATAGAGATAATAGGTCTCATCAGTATCAAGAGAGGCATAGATGGACTCTAACTCCTTGATTGTTTTATCTGCATTCCTTTCATTAAAGAGGCTATATAGATGGTATACTAAAGTGGAATCAGTATCACCGCGAGACAACTCCTTAACATCATATTGCATATAATAGGGTGAGACAAGATTGGTTAATTCTTGATGGCGTTTGTCAATGGAATAGCCAAAGAAGATGGCAAAGACAGCCGCAATTGAAGTAGCCCACCAGACAAGAGTACGAACTCTGTTCTTGGTGTTCTGTTGGATGAGTTCTTTCTCTTTCTTTGCATTCTGCTCCCTAATACCTTTAATCAGCGAGACTGTCGCTAAAACGTGGGCACGAAGTTCTGGGTCCGCCTTTATCTCTTGCTTAAAAGTCGCTTCTTCATCCTTAGTCATCTCGCCACGCACAAAGGCATCGATGCGGTCGTCAATAGCCTGTTGTAATATCTCGTTGTCCTTATCCATATATCTTGTTAATTAACTCGTTATACTTATTTCGAAATTTCTGTGCACATTTGTATTTTTGTGCCTTAACAGAATTAGCATCCTTTAAGCCGAAAAGGTCTGCAATGGTAGAGGTCGTATAATCGTACCAATAATAACCTAATAATATATCTTTGCAGGTCTCTGTCATAGATGCAATAATCTGATTAACTAATCTTTGTTTTCGAACTTCTTTGTCCTCGGCTTCAGTATCAATACAGAAACCATAAAGTTCATCTACTTTATCATCACGTATCGCATTCGGGTTTGTAATTTTCTTTTCCTCTAATAAAGGACGGGCTGTATTATGATTTCGTAGGAATTTAAGTGCTTGATTGTTGCATATCTTTAATAAATACACACGAAATGGACATGTAAGTTTAGATAGTTTTCCTTTCTCCAAATTCAAATAAAGAGCAGAAATAGTTTCTTGGCAAATATCTTCAATATCATCATCCGAAATGGTATAATTCTTTCTTAAATAGTTTATAACAAATTTTCTTTCATCTTCTATCTCTTTCCTTTTCTCAGTAGAGACTTTGCCATGAAAGAAATTTTTTAGATCGAATATAGAAATCTCTTTTGCCATACTAATAACTGGTTTCTGTTACCAAGTTCTGGTTGTTAGACCAATGCCCCCCATTCATGATAGATGCCTTGAGATTCGTAAGAAATTCATTGGCATTGATAGAAAGGGGCTTTTGTTTCAATGTCT
>JAEEGL013019482.1_pt1 | contig 15459 bp, 12 predicted proteins | sample 9134231 | NCBI WGS metagenome assembly JAEEGL01 (sample SAMN16246548, study PRJNA631951) | gut metagenome | biome: gut microbiome; feature: rumen; material: fiber-attached | host: Bos | place: Iran: Karaj | collected 2018-10
CCGGCATTATAATGTCCAGAATTGCGAGGTTTTCTCTATGACAAAACATTTTCCATTTTATAATCAAAACGCGCAAGCGTTTTCCGAAATTTTCCATTTTCCATTTTCCATTTTCAATTAAACAGCGCGATAAACTGAAATCTGAACGTATCCATGAATTGACAACCCCGTTCAATAATGATAATATATAAAAAAGACTAAAAAACGGAGGCCGCGATCATGTTTCAGCAGAGCTTCGGAACACTTACCGTAACCCAGGTGCAGACCAAAAGCGGAAAAGAAATGCTGATGCTGCAGCGCAAGAACGATACCCGCATTCTGGTGGATTACAAGGAAGACGCCCAGGAAGACGGGCAGCACGCCTATATGTTCGATAACAAGCTCGTTATCGTCGTGCACTGGAGCCGCTACACCCAAGAGGATTTTGAGGCGACGTTCAAAAACATCCTTCAGCTGCGCATGGGCCTGATGCGTTCGGGGCTGTGCATCACCGTAAAATTCGGCGGCTACCAGTGGGGCAGCGTTAAGACCCTGCCGGGCGTCATGGGCACGTGGTGCGACCCCGATAAGCCCTTCGACCGTATCACCTTCATCTTCGCCGATTCAAACAACGGCAACGTGATGGGTTACCGCGATTTTATGCTGAACAAGACCATGGCGGATTTTCTGAAGTCCGCTAACAACCAGAGCTATCAGTTCTTCGCCGAATCCAGCGCGAAACGCCCCGAATACCGGTCCGTTGCCGAGCTGATGGACGACTGGTGCCTGGTGGCGGCGCAGGATCTGCAGAGCATGCAGAACATCGATTACGAGAAGATGGCTTCCTACCCCGGCATTTACGGCATGAACGCGGACGTGGAGAACCGCCCGAACTTCTTCCAGTGCTGACCATCCGGGCACGGTTCCCCCTGCGGGGCCGCCCCCGGCATAAAAAGCCCCGCACAGAATGAGGAAGGAGCAACGAAAGATGGAAGAAAAACAAAATTCCGGTTGTTTATCCGTTTTCGTACCGTTTTTGCTGGCCTGCTTTGCAGCGGTGATGGTTGCGGTTTTTTCCAAGGGAAGCGATATCGCCCGGCGCCCGATAAGCGAGAGCGATACGGTGATCCCCATTACGCTGCGGGCGGAAACGACCACGCGCCCCGCCGAGCAGACCACCGCAGAACCTACCACTTTACAGAACGACGCGCCCCCCGCCGCCAGTGAGGAACGATACCACTACCGGCAGCTGAACGCGGTGGAGAAGGATATCTACGACCGCGTGCGCAATGCGGTGGAAGCGGGACAGACAAGCCTTACGATCAATAACGTGGAGGCGAATACCTACGTTTCGGCGCTGGCAAAAAGCGTTTACGCCTTCGTAAGAGACTATCCCCTGTATTTCTGGCTGCGGGAAGGCTATGAAACCACCTACCTCACCCGCACCGGAGCCAACAACGATACCGTAAACGTGGATCTTGTATGTATGGCGTTCCATACCGCCGGTATGAACACGCAGAAATACCAGACCGATCTGCAGGCAAAGGTACGGGAGATCGCAGCGCAGGCGGAAAACCTGCGCACCGATTATGAAAAAGCGCAGTATGTACACGATTACCTCATAACGCACGCAGAATACGACACCGAGGGGTTCAACGAAACCAAGAAAGACAAATACGACGCAGAATACGATTATATCTTTACGCCTTACGGGTGCCTGTTCAACAACAGGTGCGTATGCGAAGGGTATGCAAAAGCATATAAGCTGATCCTCGACACGCTGGGGATCGAATGCATTTACGCAGCGGGCACGGGCGACGGCGAGCTTCACGCGTGGAACGCGATACTGCTGGACGGCGACTACTACTGGGTGGACGTGACCTGGGACGATCCCGGCTCGGAAAACTGGCCGAACGAGGCCAAGCACACCTATTTCTGCATGACCGACAAACAGATCGGGGTAACCCATGAGGCGGAAACCAAATACTTCACCATGCCGGTCTGTTCCGCCGACAAATACAATTACTACGTTTATAACGATCTGATGCTCACCTCCGCCGATGCAGCGGAAATGGCTGAGATCCTGAACCGCGCCCCCGGCGAAAAACTGCTTGAATTCGGCTTTACGGACGCGGCGAAATCAACGGCGGAACGCATCTCCAGCAGAAGCAACCTCACCGACGTGCCGCGGATCGCGGATTCGGAGCATTACTGGTATGTGATCGACGATGAAAACAACGCGGTGCTCGTCCATATAGAATAATAACTTCCCTCGCTGAGCGGGGCATGAAAAAGATCCGGAACGCTCCCGTGTTCCGGATCTGCTTTTTTATGATGCTGCTGCGGCTCCTTATCTGCCGCCGGGGCCGCCGCCCATAACGGGCTCGGGGATGGAATCCACCTGCTCGCCGTTGATGACGATCGTACCGCCGGTATAAACGGCGTCGCCGTCGTAATCGATGGCGGACATGGGAGCGGTGATGTTCACGGTACCGCCGCTGACGATCACGTCGCCGTTGGAATCGATGCCGTCGGTATCGCCCTGGCCCACCGTAATGCTGATCTCGCCGCCGGTGATCTCCACCGTGGCGTCGTAGGCGTCGCTCTTCCAGCCCGCGTTTACGCCGTCGTCCGCCGCGTCGATGCGCACATTGCCGCCGTTGAGCTGCACGTACGTCGCCTCAATGCCCTCGCCGGCCTTCACGGTGATCTCGCCGCCGTCGATCTGGCACACGCTGTTGGCATGGATGCCGTCGCTGCCGACGGTGATATTCACCGTACCGTCCGCCAGCAGGATCCAGCCGAGGGCGTCGTCATCATCGTTTTCGGCGTGCAGGCCGTCTTCATCCGCGTTTACGGTGATCTCTGCGCCGCCGCATACCGCGATATAATCGTTGGCTTCAACGCCGTCGCATGCTGCGGTGATATGATATACGCCGCCGGTAATACGAAGCCCGTCTTTGCCCGTAACGCCGTTGCCCATGGCGGAATCCACGGTCAGCGTGCCGAGGCCGTTCAGCACGATATCGTCCTTCGCGAAGATCACGGCGTCGGTCTTGGTGCTGCCGTCGGAAGTGAATTTGCCGCTGACGGCAAGGGTGTTTTCAGTGCCCTCCGCCGTGGTGATAAAGCATTTATCAGCGTTTACCACGTAGATGGCGGGCGTGCTGTCGTTGGTGATATTCACACCGGAGAGCACCAGCTGCACCTTCTCGGAGCCGTCAACGTCCACACGCACCGTGCAGTTTTCCGCCGTGCCGGTGATCACGTATACGCCCTCGGCGGTGATATCCACGTCTTTGCCGCTCTGAACGGTGATCTCTTCGGCGTCGGACATATCGGCGGTCTGCTGCAGGTCGCGCGTGGTGAATACGTCGGATGTATCCAGAACGCCGCCGCTGCCGCCGGTATACGACGCAGTTACGCTTTCGCCGCCGGACGTTGTGACCGCAGGAGTTTCGGAAGCAGGCGTGTCGCCCCCGGAGCCGCATCCAGCCGCGCAGAGCAGAAGGCATACCGCGCAGAGGATCGCTGTGATCTTATATTTTTTCATTGTTGAAACCTCTTTCTCTTGGTTTGTCTGATATCAGCATAACCGCACAAAATTAAACGAAGTTTAAACGGCGCTGCATTTTTCGGCATCCGCACCGTTATCGCCCGCAGTTTTCTTTTTTTTTCGCAAACCGCTTGACAGATCCGACAGAATCCTTTACTATTTTTGTATTATATAAAAAGAGGTTGTGAAGCTATGCCCTATCTGATGCCCCTTGCGCTGCTGCCCGCCATCGTGCTGCTCGTGTACATCTACAAAAAAGATAAAGCGGATAAAGAACCGCCGAAGCTTCTGGCCGGTCTGCTCTTGGCAGGCGTCGGCGTGGCGCTGATCGCCGGATTCCTGAATTCGGGCCTGATCATTCTCGAAAACAAGATTTTCGGCCTTCCGCTGGATTACATGGAAAACGACCCGCCGTTTTCGTTTTTCACGCACCGTTTGTATAACTTTATTCAGGCGTTTATGATCGTGGGGCCCGTGGAAGAAGGGCTGAAATGGCTCTTCACCTGGAAGATCACCTCGAAAAACAAGAATTTCAACAGCCTTTTCGACGGCGTGATCTACTGCGTGTTCACGTCTCTCGGCTTTGCCGCGTACGAGAACATCGGTTACGTGTTCCAGTACGGTTTTTCCGCTGCCGTGTCGCGCGCCATCACCGCAGTGCCCGGACATATGTTCTTTGCGATCATCATGGGCTACTTCTACAGCATGTGGCACCTTCAGTATCAGGCGAAGCATCTTGAGAGCGAATGCGTAAGGCTGAACTATATGAAGCAGCCCGCCGCCTCCGCGTTCAATACCCGCAAGCCGCTGATCGCGAGCATCCTTCTGCCCATGGCGGTACACGGCTCGTACGATTATTGCTGCTTTGTGGGCACCTATTTATCCATGGGCATCTTCTATCTCCTGCTGATCGGCCTGTACATTTACTGCTTCACCATCGTAAAGAAGCAGTCCGACAGGGATACCTTCAGCGGCCGGCTCGCGCTGGGCATGGTGATCGAGAAATATCCCGAACTCAACGAGACGCTGCCCCAGGAAACGATCAACTACGTAAGAGGCATTCAGCCGCTGCAGACGAACGCTTACGCGCAGCAGGCCGGCGCTTATGCACAGCAGCCCGGCACGTACGCGCAGACCCGGACCGCTTCCTACCCGCAGCAGCCGACCGGTTATACACAGCAGCCGACCGGTTACCCGCAGCAGACAGCCGGATACCCGCGTCCCCAGACGAATTCTTACGCGCAGCCGCAGACCCGGACCGCCCCCTACCCGCAGCAGCCGACCGGCTATACGCAGCAGGCAAACGCTTACGCGCGGCCCCAGGGCAATCCCTATACGCAGCAGCAGCCGAACCGCTATGCGCAGCAGCCGCCGAATCCCTATGCGCAGCAGTCAAATCCCTATCAGCAGCCTGTAAATTCTTACACGCAGCCTGAAACGCCCAAAGCCCCGGACGACAACCCGTAACTTACATAACCCGATAAAAAATCCCGTCATCGGGGGACCTGACATAAGGACGTAAAAACGACCCACTTGACAGCTTTCAAAACCTGAAAGTGTCACAGTGGGTTTTTTGACTGTAAAGAGTTAAATCATTCGGCTGCGCCTCACGGTGCAATGAACACCCGCCGCAGGCGGATTTCACCCGTCTGACAGGACAGATTTCGCTGAAGGATATCAGCTCCTCGGCTTTGCCTTGCTCTGATCGGTACCGGCAAAATAGCCGTCTTCCCAGCCGGTGCCGAAGCTCCACGCAATCCGCCCGTTTTTCATTTCGGAGAGATCCAGATACAGCTCTGCGTTCACTGCCCCGGAGGGGCCTGCGGCGTCCTCATGCAGGTGCAGCCTTACAAAGCCGTTCAGATCGCCCATGCCTTCCGCATCCACGTGGGCGGAAATCACTGCCGAACCGCTCCACGGGGAGTACACGAAATAAGGCGAACCGTTATCCATTGAAAACGAGGAATAACGTTTCTTGTCCAGCGTGTTCCAGTAGCCCTGCAGCGTCTGCCAAAGCTGATCGATCTGACCGGCGTTCAGCGGCGTGCCTATCAGGTCCACACAGGTGAGATAATACAGAGAGATCCAGCCGGTTTTGTCGCCCTTCGTCACCTTGCCCCACCAGCGTACGGTGGGATCGGTGGAGGCGCCGAGGTCGAGCACCTCGAACACGTCGATGTATTCATCCGGCTGAACGTAATCCAGATGCTTGCCGGATTTGCTCGTGGTGTTTCTGATATGCACGCGGGACTCGGTGGAATTCACGTAGTGACCGGTATTGTAGCCGGAGGCGCTCACCGGCACCACCGTGGTAACGGATTCGGGTTCGGCGGTGGTATCCTGCGCGGTTTCGGAGGGCGCCTGCGAGGCCGTTGGAGCCTCGGTGGTAACCTCGGTCGTCGGCGCTTCGGTTTCACTCTCCGTCTCCTGGGACGCGGTTGTGGGCTCGGTTGCGGTCTCTTCGGGATCGCCCGAGATCTCGGGATAGATCACGAAGATAAAGATCACGGCCAGCGCTGCGATGATCACCACAATCAGCGGGATTACGATGGCAAGAAACTTTTTGTTGCCGCCGGAACCCTTCCCTTCGGATTCTTCCGTTTGCGGTTCGTTCTCGCCGTTGCCGCCGAGAAATACCGTATCGTCCGGTCCGCCGGCATTGGGCGGAAAGCCCGCGCCGGGCGGCGTATAGCCGGGCCCCCCGGGGTTATAGCCGCCGGAGGGGCCGCCGCCGAACATAGTGGCGTCTCCCGGTGCGGAGCCTCCCTGCGGGGCATACCCGGAACCGCGCGGGTTGTAACCGCCGCCGGATGGGGCGCCGCCGAACATGGTGGCGTCTCCCGGTGCGGAACCTCCCTGCGGGGCATACCCGGCCCCCTGCGGACTGTAACCGCCGCCGGAGGGTGCGCCGCCGAACATGGTGGCGTCGCTCTGTGCGCCGCCCTGCGGTGAAGGAGCCGCGCTTCTTGCCGGGGCTCCGCTGTATCCGCGCGCGGAACGGGCCTGCTGTGGAGCGCCTCCGCCCGCGTTCGTCTGCGGGATCTGTATCTGCGGCAGCAGCGGAGAACCGCAATCCGGACAGAATCTGACGTTGCCGTTTTCGGGAACGGCACACCCGCATTTGGTGCAATTCAAAACAAGTCTCTCCTTTATTTCATACTGATCAGGTTTGGGGCGACGTGCCGATATAATAGCCGTCTTCCCAAAGGTTATTGAAATTCCAGACGATCCTGCCGTTTGCGAGCTCGGAAAGATCCAGATAAAGCTGCGTGTTCTTTTCGGCGGGGCCGCCCGGGGTCTCATTCATCTCTATGCACACAAGGCCGCGAAGATCCCCTTCTGCGGACGTCTGCGCGTACTCCTGCAGGGTGGGATCGGCGTTCCAATAGCTGTAGATATAGCACAGAGCGCCGTTTTCTTCGGTGAACCGCACGTAACGGTTCCCGTCCAGCGATCTCCAGTAACCTTCCAGCACGCGCCAGAGCTCGTTCAGTTCAGCGCCGGAAAGCTCCGTTTTTTTCATGTCCACACAGGTCAGATAATACAGCGGCAGCCAGCCGTCGGCCCCTTCCTTTGCGGATCTTCCCCACCAGCGGTACATCTCTTTTTCCGCCGCGGTATCCTCGAAGATCTCCGTGATCACGGTGTATGCGTTGGATTCCAGCACGGTCCCGGTTTCATCGGCGGTCGTGCCGGGGCTCAGGCGCAGCTTCACGCCCCTTGCGGCGGAATTCACGTAGTTGCCCGTAACGTAACGCGGGCCAGGTTCTTCTTCCAGCTGTACGGGCGCGGCGGTGGGACCGTCGGAGCCGCCTCTGATCCCCGGCAGGATCACAAGCACGAACACGATGGAGAGCAACGCCACGGCAACGGCGATCAGCGAGATCAGCAGAACCGCGTTTTTCGTTTTCTTTGCGCCGCTCTGCACACTGCCGGCGGGTTCCCGTACGGAAGCGCCGCGGCTGCCGGAGTATCCGCCGCCGGAGGAGCCCGTACCGGGTTCCGGCGCAGCGCCGCCGGAGGGCACGTTTGGTCTTTCGCCGCCAGCAAAACCGCGCGCGGCAGTATAACCGGTGCGGGGCGTATCGGGCCCCTGCACTGGCAGCGCTGGCGCGGCGTCCTCCCCTTCGGCGGGGAGCGCGTTCATGGCCGCGGTAAGCGCGCGCAGCATTTCATTTGCGTCGGCATAACGGTCGTCCGCGCTAAAAGCGCAGGCTTTCATTACGATGCGCTTGGTTTGCTCGCTGCCGTACATGGGCGGGCCGAAGGGTTCCCCCGCGATGCGCCGCATGGAGGCCTTCATCTTCTGCTCGTAGGTGACCGCGGGCGCCCCGGTATCGAGCAGCGGCGCGCGGTTCCTGTTCAGCAGCTGGTACATCACGATGCCGAGGGAGTAGAGATCCACGCGGCAGTCGTACTGCCCCTGATTCTCCATTTCGGGCGCCATGTAGCTGTAAGTGCCCTTGCCGGAGGTGGCGACCTCGCTTTTATCCAGTTCCCGGGCGATGCCGAAATCCGCCAGCTTGAAATCGCCGTTTTCGTTCAGCATGATGTTGCCGGGCTTGATATCCCTGTGGATGATATTCTTCTTTCTGCACACCGCCAGTGCGCGGCAGATATCCGAGCCCAGCTTCAAAACCTCGCGTTCGGTCAGCGTGTGCTCCGTCATATAGTCCGGCAGGCTTTTCAGCAGTTCCATCCGGATCAGTATCACCCAGCCGATGCCGTCCGGCTTGGGGGCGATTTTGAAATCTTCGATATATACCACGTTCGGGGAGCTCTTGAGGCTCTCCATGGTTTTGATCTCTTTTACGCAGTCTTCCGCGATCTGCCTGAAATAGCCTGCGGAAGCATCCGCGGGCATGCCCTCGGCGCGCAGCTCGGCGATCTGGGAATCCGCCGCGGGGATCGGGATCACCTTTACGGCGGAGGTCTTTACGGCAAGGTTCCCCTGCCCGGGCGCGCCACCGCCGAACAACGTTGAAAACCCGCCTACGCCGTCTGATTTCTCGCACTCGAAAACGCTGCCGAAAGAACCGCGTCCGATCAGGCGCAGCACGTGCCAATCCGGCCAGAAATATTCAATAAGCTGCTCCGCCGTCATTTCCATTGTGGCACGATCCCCCTGTTTCTTTTAAATTATATGCTTTTCGCGTCTTTGTGTCAAGAAAAGATATTCGGCTTGCGGAATGGTTGATCCTATGGTATACTCTTATATAAATAAAAGAACAAGGGGGGAAGGCCATGGCAGACCGGCAGGCGGATCTGCACCGGGCTGCGGCGCTGCTGGCGCCGTGGTTCCGTGAAAACGCGCGGGACCTGCCCTGGCGGCGGGACCGCGACCCGTACCGGGTGTGGATCTCTGAGATCATGCTGCAGCAGACCCGCGTGGAGGCGGTTACCGGCTATTACGCCCGGTTCCTTGAAGCGCTGCCCACGGTGCGGGATCTGGCGGCGGTAAGCGACGATAAGCTCAACAAGCTTTGGCAGGGGCTGGGGTATTATTCCCGCGCGCGGAACCTGAAAAAAGCCGCCCAGGCGATCGTAAACGATCACGAAGGCAGCTTTCCCGAAACCTACGAGGGGCTGCTCTCGCTGCCCGGCGTAGGGCCCTACACCGCCGGGGCGATCGCCTCGATCTGCTTCGAACAGCCCTGCCCCGCCGTGGACGGCAACGTGCTGCGGGTATACGCACGCCTTACCGCGTACGGCGAGCCCGTGAACACCGACGACGCAAAACGGCAGGTGACCGAAGCACTGCGCCCGCTGTATCAGAAAGGAAACTGCGGCGTTCTGACCCAGAGCCTGATGGAGCTGGGCGCCTGCGTGTGCCTGCCGAACGGCGCGCCGAAATGCGAAGCGTGCCCGCTGAAGGATCTCTGCGCCGCGCATCAATCCGGAACGTGGGCGCTGTACCCGGTAAAAACCGAAAAAAAGGCCCGCAAACAGGTGCAGCTGTCAGCGCTGCTGCTGAAGTGCGGCGACCGGTACGCCCTCCGGAAACGCCCCGGCCGCGGGCTGCTGGCCGGGCTGTGGGAATTCCCGAACACAGAGCTTACAGACCCCGATAACGCCCTCGGCGAAGCCGCTGCGTTCGCGGCAAGCCTCGGCGCAAAACCGGCGGAACTGCTGCGGCAGACGGAATATACCCACGTTTTTACCCACGTGGAGTGGCACGTACGGGCGTTTGCCTTCGCCTGCGAAGCCATGCCGGAAAGCCTCGCCTGGGCCACCGCGGAGGAGCTGGAAGAGGTGTACGCCGTACCCTCGGCCTTCCGGCCGGTGACGGATATGGTTCGGGAAATTGGAATTTAGCGCGGAGCGCTAAATCCCAAAGTGAAATTTTTTTGCTTCGCAAAAAAGTGAAATCCGAACATCGGATGAAATCTTCCGCAAAGCGGAAGGTGAAATATTTGCCGTTTTACGGCAAATGTTGAAGAAGGGCTCCGCCCTTACCCATATTATAAGAACCTGCCTTCGGCAGAACCTTGTTATTCGCTACGCTCATAATAATGCCGGCCGCAGGCCCCTTAATTATTCATTATTCATTTTTCATTATTCATTTAATTTCAGTTTATCGCTGCGCGATAAACTGAAATTTGAAACAAGCGCCGGGTTTCCGGCGCTTGTTTTTGTTTGTTCAGATTTACGGCATCGGGGGTACGTCGATGGTGACGTCGCTCAGGGGGAAGGTGCAGCAGGGGTGGATATAGCCGAAATCCTTGTCGGCAAGCCGTCTGCCGTCCACCTCGGCGGGCACGTACACTTCGCCGGAGATCAACTGCGAATGGCACCAGCCGCAGCGGCCGGAGCGGCAATCGGAGGGGGCGTTGATCCCGGCGGCCTCCATGGCGCGCAGAAGGGACGTATCCGCGGGGCAGGTAACGTTATATTCCCTGCCTGCCATACGCACGGTGAGCTTGTAGGAAGCCTTGATATCGCCGGTGTAATCGGCATTCTTTTCCGGGTGGAAATACTCGCCGAACAGCTCGTGCCTTATGAACTTGCGGCGCAGACCGAGGGTTTCGATCTCTTTATCCACAAAGCGGTACATGGCCTGCGGACCGCAGAGGAAGATGGAGCAGGCAGCGTCCTTCGGGGCGTATTTTTTGATGAGCTTAGCGGTGATAAAGCCGTTTTCGCAGCCCTTTTTCTTCTCATCGCTGAGCACGTTCACGATTTTTACCTTGGGACATTTTTCGGCGATGGCGGCGATCTCGTCCGAGAATACCGCGTCCGCCAGTGTGCGGCTGCCGTAGAGAAGGATCAGATCGCAGTCTTCGTCCCCTTCGCTGATGGCATATGCCAGCGAACGGAAGGGCGTGATGCCGCTGCCGCCGGCAATACCGATCACGGTTTTCGCGTCTCTGAGCGGCTCGTAGGTAAAATCGCCGAGGGGGGCGGAGGCGATCACCTTCGTGCCCACGGCCCAGTGGTCGAGGATATAGCCGCTGGCGGTGCCGCCGTCCACGCGCTTCACGGTGAGGCGGTACCTGCCCGCGAGGGTATCGCGCGGGGAGGAGGCGATGGAATACGGGCGGCACAGCGATTTGCCGTCAACGTCCAGCTTTACCGAGAGGTACTGCCCGGCGGAGAACCAGGCGAGGGCCTTCGTGCCGCGGGAAATATCCGGCGCGAGCAGAAAGCTCTTCATATCGGGGGAATGTTCGATCACCTCAGCCACGGTGAGGAACTGCACGTGGGGATGCAGCTCCCGCGCGAGCCGGTTGGCAGGATAATCGTACAGATCCTTTACGGGGGCGTTCGTTGACGCGGCCACGGCCTTTACCCTGCCGGAAATCATTTTAACCAGGTCCGATTTACGGAGTTTTAAGATATCGTCGCTCATCTCACTTGCCCTCCTTTAAGTCTTTGATCACGTCCCGGGCCGTCATGGCGCCGGTGATATACGCCGAGGGGTAGCCGTCCCCGCGGATATAGTGCCCGCCGCAGAAGTAGAGGTTGGGCACCTTGAAATCCATATCCTTGGTCACGGTGCGGGTAACAACGTTATCCCACGCTTCGTTCGCGTAGCCGTAGATCGCGCCGTCCGGCGTGCCCAGATAACGGGCGAAGGTGACGGGGGTGGCGACCACGATCTCTTCGATGTGGTCCCGCACGCTGACGCCGATGGTTTCTTCATACCGCCGGATATACTCTTCGGCGATCTCGTTCTTATACTTTTTGTAATCCTGCGCTCGCAGCGTTTCGTCCATTTCGCCCGGCATATACATGATGGTAAAAAACAGCGTGCAGGTGCCCTCAGGAGAACTCTCGGGCAGCACCTTGTTCAGGCAGTTCACCACGAAGGTGCGCACGCCGTCTTTATGCTCGAACTGTTTGCGCGGATCGGGATCGGTCATGATGAACACGCTGTAATCCTTGATGCCCAGCTCCTCCATGGAGGCGTCGAGGCCGAGATAGATCGTGATAAAGGTCATGCCGAGCTTGCGCGCGTTGGCCAGCTTGCGGCTGGCAGAGCTTACAAACTTGGGATCGGAGCGGTTCCATACATTGTTCGGGATGATGTTGGAAACGATCTTCTTTGCGTAGATCACCTCTCCGCCTGCGACCACGCCGATGCACGCTCCGCTGCCGTCGTAAAGGAATTTGGTGACCTCGGTGTTGTAACGGATCTCGCCGCCGTATCTCTGCAGCGCGTTTACCAGCGAAAGCGACAGATAGTGGCTGCGGTGGTGCGGCATGGAAGGCGGTATTGTGGCGAAGGCTGCCAGAAGGCTGATATAGTGCACGGCGTTGAGGTCGTCCGTAGGCACGCCGAGATATCCCCAGTAGGTGCAGAGGATCTGCTGCGCCTTTTCGGGAATACCGAGGTCGTTCATCACTTCCTCTGCACTGTGGGAGGCGCTGCGCACGAAATCAGGGTACAGCTTGAACAGCTTTGCGGGTACGGTAACCGTTTCCATATAGGCTTGCGCTTCATCGATGGGCTTGATCAGATCCAGCAGCTTTTTTACGCTGTCGCGGCAGCCGGGTACGGCGGCCTCCATCGCGTCCAGGAACGCATCGTACCCCGTGGGAACGGTCACGTCGTAGCCGTTCTCCCCGGGAACCACCGCGCGGAACAGCATATCTTCGTAGGCAAGGTCCATGTCGGCGCCGAGTTCCTTAAATATGTTGCTCGCTGAAATGGCGTTTTCATCGGTGCCCTTGTGGCAGAGCTCGTGCAGCGCAGCCTCGAATTCGAACCGTCCGCGCACGAAGCTGGTGGCGCAGCCGCCGGGCAGGTTGTGCTTTTCGAGCACCAGCGTTTTGTACCCCGCTTTCGCGATCAGCGCGGCGGAAGCAAGCCCGCCGTTTCCGGCGCCGACCACGATCACGTCGTAAGTATTCATTTTTTTATTCTCCCCTTTCGGTATTGATAAACTGATTTATGGGCAGCACACCTTGCAGGGCGTGTAGCCGGCGTCAATGATCTCCTGCCGGTCCGCATTGGTATCCGTGCGGTTATAGGGGTAGATATCGTCTACCCATTGGCAGGAAACGTAATGGAATTTGCCCGTATTGGTGTTCACCGCGTATTTGCCGGTTTCACCCTTCGGCAGCGCGCCGGGCACCGCCCCCCAGGGCTTATCCCAGTAATCGGAATCGGAAGACGAAGACCCTCCCGAGCTTTTCCCCGTGGACGCCGTAGTCGTATCAGGTTCGTTTTCGGTATCCTGCGCGACGGGCATGGAGCGGTCCGGCAGATCGAACGCATCCAGCCCCACGGAGAGCCGCAGCATACCGGTAAAATCCGCTTCGGTAACGGCGCCGTCGCCGTCCAGATCAATGGCAAGAAAGGCACTCTCATCCTGCGGGGCTTCTTCCAGCCCGCGCGCCACACGCAGCACGTAACGCGCCTCAGATGCCGGCACAAGCCAGTCGGCGTCTGTTTGGGCGGCCTGTACGGGAAGCAGCAGGCTGCAAGCCAGAATAATGCATGCGAGGATCAGAGAGAACAGGGTTTTCCGACGCATTTTTCCGCTCCTTTAACTGTTTTTTATCTTTCATGCACCCGCTTGCCGGTGACGTGCTCCGGCCGCAGAACGAACATGGCGGTTTCCGGGCCGTAATGCTCGATCTCCCGGGCGATGTAGGCCTCGTCATCGGTGAATTTCAGGCTCAGCAGACGGGAAATACGGTATATTTCATCCCGGTCTTCAATAAAATCGATCCTGCCGAACACGATCACGCTTCTGAAATAGTAAGACCAGTCGCCTGCAGGCTCGCCTTCGTCCAGCACGCAGAAGGAGGCCTTCGCGTCGGCCATCAGCGCGTCCGTTTTGTGCCCGGTTTTGCCGGAATGGAAATAGAGGCAGCCGTCTTCTTCATTATAGAAGTGGTTCAGCGGCACGGCGTAGGGATAGCCGCCGTCGCCGGTGACCGCCAGCACGCCGCGCTTTGTTTCTTTCAGGATACGCACACATTCGTCATAATCCAATGCCCGATTCTTTCTCGCCACTTCCCTGAACATAACCAACCCCCCGTTTCATTTTTCATTTTTCATTTTCAATTTTAATCTACCGCCCATCCGGCCAGGTATTTTTCCTGCTCCGGGGTGAGAGTGTCGATATTGAGGTCCATGGCCCTGAGCTTGTTCCGGCCGATCATATCGTCGATCTCGTCCGGCACGTTGTAGAGCTTCTTTTCGAGGGTATCGCGGTGGTCCAGCAGCCATTTCAGGCTCAGCGCCTGCACCGAGAAGCTCATATCCATGATCTCGGCGGGGTGGCCGATGCCGCAGGCGAGATTCACAAGGCGGCCCTCGCCCAGTACGTTGAGGGTAACGCCGTTTTCGAGGGTGTAGCCCACGATGTTCTCACGCCGTTCTTCAGCGGAAACCGCGTTTTCGCGCAGCCACGCCACGTCCACCTCACAGTCGAAATGTCCGGCGTTGCACAGCACCGCGTTGTTCTTCATCTTCTTAAAGTGCCGCGCCACGATCACGTCCTTGCACCCCGTTGCGGTCACAAACAGGTCGCCCAGGGGCGCCGCCTCGTCCATCGGCATGATACGGAAGCCGTCCATCGTGGCGTCCAGCGCCTTGAAGGGGTCGATCTCGGTGACGATCACGTTCGCGCCCATGCCCTTGGCGCGCATGGCGAGGCCCTTGCCGCACCAGCCGTAACCCGCGATCACCACGGTTTTGCCCGCCACCACGAGGTTGGTGGTATCCATGATGGCGGTCCAGCTCGACTGGCCTGTGCCGTACTTGTTGTCGTAATAGTGCTTGGCCTTGGCGTCGTTCACCGCCATCATCGCGCAGGGCAGGCTCCCCTCCCTCTCGCGGGCCTTCAGGCGCAGAATGCCGGTGGTGGTCTCTTCGCAGCCGCCGATCAGCTGATCGGCATATGCCGCGCACCTGCCGGAGAGCAGGTTGATCAGATCGCCGCCGTCGTCCACGATCAGGTGCGGGTGATTGGCCAGCGCCGCGGCGAGCAGGTCTTCGTATTCCTGCATGTTCACGCCGTGGATACCGAAGGTTTCAACGCCCATTTCGGCGATGGCGGCGGCAACGTCGTCCTGTGTGGAGAGCGGGTTGCAGCCGGTGAGGTACACCTTCGCGCCGCCCTTTGCCAGCACCAGCGCGAGGTTGGCGGTTTTGGCCTCCAGATGCACCGAAACGGTGACCCGCAGCCCCTCGAAGGGCCGCGTTTTTTCAAATTCCTTTTCGATCTCGGTGAGGCTGGGCATGAACGAACGTACCCAGTCGATCTTTTTTCTGCCCGAAGGCGACAGAGAAACGTCTTTAATGATACTCATATATTACATCCTTTCCTGTGGCAAAATAAGCTGAGCGGTGTGCGGGCGGTGGTCCAACGCCACCATGGCGGGGATATCCGCCGCCGCGACGGTGATATCTTTGCTGACAAATATATAATCGATCTTACGGTCCGGCGCATCGGCGGGGAAGCTCAGGA
>JAEEGL016430440.1_pt1 | contig 15459 bp, 17 predicted proteins | sample 9134231 | NCBI WGS metagenome assembly JAEEGL01 (sample SAMN16246548, study PRJNA631951) | gut metagenome | biome: gut microbiome; feature: rumen; material: fiber-attached | host: Bos | place: Iran: Karaj | collected 2018-10
CTCTATGGTGACGAGAGCCCTGTCCATATGCTCCTTGGAAGTCGCGTAATGGCTCGCCGGGAAGATGGGCACGTGGCTTCTCGTAGCGATGACTTCTCCCGTGAGAGGATCGAGCTCCTTAAGGCTGTCTATCTCGTCGCCGAACATCTCTATTCTTACGGCGTGCTCGCCTCCCGCGGGGATAACGTCTATGATATCCCCTCTCACGCGAAAGCTCCCTCTTTCGAAAGTAAGGTCGTTCCTCGTGTACTGTATGTCCACCAGCTGTCTTAAAATATCGTTCCTTGAGATCTGCATGCCGGGACGGAGGGATATCATCTGATTCCTGTACTCGTCCGGGGAACCCAGACCGTAAATGCAGGAAACCGAAGCGACTATTATGACGTCCCTTCTTTCAGTGAGGGCAGCCGTAGCCGAATACCTGAGCCTGTCTATCTCTTCGTTGATATCCGAATCCTTTTCGATGTAGGTATCCGTCGAAGGAACGTAGGCTTCCGGCTGGTAATAGTCGTAATAGGAAATAAAATACTCTACCGCGTTCTCCGGGAAGAATTCCTTGAATTCCCCACAGAGCTGGGCGGCGAGGGTCTTGTTGTGGGATATGACCAGGGTGGGCTTGTTTACGGCGGCTATGACGTTGGCCATTGTAAAAGTCTTCCCGGAGCCGGTGACTCCGAGAAGGGTCTGATGTTTCTTTCCGCCGTTAAGTCCGTCCACAAGCCTTCTTACGGCTTCGGGCTGGTCACCCGTCATGCTGTAGGGCGCGTGCAGTTTGAAATCCATCTACTCTATGACCTCGTAAAGGGACGCGGCGTCTTCCTTGGAAACGTGGTCCGGAGTCGAAAGGACCCTGACTCTCACTTCGGAAGATCCGAACGCTATCCTGATCTCGTCTCCTATCTTTATGTCTTTTCCGGGCTTGGCTTCTTTGCCATTGACGAATATCCTGCTTTCCTCGCAGGCGTCGTGGGCCACCGTTCTCCTCTTTATGAGGCGGGCAATTTTCAGATATTTATCTACTCTCATAATACGTACATTTTAACCTCTGAAAGGCTTTTGGGCAACAACTACAACATAAGATAATTTCACATTCAAAACACTTCTGCAAAGTTGCGCTCTGGACTGAAAACATATACAATAATATTTGGTGAGAGTTGTATCTGAAAAGCTCTCCATGCGGAGAATACATATGGATATATCGGACGTTTTAACACTTTTAAGCGGAATAGCCCTCTTCCTTTTCGGCATGTCCCTCATGGGAGACAGCCTGAAAAAGGTAGCCGGCGCAAAACTGGAACTCATACTCTACAGACTTTCAAGCACTCCTGTCAAGGGAATACTCCTGGGAACTGGAGTCACCGCGGCCATACAGTCGTCCTCGGCCACCTCGGTAATGGTCGTAGGCTTCGTAAACTCGGGAATGATGAAGATACGCCAGGCCATAGGCGTCATAATGGGCGCCATCATAGGGACTAGCATTACCGGCTGGATAATCTGTCTTTCCTATCTCAATCTGGAAGGCGCCGGACTTCTCAGCCTTCTGTCAACGGACTCCCTGGCAGCCATCATGTCCATCATAGGCATCATCCTTTACATGTTTTCCAAGAAGGCTTCGAGAAAACACGTAGGCGGCATACTCCTCGGCTTTGCCGTCCTCATGTTCGGAATGAAAGCCATGAGCGGCTCGGTTTCGGGGCTAAGATCAGACCCCGGTTTCATAAACCTTCTGACGAGTTTCTCATCGCCGCTCCTGGGCATATTAGCCGGAACGTTCTTTACAAGCATACTTCAGAGCGCGTCGGCGGCTATAGGTATACTTCAGGCTCTGGCGGTGACGGGAGCGATCAGCTTCGACGAGGCGCTTCCCGTGATCATGGGTATAGCCATAGGAGCGGCTGTACCGGTACTATTCTCGGCTCTTGGAGCAAGCACGGCGGGAAAGAGGACCGCCCTCACCTACCTTCTCGTGGACGTTATAGGAGTCGTCATATTCAGCGCCGTATTCTACGCGCTCAACGCTTTTCTGCATTTCGGCTTTATGGATATGGTCATGAGTCCCTTCAGCGTAGCCTTGGTCAACACCCTCTTCAGGCTGATCATAGTGCTCCTCCTGACGCCCTTCATAGCTCAGCTTGAGAAACTGGTTACTCTCCTCGTCAAGGATGACGACGAAGAAGACATAGCGAAGATAGACAAGCTTGAGGAAAGATTCCTGGCCCATCCCGCTATAGCCATAGAGCAGTCCCGTCAGACCATCGATTCCATGTCGGAGAAGGTCAGAAGAAACGTTCAGGACGCCATAGGCATGATAGGAAACTACTCGGAAAAGATGTACAAAAACATCGAAAAGTACGAGGACGCCATAGACAGGTACGAAGATAAACTGGGAAGCTATCTGGTAAGCATTGCGGGCAAAGAACTGAGCGAAAACGAAAACAAGGTCGTCGGAGAATTTCTTCACAGCATCACGGACCTTGAAAGAATGGGCGACCACGCTCTTAACATAGCCCAGACGGCGAAGGAAATATATGAAAAGAAAGTAAACTTTTCCGAGGAAGGCGACAGTGAAATAAAAGTCCTGCTCTCAGCCGTCAGCGAGATAGTGGACTTGAGCGCCGACGCTTTCGTAAAGGACGACTTGGAGGAAGCCTACAGGATAGAGCCACTCGAAGAGACGATAGATATGCTCTGCGATATGTATAAATCGCGCCACATAGTAAGGCTGAGAAACGGAAAGTGTACTCTGGAGCACGGTTTCATATTCAACGATCTTCTTACGGACCTCGAAAGAATATCGGACCACTGTTCGAACATAGGCATAGCGATCATAGAAAACAGGACACAGGAACGCTACGCCCACGAGTATCTCCACAATCTCGAAGAGGCCCATACCGAGCGTTTCGACAGATATCTCAGGGAATACGCTGCGAAATACAGCTTGAGCGAAGGAGGAAAGAAATGAGCGAATACTCTGAAATCACCAAGGAACTGAAAGCTATATCCGAAGACGTGGACAGCTGCATTACCGTGCTTTCCAACGCATCCGCCCTTCTCTATGACAGACTTGAGAAGCTCAACTGGTGCGGCTTTTACCTGAACAACGGAGAAAGACTTGTCCTCGGACCCTTCCAGGGCAAGGTGGCCTGCACGGCCATAGAGTTCGGGAACGGAGTGTGCGGCACTGCCGCCAAGCGGGGCGAAACGGTCCTCGTGGACAACGTCCATGAATTCGAAGGACACATACCCTGCGACGGAGCCTCCAACTCCGAGATAGTGATACCCTTAACTGTAAATGGAACTCTCTTCGGAGTTTTGGATATAGACAGCCCGGAATTTTCAAGATTCACTGAAGAAGACAGAGAAGGTCTGGAAGGGATCGCAAGAGCCCTTGAGGTAATACTCGGGTCTTCGGATTTCGAAGACAGCCGTCTTTTCAGCGATGAAAGCCTCGGGAAAAAGACCGCGGCAGCCCTCGGAGATCCGAAGCTCTGCGTTGAAATAGGAAACGACTACTATTACGGAGAAAGCTTCGATCAGAACCAGGAAAAGGCTGTACTCTGGTACGAAAAAGCCGCCGCCATGGGCGACGCTGAAGGAGAATGCCTCCTCGGCTACTGCCTGAGAAACGGCATAGGCTGCGAGAAAAACGAGCACAGAGCCTTCGGCCTCTTCGCACTTTCCGCTGAAAAAGGTTTCCCCATGGCCCTGTACAATATGGGCTACTGCCTCGAGCACGGAATAGGCGTACAGGAAAACCCCGTCGCTGCCCAAGGATGGTATCAAAAAGCAAAAGAAGCGGGATACGAAGAATAGGAAACCAAAAGATATATATGCTAAACCCGGTCCCTTGGGACCGGGTTTTATGTCTTCCTGATATTGTTTTTCCTTTAAGAGATGTGCTCTACTCGAAGAGTCCGTCTCTGTAGGCGTGGATGTATTCTATACACATTTCGTCTATGCCCAGGCATGCCTCCGTTGCGTAAATGATGCCCATCATATCCTTGTCGAGAGGATTGAGGACCGCGCTGTCCATTCCGGCCTTCATGGCGAGGGTCGCAAAAGCGCGGTTAACGAACTTTCTCGCGGGAAGGTTAAAGCTTATGTTGGAAACAGCTCCGGTAATGTGGATGGAAGGATACTCCTTCTTTATGCTGCTCATTACCTCTTCAACCATCGAGATACCGTCCTCGGAGGTGCAGAGCATCTCCACCAGGGGATCGATATGTATCCTTGAAGGAGCGATATTGTACTTCTTCGCCTCTTCCATTATCTGATGAAAAACGTCAAGCCTGTCCTTTGCGGATTTGGGTATTCCCGTGTTTCCGTTGAGCAGGGCTATGACCTGCCACTTTGTGTCGGCTATGACGGGGAAGACGACTTCCATCTTGTCCCCTTCTCCTGATACCGAGTTTATGATCCCCGGCCTTTTGCAGTATTCCATGCAGGCAATGCAGGTCCTGGGATTGGGGCTGTCCACGGCAATGGGAAGATCTGTTGCGGACTGCACCAGATCTATGAGCCATTTCATGGTTTCAAGTTCTATTTCGTCTTCCACCGAGGCGCATACGTCTATGTAGTTCGCGCCGGCTTGGGTCTGGGCTTTGGCCAGATTTTTGATGTGCTCTTCATCTCTTTCCGCTATGGCCTTTGCCACGGACGGAATGGAACCGTTGATTTTTTCACCGATAATGATCAATTTCTTATCCTCCTTTTTACGAAGGCCGTATTATGAAACGAGGCTTTTCGCGAGATTCGCCGCGGCGCCGGCGTCTACGGAATATCCGTCTGCGCCGATTTCGTCGGCGAAAGCCTGGGTGATGGGTGCTCCGCCTACCATGATCTTGAAGCCGTATTTTTCCCTGTAGGGCTTGAGGGCCTCAACGGTATCCGCAAGGGACTGCATAGTGGTCGTAAGAAGCGCCGACAGGGCGACGATCTTCACCTCCGGATGAGCCTCTATGGTTTCGATGAAAACCTCGATGGGAACGTCCACTCCGAGGTCTATCATATCGAAGCCCGCTGCGCCTATCATGGTGCTTACGAGGTTTTTTCCTATGTCGTGAAGGTCGCTCTTTACCGTACCTATGATGCAGAGTCCGAGCTTTTCCGCTCCCGATTCCGCAAGAAGCGGATTGATGACTTCAAGTCCTTTGTTCATGGCCTTTGCGGCGATGAGCATCTCCGGAACGAATATCTCACCGGCGGAAAATCTTTCTCCGACTATATCCATTGCTCCGGCCATTGCCTTCAGTATTTCCGCAGGCGTCGCTCCTTCATCAAGAGCCTCCTGCGCAAGCCCTCCGGCCATTCTCGATTTGCCGTTTTCTACAGCCTGTGCTAATTCTTCGATTTTAGACATAATTGCCTCCAATACTCTTTCACTACTATATATATTTAAACACTACTTTATAACTCTTTAAATGCTGCGGACCTTTTTCCTGAGGCTGAGCACTCTGGCGGGGGATACGGAAAGCTCGTCTATTCCCATGCGTATGAACTCCTCCGTCAGGCTCTCGTCGGCTCCCAGTTCTCCGCATATGCCCACCCATATGCCTTTTTCGTGGGCGTTTTTTGCAGCCGTCTCTATGAGCCTTAAAACCGCTTCGTGGTGGGTGTCGCAGAAAGGCTCAAGGCTGTCGTTCTGCCTGTCCACGGCCAGGGTGTACTGCGTAAGGTCGTTGGTACCGACGCTGAAGAAATCCACCATCCCTGCAAGCCTGTCGCTGATGATCGCGGCGGCCGGGGTCTCTATCATAATGCCCTGCTCGGGATCTCCGAAGGGTATACCCTCTTCTTTGAGTTCCCTCTTTACTTCTTCAGCTATCTCCTTCAGCTTTGCAACTTCCTCGCAGGAGGCTATCATGGGATACATGATGGAAAGATCTCCGTAAGCCGAAGCTCTGAAAAGAGCTCTGAGCTGGGTCTTCAGAATCTCGGGCCTCGTCAGGCATATGCGTATGGCCCTCATTCCGAGAGCCGGGTTTTCCTCTTCCGGAAGCCCGAAGTAGGCGACCTTCTTGTCCGCCCCTATATCCATGGTCCTTATGACCACGTTCTTTCCCTTCATGCCTTCAAGGACCTTTTTGTAGGCCTCGAACTGGGTCTCTTCATCCGGGAAATCGTCCCTTCCGAGATAGAGGAATTCGCTTCTGAAAAGACCTATGCCTTCGGCGTCGTTTTTAAACACGAGCTCCAGATCCTCGGGGCTGGCTATGTTGGCGAACAATCTGATTTTTCTTCCGTCCTTAGTCTCCGAAGGAAGACCTATCATATCCTTTAGCCTTGACCTTTCCTCCTGCTCCTTTTTTATTCTTTCCCCGTAGAGAGCTTCCGTCTCGGAGTCGGGGTCCGTTATGAGAAGGCCCTCTTCCCCGTCTACTATGACGGGGGTCCCGTCCGAGGCTGCGGATACGCAGTTTTCAATTCCTATGAGAGCGGGTATTCCGAGCATTCTGGAAAGAATGGCCGTATGGGAGTTCTCGGATCCCTTTTCGGTCACGAAGGCCAGCACCTTTTCCTTGTCGAGCATTATGGTCTGGCTGGGGGTCAGGTCTTCAGCGATGATGACTGACGGAACGGTAAGTTCCGGAGCGCTGTCTTCCGTTCCCCGGATGCAGCGCACAAGCCTTGCGGCTATGTCCCTCATATCGGCGCTTCTCGCGCGGAAATACTCGTCGTCCATAGCTTCGAAAACCGCCGCGAACTGTTCGCCCGCGCTCTCCGCCGCTTCAGCGGCGGAAGATCCGCCTTCTATGGCTTCCTTTATGGCGTCCCTGAAATCATCGTCGTCTATCATCATCTGATGGACTTCAAAAAGCATGGCCGCGTCTTCTCCCGCAGTTTCGAGAGCCCTTCCGTGAAGGACTTCCAGCTGAGCCTTAGCCTTTTCTGCGGCAGCTTCGAATATTTCAAGCTCCTCCGCGGGGCTTTTAGCTGCAACAGCCTTTGCTTCCGGAGCAGCAGCTGTAAAGATGAATGCAGGACCTTCGGCTATTCCCTTGCAGACGGCTTTGCCTTTGAAAACTTTCATTAGAAATTCTCCTCAAAGAAGGCCTTTACCGTTTCGAATACCTCTTCCTCGTCCGGGCCTTCCACGCTTACGGTGATGTTCTGTCCGCACTTGACGCCCAGAGCCATTACGGCTATGAGCTTGGTCACGTCTGCGGTCTTTCCCTTCTCGTTGGTGATGCAGACCTTGCTTTCGTACTTCTTAGCTTCCTTCGCCAGTATTCCGGCGGGTCTTGCGTGAAGTCCCTCCTCGTTTTTTACGGTAAATTCAAATTCTTTCATGGGGGTTTCACCTCCTCTTTTAAAGATCGATCGGGTACTTTCCGAACTCTCTTGCATATCTGTAAAGAGCTATGACGTTCTCGGGAGGCGTGCCCTCCTGAATGTGGTTCGCCGGGGAGAGTATGTATCCGCCGCCGGGGGCCACTGCCTTTATGGCTCTCTTTACTTCGTTCTTTACGTCGTCGTCGGAACCGAGTATGGCCTTCTGGATATCTATGGCTCCGTGGAAGGTCACTCTGTCTCCGTATCTCTTCTTAAGTTCCGCGCTGTCCATATGCTCAGCCGTGGGCTGGATCGGGTTCATGATGTCGACTCCGCAGTCGATGAACTCCTCTATGAGATCGTGGACGTCTCCGCAGGAGTGCATGAAGATCTTGATGTGCGGGCACTTTTTCTTGCAGGCTTCATAGAGTTCCGTATACGGTTCCTTGAAGAAATCTCTGAACATCTTGGTCGAAATGAAGGCCGAGTGCTGAGATCCGAAATCGCTTGTGAACTCGAGGCACTGGATGTAGTCTCCCACGTGGTCGAGATACTCGAGGTTCAGGGCGATGAGATAGTCGTTGACCTTCTTTATGAGGAGCCTTGCAAAATCCTCGTCCTCGTAAAGGTCTTCGAAAAACTCTGCGGCGCCTCTTAAATACTGGCATACGTCGAAGGCCTGGCCGGAGTTTGCGGAGCAGGCGGTAACGTACTTATCCGTATCCTCATAGTAGTGCTTAGCCAGTTCCCTGAGGCCTTCGTATCTGCCCGGATCCTTGGGATCGGGGAGCTGATAGGCTTCAAGTTCCGCCATGGTCGTGAACTTCTGCAGCGGATGGAGAACTATGGTCGGGAAACGTCCGACGAGGGATCTTCCGATGCCCCACTCGTCTATTACTCTGCCCTTCTCGTCTTTGTAGGGAGTATAGTTTTTGGCTTCCTTGATGTTTATGTGTCTGAAATCGCTGTCGAGGGCGTCGGCGAAGGCGTAGTCCTCGTACATCGTATCCTTGCCCGGTCTTATGAGCCTTTTGGTCTTGTCGGTGTCTATTCCGAGAAGCTTGGCAGTCGCCAGATAAAGATCTGTATTTACTCTGCTGGCGCTTCCCCACACGTCGATGGGAACGTAATCCGGTTCCTCGTGGCGGAGCGTAGCTTCAACACGTTCTCTTGATGTCATATCCTGTCCTCCTTTATTCTCCGATTATCATTACGTTGCACTTGCGCTGACGGCTTCTGTTCTGATCCCAGTCGATGAAGTATATGGATCCCACCGATCCTATCTGAAGCTTTCCGTCGGAGATCACGAAGGTCTCGCTGGCGCCCAGAAGGGATGCGCGCAGGTGCGCGTCTCCGTTGAGTATGGTCCCCGGCTCTGAGGGGAATTCCGGAGTATCGAGACTTAAGAGGAAATCAAGATGCTTAGGCCCCGGGTATCTGTAGTCCATATTGTCGGTGAGCTCTCTGGGAATGATCCTGTCGAGTATGCGGTTGAGATCCACCTGCAGATATTCGTCTCCGTTGAAGTCCGTGTCGTGTACGAACTCCTCCATGATGACCGAGCAGGTGGTGTGGGGCGACTGCACGACGCATATGCCGTCCTTTACTCCGCTTTCCTCCAGTATCTTCTTCACCTCAGCCGTGATGTTGTGATAAGAAGGTCTCGAGCCGTTAGAAGTAACCTGTATAAGTCCTTTATGTAATTTCAAAGTCTTTTACCTCCCTTTACTTTTTTCTATCTCATCTCTTGCCCGCGCTATGGCGATTATCATTTCCTCAAGCGCGGCAAGGGGATCTTCCTTTGCCACTATTCCGCTGGTCGCGCCTGTTCCGTCGGCGCCTCCTCTTATGATGGCGTTGTATACGTCCTCAGCCGTGCTTATGCCGGAGGCCTGAAGCACCAGAGTATCGGGACTCAGCGACCTTACTATGTTGTCCGTTTCCTTCATATATGAGTCGCCGCTGGTGACACCCGTTCCTATGAGCTTTGCAGGCTCGCAGACTATGATGTCCGGATGCATTGCCGCCACCGCCGCGGTCTCGGCGGCAGAATCTGCGCATACTATGGTCATTATCTCAAGCTCCGCCGCTCTTCCCACTGTATCCGCAAGCTCCGCCACGGTCATGGCATGCTCTATGTGATTGAGGAAGGTCGCCTCGACACCGTACTCTTTGAGAGCCTCCGGAAGAATGGCTCCCATTCCCCTTCCCGGGGTTATGCCGTCCATGTGCTGGGCAGTCACAATGAGGTGCGGCGCCCTTTTCTTTATCTCCGCCAGCTCAACGTGCTGAGCCGTAAAGAATATGTCTATATCGTATCTGACCGCCAGTTCGTCAGCCTTTTCGGCAAGCCTGTAGGTCTTTTCTCCGTAGAGATAGGACTTCGGATTGACTACGAAAAACGGTCTTCTTATCTTCCTTTTCATCGCTTTTTCTCCTGCTGATATTTCAGCCTCGGCAGATATCGTAATAGTGCCTTAAGACTTCCTTCACGGCGTTTCTCGCCGCTGCCTTCATCTTATGCAGATCTCCGCTTTCCTCGCTTCTGGCCGCAGCAGAGGCGGCAAGAAGGAACTCGGTATATACGTTCACCTTGCATATACCGTTTCTGACGCATCTTGAAATATTCTCGTCTCCGGTACCGGAGCCTCCGTGAAGCACGAGAGGTACGGAAAGAGCCGAATTGAGCTCTGTAAGTCTCTCGAAATTCAGTACCGGTTTCATCTTTTTGTATACCCCGTGGGCGGTCCCTATGGATACCGCCAGGGAATCGACCCCGGTCTCGGATACGAATTTCTCCGCCTCCTCGACCTCGGTATATATTCCTTCGTCGCTTTCAAGGCTTCCGCTGCCCACGTGGCCCACTTCAGCCTCTACGCTTATGCCCATCGGATGGGCGTAATCAACTATTGCTTTGGTTCTCGATATGTTGAGCCCGAAAGGATCGGTCGAGGCGTCCAGCATGACCGATGAAAAGCCCAGCGATATCGCTCTTTTTACGTATTCTTCAGTAGTGCCGTGATCGAGGTGGAGAACTACCGGCACCGACGCCTTCTTCGCAAAATACAGACCTATCTGAGCCGCGTCCTCCAAAGGAAAGAAATCATCGAAGACCTGGGCGTAGGAAAGTATCAGAGGAAGTCCGAGCTCCTCGGCAACCTCCGTAAAACACCTTGCTGAATCGTAGTCGAAGAAATCGGGAGCGGGAAGCCCGTAACCCGCCTTCTTTGCCTCGATAAGAATTTGTCTTGAATCAACTAACATGTTCCCACCTGTATAAATGAAACTTTGTATTAAATACTATCAATATATTTGCACATCCGTTCACTATGTGATAACATTTTATCGCGTTTTACGGAGGTGCGATATGCAGAGCGAAAAGAGAAAAATGATAACCCACGCCGCAAAGCTTTACTATTACGGACACATGACCCAGGAGGAGATCTCCAAAATGATGGATATCTCAAGATCCAAGGTGTCACGTATGCTTCTCGAGGCCGAACAGTCCAACATCGTAAGGATATCCATCAACGATCCCTATTCGAACCTGGACGAGACCGCAGCATCCATAAAGAAAGCATTCGGTCTTGAAGAGGTCATCGTCGTACCCAGCGGAAGCAATCTCGACGCCGCGAAGACCAACGTCGGAGCAGCCGCCACCGATTTCCTTCTGAAAAGGCTTACCGAGACCAGCCGCATAGGCATATCCTGGGGAACCACCCTCAACGCCTTCGTAAACACCTTCAAGGTGCCTCATCCCTATCCCAGGGCCTGCGTCGTGCAGCTCACGGGAGGTATGTACATACCGAATATGCATATAGACGGAAGAGACGTGGCGAGAATTTTCGCCGGCAAGCTCGGCTGCACACTCTACGCCCTTCAGCTTCCCATGTTCATGCACAATCCGGAGCTTAAGGAGCTCATACTCAGAGAACCCGAGACCGCCGCTCACTTCAGACTCTTCGACAACCTGGATATAGCGCTGGTAGGCGTCGGAACCAAGAACTACAAGGATTCCATAGTCTACAAGGCAAACTATATAAGCGAGGAAGAAGCGAAGCTCATAGACGAGCTTAAACTCTGCGACATCTGCGGTCACCAGATCGACATAAACGGCCGTGAGCCGGTCGACTCCATAACCAACAGACTATACGGTATCTCCCTCGAAAGTCTCAGGAAGGTCCCCATGGTCGTCGGTATGTGTGCCGGAAAGGACAAGGCCAGATCCATAAAGTCCGGTATAGCCGGAGGTTATCTGAAAGCCCTCATCATAGACGAGATTGCGGCTCTGACTCTTCTCGAGTCCGAGGACTAGCGCCTCATCTGTCTGTAGATCCGTATAAGGGTCCTTCCCAGTTCTTTTACGTCTTCTTCGCTGTTGGAGCATCCGAAGGACACTCTTATGCAGCCTCTTGCGTATTCTTCGGGCACTCCTATGGCTCTTATGACGTGGGACGGCTCGACGCTTTTGCTGTTGCAGGCCGATCCCATGGATACGCATACGCCTTCCCTGCTGAGGAAGAAGAGCATGCCCTCTGCCTCGGCGTCCCTGAACGCCACGTTCAGTATTCCGGGAACGGACTTTTCAAGATCCGTGTTGACCCTGACGTTTTCGCCCTCCTCTTCAAGAAGGATGTCCAGAAGGAGCCTTCTGTTTTTTTCGCACTTTTTCGCTCTTTCTTCTCTTTCCTCTTCAAGAAGCTCGGCAGCCTTTCCGAAGCCCACTATGGCAGGAACGTTTTCTGTTCCGCCGCGGAAGCCTTCTTCCTGCTGTCCTCCCCTCATAAGGGGCGTCACGAGACCGTCGTCTCTGACCCACAGGGCTCCGCAACCCTTGGGTCCGTATATCTTGTGGGACGACAGGGATATCATATCGGCTCCCAGAGAGTCCGCGTCTATGCGCATGGCCGGGAAAGCCTGGACGGCGTCGCTGTGAAAAAAAGCACCCATGCTATGAGCATGAGCCGCCAGCTTCGGAATGTCTTGGATAACGCCCAGCTCGTTGTTTGCCGCCATGACGGAAACCAGAAGAACGTCACTATCGACTATCCTTTTGTACTCTTCGATATCGATGCGCCCCTGTCCGTCTACGGGAATGATGCGAATCTCGAATCCGAAGTTTTCAAGGCTCTCCGCGCTTTCGAGCACCGCGTGATGCTCTATCGCTGAAACGGCTATGACCTTTCTTCCGGAAACGCTTTTAAGGGCGGTGCCCGTTACAGCGAGATTGTCTGCTTCCGTTCCTCCGGAAGTGAATATCACCCTGCCCTCCTTTGTATGGAGCGCCGCTTTTATATTTTCTCTTGCTTTTTCTATGGCGGAAGCGTTCTGTCTTCCTCCGCCGTAAAGTCCGGACGCGTTGAAGAAGGAATCTTCGAAGTAGGGCCTCATCGCCTCGAACACTCTCGGATCCACAGGCGTCGTGGCTGCATGGTCAAAATACTTCATCAGGATACCTCCCCGCACAGAAGTCCCGTAACGTTCTTTATGACGTCCTTTTCGCCTATGTGGTTTATGAAAGGCTTGCCTGAAACCACGGGGCACTTCATATTCTCGAAGAAGGGGAACATCTCGATTATGACGTCGTAGTTTCCCGCAACGTAGGAAGTCTCCCAGAGATTCTGGATATTGACTTGTATGTCCACGCCCTTGTCTCTGCAGCTTTCGGTGATGAGTTCACCGGCTCTGAGCATTGTCGTTCCGCAGAGTCCTCCGGCGATGAGAAGTTTCTTCATCTATTCTTCTTCCGCAAAAAGTTCCGGATGCTCGAACCAGTAGACGAATTCGTCCACGGTTTCGGCGTTTTTGAGTTTCTTCAGAAGCTCGGGTTCCGAGAACATCACCATGAGTTCCTGAAGGTCGTCTATATGGGAATCTGAGCCTTCGGCGTTGCACATGAGAAATACCATCTCGCAGGGCAGCACCTCTTCCGCGTCTCCCATATTCACGAAATCAACGGGTTTGTCCAGCACGGCGGCCGCCACTCCTGTCTTCATGACGTCGCCGGAGAAGGCGTGGGGTATGGCCACGTAGACCTCCTCGCAGGGAAGCCCTGTGGGGAATTCCTTTTCTCTTTCGAGAACCGCCTTTTCGTAGCTCGGACCTATATATCCCATCGCCTGCATGGCAAAGGCCAGCCTCCCGATGATTTCTTCTCGGGAGGCAGCCTCTTGATGCAGGAAAATAAGATTTCTGTCAGCAACAATCATATTTTCCCTTTCGAATTTAGAATATCGCGTTGAACAGCTGGAGTATTCCGGATCCGATGATGTCTCCGCCCATGTCGAAGCAGGACTGGGTTACTGCGGGATCTCCGAGTCCGAGGGAACCCATTGTGGCCGTTACGATAGGAGCCTGGAGGGTTGCCAGATAGAATACGGGGATGGTCCAGATCAGCGTGAAGATTACGATACGGAATACGTTGCCCTTGAACATGGGCGCAACAGCTCCTGTCCAGTAAGGAACGATAGCAAGGGATGCGATCGGGAGAAGCTTGTTGCCCGGGAGCAGAACTGCGAGTATTACGATCAGCGGATAAAGGATAACAGCGGAAGCCATTACGGAAGGATCTCCGAGAAGAGCTGCGCAGTCTACGCCTACGTAGAGCTCTCTGCCTTCGAACTTATCCTGAACTGTCTCAATGATAGCGTTGGCTATGGGCATGATACCTTCGCAGAGAACGGAAACCGTCTTGGGAAGGAATACCATGAGAACGCCTACGGAGATACCGAGCTGGAGAACTCCGCCGTAGCTCATCTTTCCGATGATACCGATGATGATACCGATGATGCAGCCCATTACGCCGAGTTCACCGAATACGCCCATCTTGTTGCGGACCGCATCCGGCTTGAAGTTGATCTTGTTGATTCCGGGGATCGCGTCAAAGAGCTTGTTGAAGGGCTTTGCCACAAGTCCGAGGAAAGATACGGTACAGGGAACTGCGATTCCCGGCATCTGGTTGAATTCCTGATACTCTTTTGCCGTCCAGTCAGCCATCTTGGAACCGATGGTGAGGAAGAGCACGCCTGCGCCTACGCCGGCCCATACACTTCCTGTCGCTGCCCATACGAAGCCGCCGAGTACGTTGCCGTGCCAGATGCTCCAGATGTCAGTCCACATGGTCTTTGTGAACTTGCACAGGATGAGGATGACGTTGAGTACAAGAGTTCCGATGATAACGAATGCAAGGCCCGGCCATGCAAATGCAACGCCTGCGCTGCCCCAGCCGATATCGATGACGCTCATGTCCTTGGAGAAGTTCTCGCTGAAAGCGGAAATCGCCGGTGTGAGAGCGTCGGTCGCGGTATTGACTATGATAGACAGTCCTGCAAGACCGATTCCGGCGTAGAGACCGCCACGAAGACTCTTGGAGAAACCTGCTCTGAAGCAGATACCGAGAATAAACATGACGATTGCTACGAGTACTGAGCTTCCTACATTTCCGAGAAATGTGGATACTGCTGCTGCTATACCATTCATACATTTACCTCCTTCAAAATATAAATAATTGCAAAAATGGTTTCGTGTATAACTAAACGTCCGAAGCTAGTCCTCTTCGGATATTTCGTCCAGATGTTTGACTATCTGTTCCGCAAGTTCCTGTTTGGCCTTCTTTCCTCCTATCATGAAGGTAAGACCTCTTTCCGCGGGGCTTCCGAAAGTCGGATCCGGCGCGGTCATCCAAACCACTACCATGTTCTTGCGGTCTTTGTATGCGAGTATGTCTCCCACCATGCAGTGTCTGACTTCTATATCGGTCCTTCCTATTCCGCGAACGTATTCCTCAAGATAACGCTCCGCATTGATGGAAGTGTTGATTCCGGCTCCGCATACGCATAAAAGCATTTTTCTTTCCATTTTGATTTCCTCCGTTTGCTGACAGTGAAAACATCTTAAGATGTCAATCCTCTACATATATTTTGAAGTATATAAGGTATTTTTTCAATAAAAAATGAGGATAAACTGCACATTCGTGCAGTAATATCGGCTTCATTTAAGTCATTTGTCAATATTTCTATTTTTTGCCCCCGCCCTGTTTCGGATATCAATAAATATCCACCCGCATATGATATGTACCCCCTTTCTTGGACTTCCAAGGAAGGGGGACTTTCTTTATGCGGTATTCATACGAATACAAAAAAATGGCTGTCGAACTGTACCATCAAGGTGAGTGGCCGGAAACTCCAC
>JAEEGL017244446.1_pt1 | contig 15459 bp, 12 predicted proteins | sample 9134231 | NCBI WGS metagenome assembly JAEEGL01 (sample SAMN16246548, study PRJNA631951) | gut metagenome | biome: gut microbiome; feature: rumen; material: fiber-attached | host: Bos | place: Iran: Karaj | collected 2018-10
AAGAAGCATCTGTTTTTTACCTTCTGCAAGTGCTTTATCTACTGCATGTATTGCTTCTATCTGATATTCACGAAGAGAAAGTCCGTCTTTATTTCTGAGGAAATCATCATCATCAATTACTATTTCTTGTGTTTCTTTTTGATCGTTTTCAAGAAGTTCTGAAATTCCTATAGGACTCATCCAGCCTTGCAAAGCACGAGGTGCCTGTGTCGGATATCTGAAATCTATAAACCAGATTCCAGATTTTGTTTCAAGCTGCTTTAGATATGGACGGCCATTTGTAGCAAAGGCAAGAGGAACTTTATATTCTTTATTGATTCCCCAGGTTCCTGTTGTATATATTTCATCATCTTTCTTGATAAGACTTGAGTATTCTTTACACTGCCCATCAATTACGCATGGAATATCTTTATGATGGGCTTTTGCTTCAATTACGGCAACAAGTTTTTCTCCAATAAAGAGAGCGTAATCTGCATAGCCATGGTTATATATTTTTGAATCAGTCTGCCATTCCGCAATGGCCATGTTATGACCTTTCTGAGGTTTTGTTCCAAAGAGTTTTTGATTCAAAACATTTGTATCACATTCCCAGCCAACTTTTCTAAGCTGTTCATCTATGAGTTCGCGGGTTTCTGCTTCGGTAAGAGGACGAGCTCTATTTGCTTTAAATGAACGGTTACGACGTAATTCAATTTTTATTTTTGGAGCTGCAGCAGCAGTTTCTTTTGCAATCTCAATAAGTTTGTTTTCTGATTCTTCTTCGCTCTGTTCCTGTGCAGTAAATTCCTTCGGTTGCTTAAGTTTTATGATAACTTTCTTTTTTGCAACTGGAACCAGGTCTTTTGGTAAAACGTATTCTTTAGATGCCTGATTTTCTTTTGAACCATAAGTTTCTGCAAACCAGAAACATAGACTATATGAAATTGGGAGTAGTTCTTCAACAAGGACAGAAGAATCTAAATCTTCATGAACTGCTTCATTTCCAATTTTGCGTAGGCGGGTGAAGGATTTTGCTAAGAGGTTATTTATAATGCCATAATCTTGTAAATAATTAATTCGCGAGGCCTGTGGTATATCAGAAATTGAACCAGCAGGAATAGGTATAGAATCGTATTCATAAATAAGAGAAGTTATTGTTTCTCCAATTTTTCTAATTTTATAAAGAGCGCTATTTGGATCTGAATAACAATATGTTTCTGCGAGTTTACCTAACTTTGTGAGAACGGGAAATTCTTTTTCGAAACAGTCAAAAGATGACATATAAAAATTATATCATATAAAATATAAATTGTAGAGCAGATTGTCATATTAGTTTATTACGTTATAAAACTTCTTGTGTCTCTTGAACATCTTGTTCTTTTTTCTTTCTGTTTAAAAACGGTCTTGCACAATGAACATTAAAGAACTCAATCAGCGGGCCCATAAAAAAGGCTGTGATAATTGTTCCGGCTCCGGCAATAGTGATAATTGCACGCGCTGCTCCACCAGAAAGTAAGAAAAGTACAACGCCCAGGATTACACAAACAATATCAGTAATGATTCTTACATACTGAAACTTTCCCTTGTGCCAGGTATTCACAATAATCAGCGCTACAGCATCATATGTTGAAACACCAAGGTCTGCAGTCATGTAAAAGGCAGAACCAAAGCAAATGATTACAACGCCAACAACAAGACAAATCACACGCACTACAAGCGAAGGATCAACGATCACTGTCTGTAAAAAATCATATGTAAACTGAGTAATATATCCAAGAAGAAACAGATTTATAAAGGTTGCAATACCGATATAATGACGATCAAAAATCAGCATAAAAATAAAAAGAACGGCATTTGCAATTACGTATAAAGTTCCAAATTTGATTGGTACAAGAGCATCAAGACCTGCCATAAAAGACTGGAACGGATCTACACCAAGAGCGGCAATTTTAAAAATTCCAACACTAATGGCACAAATAATTACGCCGAATAACGACATCAAAATACGTCTAACAAGATTTTTCTTTTCCATGCGTAAATCATAGAGAGCACGCAGTCTGTCGTCAATTATTAAGGCTTTATGATAATTGAATGAATCTCTATGCTTGTACAGGAGCTTCTTCTGCTGCTTCCTTAGTCAAATCCTTATACAGATTCATAAAGAAAATAGAAATTATTACACCGCCGGCAATATCTGTAAACCAGTGAACTCCGCAAACAAGACGACCTACAATTGTAAGAGCCATAATCACAAGACAAAGGATTTTTAAAAGCATCACGACTTTTGCATTTTTAATGTAGTCACCAATTATACCAACAGCTGTTCCAAAAATTGTAAGAATGAGCATTGTATGTGTAGACGGATACGATGGCTCAAGTCCTTCAGCAGGGTCTAAAATTACAGGACGATAATTAAACGGAACCTTTTCAAAAAGTGCATAAAGCAGAATCACAAGAATATAAATAACTCCGAGCATGAGGATTTTCTTATCTACTTTTAAAAGATTTTTTCGCTGAATTAGCTGGATGAATCCTACAACTGCGAACAGGCCTGCCACAGCAATAGCCGCCACACCAAGCAACTGAGTAAGCTTATACCAGAATAAATGCATTCCAAAAAATTCATGAACAGCAGTATTCAAGCCTGCAAATCCAATATTCGAAGCTTCAGGGCCAACAGACTGAACATCAATAACTCTTACTAAAAGACTAAAAAATATAAAAAGCAAACCAAACAAAATAGAATTCAAGTATTTTTTCATGTTTTAAAATTAACGCAGATGCGGGAAGTTTGCAAGGTGTAAAAAAAATGATATATTAAAACAAAAATTAGCGAGGTCATTTATGAAAATCGGATGTATAGGAACTGGTGCAATGGGCGGTGCAATTATGCGCGCTATCTGCAAAAAATATGATGTAAGTCAGATTAAAGTTACTGATAAAAATACAAAAATGGGACAGGCTTTTGCAAAAGAAACAGGTGCAAAGTTTGTTAAATCTAACAAGGATGTTTTAGACTGCGATTATATTTTTCTGGCAGTAAAGCCTCAGTTTTTAGGAGACGTTTTCGACGAAATTGGAAAGGATATTCCTAAGACTGCTGTTGTTATTTCTATGGTTGCCGGTATTAAAATTGCTAAGCTTGAAAACTGGGCTCCACAGGCACGATTTATCCGCATGATGCCTAATGTTTGCGCTCAGATTGGCGAAGGAATGACTGCTATTTGTTACAACGAAAAAATCACACAGGCAGAAGCAGATACTGCTCTTGAAATTTTAAGAACAGCAGGTAAAGCAGAAGTTGTTCTTGAAAAGCTTATGGATTGTGTAACAGCCTTAGGCGGATCTGGCCCTGCTTTTGTATTTATGTTTATTGAAGCCTTGGCCGATGCCGCTGTTCGTTGCGGAATGCCTCGTGCACAAGCTTACACTTATGCTGCTCAGGTTGTTTACGGTTCAGCCGGAATGGTTATGGAAAGCGGAAAAATTCCTGCAGCCTTAAAGGATATGGTTTGCTCTCCAGCAGGAACAACAATTGAAGGAGTTGCTGTTCTTGAAAAAAATGGCTTCCGCAATGCAGTAATTGAAGCTATTACAGCAGCCTGCAACCGTTCAATTGAATTGGGCAAATAATCCATAGATTCATAATATAAATATAGATTTTTTTACTTGTAAAACAAACCTGGTTTTTATAAATTTATAATATATGAATTTGCATGATTTTGAGTATCTGGAAAATAATCTGGATACTCAGGGCCTGTACGGAAGTGACGCTTGTATTGCTAATCTTTTTTTGCTTCAGGAAAAATACAACACTTGGCTTAAAATCCACAAAAATATTTTGTTCCGCTACTACTACGGAGATGAAAACCGCTCTGGTTATGGATTTCCTATTCCGTTAAAAAATTCTTTGGCACAGAAAAATGATTCTACTGCAAATTCAGAATGGTTAAAATCAGCACTTGAATTTATTATTGAAGATGCTAAGGCTCAGCAGCGGCCTCTTGCTTTTTGTCTGATTACCCGCGAGCAAAAAGAGCTTCTTGATTCTTGTCTTTCTAAATATTTTAAAAAACAAATTTCCTGGAAAACAAATCGTGATGACTGTGATTATATTTATCTTCAAAAAAATCTTGCAGAGCTTCCGGGATCTCTTTATCAGAAAAAGCGAAATCATGTTTCGCGCTTTAACAGGATTTATGGAACAGACTGGGAATTCAAAAGCTTCCCACAAAATGATATTTCAAAAGATATTCTTTCCATTGCGCAAAAATGGTATGATGAAAAAAACGGAGATGAAAAACCCGTTCTCAAGCTTGAATTACAAAGCGTTGTGTTTGCGTTAGAGAATGCTGAGCTTCTTAGGATCTCTGGTGGCGTTCTTTATATAGGCGGTAAGCCTGCAGCCATGACGCTTGCTTCTCCTATTTCTGATTCTGTCCTTGATGTGATTTATGAAAAGGCAATTGAAGAATTTGAAAAGGATGGTGTGTATGCTGTGATTAATCAGCAGTTTGCGCGACAGTGTGGAAAATATCTTTATTTGAACCGCGAAGAAGACATGGGTGTTGAAGGTATTCGAAAAGCAAAGCTGTCTTACAAACCAACTATTGTGCTTGAAAAATTCTTTGGTCTTGTGGAGTAATTATTTTGTTATCATCAATATTGAAAAAAAGCGATTGTGCATCGTGTAAATTCTGCTGCAGCTTCCGTCGTCAAAGTCTTTGGGAAACTCCTGTTTTTTCAAAGGAAGTTGCAGAACAATTACAAAAGCTTTTTCCTGAGGCGCATTTTAGAGCGGTTGGAAAATCGAGCATGACAATAGACCTTTCAATGTTATATAAAACTGACAACCCTGATGAAGAAGTTCCCTGCCCGTTTCTTGATACAACAAAAGGATGTCTTCTTCCGCCTGAACTAAAACCTTTTGATTGCAGCATCTGGCCTTTCCGTGCAGTTCGTGTTGATGACAAAAAAGTTTCTGTTGCGCTCACACCAACCTGCCCTGCCATTAATAAAGTACCTCAAGAAAAAATTATTGAGCTTTTGGATTCTGGTCTTGGAAAAAAGATTTTAGATTATGCAGAGTCTAATCCTGATATTATTAAAGAGAACTCTGAATTTTTCTTGGTTCTCCCGTCAATAAAATCCTGAGATTTAATTTTACATACGCACAAATTTCACGCACATAATTATGAACAACATAAACTGCCGGACACTTTGCAGGGATTCCTTTTATATTCGTAAAGCCCATACGGCGTGCAAGACGTTCACTGCGTCGAAGATGAAAGCGACTTGTTACAACAGCAGTTGGTGTATTTAAAACTTCTTCTACACTTTTGCCTTTAAACTCGCAAAGCATTTTACAGCTCAACTGAAAATTTTGAATTGTATCCTTTGCCTGATCTTCTACAAGGATTCGTTCTGAAGAAACTCCCTTTGCAATAAGCTGTCTTTTTATTTCCGGAGCTTCGGGATATGGAAGCCAATGAAGCGTTCCTCCAGTTACAACACAAATGCTCTGCGGATTTTGATTTAAATATTCAGCCGCTTTTTCTACTCTGCTCAAAACCGATTTTGGAAGCTCGCCGTCTTTGCTTATTCCTCCGCCAAGAAGAATTACGTGATCTGCTTTTTCATTTGTTGAAACAACATCAGGGGTCAAAATAAAAACAAGATTGACAATTGAGATTGTTGCTGCCAGACAAACCAAACTACCGACTGTTAGTTTAATCCAACGCTTCCAGATGCTCCAGAACGAATGACCCTTCTTAATTCTATAACACGCAACAAAAATTAGATAAGCACCAAGTGCCAGCCAGATATGTGTGAAGGAAAATACGTTGTCCCAGAAAGTTCCGGGGTTTAAAAGAATAAGTGTTATGTCATATGAAATACTAAGTATTCCAAGAAGAATAAAAACTATTATCATATTTAGTGTCATGCTGAACTTGTTTCAGCATCTACTCCTTTATATTCATGGACCCTGAAACAAGTTCAGGGTGACAATATCTGTCTATAATCCCAATTATGTTTTGGATAACGCCCCTTCATTTCCTTGCAGATTTCAGGCCAAGCGCCAGTCCAGAAATTTTCCAGATCTTCTGTTACCTGAAGCGGTCTGCTTGCTGGTGAAAGTAAACGAAGCAAAACTTTTTTACCGCAGATTTCCGGCGTTTTAAAACAACCAAAAATGCGCTGAATAATTATTTCTATTACCGGCCGGATCTCATTTAGCTTTTCGTATTTTACTTTACAACGTCTTCCGTTTTCAAGGACAAGATATTCCGGAGCCTGCTTATCTATCTGCGCGCCTTCCAGATACCAGTACAAGGCGTCGTAAACTGTTTCTGCACTCAAGGATTTTTTACCTGCCAGAAAAGGAACTAACCATTCCTGTGCATTCTGGCAAAGTTTTTCTTCAAGCTTCTGATCGCTGCCATTTTGCTGTTCTACAAATTCTGCGCGTAATAAAAAGCTTTCTACACGCTGATTTTTTGGAAGACATTCCAGACCTTTTTCTTTTATTTCATTTACCCAGGCAAGCGCATAGTCCTGTTCTGTTGCAGGAATTTTTTTAGAGGAAAGAACAATTGCGCCAAAGCATTTTTGTTCAAGCTTTTGAAGAGTACCGTTTTCGAAAGAACAAGTTAGCTTAAGCTTACTATTTCTTTCAAGGAACTGTGTGATTTTCTTTTCATCAGGAATTACAAAATCAAAAATAACTGCAGACTTTTCTCCGGCCATTACTTCTGGAGCAACAATCCAAAGAGGAGCCGCTCCTTTGTAATCGTAAAGCTTTGCCTGCCTTCCACCTGCAAACTTATATTCTGCAGGCTCTGTTCCAGGTTCACTAATTCTTTGAGCAAGCCTGTCTGGGTAACCGCACAGAATAAGAAAATCGGGTTTGATGTTTGGAGTATATCCACTGTTCGCAAGCCGTCGCTCCAAATCGTTTATAAATCTCTTCTGGAGTTCTGGTGCAGACTTTTCATATGTGCTGAATCTTATAAGGATTTTTTTACCTTCGTCGTCGAGCTGTTTTTTTGAAGCATCAAAAGCTTCAAGCGCAATTCCCGCAAGGCGAGGATGAATGCCTAGTGTAAGGGCAGCTTTTCCTTTTGAAGTAATATGAACTTTTTCATCAAGCATACCAAGCTCCTGCAAAAGCTCAACACTTTCATTCCAGGAGTTTTGGTTAGGTTTGTCTAACCAGTCAATTCCGTCAATATTATAAACGCCGCGCTCGCTGCATTCCAAAACAAGAGGAACTAAATCTGCACGAAGAATTTCCGGCGCAAGCTCTTTTACAAGCTTGTTTGATTTTTCCCAAAGGCGTATACATTTTCCAGGTCCAAGTCGTCCTGCACGACCTGCTCTTTGTTCAGCAGAAAATTCACTTTCGTTTTCTGTTGTAAGCTTTTCCATTCCTGTGTTTATATCAAGCCGGTTTACTCGTGCAAGACCACTGTCTATTACGACTGTAACACCAGGAACAGTGAGCGAGGTTTCTGCAATTGCAGAAGAAAGAATAACACGCCTTTTAGTTAGCAGCCCCTTACCAGGAGGAGTTATAACACGCTTTTGTTCTTCAAGCGAAATACTTGAATGAAGAATAAGCAATTCATTTTCGCTGTCGTCGTCGAAAAGACCAGTTTCTAAAAGCGCGTCGTATGCCTTTCGGATGTCTGAAATACCTGGAAGAAATACGAGAATATTTCCAGGCCCTTCGACAGGCTCAGGGACCCCAGTCCTTTCGCGGTCCCTGAGTCTGTCGAAGGGCCGCTTATGATCAAGCTCATCTTCTACAACATCTACAACACTCTTCCCCGGTCTGTAAATAATTTCCACAGGAAACTGACGACCAGGTATTTTCATCACAGGCGCTTCACAATAAGCCTGCAGCTTTTCTGTATCTATTGTAGCAGACATTATAATTACAAATAAATCGTCCCGAAGCTGCATTGCTTCTTTTAAGAATGCCAGTGCCAAATCTGTGTTCACAGAACGCTCATGAAATTCATCAAGCACAACAACATTATAATCTTCAAGCGCCGGATCACTTTGAAGCTGCCTTACAAGAATTGCTTCTGTTACAACTTCAAGCTGAGTTTCTTTGCCGACTTTATTTTCAAGATGAATTTTAAAACCAACCTTTTTTCCAACTTCCTGACCGCTCAATTCTGCCAATCGGTTAGCCACGCCTAACGTTGCAATGCGTCTTGGCTCTGTCATAATAATTTTACCGGGAAATTTTTCCATCAAAGCAAGCGGTAAAATTGTTGATTTACCAGCCGCTGTCTCTGCTGTTAAAACTAAAAATCTGGAAGGAGAATTTTTTAATTCATCGCAAATGTTTTCAAGATGAGAAGTGATAGGAAATTCTGAAAGCTCTTGTTTTATTTCTTCCAAGGTCATACAGTTTTTCCATCCCACTCTTTGGAATGCTCTCGTTCAAATTTTATAGCCGCATCAAAATCAACCTGAGGTGCGCAATTCTTTTCTACGTTGAGCGCAACCTGATGAAGCCTTCGTATGCAGTCAGATTTGTCATTATAACCAAGCTTTGATTTTTCTATACTGTCTCGTAATACACGAATTGACTCGTCATAAATTTTAAGTGGAACAGGGAACGGATGTCCGTCTTTTCCGCCATGTGCAAAGCTGAACCTTGCAGGATCTGTAAAGCGGCTTGGAGTTCCATAAATAACTTCGCTTACGAGTGCTAGTGACTGAAGTGTTCTTGGGCCAAGGCCCGGTGTTAACAACAAACTTTCAAAATCCTTTGGCTGACTTTGGTAAGCAGTGGCTAACACTCCGCCCAATCGTTTTAGGTCTACATCCTGTTCGAGTACTTCATGGTGGGTTGGCATGATGATGGACCGGGGTTCTAATTCTGGAAAGAGAGAACCTTGAACTCCTATGTCATTCCCGTGCTCGACACGGGAATCTAACTCTTGATTAGATTGTCGGGTCAAGCCCGACAATGACATATTCTTTGAGATTTTTCCATCCTGCATTAAAATTATCTGGCTCGCAGGTTTTCCAATCTGCGTAATTTCTTTTATAAGACGTTCGGGCTCTTCATGACTCATTTCCAGAATTGAATCGCGGGCTTTATCTGCAGCTGTGTCGGTGAGGTTCAAAATCTTTCCACGATTCTCGCCAACAACTCCGGTATGAGGCTCTTCAACAAAAGAACGCAAATCGTTTGAACACCAGTGATAGCGGCGAGCCTTTTTTTCTGCAGTATTCATTCCCTGCTGAACGACAGCCCATTGTCCGCTTTTGGTCAAAATAAAATTATGCTGATATAACTGAAAGCCATCCTGTACTGCATTGTTATCTACCTTGGCAACAAGCTTGCTGTTTCGAACAAGAATATCGCCATTCAAGCCTTCACGGTCTGCAATATCCAGAAGCTCATCAGGAGTCATGCGAGAATATTTTCCACGACCACCGCAAACATAAATACCAAGTTCCTTTGCACGAGGATTCAACCCCCTCTTAAGAGCATACATAACGCTTGTAGTAATTCCTGAGCTGTGCCAGTCCATGCCCATAACCGCCCCAAAGGACTGAAACCACAAAGGATCACTAAGCCTTACCAGCACTTCATCAGGCCCAAAATTTTCCACAAGCGATTCGGTAATGAGAGTACCCAAAACCATCATGCGGTCGGCAAGCCAGCGAGGAACTGTACCTGTGTGAAGAGGTAAATCTGCGTGTCCGGAATTACGAGCCATATGAGTGATTATAGCATATATTTATTTTAGCTCAATCGTTTGCCCATACTCTAAAACAAGTCGTCCTTGAGGAGTAAAGTTATCCGATTTTTTACTGCCGTCGCTATCAAACTCATGAATAGGAATATTGTTTTTAGCTCCAACAAGATTTGCTACTTCTGTTGCCTCAACTGCATCCATATTAAAAATGCCGTCAATTGGATACATTGCATAATCAATCTTGCGGGAAGACAAATCCTTCATCTGTTCGATTTTTGATGTGTCGCCTGCATGATAAATTGTAAAGCCGTCAACTGTAACAAGATAGCCTACACAATATCTTACATCGTGATTTGGATTTCCTCCTGCAGCAACTGCTTCAATTTTAAAAGGTCCTATTTCATATTTTTTATACTCACCCTTTACAAGCGCATCACGATTTTCTATCTGCTTTCCGCCTTCCTTAAGTTTAACTTTGTAATAGGGTTTGTGATCATCGTGCTGATGTGTAACAAGAATTACGTCTGCTAAATCTGAATAATCACCCTTGTAATAATTTGGATCAATGTAAAGAACAGAACCATCCTGAGCAACAATTTTTACAGATGCGTGACCTATGTAAGTAAGTGTTGTTTTTTTAGAATTGCATGAACACATAGTCAAAAAAAGACCTCCTGTAAACATTACGATCAAAAATTTTTTTAGATTTTTCATTTAAACTCCTTTTGAATTTGAGACAGTTCTCCACCTGTAATTTTTCCTTCTGCATTTCTAGAAAAACAACTCATATAGCGCCATGCCTGTTCACAGGTGTGCTCCCTACATTCGTGGCCCTGATTGTCTATGCTTGCAAAAACGTTCCAGCACTTTTCGTCTGCGCGATTAAAAAGTTGAAGGGTAAGCTTTCCTTTTCGTTTAGGGTCAACTAACTGCATTGTAATATCACCGTCTATTCCCCAAAACTTATTCTGCCAGTTAGCCTTGTCTTCCAGCTTTACATTGTATTCGTCGGCCTTCTTGGCACCATTTAATTTAAGGGCATACGCCATTCTGTTTATACATTTCTGCTCCTGATAAGGAAGCTCTGCAAGTGGTGTCTGTTCTCCGGCAGCATAAAAAATCGGAACGCTTACCGAGGTGTTTACAGGCTTGTTTATCTTTCCAAAATAAACATTCTCACCAATATCAACTGTTGCATCCATTGGAGCCGCTGCTGCAATAAGGTTCGGATATTCCTGAATAATATCCCAGGTTTTTATTCCGCCCATAGAAAAGCCCGAAGCATAAATACGTGTTGCATCAATGTTGTAGACCTTCTTCAAATGCTCAACAAGCTCGACCATTTCGGTTGCAGTGCTTTTCAAATGATGTTCCACAGCAACAAGTAAAAAGTTGTGTCTGTGCGTAATATTTGCCCAGCCCGAAATATAAGAAATATAAAAAGCAGAATCACCACCGCCATGGAAAGCCAGGAGCAAAGGAACAGGCCCGTTATCAAAAATACCCTTATTATAAAAAGCAAAATATCCAACTTTGTGACTTGTAGTTCCTTTATCATCACCCATATTGTCTGAAGATGTTTTTACCGTAAAAACACCTGGATCTATTTGCATTCTATCTTTTTCTAAATCCGGGTCAAGTTCAAGCTCACCAAGCATACGGCGGAACTGTTTTACAAAGCAATCAAAATCGGCATAAATATCAGGAACCTGTTTTTCAAGGAAATATTTACATTTTTCTTTGAAAATCGCATTGATTTCTGTAGTGTTTCCATATGATACTACTGGTATATCATCGGCCTCAACCTTGATTTTTGCCGCAGAACTAAGATTTGTGAGTGTACAGGCGACCGGTGCACAATCTGCCCTTCCCCAAAGACCGTCACCTTCAAAATGATTCAAACAGTTTTCGGCAATATAGTCAGCACTTTCGCCAAAACCATAAAGATTTGTATGGAAAATGCCACCTCGAATGTAATAAGCCTCCAGCGTTTTTGTAAAGCGATTATAAAACTTTACTACACCGTTTTCATAATATTCATGGATCTTGGAATTAGAAATAATTTCGCTGAACAAATCTGGCGCAGCATCCTTCCAGCCATTTGCACTAGTTGGATAAATAAACACAACGCTTGTTCCATACTTTTTGGCAATCTGTTCAAAATTATTGGTGCGCGCGAACTCAACTGCACCTTCATAGTTCGAAGTAAAATCCTCTGGCGAAAACACTAAAAGGTATGGTGCAATAAAGCCATAATTAAGAACATCATCCATCAAATCATTTTTTGGAACATAAACAGCAGCTTTGAATTTTTCAAAAGTATGTGACCACATAACACTGCCATCAGCAAGTGAGGTCATTTTTGGCATTTCTTTCATTGACATTTTATTCTCCCAAGGCGGGGTCTCTGAGGTTCTCGAAGGACCCTTTTGTAAACCGTTTTTCAAATTTTACCCTACAAATCACTTTTTTACAAATTTTTTATAGAATTGGTCAATTTCACGTTTTTTGATATCATTAAACTTCAATATATGGCAAATAATTCACTTCAAAGAAAAAATCGTGGCGCACTGCCAATGCTCAAGCTTACGTTCCCAATTGCAATGGAACAGTTTTTCCGTATCCTCGTTTCATCGGTTGATACAATGATGCTCAGCTCATACAGTAATGATGCGGTTGCTGCTGTAGGCCTTGTTGCACAATATGTATTTTTCTTAAATCTTCTTTTTGCAGTTATCAGCACAGGATGTTCAATAGTCCTTGCACAATATATAGGCGCACAAAAATCAAAAAAAGAATTAAACGAAATTGCACAGGCAAGTACACTCATGATTACCCTGCTTTCGATTTTCCTGATGCTGCTTGTTTTCTTTGGATTTAAACCTTTGCTCAATTGTTACCAGCTCGAAGATGCAGTCCGTGGATACGCATTTAAATATTTTATAATCTTTGGTGGAATTTTCTGCTTCTTTAATGCCTTCAGTTCACTTCAAGGTGCAATCCTCCGCAGCTACGGCTACACAAGCGAAGCAATGATAGTTTCAATAATTGGAAATGTCGTAAACGTTCTTGGCAACGCACTCTCTCTTTACGGATGGTTCGGTCTTCCAATTCTTGGTGTTCCTGGAGTTGCTTGTGCCAGTGGTATGGCTATGCTTGTTTCGACAGTCCTTCTGGCAATTATTATCCGCCGCAAGGAAGATGTTGAATTCACTCTCAAAGGAATCTTCCAGGTTCCAAAGCAGGTTTACCGACTCATTCTTTCTGTAGGTGTTCCAACAGCAGGCGAAAGCCTTTCTTACAACATCAGCCAGATTGTTATTATGGCAATGATTTCTACTCTTGGAACAAACGCAATGTCAGCCCAGGTTTATACAATGACAATTGTGCGTTTTGTTTTCATCATGGCAATGGCAATTGGACAGGCTTCTCAAATTAAAACAGGCTATTATGTTGGCGCTAAGCAAAGTGATATTGCCTATAAAAAGATTTTCATTTACCAGCTTGTCGCAACCGCTTTTTCAATGGTCATGATTTTAATTGTGAATATCGTAAAACACCCGATTATAGGAATTTTCACAAAAATCGATGAAGTGCACGCCTATGTAAGCACACTGCTGATTTTCTCTACATACATTGAATTCGGACGTTCGCTCAACTTGATTTACGTTGGTGCGCTCAAAGGATCTGGCGATGTAAAGTTCCCTGTTCTTTACGGAATCTGTTCTATGTGGGGAATCATGGTTTTGGGCAGCTACATTCTTGGAATTAAATGCGGACTTGGTCTCGTAGGCTTCTGGCTTGGAATTGGAACAGACGAAACAACCCGCGGAATTGCAATGCTCATTCGCTGGAAGAGCAAAAGATGGCAAAAGCACGCATTAGTGTAGAAGCTTCTTCTTTACTCACTAAACCACCCATATCAAAAATCTCAAAAAGCTTTCCGTCACGTTCAACCTGGCGGGAACTCATTATTCCTCGCACAAATATCTGCGCAACATCATTTACACAAACACGACAGGTATATAAATCGGCCAGAATATTTGCAGCAGAAACATCAGCCAGATCAGTAATACCTAATTCGATTTTCATATAACGATGAAGTATTCTTGCAGCAGTCCGCCGGTCTAAAAGATTGTTACAAAATCTTTCATCCTGATCTTCCAGCCACCCGCGTGCATGACCATAGGATAAATCTTTTTGAGATAACAAATTTACAAAGTCTTTTATGGTGATGTTCATACGATTGCCGCGCTACGCTCGCAAAGACGAAATCTTTATAGTCAAATTATCACAAGCCGCAAGCCCTGTTATTTCAAAAACACCGTTGTCATTTTCCCAGGTTTCTCCGCTCCACAAAGCCTTTACAGAATACTTTCCGTTGGCATAGCTTTTTCCAAGTGCTTTTTCAATCTGTTCAATATTTACGCTAACAGGTTTTGTCCAATCATACTCACTGACATTTATAAAGCTCAGCGCAATGCTTCCATCACTCAATGGTTTTGCAAGAACATCAACACGATCTATATTTTCAATGTAAGCCTTGTCTGGTGACTCACCACCACAATCTGCTGTTGTAAAAATCCTTTTTGCCTGTATGCCTAAAGCATCCTGATTCAACGCAATCATCTCACGATTCGCAATGATTTTATAAAGCTCATCACCTACGCTAACACGACGTAAATCAAGACCAAGCATAAGCGGCGAGTTCATCATACACCACATTGTAAAATGAGTTTTATTTTGAACAAGCGAAAGTCCGTCCATACCAATCATAAGCATATCAGGATCATTCCAGCCTTTGTCTAAGCCTGCAAACTCATCCATGACAACTGCCTTGTTATATTGCGAGGTAACAGATGGTGTTCCTTTATCGAACCACGCTCCAAAACCAGGGTTTCCGTCACTTCCAACGCGGAAAGTTATATCATTCAAGATACGCCATGAGTCTCCAACCTTATATGCCCAGTTCTGTGGATGAGTTTTTCCCCATTCACACATACTAAGCACTACCTCATGGCCTGGTTTTGCTTTATTTAGACCAAATAACATTGCCGCATAAGAATCAAGAGTATTTTCCTGGCGGCGATGATTCATAATCCTAATCTGATTCTTTCCTGCACGCAAACGAATACCAATAGGCTCGCTCAAAATAAAAGTATCTTTATCTGCAGTTACAGGCAATAAATCGTCATAAAAGTATTCTGCATCTTCCCCTTCGCCAACAGCAACCTGCAGCCATTCACCGATTCCTACTTCACGACCGCTTGCATATTCAACCTGCAAATCAACAGTTTTTTCACAGTCACTTTCAACTTCAAAAACAAGTTCACCACTACGCACACCAACCGGCGAGGTTCCTGTATTAGTTCCGTCTAACGTACCAATTCCAAAAACATATTCCTTGTTGTCATCAACCTGCACACACGCACCAGTAAGTTTACCATCCAGAACTGCACTAAGCTTTTTACCATCAGCAATCACATTTTTGATTTTTGGCGCAAATACAAATCTTGCATTTTCAGGATTCGAAAAGGTTGCGTTATCCCACAAATAATAGCAGTTATCAATCTTAAGAAAATCAACGCCCCAATCAATATACGAAGCAGCATCTACATCTTCGTGACCACAAGTTCCAACAGCTGCACCCGCACAAAGATTCGTACCAATATCATTATACATTCCAAACTTCAAACCCTTGGAATGAACATAATCAGACAAGGCTCTAAATCCGCCCGGAAACTTTACAGGTTCA
>JAEEGL010314114.1_pt1 | contig 15458 bp, 9 predicted proteins | sample 9134231 | NCBI WGS metagenome assembly JAEEGL01 (sample SAMN16246548, study PRJNA631951) | gut metagenome | biome: gut microbiome; feature: rumen; material: fiber-attached | host: Bos | place: Iran: Karaj | collected 2018-10
AGAAGTTCGACGAGACGCGTGGCTTCAAGTTCATCAGCTATGCGGTATGGTGGATACGCCAGACCATCCTGCAGGCCTTGGCTGAGCAGAGCCGCATTGTGCGTCTGCCGCTGAACCAGGTGAGCGCGGTGAACAAGATTAGCAAAGCCATGACGAAGTTCGAGCAAGAGCACGAGCGCAAGCCCAGTGCCGACGAACTGGCCGAACTGGTGAACGAGCTGCCCGAGAAGATTAACGACAGCCTGCGCGCCAGCGGACGCCATGTCAGCGTGGATGCGCCGTTCATCGAAGGCGAAGAGAACAGCTTGCTCGACGTGATGGTGAACACCGATTCGCCGATGGCCGATGTGACACTTGTCAAGGAAAGCTTGAACACCGAGATTGCCCGTGCATTGAGTCAGCTCAACGAACGCGAGAAGGATATCGTCGAGATGAGCTTCGGCATCAATCATCAGGAAATGACCCTCGAGGAAATTGGCGAACGCTTCGGACTCACCCGGGAGCGCGTACGCCAAATCCGTGAGAAAGCCATCCGCAAGTTGCGCCTCGGCAATCGTAACAGCCTCTTGCGTTCTTATCTGGGATAAAATGTCCGCCACCGTATCCCTTTCCACAAGCGTGCGCGCCACACATCTTCGTGCGGCGCGCACGCTTTTCTTATCCGTTAATGCGCGTATGTCAATATTTTGTTGTACCTTTGCAGCCGAATTGAGCTCCTAATGAATAGCACTTCAAGTTTGCTCGGAAAAAACAATGTAAACAACATGCGACAACTGACAAATGAAGAAATCACACGCCTGGAGCAGCAGGGCTGCACGGCAGAGGATTGGACACAGGTAACGGTGGACGAAGGATTCTCCTCCGAACACATCAGCCACGTGGAATTCTACGGACACGTGGCTTTGGGACGGTACGACACCGACGTAGAAATCAGCGAAGGATTCTGTAAGCATAGCGGCATCCGGCATGCCTGCCTGCGCGACGTGACCATCGGCAATAACTGCCTCGTCGAGAATATCGGAGGCCGCATCAATAACTATCGCATCGGGGACGACTGCCTTATCTCGAACGTCTCCGTCATTGAAACACGCGCCGACGCTTCGTTCGGCGAAGGAAGTGTCATCTCGGTACTCAACGAAGTGGGCGACGGCAATGTGATGATTTTCGACGGATTGAACTCGCAGATTGCCTCCATCATGGTGAAGTATGAGCACGACCAAGTGTTCACTGACGCCATTCGTGCCATGGTGCGCCGCGATATCGAACGTAAGAAGCGAAATGCCGGCCCCAACCGCGGTATTGGCAACATCGGGCGGCACGTACGTATAATGAATACAAAGGACATTATCAACTGCCACATCAGCGACCAGTGTGAGATTGACGGCGCCGCGCGACTCTACGACTGCACCCGGAAGAGTGACCCCGATGCCGCAGTCTATATCGGCACAGGCGTCATCTGCAAGGAGTCGGTGATATACAACGGCAGCAGCATCACCAACAATGCCAAGCTGGAATGCTGCTTCGTGGGCGAGGCCTGCAAGATTACCGATGGCTTCACCGCTGAGAACAGCCTCTTCTTTGCCAATTGTTATATGTCGAACGGCGAGGCCTGCGCTGCTTTCTGCGGCCCCTTCAGCGCCAGCCACCACAAGAGCTCGCTGCTCATCGGCGGCATGTTCTCGTTCTACAACGCCGGCTCGAACACGAACTTCTCCAACCATGCCTACAAGATGGGGCCCATGCACTGGGGCGTACTGGAACGCGGCACGAAGACCGCCAGCGGCGCGTATATCCTGATGCCGGCCCGGATTGGCACGTTCTCGGTCTGCTTTGGAAAGCTGATGTACCATCCCGACACGCGCAAGCTGCCGTTCTCTTATCTTATCGCATACGGCGACGAGATGGTGCTTGTCCCGGGGCGCAACCTGACCACCGTAGGCCTGTATCGCGACATACGCAAGTGGCCGAAGCGCGACAAACGTCTCCAAGGAGGGAAGAACAGCCTGGTGAACTTCGACTGGCTTTCGCCCTTCTCCGTCGGTGGCATCATGGTCGCCAAGCGCACACTGGAGAGCCTGCGCGAAGTGTCGGGCGACGTGGCACGATACAACTTCCACGACTACGTCATCAAGAACTCTTCGTTGAAGAAAGGCATCAAATACTACGACATTGCCCTGCGCATCTACATGGGGGCCGTTATGAAGCGGCATCGTCTGGAGCGACCGCGCTCCACCGTCGGCACAGGCAAATGGAGCGATCTCAGCGGTCTGCTGATTCCCCTCTCCGAAGAACAGCGCATCGTGGAGGCCATCAAGAACGGCCAGATAGAGAGCATCCAGCAGATACGCGAGGAATTCCGTCGCGTACACGAGAACTACAGCGAATACCGATGGGCATGGAGCTACCGCCTCATCTGTGAATACTATGGTTTGGAGGAGATTCGCCCCGAGGACGAGGAACGCATCAAGCAGGACTACATCTCCGCCCGCCGCGCATGGATTGCCGAGATACGTAAGGATGCCGAAAAGGAATTCGAGCTGGGCGATGTTGATGAGGGTACGCTAAAGGAATTCCTGCACCAGCTTGACCAGGAGGTCGAGTGGGAAAACCTGAAGTACGATATGTAATAGAATAAAAACTTACCATACAAAACAAACTAAACACACAAAGAAAGATGAAAAAGAATCTGGAGACCATTTGCATTCACGGCGGATGGAAACCCACCAAGGGCGAGCCGCAACAGCTGCCCATCTATCAGAGCACGACGTTCAAGTATGACACGAGCGAGCAGATGGCACGCCTCTTCGACCTGAAGGACGAAGGCTACTTCTACACCCGCCTGGCCAATCCCACCAACGATGCCGTCGCACGCAAGATTGCGGCATTGGAGGGTGGCGTAGGCTGTGTGCTCACCAGCAGCGGACAGGCCGCCTCGTTCTATGCCGTCTTCAACATCTGCGAGGCCGGCGACCACATCGTAAGCACAAATGCCATCTATGGCGGCACATACAACCTCTTTGCCGTCACGCTCAAGAAACTGGGCATCGAATGCACCTTTGTGGATGCCGAGTGGAGCGACGAGCAGCTCGAAGCCGCCATACGGCCCAACACGAAGTGTATCTTTGGTGAAAGCATTAGCAACCCCGGAGGCAACGTCCTCGACATCGAGCGCTTTGCCCGGCTGGCCCATGCGCATGGCATTCCCCTCATTGTGGATAACACCTTCCCCACGCCAATCAACTGCCGCCCGTTCGAGTGGGGAGCCGACATCGTCACCCACAGTACCACAAAGTATATGGACGGGCACGCCACGCAGGTGGGCGGCGCTGTGGTGGATTGCGGCAACTTCGACTGGGAGGCACATGCCGACAAATTCCCCGGCCTGACGGAACCCGACGAAAGTTATCACGGACTCACTTACACCAAGGCCTTCGGCAAGATGGCCTACTGCACGAAGCTCGTCAGCCAGCTGATGCGCGACCTGGGCAGCATCCCCTCTCCCCACAATGCCTTCCTGTTGAACCTGGGCCTTGAGACCCTGCATCTGCGCATGGCGCGGCATTGCGAGAATGCCCAGAAGGTGGCCGAGTGGCTCGAGGCACAGCCCCAGGTGGCATGGATAAACTACGCCGGCCTGACCTCGAACAAATACCACGCACTGGCTCAGAAGTACATGCCTAACGGCACGTGCGGCGTCATTGCATTCGGCCTGCGTGGCACACGGAACGAGGCCATTCGCTTCATGGACAGTCTGGATTTCATCAGCATTGTCACCCATGTAGCGGATGCACGCACCTGTGTCTTGCACCCCGCAAGCCACACCCACCGCCAGCTCTCCGACGAGCAGCTGCGCGAGGCTGGAGTGGCTCCCGACCTTGTGCGCCTCTCCGTAGGTTTGGAGAACGTCGAGGATATCATTGCCGACCTCCAGCAAGCGATGAACAAAATGTAATATGAAAGCGCGATTCTGTCTATTGCTCTCCTTCGTGTGCCTGGCGGTTACTGCTCAGGACATAACCAATCCTGTGTGGCGCATGAACTGGCCCGACCCCACGGTGTGGAAGGCCGAGGACGGCATGTACTACTGTCTGGCCACCAATCCGCGGCGCATGCTGCACAGCCCCGACCTTTTCCATTGGGGCTTCGACGACCGTTCGCCCATCGACTCCGTCTCGTGGGAAACCATCCAAGGCATTGCGGCGAAGTTCTGGGCACCGGATGTCACCGTCGTTGCCGGCCGACGCATGCTCTACCTGACAATCTACAATAGTACCGAGGACAGCAATATTGGTGTCTTCCGCCAGGAGAGCGACGGACAGTTCCACTTCCTGCGACTGCTCACCCGCAGCCGTGAGACAGGCATCGACGATACCATCGACCCCGAAGTGGTCACCGACGCCGCATCGGGCCGTGTATGGCTTTTCTTCGGGAGTGTGGGCGGAATACACCGCGTGGAGCTCACCGCCGACGGCACTGCGCTGAAGGAAGGTGCTACGTATGTCCATGTGGCCGGGAAGACGGTACGCGAGGACCATTCGCGCAGCCAAGTCTTCGAGGGGAGCTACCTCCATCGCCACGGGCGATACTGGTACCTCTTCGTCAGCTCCGGCCACTACGCCGACCACACCTATCGCCTGCTTGTGGGACGAAGCAAGTCGCTCACGGGTATCTTCCGCGACCGGCAGGGGAAGCCCATGACCGAAGGACATGCCACGCCCGTCATCACCAGCGACAAGGGCGATTACTTCTACGGCCCAGGCCACTGCGGCGAAATCTTCACGGCCGAGGACGGCAGGGAGTACATCTTCTATCACTGCCACAATGCCGGCACGCGGCAACACGGCAGCCGTCCCATGATGATGCAGCAGATTTTGTGGGACAAGAAGGGATGGCCTTATGTCGAAGGCGGAAAGCCTGTGCCCGTAGTGTGCCAGCCATTGAGTTATTGAACAACATAGAATCACAAACAAATCGGAACACCTTACAAACCGACAATACACAAAAAACAGCAAATCGACATGAACAAAAAAATTGCTGTAGCCGGTACAGGCTACGTAGGACTGAGCATTGCCACATTGCTCGCACAACACAACACCGTCACCGCCGTCGATATTATCCCCGAGAAGGTGGATAAGATAAACCGTCGGATATCACCGATTCAGGACGAGTACATCGAGAAGTTCCTGGCCGAGAAGCCGCTCGACCTGACAGCCACCCTCGATGCAAGAAAAGCCTACAGCGACGCCGACTTCGTCGTGATAGCGGCTCCGACGAACTACGACCCGAAGACCAACTACTTCGACACCCACAACATCGAAGACGTGATTGACCTCGTGCTCGAAGTGAACCCCGCTGCCACAATGGTTATCAAGAGTACGATACCCGTGGGTTACACGGAAGGCATACGCCAGAAGTTCTCCTACCGCGAGCGTCAAGCCGACGGCACGATGAAGGTCGTGGTGCCCAACATCCTGTTCTCGCCCGAGTTTCTCCGCGAGAGTAAGGCGCTCTATGACAACCTGTTCCCGAGCCGCATCATCGTGGGCCATCCCGCCGGCGATGCAGCAATGGAGGCAAAGGCACATGAATTCGCCGCGCTCCTCGAAGAAGGTGCCGTCAAGGAGAATATCCACATCCTCTACATGGGGCTCACCGAGGCCGAGGCCGTGAAGCTCTTTGCCAACACGTATCTGGCCTTGCGCGTAAGCTATTTCAACGAGCTGGACACATACGCCGAACTGAAGGGACTGGATACCAAGGCCATTATCGAAGGCGTGGGACTCGATCCGCGCATCGGCACACATTACAACAACCCGTCGTTCGGCTATGGCGGCTACTGCCTGCCCAAGGACACAAAGCAGCTGCTGGCCAACTATGCCGCTGTGCCGCAGAACATGATGTCGGCCATTGTGACGAGCAACGCCACCCGCAAGGACTTCATTGCCGACCGTGTGCTGGAGCTGGCCGGTGCTTACAGCTCGAACAGCCAGTGGGATTCGAGCAAGGAGCAGCACATCGTCATCGGTGTCTATCGCCTGACGATGAAGTCCAACTCGGACAACTTCCGCCAGAGCGCCATACAAGGCATCATGAAGCGCGTAAAGGCCAAGGGTGCCACGGTGATCGTCTATGAACCGACCATCGAGGACGGAGCTACTTTCTTCGGCAGCCTTGTCGTGAACGACCTGGAAACCTTTAAGAGAGAGTCGAAGGCCATCATCGCTAATCGTTACGATTCGTGTCTCGACGATGTGAAGGAGAAAGTCTATACCCGCGACATCTTCCGTCGCGACTAAATAGAAAAACCCCGCCGGCAAATCTGCCAGCGGGGTTTTTCAACAAGAGCATGCTCTTCCGCCCACAAGAGCGTGCTCTTCTGTCCACAGGAGCACGCTCCTCCGTCGACAAAAGCCTACTGTTTTGGTCATTCTTTGCAGAATTACCATTTATTTGCATTTTTTTTGCACAAAATTTGTAGGTAAGCGAGAATCTTAGTCCCTTTGCCTTGTCCACCATTCATTTCGATGAATGCCGAAGGCCCAGTGGGGCAGAGGTTTGGGGGATACCTATACATATAAAAGCGTGTCTGTACGCTTTGGTTTTGACGCTTTGAGAATCTCGCAAGTTCCAAGTGATAGTCAGAAACAAAGCAACAAGAACGTCCTATGTGATGTGTATATCCTTTACTCTACGCGTGCATACGCGTATGCAGTAATAATATATGTACATCGGCGTGGGGCTTTCGACGTTGCTCGGTTTGACTATCAGGGCAATGCGAGAGCCTTCAAAGCGTGGACCGGGCACAGACTGGCTCCACGCTTTTTTATTGTATCAAGGTGAAGCAAACAAGATTAAAACTAACACATTAATCTATTAAACGTATGAAAAGAGTCGCATTTTTATCTCTCACGGCACTGATATGGTTGCTGGGGATGAAAGTGTGGGCCGCGAACTACGATGAGTCGAAAGTGCCCAACTATGTACTCCCCGACGTGCTCACCTGCGCGGATGGCACTTATGTCTCCAGTATTATGCTCTGGGAGCAGAAACGCCGTCCCGAACTTCTCGACATCTTTTTTTCTCAAGAGTACGGATACACACCGCAGGGAACGGTGGATGTGTCCTACGAGTTGTTGGCTGAGAAAACGGATGCCATCGACGGACTGGCAACCGCCCAGCAGGTGATGTTCACCTTCAAGGGGCAGGGCAAGGAGGTGAAGGCGCTGGCGCTGGTCTATATCCCCAACAACCGTGAAGGCACCGTGCCTGTGTTCATCGGCTATAACTTCCAGGGTAACCACAACACAACCACCGACGAGTGGGTACTCTACTCGCCCTACTTTGAGCGCCTCAGCCCCGGCGATGCTCTGCTGGAGCGCGGGGCACAGGTGAGCCGCTGGCCCGTGAAAGAAATTATCCACCGTGGCTATGCAGTAGTGACGATGTGTTACCACGACATATTCCCCGACAAGTCCAATGGCGAGGCGCAAAGCATTATCCCCTTGCTTCCCCAGACCGAAGTGGCTGACAGCCGCTGGAAAGCCATCGGAGCTTGGGCATGGGGCAGCAGCCGCATCGCCGACTGGGTGGAGCAGCAGGCGTGGGCCAATAAAGACCAGATGAGCATCGTGGGCCATTCGCGCCAAGGAAAGGCCGCCCTCTGGGCCGGTGTGCAGGACACGCGCTTCAAGGTGGTCATCTCCAACGACTCAGGCTGCGGAGGCGCAGCACTCTCGAAACGTGAGTTCGGCGAGACGGTAGATGCTATTACCAGCAGTTTCCCCCATTGGTTCTGCAAGAACTTCTCCAAGTATTCCAACCGTGAGCAGGAACTGCCCTTCGACCAGCACGAACTGCTCGCCCTGGTGGCACCACGCCATCTGTATGTGGCCAGTGCGAGTGAGGACAGCTGGGCCGACCCGAAAGGCGAGTACCTTGCACTGTATCACGCTGAGGGCATCAGGGGCTGAACTTCTGGCAGCCCTTCAAGACTGTGCCTACGTGACCGTCACCAACTGCAATCTCTCCACAAGCTGCAACGCCATCCGCGTAGGAGTGGGCGAAGGACATATCCATGACGCCACCTTCTCCAATATCACGATTTCCGACACGAACACGGCCTTCAATATTGTTGCATCATACGTGGCCGGCTGTCGGGGAACGGACATCGACGGTATTCTCTTCAGGAATATCAGAGTGGGTGCACACGATCTCCTGCGCATCCATCACATGCGGTCAAAGGACTCCGTTATCAAAGATATTACCTTCGACGGAATCAGCGGAACAGCACCCAGCGAATCCCGCCTGTGGGCCAGGAAAGCAGCTCCATTCCAGAATATCATCTTCCGCAATGTGGAGGTACCTGCAACCTTCGAGTGTGTCCATGCAAATGTGAAAGTGGAGGGCGGAACGTTCAAGGAGAAAGCACTGGCTACAGAGGAAATCAAGGCCATCGAGGACCATATCGAGAACGAAACAAGGCTGCTGCACTGACCGGATAATATAGGCATCAGCCCAATTCTATCCTGACGAAACTGTTCACTTACGCACTGGACGCTGGTAGGAGAACTGGCAGCGAGCCCCCTGGTTGTCCTGCTCAATGAGCGTCCAGTGCAAGGGTTTCTCCTCACCGTCCTTGAGCGGGGTGTAGAAGAAGTACTCCAGCATGGTGAGTGATGCGACGACAGAGTGTTCTTCCAGAGAAAGAGTCGTGTAACCGATGTCGCCCCAATAGCCCGTGGAAGGAACACAGAGCGTGCGCAGGATGTCCTGTGTACCATAGTTGATATTAACCCAGCCTGAATGCCACCGATGTTCGTGGCCGTGGATGAAGCCGCAACAGGCGGGACATCTGCTGATTAGGTCGGCCACACGTATTTCGTGGATGGGATGGTGAGCACAAACGATGACTGGCCTTGTGTATGACTTCAGTGTGGAGGCAAGCCAGTTGCGCTGGTTCTCGTCAAGCATGCCAGGTGTAATCCATTTGGTGGTGTCCTCGCTTTGGTCGAGTGAGTCGAGCACAATGAAATCCATGCGCGGCGTCTCAACAATATATACCATGCGTCCAGGCACATGCGTGGAGGCAACCTGCTCGGGAAAGACACGGGCAAAATTCTCGCGCCGGTCATGGTTGCCCATCCCCAGTGTCAATCGTATTCCTGCATCCTCAAGCGGTTGCAGCAAAGGTTTGGCATATTCATAGTCCTCTACATGTCCGTAAAGGTTGGATAAATCACCGAGACTTATTACGTTGCTCGGCAAGGGATGCATTTGGAGTATCTCGGCCACCACACGCTGTAGTTTCCCGGCTTCGTATCCTGTCGGTTTGATGTGCATGTCACTGAGGATGACAACACGATTGGCATCCGTCCGCATAGAGGATTTCTTCTGGCGGCGCGGACTGACAAGGTTGTTCAATGGCGAATTGTTCAGGGCCATTGCAGAGCTTTGCAGGCCAACGGCAGCCAAGCTACCAAGAAAGTTTCTTCTATTCATATTTAGGGTACTTATTTGATATTTCCCCCTCCAGGCCTTCATACCTGGAGGGGGGAACGTAATACGTCTGAATTGTCCGTGACGACAGCTATTTGACAAGCGTCTTTTTGCCGTCAATGATATTGATGCCCTTTTGAGGCTTCTCCAAGTGAACACCATTGAGGTTGTAGATACCACGGGAAGCAGGCATGGGTTTTTCGAAGATATACATAACATCATCGGGATTCTGCACCTTGTTCCACAAGTAGGTGACATCCTCTTGATTGAGGGGCTTGTCGTAGGCTCGGGCAATGGCGACATCGCCGAACCAAGAGTTACCCGCAATGCTGGGAGCAGCATCGCCTCCCACGCAGAACCAGTTGGACTTTGACGAAGCACGAAGGAACAAGCCCGGAGTATCCACAATATTCTTTAGCTCTCCGTTCACGTAGATGTAGCACTTGGCTTCCTCCTTGTTCCATACACCTACCACATGGTAGAACGTTTCCGACTGTGGAACCACGCCGCTCGTCACCCATTGCCAGGTGCTGGATCCCGAGGTGGTGATGTTGGGCAGGAACGTCAGCTCATTCTGGCGTGCACCACTGATGGCCGATATCATGATACCCGTGCCGCCGCCTTGATGTGCCGAGAAAGGCTTCGCCTCGGCGTTGGGAATGGTTCCCGAATACTTCGGCATGCAGAGCACCTCGAGCGAGTGGCCATCGGCCAAGGCATAGGCAAGTGGATTGTTAGCCTCGAAGTCCACCTTGTAATAGTCTGGACTATCCACATTCCATCCATGACTGAAGCTTGCCGCATAGCGCTTGTATGTCTCGTTATAGTAGGTGACGGGCGCACCGTGCAACTCCACTTCGCTATGCATAGGCGAAACGTCCTCAGCGGTACCGTCCTCATGGAAGACGACATCGAGCAAGTCGGCCTTGGGCAGGCTGTCGCCGGGCGTGACGGGTTCGGTGTAAAACTCGCTGGCATTGTTGGTGAAGGTGCCGTCGGACTTCTTTCCCACAATCTGATGGGAGGGATTGGGTACGGGATAGGGGTCCTCGCCCAGCGTCTGATACCAGGTGGGATTGTCCGTGTTGCCCCGATTGAGCATGTAGCACACCTCGCCGCTTGCCAGTTGTTCGTCGGTAATCTGATCGCCCTGTACGACGCCGTAAGGAGTCTTGTAGTAGGTATTGTAGATGTTTATGTGCAACGGCTCGCGGGCTAAGGTATAGCTGCCGCTGGCATCCAGCTGGATATCACCAATCTGCAGACAGTTCTCAATCATGGTGACACCGGCTGTCCATCCCACGATGCCGCTGTTGTTGATGGCACCCGCACCCTCCATCACGCCAGCAAAGACGCAGTCGCGAACAGTTGTCGTGCCACGGTTGCAGGACATGATGCCGGCATGGGCGGCATCGCCCGGCGTGGTGGAATAGACATGAATTAGCGACGTAATGCCCGAAATGGAGGTCAGCCCGTAGGTATTGGCCACGACAGCTGTGGCAAACTTGTCACTGTTGTGTACCTCGCCCTTCACGGTGAGGTTTTTCACACAGGCTCCGTTGCGCATGTTGTTGATGAGACATGCACCACGTCCGTTGCGGTGGATATTGACGGTGATGGTGTGGAAGTCGCCATCGAGTTCTCCACAGAATTCCTCAATCATCTGGTTCTCGGTGAAATGGTCTATATCGGCTACCAGTCTGCCTCTCACGGGAACGGTGGCCGAGTTGGCTTTGCGCGAGAAGTACGCCATGGCATAGTTGCTGTCTATCAGATAAACTCCATTCTCATCGACGGAAACCTTCATGTTTAGAGCCTTGAGAGGTTCCATTGCGATTGCCTGCTCAGTGGTATAGCTGCCGTTTGCGTAGGCATCCCCTATCTCACGGACGGCATCCTCGACCTTGGCATATTCTTCTTCACTCATATCTCCGCTGTTCTTGAGGGCCGTGGCCGTGTTATAACAGTCATCAGTCTCCCGAAGCATCTGCACATAGGCAGCCCGACCTTCTATAAACTCATCCCACAGGGTCGTGAAGGTACTCATTAGGGCATACTTCTCCGCGGGTGTAGTAGCTGTCGCCACAGCGTTCACGGCTTCCTGCAACTTATCCTTTATGACTTGCGGACAGTTGGGATACCGAGCATAGTCCGTGCCCAGATCGGGTTCAAAGGCGAGGATTGACTCTGCACGGGCCTTCATGCAGGAAAGCGTCTCGTCAAGATAACGTTCAGCGTTTTCCATGCTGCCCGCATATATTAGATGTATATTGGCAATGCCCACCCAGTCGTAGGTGCAGTTGGGATTGGGGTTGCAGAAGCCCACCGTCAGGGTGCCGTCGGTCACGTTAGCCAACAGGTAATTGATGGCACGTCCGCCGTTGGCTGCGTTGGCCACACTCGTCTTGCCGTGCATGGCATAGGCCGTAATCTCTCCGCTCCCATCTTCAGACAGTTCAAGGTCGGTCGCACCGTCATCGCCGTTCTGCGTGATGTAGCAGTTCACTCCATCAACGGCATTCGCCACCGAAATACGTGTTTCGTAAGCTGTGGGCAGGAAGAGGCGGTTCTCGTTGGCATACATATTGGCATGATAGTACATGCTATATCGCTCGCCGAAGGGACGATAGGCGGCCGTGGCTGTGAGGACATAGATTCCGTCCTTCAGTCCATTGAGTGTCTGGTACATATCGAAACGGTTTGCATACGTTTCTGCACCATAGTAGTTGGTAGTAGGACTCTTGCCTGTGCCAGTGCCTGTGACGCCCTGCCATCCACTAAATCCTTCGGCAAAGGAGGCATTGGTGAGCAGATTGGTGATGTCGGATCCGGGCTTATAGCCTTGCTCGATGGCGAGTTTCAGTTTCCCGTCCAGCCACTCGGCTTCGGCAGCAATTTCCTCATCGGTCATCGTGTGGGTGCTCCAAATATAGGAATAAGAACCGTTGGGATAGTCCTCGCCAGGTTCATGATAGTCGTTGAGATAGGATTCCACATAGTCGCGGGCAGTGCCCTCGAAGCTATCATCCTCCTTGAGGTAGGTGATGATGGTCTGTACGCGTTCATTGTAGCGGGCGTATGCAGCTGCGGATGTCTCCAACCTGCTACGCATGCTCCCGACGAATTCGTACTGCTCATTCACCGTGGCTCGGTCCTCTTCTCCCGCCACTTTCTCAAGCATGCTCAGTGCTTCCGCGTATTCATCCATCACGCTCTGCGTAGCCACGACGCTCTCGAGATACTTGCGCCCTTCATCCACGGTGTTTACATACACGGCCATGTTGGCAGCATTCTCGCCGTCCTTGACGGCATTCCAAAGCGCAGTTACCTCTTCGCCGTCGAGCGCCTTGTCATAGACGCGGGCAATGGCAATGTCGCCCTCCCAGGCCAGCTCGCCCGCACCATTACTGGCATCACCCCCGATGCAGAACCAATTACAGGTCGAGACGGCAAAATGGAACTCACCAGGAGCATCCACCGCGTTGCACAGTACGCCGTCCACATAGACATACGCCTTGGCCTCCTCCTTGTTCCACACACCAATTACATGGTAGTAGAAGCCGGAGACGGGAACCACCCCGCTGGTCGCCCAGCGCCAGGTGCTACCGCCGTTGGTCGATACGTTAGGCAGGAATGTAAAAGAATTGACAGGCCCATTGGAGCGTGAGTTTATCAGGAAACCCGTGCCGCCGCCATGCATTGCACTGAAAGGATGAGAAGCTACGTTACGGAGCGCCCCTTTGTAGTTGGGCTTCACCAGTATTTCCAAGCTGTGACCATCGGCCAGCGCATTGCGGAACTCTTGGTTTTCCTCAAAATACACCTTGTAATAACCAGTGCAGCCAGCCGACCAAGTGTTGTTGAATGTGGCCACATTGCGCCCCAAATACGAATTTTGAGTTACCTCTGTGCCACTGCCGAAATACTCGACGGTGTTCTGCATCGGGGACGCATCCACGGCTGTACCGTCGGTGTAGAACTGCACGTCCAGAAGGTCGGCCGTGGGCAAATTCTGTGCCATGACTGTCATACATGCCATTGACAGCGACACACCGAGAAATCTTTTCCTCTTCATAGTTTTTGACGAGTTTTTTTGCACGTTCCCCCGACGCGCGTTAATATTAAGGTAACAAGAAAAGCGGGGGACATGTCCTCACTCATCTTGCAACTGGCTCTGCAAAACCATAACCGAAATGAACTAAATAACAATACCCACCGCCGAATATGCAGTCTGCATTTGGCGGTAGGCCGTATGCACCCGAACTACATACAGGTTGAGGTTTGCCTGTCAGTCATCCTTCGGTATTTGAAATTTGCAGATTCGTTGCAAAGGATGAAAGCGGAAACGCTCTCTTGGTCTCATGGCTTTCCACCGCTTGACGCGGCTCCGTCCACAAGACAATGCAAAGATAGTGCAAACGAGCGACATGGCAAAGAAAAACAAAAACTTTTTTAAGGAGGGACACAAAACAAAAGCGTGTGGATAACTTTCATGCCTATAAACGCAACGAGGACGCCCCGGGAGGCGTCCTCGTACTATTATATACGCATGCGCGCGTGAGGCTGCGCGACTTAGAAGCGATAGCCAAGCGTCATCGAGAAGGTGTAGTTCTTGATGTCCTTGAGCTTAATGCCATAGTTGTCGGCCATTGCATCGGCATACTTGTCGCGCCACATGTTGGTGATGCCCCAATCCATGCCGAGGGCCAGAATGTAGTGCTGGTTGTACTCACCGCCCACGCGGAAGCCTACGCCGGCATCCCAGCGCTGGAAGTTGGGGTGGATGGTGCTCTTCTTGAATACCTTATAGGTGGCTGCATCCTCTGCTGCGCTGTATGCACTACCGCTTTCGTCGAGCGAGAGTTTGTTCTTGCCGGCAATACCCATTGCGAAATAGGGACCTACCTCACCAAAGACACCTACCTCCTGGCTGAAGTTGTAGTGGAAACCTACGTGGATGGGGATTTCGATGTAGTGGAGGTTGAACTTCTGGGTGCCGTCGGATGCGCCTGCACCTACCACATAGCCATTCACGTCGGTCTTGGCGCCCTTCTGAATCCAATCTACTCCGGCATTGATGTATGTGCCGTGTGCCTTGGGGAGCACGTACTCTACCTTGAAGCCGGCGGTGCCGCCCACCTTGCCGTCGTAGCCGTCAAGGCTGCGAATCTTCGAAGCAGTGAAACCAAGGAATGCCTGATAGGACATTCCATCCTTAGGCTCGTTGTCGAGAGCCATTGCGCTGCTGGCGAATGCTGCCAGTGCAACTACCATTGTAAATAACTTTTTCATCTTTCTTTTGGTTTAATGTTGTGAATGTGTGTGCAAAGGTAATACTTTTTATTTAGAGTTCAAAGGTTCAAGGGTTCAAAAGTTGTGACTCTCGGCCAGAAGTTCGCCCAATTCCTTCACGGAGGGAAGGATGAGATCGGGTTTGTTGGGGGCAGCATCGACAATCTCCATCGTGGTTTCGCCCGAGAGGACGAGCACACCGAGGGCGCCTGCGCGACGGGCCATCTCGATATCGGTGTAGATGCGGTCGCCGACCATCGCAATTTCCTCGGGCTGGAGGTTGCGTTGTTGGCGGATGCCGACGAGCATGTTGGGGTCTGGCTTGCCGAGCGTGATGTCGGGGCAACGACCTGTGGCATGCTCGATGCAGCGGCATATACTGCCACAATCGACAAGGATGGTCTGCTCGTTGGTGGGGCATACGCGGTCTGGGTTGGTGGCCAGATAGGGCAGCCCCTGGCTCACCCACCAGCAGGCGCGGCACAGACGGGCATAGGTCAGCGTCATATCGAAGGCGGCGACCACCGCGTCGGGACGCTCATCAGGAGAATCGGGCACGGAGATGAAGCCGGCTTCCTCGAACTGGCTGATCATGCTGGGCGTGCCGAGCAGGAAGAGTCGGCGCACCTCGGGATAGTGGGCATGCAGATAGTCGATGGTGGCCACCGTCG
>JAEEGL011318475.1_pt1 | contig 15458 bp, 11 predicted proteins | sample 9134231 | NCBI WGS metagenome assembly JAEEGL01 (sample SAMN16246548, study PRJNA631951) | gut metagenome | biome: gut microbiome; feature: rumen; material: fiber-attached | host: Bos | place: Iran: Karaj | collected 2018-10
TCTACAGTGAAAAACAGGAAGACGGTTCCACCGACTGCTATTGCTTAGGTGCCGATATGCCTCTTCTTGTCTATCGTGTCTTCAACGTCAAGGAAGATGGCACTGCTGTCGAAATCAACGACATTCAGAAGGCTGTGGAAAAGACCAGACATTATGATAGAGACGTCAAGCCAGGATTAGGTTTGGACAAGGCTCCTCTCATCACTGGTGAAACTCATGAATATGAGATTCTTCTTGAAAACAAGTTAGAAAACAACGGTGTTGAAGTCAAGTTAAAGTCTTCTATCGGAAGAGACATCACCATGATGGAAATCTATCGTTATTTCGATTATGTTTCCAAGATTTACTTCGTCACTTGTGTCTCTCTTTCCTTTGGTGGTCAGTACCTCTTCTCTGTCACTCCAGACTCCAAGCATTTAAGACTTATCGTCGGTAACGATCAGACTGTCAGAGCCAGAGTCGATATGATTACTGAACTTTTGGCCAACAGATTATTACCTTCTTATCAGACCATCGCTGCTGGTGCCCAGTTGTTATCCGGTCAGACCAACTCTGGTGTCCAGTTCAATATTCCAAATCCAGAAGATCAGAACAACCCATACAAGTTCAACCTTGTCTTCTGCTATGATGATGCGGAAACCAAGACCAGATATGTCTTTGCTGCCAATAATGAATTAAAGAGAGTTCAGATTCTTGTTGCTGATATCTTCAACAACAACAGATTATCTGCTCCAAATGAAGAACAGCAGAAAGCTGCTGAAAGAATTCATCAGTTATGGGTCGACAGCCAGAAAGATGAAGCCAAGAGAAATGAATTCAACGCTCGTGTTGTTCCATTCTTCTCTGATGACCTTGACTTCAGATATGAAGCTTTCAAGAACGGCACTTTAAAAGCCAGTGAACCAGCTCCAGCTGCTGAAGCACCAAAGGCTGAATAATCACAAACAAAAAAGCAATTGCTGAGGAGGCGGAGTATGACTACTCTTGAATCAGAATATATCGAATTGGATAACCATAAAGGACTGAAAGGTGTTTTCTCTACTTTAGGGGCAGGTGTCAGGTCTCTGACCCTGCATGGTAAACCATTGATATTGCAGATGAAAGAGGAGCAGGCATACTTGCAGTCTCCTCAGCTTTTTGGTAAAACTGTTTCCCGTTTTATCGGCCGTATTCCCTCTCAGGGAGAAATCAATGGTGAACCCTATCATCTTGAGGAGTTTGAACCAGGCATCTGTCTTCATGGCGGATATCGTGACAGCATGATTTTTAGAAATTATGCTTATGAACTATCCGAAAATGATCAAAGCATCTCTGTCACGTTCAAAGCGACTTCACCTGATGGTGATTGCGGTTTTCCTGGTAATTTGGATGTCAAAGTCACCTATTCCATTTCTAAGGACTTAAATATCTTAACCATCAAATATGAAGCCGTCAGCGATAAAGATACATTGATTTCCTTATCCAACCATATGTATTGGAATTTTGCTGGTGATGAAAACGTCAATGACTATCGCTTGCAAGTCAAAGCTTCCAAGTATGGTATTTTCCGCGATGAGAGCAAACTCATCACGGATAAAGATAGAGTTCCTTTCTATCTTGATTTCACGAATGGTGCCAAACTTGGTGAAAAACTAGATCGTATCGAAGAAGAAATTCCGGATATTGGCAATCTCGACCATGCATTCTTGTTTGATAACATCAATGATGCTGAACCACAGGTCGTTTTAGAAAACTCTCACTACAAAGTGGAATGCTATACCGATTTTGATGCCGTCAATCTTTATGTCGACTCTACTTTGGTTCCCGTTGATTTTGTCAACAATCCCCATCTTTATAAAAATAAGAGAAGAGGTATTGCGATTGAACCACAGCAATTTGTCCTCGATCACTTTATTTTGAAGGCTAATGAAGTCTATTCCCATTTCATCACCTATCGTATTACAGAAGAGTAAAAGGAAAATCAAATATGACATTAGAAGAAAATTTAAAGCAGATACCAGATTTATCCGGTAGACCTGCTGTTGCTTTAGAGACAACTGTTTTGACCCATGGTATGCCATATCCGCAGAATGTGGAATGTGCCTTGGCTTGTGAAGAAGCTATTCGCAAAGCTGGTGCGGAACCATATACCATTGGTATCATCAAAGGTCAGATCAAAATCGGTTTGAGCAAAGATGAGATTGAAGACCTTGGTAAAAACATGCAAGCCATGAAAGTCTCTAGACGTGACTTACCTTATGTCACTGCCAAAGGATTGAATGGTTCCACCACTGTGGCGGCGACGATGATCTTAGCAAAAATGGCTCATATCAAAGTGTTTTCTACCGGTGGTATTGGTGGTGTTCATCGCGGCTTTAATGATACGATGGATGTCTCCACTGATTTAGGAGAATTCGCCAAGAGCGATGTCAATGTCATCTGTGCTGGACCGAAAGCAATTTTAGATATTCCTCGAACATTGGAATATTTAGAAACAGCCGGTGTAGAAGTAATCGGGTATAAGACAAAGAAGGTACCTCTCTTCTACACTTCGACTTCCTCTTATGATTTGGATCAGTGGGCAGATTCGATTGAGGATTTAGCTCGTATTCTTCATAATGCAGATGTCTTAGGATTAAAACAGGGCGCTTTGATTTTAAATCCTGTCCCAGAAGAATATTCTCTTGATGCTTCTTGGATGGATGAAAGAATTAAGGAAGCTATCGCTATGATGGAAAAAGATGGCATTACTGGAAAGAGAGTTACACCTTATCTTTTAGATAAACTGGTTGGTTTGACCGGTGGTAATTCTCTTAAGACCAATATGGCCTTGATTGAAAACAATGCCAGAGTCGGTGGCTTATTAGCGGCTGAATTAAATAAAATCAGAGACTAAAGTCTATTGGATTCGTTTCAATGAAAAACATGGCTATCTCATCACATGCATGATGTGAAAAGATAGCCGTTTTAAATTACCTAGGAATTAACTTTTGCACTACCCATCATTTCTTTTGTACGGGGGTCTAACTAGGGTGAAACTTTTCTTTGTCACTTTTTCAAAAAAATCTGTGTATGGAAATCTAGCGACCTCACTTAATTTCCTTCTCCTTTTTTTGAGACCTCATAAATAATTAAACTACCATAAAATGCAATCTCAATAAAAATTGCTGGCAAGAAAAAAATAGTAAACACTTTTCCACCATTAAATGAAGACAAAAATGCAAATAAGAAAATATCAATAATAAAGAAGACCAAAAATAATATAATTGCTTTTTTCATAGAATCTCCAATTCATTAAATTTGAGCCAGCTCATATAACTCCGCGCTGAAACAATTTTATCTTTATAATCTTGACGAATCAATAAATTTTTTAACAAAATTAAAAACATATAAAGACGATTTGTATCATCATGAACAATTTAGAAATGTTTATGTCAAAAAAACACTTTTAAGGAGTTTTATCTTTTCAAATAACGGGTAACCAACAATTGAAGAAGGTAGCCATAGACAAACTGCACAGGGACGACAATAACAAGAACTAACAAGATATTTGTTTCAAACAAATCGCTTCCCTCGGTGTATGTCGATGTTAAGAAATTCAAGAAGAACAGTGCGATTAATAAAAAGATAGTAACTGCGATGTAACCATAAAAATAGGATTTCTTTTTGAAAATAGGATTTTGTTTTTCCTTAGAACAACTTCTCACGATGTTAATGATAAAAAGCAAAAGCAAGAAAGCGGTGATGACAAAGAAGAGTTTGGATTGTAAATTATAGAAAGGAATATAACCGATAAAGTTTTCCAAAAGACTAATGAGAAAGACAAGAATTATGGTATTTCCAAAAGACATTATCTTTTCTTTGATCTGTCCTTCAGTCAGTGCAGCAATTTTATCTTTGCTGATAAAGGGAGATTCACGGATTGGATGTCTTTTGTTGTATTCTGCTTTCAACGGATTGAGAATGTGTTTCAGAAGGAAATAATAATAGATAGTGACAATGGGTACAACGATAATAAGATACAAAAAATAGTTGTTGTAAGTGGAGAAATATAAGTAATCATATTTTGTCGTTAAGAAATTGAGGAAGTAGAAAGCAATCAGTAAGAGGATAGAAACACCAAAGAAAAGCAAATAACGATTCTGTTTCTGGTATATTGGGTTCTTCTTTTCTAACAGGATTCCGATGACAAAGAAAACGAAAGTGATTGTAAAGAAGGTGGCTCCGATAGAAAAGAAGGTGATGGATACAGAATCAACCTTACCAAAATATCCCATGATTCCTTCTGCCCAACTAGTAATATAAAAGAGCCAGGAGTAAATGTTATAGAAATGTATACGCTGCTTCAGAGTCTTATCGTCAAACTGAGAAAGATGATTCGTATCAACTAGCCATAAAGTATTCGTGTTTTCCATGTGATAATCCTCCGTTGAATAGCAAATTGGAATTTCGATTACTGACCAGACACTGATAATGTTGAAGATTTATTGAAATGATAACAAGAAATCATCAACGAAATTTGGCTATATTATATCGAATTTTTTCGTTGTCAAAACGTTTTTTTGTGTTTATCATTTTTTCAATTCCTTGTCACTATTGATGAAGAAAACTTTATTCGATGGTATAGCAAAAAAACACCAAAAAAAAGTGGAAGACTTAATTATCTCCCACTTGTTCGATTTATTTGGATTTTAGTCTATTACGAACGTAATCATGATCCATCAACTGGAAGGTGATGGTATCCACATAAGGAAGAGAAGCATCGACAACTTTTGCATCCTCGACTGTCCAGATGTTGGTGAAATGTTTTTTACAATAGCGCTGCACTTTCTTCCTGCTGAGGAACGTATATTCCAAATCGACTCCTTCAAAGAAATGACGGAAGAAGTAGACATATTCGTGTTTACCATCATGGGCAACAAGCAATTGTCTGATAAAACCGGAATTCTTCAGTGGGAACAAAGCTCGCGGATCAAAAGATATCAGCATGATATTCTTTTTGTCTTTGATGACTTTCAGTTCTTCAAGCACTCTTTGGGCTAGTGGTTTATAGTTCTTCTTCCAGACCTTCAGTTCCACAACGATGGGAACTTGTTCCTGAATCAGGGAAAACACTTCTTGTAAGGATGGGATTTCTTCTCCATCGAGAAGTCTGTAGTTTTCTTTGATTTCCGCTAGGGTGAAGTCTTCAATGATGCCTTCTTTGTTGGTACATCTCTTCAAATCAGAATCATGGAACACGACAAGCTGATTATCTTTGGTAAGATGAACATCTAGTTCTATTGCCATGTGATGGTCAAGGGCATTTTTAAATGCCTTGAGACCATTTTCTGTGAATTCTTCATTATGAAGACCACGATGGCAAATTCCTTCTAAAAACAGAGGGTTAATTCTAGAGATTGCTTCTTGTTTTTTCATAGTGACCTCTTTAATCTTCAGCGCCGATACCTTCTAATCCCGTCTTGATTTCTGTTTTGTTGGTCTTGATATTCTTGACGAAGATGAAAATGATAGTAGAGACAGTTAAACAAATAGAGGCGTAGACAGGTAAGAAGGAGAAGTTGATGTTATCCGCTAATAACAGTGTACCTAAGGCGATAGGAGTGATGGTTTGAGCTGCCATAGAAGAGGCATAGTAATAACCGGTAAAGGCACCGATCTTCTTGGCGTTACAAAGTTCGACAACCATCGGGAAGGAGTTGAGGTGGACTAAAGACATACCAAAGCCTTTAAAGAACCAAACGACATAAAGCAAGACAGGGAAACTTCCTCCGCCTTCCATGGAACCAGAAAGGAAAGTATAAGTAGCAATCAACCAGGCTAGATAGGCTAGAAGAGATAAGGCTAGACCAGCGATAACAGTCCATTTACGACCAATCTTTGCCGCGATGTAACCGCCGATACCAAAGCCGAGAACCGAACCGACACCACCGACGATGGTGTTGATCATGTTAGAGGAGGTCTTGGCACCGAGATAATAAATCGTATAGTTGTTCATGAATGTGCCAATACCATTATCAGCCATGAACCAGAAGAATTCTGCACCGAGAATCAGGAACAACATGATTTTGTTGGCCTTGGTCATCGGCTTATCATCTTCAATCTTATCTTCAACAGCAGCGAGTTCTTCACCGCGTCTTAATTCATCAGCGATTTCTTCTTCAATCTTGTTTTCTTTAATCTTGATGAATAAGACGATAGCAGAGATGACCATCAATACAGAGGCGAGTAAGAAAGGAACTTCAACAGTCCAGATGTTCTGGTATTGCCAGGAATCTGTTCCCTTGGTGCCTAAGTAATTGGATAAAACAAAGAAGATACCGACCACAGTAGCAAAAGCGCCACCGATATAACCCATGATATTGATGATACCATTGGCTTTTGAACGAAGTGGTTTAGGAGTGATATCTGGCATTAAGGCGACAGCTGGGTTACGATACATCATCATGAAGATGATGCAGATAGCCATCATGGCAATAGTGCCGATCAGACTATGATAATGGAAGAAGACAGGAACAAAGGGGAAGGCGATAGCGCAGACAAAGGTTCCCACTAAGATATACGGCATACGTTTACCTATTTTGGTATGAGTCTTATCGGAAAGATGACCAAAGATTGGTAAGAGAATTAAAGCAGCCAAATTATCCATGGCCATCATGATACCGACAAGGTACTGGACTTGTTCGGTACTGGAATTAGGAATGGCTTCTTTGAAGAGTTCGGTCAAGAAGGTTGGACACCAGGAATCGTAGACTTGCCATAGTAACAAGATGCCAAAGAAAGCAAAACCGATGATGAAGGTTCTCTTGACGTTGAGTTTCAATGGCTTTTGGTCAACAGCGTTTAGTTGATTTTCCATATGAGGAATCTCCTTTTGTTTGTTCTTAATACTTATTATATAACTTCTAAGCGCTTTCACGATGGGAAAATTGCCATTGTTTCTGCTTTTGTTTTTTCAATTGAAAAAACTCCTAGTTTCCTAGGAGCAAAGCTACATGTTGAAGAGTTTTTCTGCTAAAGCAGGAAGTTCATCTAAGGAGTCGATCTTATCAGGATCAGGGTCGATTTTACCAAAGCCATAGGCGGCATGAATGAATTTTGCCTTAGCTCGTTCTGTTTCAATTTTATCTTTGTTGGTATCGCCAACATAGATGACATCATCAATCTTCTCCTTCTCTTTCAGATAGACGATATTCTGCCATTTTGCCATGCCGGTATCCCCTGCGCAAAGATGGCCTTTGAAATATTCATGCATGTCATGAGAATCGAGATAATTCTCGATATATCCTACATCCGCATTGGAAACGACATATAGATCATATTTCTTTTTTAATTCTGCAAGGACTTCTCTTTCATGGGGATAGAGTTTTCCTGGGTGTTTGGCAAGATAAAGGATTTCTTCTCTGACAATCAGTTTAAAAAGATCAATTCCTTCCTGAACGGGCAGTTCAGGGAAGAACAGACTTCCGGTTTCCTCAGGTGTCAAACCCATGCACGACTTCACTTTGGCATAGTCAAAAGTATAGTCATAGCCATGTCTTTTCATCGTCTCATTATAGGCGTCAACCAGTTGAGTTATGGCATCCCATAATGTGCCATCCAAATCAAAAAATATGCTTCTTTTCATCATGACATCATTCTAGTACAAGTGACGAATAATCACAAGTAGAGGTCAATTCTCTTTGCTTGCCTAACGGCAAATCTACTGCAAAGAAAAGTTTCTTCTTGTATAATAGAAGCACTGTTTTATCGGAGGAAACAAGAATGAATACAAAATGGGATCTCACCCGAATTTATAAAGATGAAGATGCCTTTTTAAAGGATCTCGATGATGCCAAAAATAGAATTATTCCTGCTTTGGCTGCACTCGAAGGAAAATTAGGAACCACAGAAGGTTTCAAGCAGTATCTGGATTTACAAAGAGAAGCCGATATCACCATTTCCAAATTATCCATGTTCTCTCATATGAGAAGCGATTTGGATAAGAGAGATGTGGCTAACGCTTCTGATGATGCCAAGATTCATCTGTTGTTTAATGATTATGCTTCAGCGGTTTCTTATGCTGATCCAGAAGTCCTTAAGTTAGGTAAAGAATATGTCGAGGATTTCTTCAATAAGAATCCAGACTACAAGGATTTTGATTTTGAATATGAAAAATTATTCCGTGGTCAGAAGTTTGTCTTACCAGCGGATCAGGAAAAACTCACTTCCTATTTTGGTCCTTTACAGGGTGTCGGTTCCAGCTTATATTCCCAGTTGAGCGTCGGTGATTATGCACCAAAGAAAGTCACTTTGAAAGATGGCAGTGAAGTAGAAGTCAACCAGGCCAACTGGACTACCCTTGTCAGCAATGCCAAGTGCGAAGAAGATAAACAGACCATCTTTGAGTCCTTATATTCCTGGTATGACGAACACAAGAACGTCTATGGTGAAATCTATAATGCCACCGTTCAGTCTCAGCTTGCTGAAATGAAGGCCAGAGGCTATTCCTCTATCTTGGAAGAACACTTATACAGAAATAATATTCCAGAAGCTGTTTTCCATAATTTGATTGAAGTTGCTTCTACTCATGCTGCTCCACTTCACAAATATTTGGAAATCAGAAGAAAATATCTTGGCTTAGAGAAATATAGAACCTATGACCGCTTCACTCAGTTAGCCAAGTCCGACAAGACCTATACTTATGAAGAAGCCAGAGAACTCTTCTTCAAGTCTATTGAAAAGTTCCCAAAAGATTTCCAGAAGAAGGCTCGTGACGTTTCCTCTGATGGCTATGTTGATGTCTATCATCAGCCAGGTAAGAGAACCGGCGCCTATTCTTCCGGTGGCGAAAACATTCATCCATACATCCTTTTGAACTTCAACGGTGAACTTGATGATGTCTTCACTCTTGCTCATGAATCTGGTCACTCTGTCCATACTCTTTATTCCATGGAAGCTCAGCCAGTCATGAAGCAGAACTATACCATCTTCGTTGCCGAAATCGCTTCTACTTTCAACGAACACAACTTACTTGATTACCTCATGGAATCTGGTACCTTATCGAAGAACGATAAGATTGCCTTATTGCAGAAATCCATCGATGAAATCATGTCCACCTTCTATCGTCAGACTCTCTTTGGTCATTATGAATATGAGATTGCCAAGATGGCTGAAGAAGGTAAGCCACTCAATTATCAGGTCTTCTGTGACAAGATGATTGAACTCTATAAGACTTACTATGGCATCGACATCTCTGAAGAAAAAGTCAAACCATTTGTCTGGGCATATATTCCGCATCTCTTCTATACTCCATTCTATGTCTACCAGTATGCCACTTCCTTTACCGCTTCTATGTTGATCTATGAAAACGTCAAGAAGGGTAAGGAACACGCCTTTGAAAACTATATCGAGATGCTCAAGACAGGTGGTTCTACTTATCCAATCGACGAAGTCAAGATTGCTGGTGTTGACCTTACCAAGAAGGAAGCCTTCTTGGCTGTCACCGACAGAATGGAACATCTGGTCAACGAACTTGAGAAACTCCTAAACGAGTAACCAGTTTCAATAAAAACAATGGTGCAGGGTGATAACCTGCACCATTTTTTAGACTATTTTTCGTGTATTTATTTGAATTTTTTGATGTTTTCTTATGGTTTTTATCACTTAGAAAGATTGAAACTTTATTGATATTTTATTGAAGAAATTCAATAACACCCTTATAATGTGTCGTGTTGATTCATATTATGGGGAATTAATTTATGAAAAAAACTTCATTATTTGTTTTGTTGGCTGTTGCCGCTTTAGTCGGTTGCCGCAATACCACAAGCTCTGACTCCTCTTCTTCCACTTTGGATGCTTCTTCCTTCGTTTCTTCTGTAGAAGACTCTACTTCTTCTAGTGAACTAGTCAGTTCAAGTGAGGCTTCTAGTGTTTCTTCTAGTAAGGTAGCTCCTACTTCTATTGCCTTAAACGCGGACAAGACTGTTTTAGGATTGAATGATTCTGCTATTCTTACTTTGAATGTCACTGGTGGTAATGAGATCATCGTTCCTGAGATTTCCTTGACTTCTCCTGTTGAAGGCACCATCAGCAAGAACGCGGATGGCACTTATACTGTCAGTAGAGATAGTAAATCCAATTTCGGTGGCATCATGCTTATCGAAGCCAAATCTCAGTTGGATTCTTCCATCAAAGATGAAATCGAATTGAAGTTTACCGCTTCTTTATCTGAGGAACATGTCGCTACCCTTTCTAAGACTTATGATAAGTCTTTAGGTGGCATTGATTTCGCTGGTAACGAAGTCAAACCAGAAGATGCTACTTCTTTTGCCTTTAGCAAGGCCGAAGATGGTGATTACTACAATCTCACCTTAGGTGTTGGCGGTAAGACTTATCGTTACTTCTCTGTCTATGATTTCAACCGTAACGAAGTTCAGTTTGCTTCTGACACTCTCTATACTGGCGATTATCAGAGTTACAACAATCTCAATCTCAAGATGTTTGATAACTATATCGACATCTATTCCGCTTCTTTGAAACTCGGCTTTGCTACTTCTGAAGAACCAGAAGAACAGACAGTTGCCTTCGATGTTTCTAAAGTCAGTTTCAAGACGGGTGGTAAAGAACTTGATGAGACACTGGAATATAGCAAAGATGTCGGTGACACCGTCATGATTGCCATCAACACGGATACCACCGAAGCAGTCACTTATGGATTCACGGTTGAGGAAGGTGCTGATTATGTCACTAAGGAAACATCCAGTATTGCTACTGCCTGCAAATATTCCATCAACAGCAATGCTGCTGGTCAGACCATCAAGATCAAGGCTAGCGTCAGCAATGGTACACTCACTGCTTCAAAAGTTATGACCATCAAGGTCAATGATGCTGAGATTCCTGAGTTCTGTTCCGATTTGATCGGTACCTGGTGTTATCAGGACATCATGGAATATACCTACAAGATTGTCGTCACCTCTGAGAGTGAAATCACCATTGAAGAATACACGGATAGTGAGGATGAGACACTTGTTGTCACTTCCTTTACCGCTTCTAGAATCTTACCAGTAACGGAGACCAAGGTCAGTTTCATGATCACTTCTTCGACTGGTGAAGATGGTGAAATCTTTGTCGATAAGGAAGAGGTTACCATCGAATATGATGAGAATTATGAATCCGTCTATGTCACGAGTGAATATCTTGATCAAGAAGAATTCACTTCGGAATTGTAAAGGAGGCATGTAGATGCTTAAAAAATTCAAATTCTTATTTGCTTTAGACCCGTTATTATTGGTTTCCTGCGGAGCAGATAATCTTTCCAGCCAGTCTTCCAATAGCAGCATTCCAGATATTTCTTTTACTTCTGATAACAGTTCTGTTGTCAGCAGTCAGGAAGAAACTTCTTCTAGTGAAGTTGATCCATTAGAAAACAAAGAAGGTCTGGATTTGCTTCTGGCTATCTTTGAAACCTATTTAAGCAGAAATTCCACCATTGAACAGACTGGTGTTTCCACGGAATACTTCATGGGTGATTCCTACTATATTGAATATTCGGAAGATTATCTTCAGTTCTATGGTGACCAGATCAAGAATCATGGTTTCATCATCAATCCTGTTCAAGGTATCTATGAATTTGTTGAAGACTTTGCCTATGTGAAAGTCACTTCCTTAGTCTCCACTCAGACCGACCAGGATTGGATGTATGATAACATGCTCAATTCTCCTGAAGATCTTTACTACTTTGCTTCAAATAAAGATATGTGGAAAGAATACGATGTGGAAAACCCACCAGTCTTTGAAGAAGAAAAGACCGTAAAGGCCATGGGTGATGAAGACTTGCCAGCCATCAACAGTGAGAAAGAGGATGATTTAAAGGCTAAGGCCGTCTTTTATTCCACTGATCCTAATGTGAAACTCTTATGTGGTGTTTTTGGTCAGTTATCCTTCAGTCAGAACGAGGATGGTGAATATGACACCTCTACTCTTGATATGATCAAGGTCAGAATCAACCAGGATAATTCTTTGACCTTCCTTCCTACCTATCAGGGTTTCCATCCAGCCATCTATGATATCAAGAATGTCGACAAGACCAAACTTGCCTTCGTTGAAGACTTCTTTGATGCTACACCAGAAGAATATGAAAAGCAGCCTTATGGTAAAGAGACTAAGACTGGTTGGACGAATGAAGAAAAACGTTATTTCGCTAAGAACTATGGTTATGAGCTTCCATTCCCAACTGGTGCCAGCTTTGCCTTGAAGACTTATTCTTCTTCTAGTTTTGCCGCTTTTACCGATGATGCCTGTGGCGATTTGACCACCTCCTACATCAAACAGTTAGAGGATGCAGGTTGGACACTTCTTGTTGAAGAAGAAGGTAAAGAGACGGAATCAGCAACCACCTATTACATCACCACCACACCAGATGATCCAGAGACGACTAAGGATGAAACTAAGCAGGTCAGAGTCACTCTAGGTTACTCTGCTCCAGAAAGCGAAGATGCTCGCTGGAACAAGGGTACCTTCTCTGCAAACATTCATCGTTATCCATATATGGTTTAACTGAATAAAAGTAAAACTCATAAGAAACAATCAAACAAGAGGCTGTTGCAAAAACATACATAACTGTTGTGGGTTGGCGCCAACAGCCTTTTCGCTTAGATTATTTGAAAACAATTGAAAGTAAAAGGTAGTTGTTTTGTTGTTTTATTTTTTAAATCAGCTATGTTCTCTGGGCTAATTCACATAAAGTTAAACAGCTGTACAAAAAAATATTGCTTTTTACGTTCCTGATGGTTTATAATTTGGGTAAGAAAAAGAGGCAAAAGGATTCCGATCATTGTTTTTTTGGCCCCTTATTTCTAGAAAGGAGCAAAAAAAGGGAATTATTACAGCATTTCAAGGGACATGAAGAATGTGCTTAATTTTTCGGTATTCATTTGATAGATGAATGTGATGATGAAAAGATTTATGACATCACTTATCTACAGGATGCATTATTTCTTTTACTTCTGTTTATAAGGAATTCAGAGGCAAATTAGACAAAGAAAGTCTACATTCTCTATTAATAAGGAAAGATTAAGACAAAAAAAGGAGCAAAAAGGAGTATGGGAAAAAGAATAGATTTCAAAATTCTTTCTTTGTCCAGCTTAGCAGTTGCTACTTCTATTGGTTTGTAGATGATGACGAAGGGGTTCTGTTTTGAAATAAGAATCATCATTGTTATCAAGCCTTGATTGTAACCAATACTTTCAAAGTTGAAGCGGCCAAGGAAATGCCGCAAATTAAGTTGGATAATCAATACTAAATTCAAGTTACTTTTGCTTTGGGTTCCACATCTGCGGCCGTGGATGTGGGACTCTAAAATCAATCAGTAAAAAAGTCGATGTAGTTCATATTCAGAAAGGAATTAATTTTATGAAGAAAACGAAAAAATCAAAGAAGTTGACATTATTTGCCCTTCTCGCAACAGCATCTGTCGGTATTGGCGTTGGTGGTACCTTTGCATTATTCACTGATGTGGCTGAAGCCCAGGTTGCCGTCACAGCCGGTAAGGTTGATATTGAAGGCGCCCTTGCTACCCCAGAACTTTATTCTGCCAAGGCTGATACGAATGGTGAATTAGAAGATGAATTAGGTAATAAGTATACTTGGCAAGATGGCTGGGTCAATGGTGGTACAGCGACTGTCGATGCTACCACTGGCAAAATTACGATGGATAAGATGACGCCAGGTGATCGCGCTGATATCACGGCTAGTTTTGTGAACAATAGTAACGTAAAGATTCTTTATCGTTATGTTTTAAAGGCGGTCAATCCAACAGATTATTTGGCTGCTGGTATGAAGATTACGATTGATAATAACGAATATGAAGGCTTGCTTTCTTATCGTTCTGCTTGGAAAACTCTGGATCCTTCAGAAACAAATGTTGAAATAGGTGACCTCAGTTTCCATCTTCCAATCTCTCGTGGCAACATCTTCCAAGGATTATCAACCAACTATACACTTAGAATTGAAGCAGTTCAGGGCAATGCTGCAGTCAGTGATACTGCTGGTGTCGAATTAGCAGGTTATTTGCCACAGGAAACTGTTGTTGGTACCGGTTTGACCACGACGATGAATTATTATTCTGATCCAGGAGATGTCGAGCCAACCACGAAAGTTGATTTGACCTTCACTCCTAATACTGGCGTTGATGAAGGTGATACTGTTGTTTTAGGTGTTACTACCAGAGATACAGTTGAAAACGCTTCTACTTATACCGTTTCTGATGGCGATCTTGCCGCTGCCGCAATTGACTTGAACTTACTTGTCAATGGTGTGCAGAAGACAGAAAACTTCTTAGCGGTTATCAACACTTACATCGCTAAGGGTTTAAATAATGTCAACGTGAATTATGATGGCTCTGCTGGCCAGGCCTTTAATGGTGGCGGTCATGAGGAAAGCAGTGCTGATGATGTTGATGAAGCTGGTGATTATTTCTATGATAAAGAGACCGGTTTACTGGTCTTCTGCACTGATCACTTCTCCGAGTATTATGTCACGGCTGATAACATCGTTGCGTATAACAGAGATACAACTCAGGTTTATACCTCTTTAGACACTGCTTTAGCAGAAACGGTGGTTACGGAAGAGAAGACGGAACGTATTGCCTTATTGAAGGATATTGAGCGCACTGCTTATTTACCTATCACTAAGAATACTTATATCGATGGTAATAACCATAACATTAAGTTTGCTTCAAACCGTGGTATCCGTGTCAGTGAAAGTGATGTCAAAGTTGAATTGCATAATTTAGGAACATTTGCTAAAGCGGGCAATACCAGCTTTGAAAGAGCTATTCAGGTTGACTCTGAAAAGACTAACGTCACTCTTGATCTTGATAACGTCAAAGCCAAAGCTACCTATTACACCATCAATTTCTGCGCGAATTCTACCGTGACGATGAACATCAAAAATTGTGAAATTGAAGGTTGGGCGGCTTTGAATGTCTACTCTAATGGTTTTGTCATCAATGTTGATAATTCCATTTTGAAAGGTGTGAATGATAAAGGGGAGAACAAATGGAATAACTTCTCTACTATTTGTGTCGAAGGTGATACCACCGGCGCAACAACTCTCGGTGCTTCAAACAACGAATTGAACATCACGAATTCGCAAATTATTTCTAAGACTTATAGCGCAAACTATCAGTTCCATTTAGGCTTTAATAACAATTCTTCTGGTAACATCATCAGATTAGAAAGATGTAAACTGTCTTACATCGATGCAGAAGATAATGAGACTAATGAACTTGTCTGTTACGATTATGGTACTGAAAATTCCTTAGTCGTTGATGGTGAAGTGGTGATTTAGACCTTTCATAAAGTGAAATAAGTAAACTTGAAGTCTATCCAACTCAAGGATGAAGTTTTGTCCTTGAGTTGGATCTGAAATGATGTTGTAAGGAGAGAAAAGCATGACAACTTATGAATTGTTGATATTGATTCTCATGGGTCTGCTCA
>JAEEGL011796322.1_pt1 | contig 15458 bp, 14 predicted proteins | sample 9134231 | NCBI WGS metagenome assembly JAEEGL01 (sample SAMN16246548, study PRJNA631951) | gut metagenome | biome: gut microbiome; feature: rumen; material: fiber-attached | host: Bos | place: Iran: Karaj | collected 2018-10
CGAGCGCGCGGCATCGGCAACGCCTTGCGCGAGCGCGTCGGAACCGGGGGCCATCTTCGGGGCGAAGGCCATCTTCGGGGCCCACATCTGCGCCTCGAAGAGCGGCATGCTCAGAAAATCGTCTTCTTCCGCCGCAAGGCTCAAGGCGAGCAGGTTCGCGGGGTGCGTGTGAAGCACGGCGCAGACCGCGGGCAGCGCCCGGTAGAGGGCGAGATGCACGGCGGTTTCCGTGGAGACGCGGCCGCCGTGCAACACCGCGCCGTTTTTCAGGTCGGCAAGGCAGCAGTCCGCAGGCGTCAGGCGGCCCTTTGCCGTGCCCGAAGCCGTGATGCACAGAAGGTCGTCGTCGGGCGGGGGCAGGCGCAGGCTGGCGTTGCCGTTGAAGGCGCGCAGCATGCCCGTCTGCCAGGCGTCGCGGCAGATCGCGCGCAATGTTTCCGCCGCTTGGGCGAAGGACGGGGGAAGTCTCATGTTTCGGTTTCCTTGTCAGCGGTTCAGGCGGGCTTCGTCAGGCCTTTGAAAGGCTGCCGTCCTGCGCTTCGGCGGGGCGGGGTCTCCCCGGGGCGGCGAAGTGGTCGAAGCCGCGCAGGTCGGCGAAGGAGAGGCCGTTGCAGGTCAGCAGGCCGTCGTCCGTCACCGTGCCTATCTGGGTGAAGCCGTTCACGGCGGTCAGAAGCGAGGGCGCCATGTCCGGTGCGCACGAGCCGAGAAGGGCGTAGTCCTCGCCGCCGAAAAGCGCTTCGAGCACGGGGTCGCGGCCCTGCTCCTCGGCCCAGCGTACAAGCTCCGGGTGCAGGATGTCTTTCGGCAGGGAGAGCCTGGCCCCGAGCTTGCGGCAGGCGGGGCACGAGGCGGCGATTTCTCCCGTGAGGCCGAGCAGGCGGGGCAGGTCTCGCAGGATGCCGTCGGAAAGATCCATGAGCGCCGGCGGCCTCGCGTTCGCGCCGGCGCGCGAGAGCATGAGGCCGGCGTCCACCTGGGGCCTGGGGCGCAGATGCGCCGCGCAGGCCGCGGGCCAGGCTTCGATCGCGGAGCGTCCCTGCGCCTCGAGCACGGCGAGGCCGACGCGGGCGAGGCCGATGCGGCCCGTGATGAAGATGGCGTCGCCCGGCATGCTGCCGCCGCGCGTCAGAAAGCAGCCCGTCCTGTCCGTTTCGCCGAAGACCGTGATGCTGACGGCCAGGCTCGCGCAGCGGGAGAGATCTCCGCCGGCGAGCGCCATGCGCCGTTCATCGGCAAGGGCGGCCATGCCGCGGAAAAAAGCCTCGAGCCAGGGCTCGTCCACCCATTGAGGCAGACCCAGCGAAAGCGTGAAGGCCGTGGGCCTTGCCCCGCAGGCGGCCATGTCGCTCACGTTCGCGGCGAGCGCCTTGAAGCCGATCTCCTCCGGCGTGAAATAGCTGCGGCGAAAGTGCACGTCCTCGAGGAAGACGTCCGTGCTGACGGCAAGGGGGGCGTCGCCCTTCAGAAGGGCGCAGTCGTCGCCCCGCCCCAGGAGCAGCGCGTCGTGCTTGCGGGGAAAATGGCGCGACAGGCAGGCTATGACGGCGTCTTCTGAAATCAGGGGGCTCGGCGGATTGTTTTCCATGTCAGGGCTCCATGACGAGGTAGTCTGAAAGGATGACCTTGAGGCCGAAGCCGGGAAAGTTCACCTGCACCTTGTCCGGCCCCAGGCGGCGGACTATCTTGCCGCGGCCGAAAATGCGGTGCCGGCAGTAGCCGCTTGCGGCTTCGCCGGCCGCCAGGGATGAGCGCGGCTGATCCTCGGCGGCCGTTTCTCCGTCCGGGGCCTCGGCGGGCCTCTGCGGGAAGCCTCCCGGCACGTCATGCGTACTGAAGGCGTCGGCGCGCATGGCGCCCGGCGTGACGGGGCGCGCGTCGAAACGGGGAGCGGGCCTCTTCGCGCCTGTGTCCGGCACGTCCGCGGGATGCTCCCCCGCGCGGGAGAGGCGGCCGCCGAAGCCCTCCACCCAGCGTTCCGTGAGGCCGGCCCCAAGCTCGCGCAGAAAGGGGCTCTGCACGGCGTGCACCGCGCCCTGCTCGGCGCGGCTGTAGATCGTGGCCGGCGCGTACAGGTCGAGCACCTTGCGCGCCCGCGTGCAGGCCACGTACATGAGGCGCCGTTCCTCCTCGAACACCTCGGGCCTTGCGAGGGCGTGGCGCGAGGGAAAGCGGTCCTCCACGAGGTCGATGAGGAGCACGGCGTTCCATTCCAGCCCCTTGGCGGAATGCACGGTCGACAGCACGATGCGTCCGGCGCTTTCCGTTTCGTCCTCTTCGGGCGATTCCAGCGTGAGGTCGGCGAGGAAGCAGTCGAGCTCATCGTAGCCCGCGGCCATCTGTACGACTTCCTCGACGCCCTGCTTGCGGTGCGGCCAGTCTTCGGGATAGAGCACCGCCATGCGCGGCTCGTAGTGTTCGAGCACGGCGGAAAGGATATCTTCGGGGCGGGCCCGGCCGGCGCGGAGTCCGTCCACGAAGGCGAGGTCGTCCGCGAGATCCCTGTGCCTGGAGAGCGCCTTCTCAAGGGCCGCGCCGTCCCCGCCGCGCAGCACCGCGTGGAGCTTCTCGATCGTGCGCGGGCCTATGCCGGGGTGCATGGCGGCGACCCGCGCGAAGGCCGGCAGGTCGAAGGGGTTGAGCACGAGGCGGGCGAAGGCCAGGCAGTCCTTGACGTGGGCCGCCTCTGTGTAGCGCAGGCCGCCGTATTTGCGGAAGGGGATGCCCGCCTGGTTGAGGGCCAGTTCGAGATTGTACGAATGGAAGCCCGCGCGGAAGAGAACCGCGATCTCTTCGGGCGGAAAGCGGCCGAGCAGCTCGCGGATGCGCCTGACGACCATGTCCGCCTGCGTCTGGTCGCTCATCGGCACGAAGAGGCGCACGGCCTCTCCCCCTTCCCTGCGGGTGAAAAGCCGCTTGCGGAAGGATTCGGCCGCGTGTTCGAGAAGGCTGTTCGCCACGTCGAGCACAGGCTGCACGGAGCGGTAGTTCTCCTCAAGGCGGACGATCTGCGTGCCGGGGAAAAACGAGGGGAAATCGAGGATGTTGCGGACGTTCGCCCCGCGGAAGGCGTAGATGGACTGCGCCTCGTCGCCCACGGCCATGACCTGCGCGGGCGGCGTGCCGTCCCCGGGCGGGGCGGCGCTGAGGCGCACGAGGCGGGCCTGCACGAGGTTCGTGTCCTGATATTCGTCGACGAGCACGTGGCGGAAACGGCGGCGCAGGGGAAGCGCCGCCTCCGCATCGGCCTCGAGCAGGCGCTCCAGCTCGAAGAGCAGGTCGTCGTAGTCCATGAGGCCCTTGTCCCGGCGGTATTCGTCGTAGGCGCGGCCGAGGCGGGCGAGGTCGTCGGCATAGGGCAGTAGCTGAAAGGCCTCCCTCGAGAGGATGTCGGCGAGCGGCTCCTCCTTGTTGCGCGCCTTGCTCAAAAGGCCGGCTATGGTCTGCGTCTTTGGAAAGGCCCTGTCCCCTTTGCCGAGCTTGAGCGTTTCGCGGCACTGCCTGAGCGCGGCCGTGACGTCGCCGGAATCCATGACCGTGAAGGCGCGCCCGTCGAGCCATGCGGGGGGATGGCGGCGCAGCACGCTGTAGGCGAAGGAGTGGAAGGTGCCGCCCTGCACGCTCGAAAAGCCACGGGGCATCAGCATTTCGGCGCGGTCGAGCATCTCCTTCGCGGCCTTGCGGGTGAAGGTCAGGAGAAGCATGGAGGCGGGATCCGTGCCGGTTTCCGCAAGGCGGGCGAGCCGGTAGACGATGGTGCGCGTCTTGCCGCTGCCCGCGCCCGCGACGACAAGGACGGACGGGGCCTCGCTCGTGACGGCCGCGTACTGGGCCTCATTGAGGGCTTTTGCGTAGTCGATCATGCCGACAGGGTAGCACAAAGCGCCCCCGCAGGCCAGAGAACGGCCGGAAGGGCCCCGGGCAGGAGGCTTCTGGGATGGCCGGTCCTCCGCTGCGCTGATCTCCCCCGGCGATGCGGAGACGTGGGCATTGCGGCCTCCTGCGTCCTGTCCTTCAGGGCTGGACGCCCGTTCGCAGGGCGTCCAGAAGGTTTTCCAGCCGGGCAGCCATGGCATTGGGAGAAAAGCGGGCCATGCTGTCCACTACGCGGGCGCGATCCGCCGCTGTCCAGGGCTGCCGCCGCACCCGCCGGAGGGTGCGCACCAGGGCGGGAATGTCGATATCCGCCCATGTCATGGCGGGGGTGAACAGCTGCGGCAGGGTGCGGCACATGGCCTCTGACACCGGGGACGGATGCCAGGGGACGGGAAAGCTGTTGGCTTCGTTCATAAATTCCATGTTGCCGGAATAGCCGGTGGCGATCACGGGATTGCCGAAACTCATGGCTTCCGAGAGGGGCAGCCCCCATGCCTCGGCGTGGTGGGCGCTCACGTAGGCGTCGCACAGCGCGTGCAAGGCTCCTATTTCCTCGTTGTCCAGGGGGTCGTCAATGCTGATCACGTGCGGGATGCCTGAAAGATCCTGCGGCTTGCGGTACTGCTTGAGCACAAGGCGGACGTCTTCGTCAGGGGCGGGAAAGGCCGTGGAGAAGGCCGTGAGCAGCGCGAGCAGGTTCTTGCGGGGATTCACCGAGTCGATGATGCTGTAAAACAAAAAGGGGCGGCGCAGGTCTTTTTTTCTGGGAGATACGCCCAGGCGGTCAGCCATATTGCGCAGGGCCGTCTGGGAAACCTGCTGACGTTCCACCACATGCGGCAGCACGAAGGCGGGAACGTGCGGCGCGAAGGCCCTCCGGGAGAATTCCGAGCACGTCCACACGGCGTTCATCAGGCCTAGGCCCGGCAGAAACGCATCGGGCAGCTGGGGAGTTTCCCATACGGCATAGCCAGCACGGCGCGTGCCGGGCCGCAGGGACAGGCTGCGCAGAATGCCCGGGTAATAGTGCGGCTCTTCGTGTATGACGGCCACATCGCAGCAGGCGGGGTCGTCGGTGAGCTCATGACCGAGCTGACGCAGGCAGGCCATGTAGGCCTGACCCGCCCGCCGGTGGCTGATGTAGTCGCTCAAGTGGTAGTAGATGCGCATGGCGGCGCCGGCCCTCCTTCCATCTCGTCCGCCCGTGCCGGGCGCTGCCTGTATAGCAGAAGGGAGCGGGGAATAAAAGACCTGTCCCGGCGCATCGCGGGCGGACATTGACGCCATGACCGCCTTGCCGTATCCTGCCCCCCTGCACGTCGCCATGAGGAGGACACGTCCATGCCCAAGGAACAGGAACAATTCCGCGCCGCCGTCGGCAAGATGCTGGAAGCCGTCGCCTTCGAGAACTGGCTGCGCTTCTATTTCGTCACCGAGATGACCGAGGAAGGGGTCGCGCCGGATGCCGAGCCGCGCCTCTTCATCATCGTGCCGGAGAAAGGCATGGAGAAGATCGCGCGCGACTATCCCGAGCTTCTCCCCCTCGCCAGGGAGCTGAACAACGGCGAGATCACCTTCGAGACCTCGCAGATGGCCGTCTGCGGCTATATCGTCGAGCATATCGACGGCAAGTACGTGCCGCGCGACACGGCAGCGGGCGTGATGGACAGCACGGCCTTCCAGACGCAGCTTCAGCTTTTCAACACGTGGGTCCAGCTGCACGAGGAGCAGCTGGAGAGGGACGTGCTCGATTTCGGCACGTGGCTGAAGCTCTTCGGCGAATGGAAGGCAAGCCCCGCCGCGGAAAGCCTTGCGGCGAAGCTGGCGTTGTCCGGTACGGCTTCCGTTTCGGCCGCGGAGCACTGACGCACAATTTTTTTTACTGCCGGGTGCCGAAAGCGGCGGGGAGAGGTGAGGGCCATACAAAAATCTGTACGCGCCAGCCTTTTCCTGATGAAAAAATAATTAATATTTTCAGCATGATATCTGTGATTTTGAAAAAGTCTAAAACTGGCATGCCGTTTGCAAAACAAAAAGCAATCCTTCCTTTCTTTTTGGCGTGTCTCCTCCTATCGAAAACGGCCTGTAGTACGCACAGGCCGTTTTGGTTGCCTTGCCGGCGATGAGTACGCAGTATCCCCCCTTCCTTGCTTCGGAATACCCCGGTGCCGAGCCGGAAAAGGCCTTCTTCCACATCATCCCCGCGCCCTTCGAGAGCAGCGTCTCCTACGGCGGCGGCACGCGCCTTGGCCCGTCGGCCCTGCTCGAGGCCTCGCAGCAGCTTGAGGCCTGGACGGGCGACCGCGTCTCTCCCGGAGAGGCGGGTTTTTACACCGCCCCCGCCGTCGCCTGCGAAGGCCCAGCGGAAGCCGTGCTCGGCAGGATAGAAACCGCCGTCTCAAGGGCGCTCGATTGCGGCGCCGTGCCTGTTCTGCTGGGCGGCGAGCATACCGTCACCCTCGGCGCCCTGCGCGCCCTTGCCGCCGGGGGCGGCGCGCCCTTTGGCATCGTGCAGATAGACGCCCATGCCGACTTGAGGGCCGAATACGAGGGCAACCCCCTTTCGCACGCCTCGGTCATGCACAGGGCCGTGGCCGATCTGCATCTGCCGCTCGCCCAGTTCGGCATGCGCGACTATTCACGGGAAGAGGCCGACGTCCGCCTCCGTTACGGGATCGTGTGGCGCGATGCGGACGACCTCGCGGACAACGGCCTGCGGGGGCCCCTTCTGCCGCCGGATTTTCCGGAAGATCTTTACGTCACCTTCGATGTGGACGGCTTTGACAGCTCGCTCATGCCCGCGACGGGCACGCCCTCGCCCGGCGGGCTTTTCTGGCATGATGCGAGGCGTCTTCTCGCAAACGCCGTCTCGGGCCGGCGCATCGTCGGACTCGACGTTGTCGAGCTCGCCCCCGTCCCCGGCCTTCACGCCGCGGATTTCACGGCGGCGAAGCTCGCGCATTACCTCATGGGCCTCGCGCTTGCCTCGCGCTCACGGGGCTGACGGGGCATGGGAATTTTCGTCCCGGCGGGCATCCGCCGGCGGGCCCATCGGAGAGCCGCATGATAAAACCGTTCTATCAGGGCAAGGTGGACACCTTCTGCGCGATCTACGCCGTCCTGAACGCCCTGCGCATGACCCACGCCATCCGCACGCTCAAGGCGCGCGCGCTTTTCAACGACGCCCTGCTCGACCTCGCCCTCGACGTCGCGGCTTTCCGGGACGTGCTGGAGCAGCGGACGGACTACATGGCCCTTGTGGACGGCATGCTTGAAAAGGTCCGCCGCGAGCTGTCCCTTGACGTGATCATCCCCTACGGGCCGGGCAGCCGCCCCGATGCCGACACGCTGTGGGAAGCCTGCCGCCGCTGGATGGACGGAGGGGACAAGCGCACGGTGATCTTCCGTTTCATGCGCTTCCTTCAGCCGGAGGCCGACCCCTTCGTGCGGCATTGGACGACCATCGACCGCATCGACGCCGCGACGCTGCACCTTTTCGATTGCAGCCATGAGGCCGAGGCCATACTGAACATGCGACGCGGCGCCTTCGTCACGCGCCGTGAGGACGTCTCGAAGGAGAAACTGCTCTGGGTGCAGCCCGAAAGCCTGCGCTTCGTGCGCCTTCCCTGCTGATGGCCTGATTTTCGCCCCGATGACGTTTGCGGGCCTCCCGGCCATCGGCGCCGGCTTCATGAAGCGCCGGGCGCCGGACTTGCTTTGAAAGAGGGACGGAAAAAACGACTTGAGCGTTGCGGCGAGATGTGCTAGACACAACCATCACGCAGAAATTTCCAAATCTCGTGCGCCGGACGCAGCCGCCATGCGGCGCGTATGGCAGCGGGTACATCGGGCAGGGGCCGGCCCCCTTGACCGAGAAGAGGGAAGGGCCCCGGCATCTCGCCGGGGCCCTTTCCTTTTTCTTTGGCTTTGTGAGGACTTGGTAGTGGTTCCGATACAGTGCAGTAAACAGGTGCAAGCGCTGAATGCCTTTTCAAGATTTCAAATGTGCTTCCTGCTTGTTCAGCATTGTTTCCAGCAGGTCGTCGAGGGCGTCTTCCAGCCTTGGGTCGTCGTCGCTTCCCATGAGGGAAAGATAGAGCGAAAAACCGTCCAGGGATTTGGACATGAACCACGGCGGATAACGCCACACCTCTATCTCGACCGTGTCGCTGTCATGAACCCGCGCCAACTTCAGCCCGCGCCCCGGAACGAGTTCGCGCCATCCTTTCCTGTCGGTCGCGAAAACGGGGTGCGCAGGTTCTTCGAGCATGGAAAATTCAGCGAGGGCGGTTTCTCCTGCCGAAACCATGAAATCTTTTGAAAAACCGTCATCATAAACGATGAATTTCTCCGCTATCGGACTGCGCAAGTACGGCAGCCCGTTCCTGAACGCTTCGACGCCGTTCTTCCCGTACAGGACCATTGAATGTTCCCTTCCGTCCTTCAGGATTCTTCCCAGGTTGAGCTCTGAAATCGTCCTGAATGCGCGGGACACCGACATTTTTGAGCATCCAAGCAGGCCGGCAAGGCGATTTGTTCCGACCGGCTCAACATTGTCGCATGCCGCCAGGTACGCAAGTTGCGTGACCGTGTCGAACCTGCCGGGAGCCTTGCGGACGCCGCATCCCCTCGCTTCGCTCGCCGAAACACCCAAAAACGGCATGTGCACATGTTTTCCGGGAATGACGAAAGGTATCCCCGCATGGACGAACCGCGACCTGTTCGTCGGGGTCATGGAACGACAGGCGAAAACCATATGGCGAATATCTCCGGCTTGTTGCGAAACAAGATGAAAATGCTTGCTTATTCTTCCTGGCGGTCGTTCCAGTCCGTCGCGGGAAAACAATATCAGGCAGCGCGTTCCATTGATGTCTGCAAGAAGGAAGCCGTATTCGCCTTGAAGATAGAACATCAAGGAGGACGCGCCCCGCCACCTTTCAATTTCAATGGGAACACAAAGGCATTCTGAGATTGAGTTTTTTAATAAATCTAGCATATTGTCTCTATCAATGCAACGTAACATAAATAATGTTACGTTGCAAAGACTTTTGCTACGGCTTCCCTTCTCATGCTGATGCCATCCTCATAACAAAGCCATATAGTATATGGCTACGTGAAAGAGGGAATGTCAGGCAATACCTTTTCCTTACAGAGCCTTTTCTTTTCATCGGCTCTAGCGCGTCGGCGCGGCGCTCACGCCTTCCGGTCTCGCGCGGCGTCGTCCCGCCACCACCACTGCGCCCTGCGCCAGAGCAGCTCCATGTCGCCGGCGGCCGCGATGTTGAGCATGCCGCGGTAGCGGCGCACGGCCTCGTGGCTGTGCTCGTTCGCCTCGAAGAGGCCGCAGAACATGGGGCCGTCCTCGGTCAGCATCTTCCGCGCGGCGTCCATCCTGCGCCGGAAGGAGGGCGTCAGGTAGGGCAGAAGTTCGTCATGGCCGGCGAGCAGGGCGAAATAGGCCACGTTCGTGACGAAGTTCATGTTCTGTATGCAGGCCATCGCACGGTCGTGCTCCTCCGCCGTCGAGCGGAACACGCGAAAGCCCAGTGCGCCGAAAAAGCCCTCTATGTGGGCCGTCGCGCCCTCGTCCGCTCCCCGGCCCGGGATGACGGCGACGGGCAGATCGCCTGCCGGGTCGGGCTTCGGGCCGAAAAGCGGGTGCGTGCCGACGACGGGGCCGCTCCAGATCTTCTCCATCGCGCGCATGGGGAGCACCTTGACGGAGGTGATGTCCGAGACGACGCAGCCTTCGGGCAGAAAGGGGCAGATGCGGGCGAGCACGTCGTCAAGCACGGCCGCGGGCACGCAGAAAACAGCGGCGCCCGCGTTTTCGCAGGCAGGGGCGAGGGCGTCGTCATCATAGGGCATGTCGATGCCGGCCACGGCAAGGCCCTTTTCGGCGGCCCTGCTGCAGAGCATGGCCCCCATGCGGCCCCTGCATCCGACGACGAGCGTTGTATCCCCTACAGCAGGCATGCCCATTTCTCCCAGAAGTCCGGGAAGGATTTCGCCACGACCTGCGGCGCGTCGATGCGCTCGCGCACGCGCAGTTCGGGGTTGAGCAGATCGAGCAGGGCGAGCGACATGGCGATGCGGTGGTCGTTGTGGGCGCGGAAGCGGTCGCCCTCGGCGAGCACGGGCATTGCGGACTGGCCGGGCTTCAGATGCGCCGCGCCCCCCCTGCCGTTCACGAGCATGCCGTCGGTGAGCATGTCGACGGTGACGCCGACCCGGCCCAGTTCCTGCGCGGGGGCGGCGATGCGGTCCGTCTCCTTGATGCGCAGATGGGCCACGTTGCGTATGCGCGTCGAGCCGTGCGCCCAGGCGGCGAGCACCGCGACCGTCGGCACGAGGTCGGGGCAGGTGCCCATGTCGAGATCCACGCCGTGCAGGGCCGAGGGGAAGACCGTGACGGAATCGTCGTCGAAACGGATCTCGGCGCCCATTTTCTGCAGGATGTCGAGCAGCAGCCGGTCGCCCTGCAGGCTGTCCTCGCGCAGGCCGCGCACGGTGACGGGCCGTTTGCCGAGAGCGCCCGCCGCGAGAAAGTACGATGCGCCCGACCAGTCGCCCTCGATGGCGAAATCCCCTGGCCTGTAGGGGGCGGGCCGCACGGTGATGCGCAGGCAGCCGGGCACGGCGAGCGCGGTTTCCCTCCAGCCGCCTTCGGGCAGGGTGCGCCACGGGGCGTTTTTCTCGGGCCTTGTCTCGACGGAGAAGGGGATACCGAAGTCGGTCAGGCACTGGAGCGTCAGGCCGACGTACGGCCACGACACGGCCTTGCGCCCGCCGAGCGTCACGGTCAGGGGTTTCGCGCAGAGGGGGGCGGCGAGCAGAAGGCCAGAAAAGTACTGGCTGGACGAATCCATGCCGAGGGTGACGCCGCTGCCCGCGAGGTCGGGGTCGAGGCCGCAGGCCTGCAGGAGCACGGGCGGGCAGCCCTTTTTCTCCAGATAGGTCACGCCCGCGCCGAGGCTCGTCAGGGCCTCGCACAGTTCGTCCACCGGGCGCTCGTGCATGCGCCCGCGCCCCGCAATGCGGAAAAGGCCCGTGCCCGTCGCGAGAACCGCGCAGAGAAGCCGGCATGTGGTGCCGGACTCGCCCACGTCGCAGGAAAGCGGGCGCCCTTCGCCGCCGCGCACGATGCCGCCCGTGCCTTCGACCGAGATGCCGCCTTCGCCGTCAAGCGGGCGTATCTTCGCGCCGAGCGTTTCGAGTATGCCGCGCGTCGCCATGGCGTCTTCGCTCACGAGCGTGTGCCGGAGAACGCTTGTTCCGCCGGCGAGGCCCGCGCCTATGAGATAGCGGTGCGTCAGGGATTTCGAAGGCGGCGCCGTGACCGTGACGGCCCCTGCCGCGCCGGATGTCGTGTCGTTCATCGTTCGTTCCTCCTGTCCGTTTCGGCGTCCGCCCCGCTGTCTATGGTCATTCGGTCGAGCTCGGGCCCGGCGGCGTAGCTGCCGAGTATGCGGAACGAGTGGCAGGTTTCGTGCAGCTTCTCGACGAGGGGCTCGTAGCGGGGCTGGCGCAGGTCGCACTCCACGTCGGCGAAGAAGACGTATTTCCATGCCTGACCCAGGAGGGGGCGCGATTCGAGCTTTCGCATGTTGATCATGTTCGCGGCCAGAAGGTCAAGCACGGACGAGAGCGCCCCCGATCTGTCGGGAAGGGTGAAGAGCACGGAGGTCTTGTCGGCGGCCCTGCCCGTGCCGGGCGCCACGAAGGTGTCCTGCGCGGTGGATTTCGGGCCGATGATGACGAAGCGCGTCCAGTTGTTCGGCGTGTCCTCGATGCGGCGCGCGAGGACGTTGAGGCCGTGCAGGTCGGCCAGCTTGACGTGGCCGATGGCGGCGGAAGCGTCGTCCTCCGCGGCGCGGCAGGCCGCGGCCGCCGTGGATTCGACGGGCACGAGGGCGGCGTCGGGAACGTGCGCGCGCAGCCATCCGCCGCACTGGGCGAGCGGCTGGGGATGGGAATAGATGATCCTGACGTTCGCGAGCGAGGGGGCGTGGCTCAGGAAGCAGTGCGAGATGCGCGAGAAGAGCTCGGCCTGTATGAAGACCTCGAAGCGAAGGAAAAGGTCGAAGCTGACGCCCACGGTGCCCTGAAGGGAGTTCTCCAGGGGAACGACGCCGAGTTCGCAGCCGCCCGAATGGACCTCCTCGAAGATCTGGTGGATGTCGCGGCAGGGGTGGAAGTCGGCCGAGTGGCCGAGGTATTCGACGCCGGCGAAGTACGAGAAGGTTCCCTCCGGCCCCAGGTAGGCCACGTTCTGCGGACGTTGCAGGGCCCGGGATGAGGAGAGTATCTCGCGCCAGATGGAGCGCAGGTGCTCTTCGGGCAGGGACGCGGGCTTGAGCCCGACGAGCCTGTCCAGCACCTCGCGCTCGCGCAGGGGCTTGAAGATGATGCCCGGCTCGCCGCTCTTTATGCGGCCGACTTCGCGGCTCAGCTCGGCGCGGCTGCCCAGGAGGCCGAGCAGGGCGGAATCGACCTTCTCTATCTCGCGGCGGATGAGGGCGAGGCGTTCGGCCGAGGTCCGGGCGGGGGCTTCGTTGTCGCTCATGGATCATATCTCCCGGATCTCTTCGCTTATGCGCATGCCGAAGTGGCGGCCGGCGGCGTCCGTCCGGCACAGGACCGTGTCCCCGGGTTTGAGCGTCACGACGCTCACGGGTTCGCCTTCGGGCGTGGTCAGGCGTATGGTTTCGGCGTTCTGCAGGAAGACCGCGCCCGTCTTCAGGCCTTCCCCGGTCTCGGCCTGCGCTTCGCTGAGCAGCATGGGGCGCACCTCTATCTTGACGCGGCCCACGGTCGCCACGGAGGCCTCGCCGTCGGCGTCGACGATGAGCGCCTCGTCGCCGGCGCGCAGCTCGCCCAGGTAGCAGGTGCGGTCGTGCGGCAGGCGCGCGTAGGCGTGCACGCCGCCCGCATTGATGCGGAAGGGGCGGGCCGCCACGTATTCGTTCTTCTCCGTCTCGGCATGCACGAGGAAGGTGAAGGCGCTGGAATTGCCGATGAGCGTGCCCTGCCCCTTGCGGAGAAGGGAAAGGGTGTCGATGCACACGCGGTGCCCGAGGCCGACGGACTGCACGCGGGTGATGACGGCGGGCAGAAGCGTCTCTTTCTTCTGGGCGACCTTGCACTGCGCGACTATCGCCTTGAGTTCGCCGGCCGCTTCGGGCGTCACGACTATGCCGGAGACGCCGCGTTCAAGTATGCCCGCGGCAAGGCGGGCCTCGGCGAGGTCGCCGGCCTCGGCGAGTACGTCATCGCTCTGGGCGAGGAGGTTCTCGACGGGGATGACCTCCCACCCGCGGGCGAGGACGACCTTCTCTCCCGCCTTCATGCGGGCGAGGGCGTCCTCCTCATCCTTCTTTTCGTTCAGCGTGACGCGCGCCACGTCCTCGGCGGCGAGCACCTCGCAGCGGGCGAGGGCGGCCACGCCGGCCGCATGGTCCCGGGCCACGATGACGCCGTCCACGCCCGACTCGAGGGCCAGCGTGACGGCCGTCTTGTCGAACGGTTCGCTCCGGAAGAAGATCTTCGCCATGTTCCGCCCCTATTCGCCGACGATTTCGATGGCCTGTTCGACGGTCGCGTCCTCATGCACGATCATGCGGAGGGCCCTGACGAGATCGCGGCGGCGGGGATGCTGGAAGACGTTGCGACCGATGGAGATGCCGGAGCCGCCGGCGCGCAGGGAGTCGAAGACCATCTGCAGGATGTCGCGGGTGGAGTCCATGCGGGGGCCGCCGGCGATGACGACGGGCACGCAGCAGCAGGAGACCACGTCGGCGAAGCTCTCCACGTCGCCCGTGTAGGAGACCTTGACGACGTCGGCGCCGAGCTCCGTGCCTATGCGGGCGCAGTGGGCGACGGCCTCGGGGGCGTAGCTGTTCGGGATCTTGGGGCCGCGGGCGTACACCATGGCGAGCAGCGGCATGCCCCAGAGGTCGCATTTTTCGGCGATGGCGCCGAAGGCGGCGAGCATTTCGGCCTCGTTGGGGTCGCCCAGGTTCACGTGCACGGAGACGGCGTCGGCGCCTATCCGTATGGCTTCTTCGACGCTGCCGACGATGGTCTTGGAGTTGGGGCTGGGGGAGAGATCGGTCGAGGCGGAGAGGTGCATGATGAGGCCCACGTCCTTGCCGGAGGCGCGGTGCCCGCAGCGGATGAGGCCCTTGTGCATGAGCACGGCGTCGACGCCGCCCTCGGCCAGGTCGTTCACGGTTTCGCGCATGTCGATCAGGCCTTCGACGCGGCCCATGCTCACGCCGTGGTCCATGGGAACGAGGATGGTGCGGCCGTTGCTGCGTTTGATGATGCGTTCGAGGCGGATCTTCTTGCCGAGGTTCATGGGAAAACTCCTTGTGGTTGCGAATCTGTCGTTTCAGGCGCGCCGGGCCAAAAAAAATGGGCCGCAGGTTTTAGCGCCTGCGGCCCTTGGTAACTCTGTGCTTTGGATGCGTCAGCAGAGCTCCTGACCACAGGCGCCGGTAAAGTACGCATAGTAGGACCAGCTGAAGCCGGCTGCGTTACGGAAGTCTGTGGTGCGAAGGTTCTGGTACATCTGTTTTTTCTCCAAGGCCGTTTTTATTCCCCCCCGATCGGAAAGTCAAGGGAAAATTGCCGCCCGGTCAAAAAATTTTTTTTGCCCCGCCGACGATGTTTTCGATTGACTTTCAGTTACACTTTCGTAGATTATTATTTTGCGGTGACAGAAACAGGAATTTTCCATTCACAATGTATTGATGAGGTGCGTAATATGTCAGCAAATGCTGTTCATAGTGCCAAGGTGATCGCTTTTCTCAAGCGCGGCATTCGCAGTGGAAAGTTCCTTCCGGGCTCTCCGGTGCGCGAAGTCAACATTGCGAAGCAGCTCGGCGTCAGCCGGGGGCCCGTGCGCGAAGCGTTGCGTACGCTTCAAGAGAGCGGCCTTCTCGTCGGCGAGCCGCAAAAGACGAAATACGTGTCTTCTTTTTCAAAACAAGAACTGAAAGACCGTTTCGCGTACATCGCCCTGCTTGAAAACGCCTGCATTTTGCAGGGCCTGGACTCAATGACGGAGGCCGATTTCGAGCGCTTTGAGAAACTGTGCGAAAAAATGTCGGCAAAGCAGGGCGGGCCCGACGCCTCTATGAAGCTCGGCCAGTCTTTCCATGACAGTATCATCGCCAGCTGCCCGAATACCTTCATGGTTGAGACGCTGAAGAAGTTTCGCGTCAACATGTTAGATCTGGTCGCCACGTACAAGTCCAAGGATTGCCTGAACGTGGATATGGGCGACCATCACAGGGCGGTGATCGGCGCCATGCGCACGCGCGATCCCGAGGCAATAACGCGGGCCGTGGCCGACCATTACGCCGGCATGGTCGAAAAGATTCTGGCGAAGATGGAAGAAGAGTAGCCCCTTCGGGCTTCATCGGCGAAGAGCGCCCCCGGCTTCGGCCGGGGGTTTTTTTGTCGGCGTGCGGTAAGAAAAGCCGGCGGCTGGCGCCGGGGGCTTTCAGACTGTTTTTTCCGGGGCTGTCCCTTTGCGGCCGTGCCTGGCGTGATAGCCCTGCAGCGTCTTCAGCACG